>Ga0116229_10010199_pt1 | contig 14153 bp, 10 predicted proteins | sample S1TSphgellanicum_3_FD_87313 | JGI IMG/M metagenome (GOLD analysis project Ga0116229, IMG submission 87313) | Host-associated microbial communities from peat moss isolated from Minnesota, USA - S1T2_Fc - Sphagnum magellanicum MG | ecosystem: Host-associated > Plants > Peat moss > Unclassified...
AACTTATTATAAACATAGGATAGGCTTATTAGGATGTGCATTCTTTTTAATAATATCCCTCGTCTAACTTATTTTTGAAGTCAATTGCATTCATGAATAGCTTGTGTTATGTGATTATTCATCGAGAATAGTTGACAATGTAATTTTAAGTGTAATGTATTATTAATACATATTAAACACGTTGTAGAAATGTGTGACATTTAATAACATCACAACCCCTTTGTGACATCATGCCTTAAATAAACTATTGATGTGATAGAGTAAAATTAAAACATATCCTAGTTTGTAAGATTTTATGTTGGTTTAGCTTTAAATGTGTATTTTTTCAAATGTCATTTTTGTGTTGGTTATGGTCTAACATTGTATTTATTTTCTATTTCCATGAATAGACTTTTTTCAAGTTTGCCAACCAAATTGTTTCTTGAAGTCATCTCTTGCATTCCACTCACTTTTTTCACTCTTTTCATTTTTCACCTTTGTCAAGCTTTGCATACCAGTATTGCCATTAGTTTTTTGCACTAATGAATTAGGCCACAGTAGTTGTGTCGGAAAGAAGTCTTCAAACATTTCATAATTAGGTTGCTAACGCTAAAAGTTTTAAACAAGAAGCTCAAAAGAGTTGTAAGCATGGGAAAGAAATATCTAATGAAGAGTAAAAAACAACAAACTCAAAGGAGTTATAACCATGGAAGGAAATTTTAAAATAGGAAAAATGAAACTTTCATTTGAACTTCATGCCCTAAAATTGTGACCAAAAGAATTTAGAAATGTCTAGAATTGCTTCCAAAGTAATTAGCAAATACATTCATTACTGAAAGTTTTATTGTTTGAAATAATCATTATTTATGTGTATTGTTCTTCATGTATAAATGAATTTTCGAAGACAATTAGTGATAACATTATTTGTAGTTGTCATTTTAACTTGATTCCGCTATGTTAATTAGTAATAAATACCAATTCACAAATTATTCCACTATTGTCTATATCTGTATTTATCCCTCATATCTACAGTACCTATCACAACGTTTTTTCAAGAATTTTCAAAGGAGGCCTAGGTGCCTAGGTTTTGCCAACCCATGGTTAATAAGCTAGGCATCATAAACACATTGGCCCTACCAATAGATAAGATGTTGTACATCAACTTACTATGTCCACAGTCTGAACACCAAAAAAATCCATTCCAATTTAAACAGTCTAAACACTTTCACCAAAGAAACCAATTCACCTAATGTGAAATTGATTTTAATAAAGTAAAACTTCCAAAAGTTGGATCCAATGCAATAGTCCTATCCTTGTGGGGGTATGGCCCAACAAATGGCAACCTTTCAAATTTGAACCTAGATTGTTGAAGTTAGGTGTCAAAGTTCTAGTGAAAACTTGGCTAAACTATGTTTTTATTTGTAAATGGTTGTTGGTTATAAGGTCATTATGCCTTTCAAAATTGTGCAAGCTATTACAATGAATCAAATGTAAAATTATTGGCAACCAAATTCAAAATGTAAAAACAATGGGGCCACCAAAATCTTTGATAACTCAAATAATTGCAAGTAACATCTCTTAGGAAAATTAAACCTGATCCAAATGGACCCTGCCCATTGTAACAAGAGATTACTTAAAAAAAATCATAGATAATAAATTAGTTGGACACAAAAAACACACCAATTACCAGCAAGGTCAAAACTCTATTACATAGAGCCACAAAACTAACTCAAAAACATACCAAAACTACAAACATCAACAAATGCACTAAGATACAAAAATGCACATGTTGAAATCTAGGATAGTTACATGATTATCAATTTGTCAAATGTGTTAGTTTAATTGTTCAATTAGGTCTTAGTTAGATAGGGATAAAATGAATTAAATTAGTTGTTTGGGTTTTTATCTCGAACCGGTTGGGTGTGAATGAGGTTTGAGGTATTTTGTGAATGGGATATAAAAGTTTCAACATAACCCACATGAAAGCTTATGGTAAGCCTATGCACAAATGTGTAGATTGATCATGGTGACACAAGGCATGATGGAAGCCCAAGTAGTCCAATTTTGGTATGGGATATTAAACAAGGAGCTTAAATGTTGAATGCAAAATGTCATGTTACTTCATCCCACACAACCCACTTTGGCAAATGTGTTCCAATTATTAGAACACGTCAAAATGAACATGGTGGAAGAATGGGTGGTTACATTTGGGTTCAATAAGGAAAACCTAATAAATGCATCCACACCATCGCTTCAACAACTTCATGGCTAACCCAATAAGGTCGCACCACAAAAGACCAAAGGGACCAAGTTGGAACAAGGTGGTTCCACATCATATTTTGCTGAACAAAGGGAAGAGGACATGTGTTGGAGATGTGGTGGGTTGCATGGGAAGAAGGATGATCAAAATGATCAAAATTTTCAAATGCAATAAGTCCACACTTCAGTCAAAGGAATTTGGTCATGAGATGATTTATCAATGAAATCTGAATTTAACTAAACTTACCTACATAATGAAATTTTTTTTAAAAACATTTTTACTATGGGAACATTTGGTCAACGTTAAGGTTGATATGACAAATTGACTTGTCACAATTAATGCTAACATGACAACTAATGTAAAAATGGCACATAAAATCATTTTTGATAAATGTGACCCATATGGAAAAGAAATAAAACAAAAAATCGAAAAACATGAAAGTGAAACCTATCTTCTATTTACCCACATCCCCTTAGGTAAATGAAAGATGGTAAGTAAATTTACCATTAGTAAGTTAGTTATTAAGATGCTTATGGTACTAATTAGCCTAGGAATTTCTACCTTTAACACCCCTATGTGAAAAGTTAATACTTTGACTTTGGTTGACCATATATTGAATGTAAACCAATGTAATGTTGGGTTATGTTAGTGTCAAAACAAACGTGACTTACGTGACATGACAAGACGTCAATTGATACCTTGATCGAGGTTAAGGAAAACAAATGATTGGATAATTGGCGAATAATTTGGTTTAAATGTTAATTTAAGATATTTTTGTGGAGCTAACTTTTCAAGATCAATGGCCCCAAATGAAGATATATTGGATTTTATTTTTTAAATAGAAACCATATTGGGGTTCCCAATTTAGTTGAAATGTTTTATACAATCGCACCACTAACAAAGGTTAATGTTCAAATGCAAGAACCAGAGAGTTATGATGAAAAGTTGGATTCTTAACATGGTGAAACTTAGTGCTAGCTGCAATTCCTATAGTCATTTATGTTGACAAATACCATTCCGAATCTTATGGGGGTGTTGATTCCCAAAAAAGGTGTCAAAAAGGGTGCCTATTTTTATTCTTGGGCCTAAGGCACCCACAAGTTTATTGGGGGTGGTCAAATCGATGTACCAAATACCATTATTTTCCGTCGAAACATTAACCACTCTACGTATTCAACCAATGGCCATGTTTTGTCCAACATCCATGTTATGTGAAAGTGAGGGAACATCAAATGTGGTAGTTAAGTCAAAAGACATTTCTATACCTACTACAATTCCCCAATAAGTTTTAGAAGCTAATCACATAGCTTGTTGTGTAAAATGCGCCCTTAATTGTAACATGCAATTGTGGCCAAGCTTCATCATGACCTTCTAGCATGGCCAACCATTGATCAAGCTAGTGTCGTTCCAAGTGTGGTGGTAATGCATGACGAGGAAGGAGTTTTTCAATTGAAAGGGGCATCAACACATCAATATCAACCCCACATGGTTTTGTTGGATTCTAATGTTCAACCATTAATGTTGGGCAAGGCCATTGTTGATGGTCTTGGATTGACCAATGTCAATTTCAACCCATGCCCGTACCATATTTTTACATTAATGAATGGTTCCAAGATGGCTCAAGGTTAACCAAGCAAGAGGTTGTGATCCAAGTTAATCCTACCAAACCAATGGACTGTACTACAATGTGGGTTGGACTGGTGGTCACGCATGCCACATCCTATGATGTATTTGTCGAAGGTGCATTTTTGTATCCCTTAACTATTGCCATTGACTTTTGGGAGAAAATTGCATATAATACTCATGATGGCAAATGGGACTTAGCCATAAGGTTTCACTATCAATGAGGTTGATAACCAAGCAAATTGGAAAATCCAACAAATCCATTATGTTGGCTGGATTTTCAAGCTTTCCATATGGGTTTAAGCTATTGAAATGTAACATCCATGGTTGAAGTGAATCCGACATGGGGAATGGGTGATGATAAAACCACAAGAAATGCACTCATTTAGGCTTCCACATTGGATCCTAGCTCACCATGGGGCACATTCACCAACATTTTGATGTTATAACAACAAGATCCCATTTTGTTGTCAACCCCATCTATTTAAAAGTACCAATGTTCTTTACCAAGCAACATCATATTGCAAGGTGTAGGATTTGGATAAGATTGGGCCAATAGATCTTGTCATTTCAAGATGGCCATGTTAGGGCCCTTCACAGGTTTGTACAGGCTAATGACTTTTAAACCTTAAATTTAGACTTTTCTAGGAATTGATTCGTGTGTTACAATATTTGCAAACCATGTAGATGTAACCATGTGCATATATTTTGGAGAATGTCCCAGCATTAGGAGATTATTAGCTAGCCATTTTGGTGAAATAGTAATAGATCAATCGGTGAATCGGTGTAGGTGAATGTTGTTGTAGTTGGTTCATGTGCCCACCAACTCAAGAGGTTTTGGACTAATTTAACACCACTAGCAAGCTCATCCCTAGGTCACCCACATGTTTGGTGGATGACATATTGGATCCAAGATACCACTCATGTGTGATTCATCATGATGATTAACCACCTTTTGCAATGGTCAATAGGGTTAGTCTTCCACAAACAACCCTATTAACATTCTTGAGTTTTCCACATTCTCATGCATTTAAAAGATGGAAGCCCTAGGATGATTTGGGATTCCAATTCATATAATATGGAAGAGCCCAATGTGGATGAGCGAGATTAAGCCATGGGATTTTGCACTAACACCATAAACATGCTCGACATTTTAGAGGAGCTTGTAAACGGATTTTGTGGCAAGTTATGGAGTTTAACTACTTCACATGGGTATTTAGTTTGGCCTTAGTTAAACAAACACGTTTGGCCTAATCTTCTTCACTCACCCACCTTACATCATCCACTTGTTATTTTGCTAATTGGGACAACCATGTTGGTGCAAGGGGGGTGATGTTGTAACACCACAAGTTGCACATCCTTGGCATACATGGGATTGAGACTACTTATGATGCGCTCCCAAGTCACCGGGTGAAACCCACTTGAGGGTTTCACAAAGTCAACTTGCGGAAAGTTGAGACTTGGAGGCACGCTCCCGGCTTCGAACTCTAAAAAGGGGTAGAAGGTCAAGTTGGGAGCCCAGGGATTAGACTAGGAAAAGGGACTAACTTATCTCGTGTGAATCTGCATCCAAAAACCAACCACAAAAGGTTAGTTTAGCATTTGGGACATCCTTTGGTGTTGGGACTTGCCACGGGCACTTGGACACACAAAACTCACCACGGCCCGGATTCGGGGGAAGCCACCACTTTCCCCCTTATAGCATTCTCTGTGGCTGGTCGCGGAGTCTACATCCAAATGGCACATTTTGTTGGGACTCCCGAAATGGAGTCCCGAAACTGTCCCGATTGGACTCCCAAAACTTTGAACGGCCATAGCTCCTCGCCCCGAATTCGGATCAGGACGAGTCCTAAATCAAAATTGTAACTCTCGTCGAGAACTTTTCAACGCCGTGTCGCACTCTTCAAAGAGAGGTCGGAAAAAGGTCGATTCTCGACTTTTAATGGTCGGGAGTCAAACTGCCAATTTGACTCCCGGTCCTTCTTTTGTTCATAACTTGGGCTGCAGATGTCCGAACTATCAATACGAGGTCATTTTCGATATCTACGTTTCAAGACCTTTTCAATGACACCAGGAACGCCTCAATGCAAGGTGTTTTGGGCCTTGCTGTTGAGCTCTAAACATTCGGGAGTCCCGACGGACTCCAAACCTCCAACTTTTCCAAGTGTTGGGCTTCACCCCCACACTTGGTCAAAGTGGGGTTGCGACAACTTAATTAGAGGGATTTATGGGTGTTGGGAAGGAGGTTGACAATGTGAGGATGCTAAGACAAGGTGGTAACCCCAATATTTTACATAATGTTCAACCACATGTTATGTTTTCAACAATGGGGATAGTTCATCATCCCAACCTAAGGTACCTTTGACTACAACCACATGGGAATTAGATATTGGTCGAGTGGTTATAAGGGATGCGATGCACACAACACAATGGCTATTACAAGATTATGTTGGATGTTTTGCTTTCAACTTGAAAGAATTGGGCCAATTAAAGGGACAAGAGGTTTAGATTATATTAAAAGATGATAATCCAATTTTCAAGACATCGTATAAACTTAGTGAGGTGGAGATGGCCTTAGTTTGAAATTGGACATCAAAGTTCTTGGATGCAGATTTGGTGGAATTATCTAGGGGTGAATATGTTTCGACAACAATGATGCCAACCAAGAAGGATATTTTTGGCAATTGGACCGAACGCCACATGTGTGAGGATTACCATTTAATGAATAAATAGACCATTTAAACAAATATGCCACGCCCTTGCCAAAGGAGATTTTTGACTTTTTAAGACAAACCATGGTTTTTAGTACCCTGGATTTGCAATCTAGTTACCATCAATTACCGTTGAAAGAGGGTAACAAGGCCAAGACAATATTTTGGGGGATTAATTGTCATAGGAAAGATTATTTGTACCAATCGAAGTTTTTGCCATTTGGTTTGGATAATGCCCTTGTTGAATTTCAAAGATAATGGATCAAATTTTAATGGGTCTTCATTTTGCCAAATGTTACATTGATGACATCATTATTTTTAGCTTGACACCAAGAAATCACATGCATCATTTGTAAGAAGGTGTTTGGAAGACTTAAGGAACATAACCTTTAATTTCATGCATGCAAATGTTAGTTTTTTCATATTCAAATGGAATGCATGGGTCACATAATGTATTTTAGTGGATTTGGGGTTCAAAAGGTTAAGGTTGAAGCAATCTCACAAGTTCCACAACCAACAAATTTTAGGTTTATGTAATTATCATTGGAGGTTTGTCAAAGGGTTCAACAATGTTGCCAAACCTTTAACCCAATTAACTAAAATTGACTAGGATTGCATATGGGGTGAAGCACAAGAATAAGTCTTTTAGGAATTAAATACTAAACTCACATCAATATTTATTTTGAAGTGACACATTTGAAGATGGATTTTCAATTACACATCAATTGGAGCATTTTAGGGTTGGGAGTTGTGTTTACCCAACTTGACGACAATGGTCAAAGGTGCATGTGGTGGCAAATGTCAATAGGTCCAGCAACAAGACCAAGATCAAGTATAATTCTTATGAAGGGGAATGTCTTACAATTGTTTGGGATGTGTCATCATTTCGATGTTATTTTTGTGGTATCCCATTCACTTTGGTTACCGATCAATCAAGTTTGTTATGGAATCTAATCAATTCATAGGAAAATTGGCTAAATGGGTCATTATCCTATAGAACTTATAGGAGTATAACTTTGATGTTGTCCATAGGGTTAGCAGGGTAATCAAGGTATTGATGGCATGAATTGAAACCCAAGTTCTAGTGAGATAGATATCACTAGGGCTTGTTGGCATGGAAATGTGAATTTGGAGACAATACCAAGATGGCACACTTCAACATACTTATGTACCCTACTTGGATGTTATGGGGATGTACCTTTAGCCTTGATTTTGATGAATAATTCCTTTTTTTTTAAAGCCACCAAATATTGAGATGATTTTCCATTACTAAAAAAATAAAATTATCCTCCTAATGAGTCAAGAACCATTACCATAACTTCAAACATTTGTGGGAGTTTGTTCTTAACATGCTCTCAATCATCTATAGATTGTTATTCTTTAACAATGTTGGCACAATAGTTGTTTTCACCATTTTGATTCAAATTGGCATAGTAGCTACCTTCATTAATTTGAATTTTTCTTGATGGAAATGGGCACTCCCTTGTCCAATGGCCTTGTTCATGACAATTATTTCATTTTACATTTTTCCTTCTTGAAGGCAATCCACAACCTCTACACGCAAATCTAAAAGTTTTGACCTCTTCCAAAATCTCCAAAATTTATTAGAGTTCCAACGAAACCTCCTCTCATGAAATGGCTAACATATATTCTTGGGTTACCATGTCCTCCTATGAAGCTCCCTAGTTCTTGTTCCAAAACCACCGTATCCTCCTCTTTTCATCAATAAGGCTTCATGATTTTCTTAAATTCCATGAAGTCCTTTTCATTGTTTTTCAAATAAAAGTTTCACCATCAATTTCTTTAGACTAGGATTGTCATCTTGAGCTATGATTGACTAAATGAAAGATTCAAAGCTACATGGAAAAAACATTCAAGACCACATGAACCACTTCCACTTCAACAATGATCTTCCTTAGTGATGTCAATTTCATAATCACGACTTTCACAAATTGTATAATTTAGTCTATGACCTTAGCCCCTTCTTCCATTTTCATGGAATGCAATTTGTTGGTTAACAACAAAGTCTTGGTGACAATGTGACTTTCAAACATGTTTTTCAACATGTTCCAAAGTTATGGTAGTTCATTAATCTTTCCAATTGTAAGGAGTAAACTATCCTTGATAGCCATGATCAAAATAGTAAGAACCTCCTCCTTTTTTGTTCTTAATGTTACTTGGTCTTTTTCAATTTTTGATGATTTTTCAACTTGACTTTCTTTTTGAGCATTAGTGGTTAAAATTTTAGAACAATACAAGTTCCTTAGTCCTTTGCACCTTAGTAACTAGTGAATTTTACCTTAAAAGCTTTGTAGTTGTTTTTTTTTCAAGCTTGTTAAGCTTTACTTTGGATATATTGTCACTCATGATTATAATGTGGGTTTTTTTTCACCTATCTATTCACCTTCTCACAAAACACACACTTTTATTAATGGGTCCAAGCATGATTGGGGTACCCCATTTGAGTCCTAGGAAACCATTCCAAGGACTCTTAAATCCACATTTTTCTTCATTTTCCCCATGACATGTCTTACATTTCACCTTTTTTTCTCATGTCAAATAAAATAATTTTGTTCCAAATTTTATATGGCTCAAAATTCCTTGAAATTTGACTTTTTGAAAATTTTAACATTGTAATAGGGCATTTGGTTCTTGTCACATTCATACATTTTATACACATTAACACATAAGGTGTTTATAGTAAAGTTTTTGGACCAAAAAAAGTTGTTTAAACATTCCTTATGAGTCTTTAAACTTTTTTTTTCCTCATGAAACAAAGTTTTGGATTTTTTTTAAAGACTTGGTAGGAATCCTTAAACTTGTTCAAATTTGACATTCTATGCATAGAATAATATTTTTGTAATGTATCTATCCATGAATAAAATCAAACTTTCAATATTAATGTATCATTAAATTTCAACAATATACTTAAGTGGGTTCCAATGAATATAAAATGAAATAGTCTTTTTGGGTACCCCAACTATGTTTTGACCCTAATGTATTAAATTCCACAAAGAATGTAAGTAGTTTAACAAACTATATTTCCTTTGTCCACTTTTACGTGAAAACAAATTCATAGAAACAATTTTTAAAAAATATAAAAATAGTGCTTTGATATAAGTAAAAGAAAAAATATGATCATATCAATTTAGAATAAAATAATACAAAGTGATAAGAACCAAAACAAACAAAGGATATAAAATGTTCTTCATCCATGCATTATTTATGCACTGTCCATGTTTGTAACATGTGATAAAAAATTAAAAACAACTTACAAAATAGAGTTATCCATAAAGTAAGAAAAACTTAACATTAGAACCTTAACTTTGGTCATACATAGGGTGAGGTTTTAAAAAAACCTACAAAATAGTATGTTAGCATTCAACAAGGGGTGAAATTCATAAAACAATCATTTTTGGTGGTAAATTAAGTTTCGTCTTATCTTTCCTTTTTCCCGAGCTCCTCCACTACTACTACATATATTTTCACTATTCCTAACTGTAAAATTACTATAATTAGTCTCGAACCTTATGAATTAAATACTAAATATCAACATTTCATACTAAGTTGCAGCATTTCATACTAAGATTTATTAAAATATATGTGCTTTGTAAATACCACCAAAAGAGGGGACATGGGGTGAAAGGAGGACCAAAAACATGGTGAAAACATAGTTACTTTATGCATAACTCTAATATGTGTGACCTTTTACTCATTAGAAAATCATTCCCTACTCAATAGGAAGGCCTCTAATTAATTAGAAGACTAAGAGAAGATGTGCCATGTGATCGTTGATTGATTAAAAAATTGGATTATGGACACAAATGATGACCATAAAGTATGAATATTCACAACAAAAATGGTTGTAGATTTGATGAAATTATTGAGAATTGATTTATTTAAAAACCTAATGTAATATTCATTTCACTTGTTCATTTGTGCAAAATTGGTAGTACCAAATGTTAAATATTCATGTAAGCTTTGCACATGAACAATGGTGTCAAATTCTTCTCATAGATTAGCTTTATCTTTCAATAGCAAATTTCATTTTCAAATCTTTTTGGTTTATTAGTTAACCTTTGAAGGCAACGAAAGATTGCAGGGGGTGTCATTGGGTCGATCCAAGTACAATAATCTATAATACCTTCCATTTGGAAGACTCCACTTTTCCCTCTTGTATTGTTTCGTCATATTGGTGCACTTGTTCCATAGAAAGGTCATCTAGCCTCATTCAAAATAAATGAATTGTGTTTCGTCCTAATGCTAAAAAAATGGTGATCATCCTTAGGAAGGTTTAATCAAAATTGGCTATAAACCAAATATGAAATAAAAATCTATAATCAACCTTTTATATTTATGATTACATACTAAAAATCAAATATAAAAATCTTGAATATTTTATTTTTTCACTTTTGGTGATTGAAGGCCTCCAAAATCACTTCATATATTTAATTTAATTTTTTTTTTGATGAATTTTGCCAATAAAAGAAAGGCTAGTGTAAATTAGAAGTATTCCCAAATTTCAAAAATCAAGTTAAAAAAACAAGAAATGAATATTTGGTTATATCCAACAATTTACACCTAAAATATAATGTGACAAGATTGCCAAAAATAGTGTAAAATTGCATTAGCTCAAAAAGTAAGTATCAATTAGTGTTGGGCTATTATTTAATTTTTTTGAAAATTGCCAAATCAAGGTAGTAGATGGTTTTGAAAGACTCGACCCAATTTTTTTTTATAAACTTATTTCCACTTTTTAAAGACCCATGCATGGTGTCAAAAATTTGCAAAAAATAATTTGATTTGAGTTTCAAATTGTCAATTCTCACACATTTTATATTAGTTGGTTTTCAAAGCTGATTTTCACATATCAGTTATTATAAAATTTATTATTTCAAATAATAAAATTTTAATGTTTTAAAATAACAAAATTGCAAAAGAAAATTAAAAATTCTTAAATTTCATTTCAACATTTTATATGTCCACTATTTCATCTTGTTCAAATAAACCTTCAAATTCTTCTAACTCCTCTTCAAAACCTAAATTTGCCAAAATAAGATTATGTTAAATCTATTTGAAAATCAACCTACACATTTATAAAAAATTGAAAGAAAAATAAATAAAAATGCAATGTGTTAAAAAATACACAATGTAATTGTGCAAATGAAATGCAATGTGTAAAAAAAAATGTATAATGTCCAAATAATTCCTACACACAACAAATAAACACATTTTCAACCAAAATTTCCTAAAAACAACTGTATGGATAAAAATTCATCAACAAACAAAGATTGAAAAAAAAAACATCTCACCTTTCAAGTTTGACTTAAAAACTTGAATTTGGATAACTCCTCCCATACTTGCAAAAAATTAAAAGGGGATAATACAATCTTAAACATGAGGAATAGGAGTAGTAGAAGGAACAACATCATAATGTAGTAGAAAGGTGCCTGAGCAAGCAAAAGGAGTAGCAGTGTCAAGCAAAGAGGAACAAGAGGAACAATGACATCAAGTAAGGAGTAACAAGAAAAGTAGCACCGTCAAGTGTGTCAAACAAGGAATAGCAAGAAAAACAACAATGTTGAGCACGTTGAATAAGGAGCAACAAAAGGAGCAGTAAGAGGAGCCATAGCGTTGACCAAGGAGAAGTAAGGTGCAATAAGAAAAATTGTAGGGTCGACCAAGGAGAAGCAAGGTGCAACAAGAGAAACAATAGTGTTAACTAAGGATTAGCAAAAAACAACAAGAGAAGTAATAACATTGAGTAAGGAGCATCCAGAGGAAAGAGGAGTAGCAAGAGGAACAAGGAGCAACAAGAAGAGCAACAAGGAATGTCGAGCAAGGAGTTTGAGTGTCGAACAAGGACTATTAATTATTAACCAAAGCAACTAATCAACATAATTAAAACTAAGTAACAAACAACAAGCGTGAGAAAAAAAGCTTGAAACACTTGATTTATGTCAAGTAACAAGCGGGGCTGCCTACTGCTTAACCCTAAACCTAACTAAACCCTAAACTACCGACTAACTACTTACTAAACACTAAACCCTACTTATTGCTGACTACTTAATTAATTATAAACCTTGAAACCCTCACCTTGATTTTTTTAATACCTTGTCAAGGTTTCAATAAAATTTAAATATACATTCGATCAAAGTTTCAAAGCCCCAGTTCTCATATTACATAAAACCTTGCAATTGGGGTCGTAAAGGGCATCACTAAATGTGATACCCTAAGGGTTTCAAACTGAGAACTGGCTTGAACCCTGACCAGTTCTCACATTTTTTTTATACACACCCAACACTGGTATCAACCATCAAGTTAAAATTATCTAATCATAATCCAAAGAGGAAAAAAACATGGACTTCCCCAAACTTGTTTATAATTATCTTCTATTGATTGTTCAACTACTCTTACCTTAGGGTTGTGATATTCTTTAATGATCTGTTGCAAACTATTTATAAAGAATATTGAAAATTTCTGGAGATGTTACAAATCACCTAGTAAGTTATTTGAATTTTTCTAACATCCATGAGGTTTACATCCGATGGAATCATCAAACCCCTGCCCATGACGTTGGGTAAGCCAAGCAACACACTCAACATAATGGCCAGGGCCAATTCCATGACATTAGGGTCTGGGGTGGCAGATTCAACAATTTAAAAAAAAGTCATCAGACACAGTTTGGTCATTAGTATTAGAGTATGAACAGAAACACGAGATTATATCATATAATGTGGTCCAGGAAATGACATAATCTACAACCCCAGACCTTAATGTCTTCTTTAGTGTACTATGGAATGGTCAAGCTTCTTACCATTATGTTGGGTAAGGTGTCAGGAGAGATAGGCAATGGACTCAACATAATGGGCAAGGATGAGACCATTCCATGACATTAAGGTCTGGGGTGGCAGATTCACAATTAAAAAATAAATTCATGTTCAACAGACACATTCTGGTCACAAATTACGAGTGTTTGATCATCACTGGAAGATTATGCCATCTAATGTGGTCAAGAAAATGACATAATCTGCCACCCCGGAGCTTAATGGGTGAGAAAGTGAGAGAGATCTTAAATTGTATTCTTGTGTTTGTGGCTTTGACAGAGTTCGGTTGTTTTGATCAAGAAAAACTGGGAATAAGTGTTTAGCAGGGAAGTAAATTAGGGTTTAGGGCGGAGAGAGAGAGAGAGAGAGAAACGTCAATTCGGAGCTGAGCTGCCAAGGAGTGGGAGTCTGTTTGGTGGAGTGGAATTTCTTGGATTGCAGTCTTGAGGTGTTGCAGGCAGGGAGGGAGAAAAGACAAAGGATTAGAGAGATAGTGTGAGGGCGAGCGAAGAGTGTGTGTTTCCGGGAGTGGAAATTTTCTGCTGAGGAGGGGCGAACAGTCATTGAGGAGACGAGCAAATAGCAGCTGAAATTCTTTTTAGCAATCCAAGTCCTAAACTACCACATATCCATATAGGGCGCCTTCTCCCACCAAAAGAGGCCCTTGAGGCCCGAGCGGCTCGTTGTGTGTGGTTTTGTTCGTCGAAACGATGAGGAAGGGAGTTGGGGCAGGCGGGGGTGGTGGTGTTGGAG
>Ga0116229_10010201_pt1 | contig 14152 bp, 11 predicted proteins | sample S1TSphgellanicum_3_FD_87313 | JGI IMG/M metagenome (GOLD analysis project Ga0116229, IMG submission 87313) | Host-associated microbial communities from peat moss isolated from Minnesota, USA - S1T2_Fc - Sphagnum magellanicum MG | ecosystem: Host-associated > Plants > Peat moss > Unclassified...
AAATAGAGAAAAAAAAAAAAAAAAAATAAAAAAACATAATATAAAAAAAAAAAAAAAAAAAAAAAAAAAAAAAAAAAAAAAAAAAAAAAAAAAAAAAAAAAAAAAAAAAAAAAAAAAAAAAAAAAAAAACATTGCACTATGAAAAGGATTAGTGGTGACGATGTTCAAATCTAGGAGTCTTGAAAAAATAAGGGGAAAATGAAGTAGATTTGTTAACAATGAAGGATGATATTATTGTTGTTTATTTTCTTCAAACAATTCAAACAATTGGGGGATAGAAAGCAATTGTTGATTGATTTCCTACGTAACAAATGTGAGCTTGCTTGTTTTGTGAAAGAATTTTTTGTAATAAAAGTATTGTGAACTTGCTTGTTGTGTGAAAAAAAATTTGTAATGAAAGTGTTGTGAACTTGCTTGTTGTCTAAAGGATTTTTTTTAAAATGGAAATGTCTTAAATTTTGTTGAAAAATCAAGGAGACATGAAAAAAGGCAAAAAAGAAGTAACAACCGATGTTATTATGTTATATGAGGTTCATGTGGATATGAACCAAGGTATGCACCTTGGTATTTAGAATTTAAACTAGTTAATTTAACCAGGGTCAAGTTTTTTTTACAACTTTGGGTTTTGTAAAAAAATAATCATCAAAAGAACAACCTCTTATAAGGTGCAATGTGGAAGAAATTGTTCCACCTCCACCATTTCTTTTTTTTTCTAAAATGGTTGTGTTCATGTAGGGGTGCACAAGTAAAAGGATGATCAATTATGGAAATGTTGGGGTTTCTTTTTGTAGTTACAAAAGTTGTTATAGTATATCTCGAGTTGGGTTTCTTGATTGTTTTTGTGCATGAACTTGCAAAAGCTCAAACTTGCACTTTAGTTTTTTAATTTCTTTTGTGCAAACATGTTTTATTGACTTTATCACATTTGTACAAAAATTTGCAAAAGTTTAGGCTTGGATGTTTTGGTTCTCTGATCACACTTGTGTAAATTGTAAACACATTTTGGTTTACAAATTATGTATGTGCATAAAATAGAATTGTTTTCTAAACCCATAACATGGTTATTATTTTTATAACCCATGACAGACTTGTTAAATGTGGAGAAGTTACTCATTGTGTTCATTAGTTTTATGTGTTAGCAATTTGGCTATAAACTTTGAGCTTTCAAATTGGACTAAGGTTTTTTTTAATAGCTCATGCTTTTGTGGAGTTTTGTTTTGATTTTTGACATCGGTTGTGAAGGTTTTAACATACATTAATTCTTTGTTAAAATTGTTGTTAATGTGTATGTGATCCTTTTTTTTTCAAATCTCATATCATGCTTGAGAATTACTTGATAAATTATTTTTTCTCTTCACATTTAACCTTTTTTTGTGTAAAAATATATTTTACAAGCTTTCATTTGTTGAAGCATAATGTTTAAGGTTTTACTTAAGTGTTTTCATAGGATAAGGTTTTATTGCAATGTTAAAATTTGCATTTGATTCTCAAATTTTGCATGAAGGGTTCAAAGCATGGGTTATTACAGATAAATCAAGATAGAAGACTTGCAAGTAGAATAAGAAACAATTTGAAAACAAACACATGTGTTATTTAATAGTAACCAAAAAAATTCGCTTCCTCACCATCACAAATATGTTACATGCCTATTTTTTTGTTTTGAAAAATTCTAAAACTATTATTGATGTGCATGGAATTCAAGGCATGAGGTGTGTAATGTGCCATGGAAGTGGAGGGATTCAAGTTTTAAGAGCTTTAACAACACAAGGGACAAAAAAGGTATTATTACCTACAACCCAAAGCATGGCATTAAGAAAATGAAGAAGCACATGGAAAATGAAAGTGCAACTAATTTAACACAATACAAATCAAAAGTGGCAACTATAAAAAGGTTTAGGGATGGTTGTAAGAAGGTCAAAAAATGCAAAATTATTCCCCTATTGGCCATCACTACCTTCTTTGGTTTTCAAAAAGCTTACCACAATTAAAACTAATATAAACCAAGAAAGATTTTAAGAGGATTTTGTTTTGATGATAACAAGAGGATACATGCCTTTATCTATTGTGGAAAACCCTTTCCTATGACTTTTGGTTTTGCATTGTAATTATAAGTGTATTTTTCCATCTTGAAAGCAATTAATGAATGAACATTTGTTGGCAATGCTTGTAAAGATGATGGAAAGGTATGTCCTATTAGCTATTGCAAAATGTGCCACGACCACAACCTCCTTGATCTATGAATGTCCAAATTTAGATGTGACATTTTTGCATTAATCATAAACTTCATTGATGACTAACGGATCCCTTACCATGTTATTATTGCACTCTTTAAAGCTAAAAATACATCAGGTGTTATTTTAGCCATCTAAATGAAATCATTGTTACTTGACTTCAATTTCACAAACAAGATTATAGCATATGTAAAGGATGAAAGAAAGGACTTGAGTATTTTAATTGCAATTTTAACTTCAATTGTGAGTTGTGATTCATTTTAGTTTGACACACCTTACCCTAGGATTTGTTTTGCACATGTTATGTCAAAGGCATGTCAATATGCCATTAACCACAACCAGGTTTGTAATGGGATGCATGAGCTTAATTTGAAAGATGTGCAATCCTTTTCTTACTCCATTATAACATGGACAAAAAATTCATGGAAGGGGTTGCTAAAGGGGGAAAAGGCATGTGTGAAGGTTCTTTTATTAAAAAAGAAATTGAAAACACCCATGAAGACTAGATTTTCACCCAAGGTTGTGTTGTTTTAAAAGACACTTGCATATGCTCATGTCATTAACATGTGTCAGTCACGTCAAATTCAAGCTTTATAAACTAGGGTTCCAAGCAAGTTGACTTGAGTTATGGCAAGGACTATTTGTGAATGTCTTACTCTTATTGTTCATCAATGCATCATGAACCAAACAAGGGGGTGTTGGTTTCTATCAAATGCATTGAAGGTTGCAATGACAATAGTTGTGCACATGCAAAAGGAGTGTGCTAGAAGAAATGCCTTTCAACCACATCCATTTCAATGTGGTACATTTGAACAAAAAAATTGACCATATTGTATTGTCACATGGCTACTAAGGTACTAAAAGTATTGCAACCCTTCCTTTCAATTGTGACCATTTTTTCATGAAAGAAAACATATAACATGTTTGTTCTAATGTTTGATCTGAGGTTCAAAGGGTCGAAAATTGTGACCAAGTACTTCAATAATTTAAAGATGGCTCTAAAGATGGCGGATGAAGATGATTGGAAGGTCTTACTTCCTTTCTTGATTAAAGGCTACAAATAGTTACATCCTGAGAGGCCTCAGACCCCTTTATGACAAGCAACCTCATAAGAAGACTTGTTTTTGGTGTTACCACCACCATTGAAAAAATAAATGAAAATTTGTTGGCATCTAAAATTTCATTTTTTGGTTTCGGACCCAATAATTTAATGTGTGAAAATAGATGTTTGCCAATAACGAGGACATGTTGCTCTCTTATAAGGTGCCCTCCCCCCTCATTCAAACGATTTTGACAGTCCAGCTCTTTTTTGCAATCTTCCTGTATCCTGCTTTTAGCACCTTCCAAATGAGTCATATTCCTTGTTTTTAATCTTTTCTTCTATTCATCAAATTTTGGTGGTTGATTGAGTCATAATATTTTGTTATATTCCCTTTCAAAACCTAGTTGTAATTTTGCAGTGCTAGAAAGGAAAAGCACTCAATTTTTTGACTTTTAATTTAAAAAGAAGGTCTACTAGGAGAAACTCACCAAGGTGTATTACTATTTTTCATTAAGGAGGTGGATCAAAACGATTGCATCAAAGAATTAATCTTAAACGAAACACTTCGTCTATGGGCGTTGTTTCCATATATGATTGTTAATTAACATTTCTTCTATTTCGTCAATACGAGCCTTAAGGTCACCATCTTCTTGTCAATGCAAAAGTTTTTTTCTTTTATGTTTTCTTGTGTAACTTGTGTTATGGCTAAGGGTTTGGTGTATATATTTTTGGTTGGCTATTTCTTGTGACTCCTTTTCACAACAAGCTATATTTTCCATTGGAAGTTCGTCCTGCTACATCTTTCAACAATATTGAAATTGTAAGTCCACTCTCATGGTGGAAAGCTCATGAACCACTATTTACGCATGTTGAGTATTTAGTTCATAACAAATTCTTGGTATTCCAAGCTTTCAAATAAAAATTGAAAGGATAGTTAATGTGGTGGGTATTCCTATTACTTTGAAAAGATGTTAATTAAGGGTAAAAAATATGGAAAAATTGGTGATCATTTACAAAAATTGGCCCAATGATACAATATTGGATTACATAATAATGGAAGGATTACTTCAAATGTTTTTCTAGTTGAAAATGTTTTCTTGGATAATTATGAATAATTACTAGTTGATGTAGGGTATTATGGAGATGCATGGTGAATTTCCACAATAGGTATTTCAATTTTTTTGATTTATTTGAACAAGTTTGAAGGATTTATGGACTCAACTTTTAACATGTGTCTTGTCTTGTCTCAAATGTTTTGAACTTTCTTTTGAGCTACAACATTGAAGTCTGAACAAGAATTTGCTTTTAGTAGTTTTCAATTCAAATACATTGTTATCATGGTTAATGTTGTCAAATTGGAATGAATTTGAGTAGTTTGGCATGCAAGTCATTCTTGCCCTTATGAACAAAGTAAACATTTCTTGCCCCTTGCCATTTATTGCCCTTGTGAACATTGTTTGCAAGGGCCTTAGATTTCTTAAAACTAAAGATGTCCATAAGTTGGATCCTTGTTAAACACATTAGGATGGATTAATTTCTTCTTTTGTATTCAAAACATGTTCTTCCAATAGAATGGTCAAGTGCAACCTAAAAAATGCACCCCTATGGCTTGGTTGAAAAGTAATTTTTTATTTCAAATAGGCTTAGATTCATTTTTTAAAAAGAATATTCAATACCAAGTGCATATATGATATCAGCTTGTATCATGTTCTTGGGCATTCATACTCATACCCAAGATCCCTTTAAAACATGCTAGTCATTATTCATACCTACCTAATATATAAATTCCAAAAAAAATTGACATTCATATTCATACCCAATGTACACATTGAATGAATTTGCATACACATGCCCAACTAGTATGTTGAAATGGACATACCCATCCAACACTAGTAATAACCATCTAGTGCATCTTGTGAAAGATGGATGGTAGTTGGACATGTACAAGAAACAATTTTCCATGCTTCCACTTCAATAGCTAACAACACACTCATTAAAAAGTGACTATTTAACTTTGTTTTATACCACCTACCTTCTAACAACCCACTAAGCTTGCTTATGTACTAAACATTTACATGAATCTACTTTCCCAAAATAAATAGAATACCTTTTCAAGCTTAGCACTTAGGTGTTGAATAAATATTTTATTTTTCAAATTCCACTTTGGTAGTAAAAAAATAATTCATGAAAATTTTGGTTTGATATTATTTCCAAAAAACTTTGGCAATGATGATAGATTGTGTACACATGTACACTAAGGTACCAATGTAGGGGTACATTTAAATGTATGTATTTATTTCAATGTGCTTAGGACCTATATGCAAGTTTTTGATTTCTTAAATTTAAATTCAAGTGTTATTGAGTTTCTTGGTGTTCTTGAATTCATGGCACCAAACTTTCACCAATAATTAAAGTGGTTTTTAAGGTTCATAAATATGATTCCTCAAAAAGTATTAGACCTGATTATGATATAAACATGATTTTCAATTTTATTGTAAAAAATTTTAAAAATTATTAATTATTTCATGGAAGTTATTAGTTCTTTGAGGTTTTTGAAACAAACATTTTTACTTTTGATTGTTTCCAAAAATTTGAAACTTGAAGTTTTTTATTTTAAGAAAACAAAGCAATTAATAGTTATCCGCAACATCAAATACTTACCAAAAATTACATTATACTAGGACATCCATTTGTTGTACTAATGTGTCCACTTTTAGTTAGAATTAACATTTTCAATCGAATTCCTACCACCACAAACCAATTGCAATCTTGATGGTACATTCATTCATTTGTTGGTATTTACCATTGTTAAGCAATTCTTGCTTTTTATGAAGAACCTCCAATTTTGGTTCTTTTAAAAAAAAAGGATTTGGTTTTGATGTTGGTTCCCAAAAAAAGTGGAACCCCAAGTATGATTTTGGTTCAATTCTTGAAAATAAAATTTTAAGTTATGATTATGGAAATTAGATCCGATTTCGATTCCAATTCTAAGTAAAACTTGGTTTGAAACTAATGATTAACTATTGTTGACCTTAATTCTAGACCATTACCCCTTGCAAAATTTTTTTTTTTTTAATTGTTTCAATTTTGGTTTTAGAATTGGATCTATGGTTTGGTTTTAGAATTGAATCTAATTTTAGAGTCTTAAGTTTGTTCAAAATTAATAAATACCAATGTTAGTTCCAAAAATCAAACCTAGTCCAATTTGGTTTTTATTAATAAAAACAGGAACCAACAATTCTAACAATCCAAACCAAGTAACCACCCAACATTAGTATTTATTAATGTTGGACAAATTTATATAATAAAAAAATGATGTATGTTTGTTTGTGCCATTTTAACCTATTTAATCCAAACCTCTTGTTTCATTCCTCTTCCCCTCTTCACCTAACATGGAAAGGCAAATGTCCATGTTATGTATATCGAAATAATTTAATAACATCCACCTTTTAAGTTGGGAATGATGAACATGGACATGAAAAGACACGATATTGAAATTTGACATAAATAATAATGAACTTTTGAGAAACATATGGGAACATAAGGGGAAAAAGGATAAGAGAATCATATTCTAATTTAAACAACTTTTATATGTATCATTATGGCATTAATATAATCAATTTTATAATATTTAGAAAATGGTATGAACACAAGGAATGAAGAACCAATAATAATAATAAATGAACATGAGTATTGATATTACATATATTTTCAAATGTACTCCAATTTCAATGTCAATTTAATTTTTAAAAAATCTATATATTAAAATATGTATTTGTTTTGTTTGGTTTGTGACCACATTATAAATTCCCCAAACCATGAAGCTCCTTGTTCCACTTTTTTGCATGATTGGAAAACTCTCAATGAAACAATGTGCACATTGTCCATTTCACAATTTTTTGACCAAAAAGTGAAAGTTATTGAATTTAAAGTGGTTTCCTCTTTGAAAACTAATTCAAATTATAAAACAATCATAAGAACTTTGAAATTAAGCCCACTTTGATTGAAATAGTTTGAGTTGGGTGACCATATAGAATGTTTAATTTACTTCGACCAAACAACACAAGGGCCAACAAGTCATTATTGAATGAAACCTAAAATCATTATCCATCAAAGTAACTTGTATTTTCTATCCTTAAACACTTGAATAATACCCACTATACCAAATCTTACTTTGTATTCTCACATCCAACCCATACCTTTTTTGGGAGAACAAAGGACAACAACTCATTTTAACTCATGAATATTGAAGATATTGTATCACATCCCAACACTGGCTCATACTTTGTGCCCATCCACAATGGATGTTTAGGTATTTAGTTTTTAGGGTTTGGGCATTCTCATTGATGAAATTTTTTGGATGAATGTTTAGATGAAGAAAATGGATGTTAAGTAAATTAATAACTAACCTAGGTTATTGTTAGTGGTCCCCATAAACATATAAATAGGGTATTAATTTTTTTAAAGGTAATACCATGCCAACATGTTATTTTTGGGTATCAAAGTATGTAATAATGGGTCGAGTAGGGTATTCTTCAAATATTAAAAATAATTGGACTCCTAGGTATTAGGTTATTTTAGACCTAGAATCGAATTTGGGTTGATAATCGGGTCAAAACTCAATATTTGATCAACATTGGTTCCAATTTTGGTTGCCTAAAACCAAATTGGAATTGGGTTTAATTTTGGAACCAGAACCAAGTATTAAACCATATCTAGTTCTGGAACTGGAACCAATTCTATAAAACTGAAAATTGAACTTGAACTTGAAATTTTGAAAAACAAAATGGTGGGGGCATGCAAGATTGTTTTGTTCCTTTTCAACTTCCAATGATGGCATTTTGTTAATGAATGAAAAAAGATGATCCTCCTTGAATTTGTTGGCTCTTTAATGGCCATCGTCTTCAATCCTTGAATGCGAATGTCGGTTGAATCCTCGGAAAGACAAATTATTTGCAATGGGAGATTGGAGCCCATTGTGTGGGGATGCCTTGAATGTGTTCTCAACTATCAATTTTTATTGTCTATTTTTTATTTTCTACTCTCAATAATCAAATTGAATTATACAAAAAAGATGTGAGTTATTGTCACATTCTTTATTTCCTTTTCCAATTTGCATCCTAGTTCCCTTGATTTTTTCTTTGGAATTTTCTAGTAGTATTTCTTTAATATCATAAGGACAAATTTGAAGTTCATTGGAAGATCATGTTTCATATTTCATATATGCATAAGGTTGCTTAAAATTACAAGGTTATTGAGGTCATTATTTTTGCAATTAGAATGTTGTAAAAGTTTGCAATAGAAAAACCAATGTTGAAGGTTTTTTTTAAAATTTGCAATCCAAGGTTCTATTTGTGTGGTTTTATCTATAGGAACCTATTTGTAGGGTTTTGTTTGTAGGGTTCTATATGTGTAAGGCTCTATATGTGGCATTTTTTGCAATTATCAAGAAGGTGCCCAAAAAAATTGCAACATATGTTTCAAAGTGCACAAGGTTCATTTTTATTATAAGAATTACGTGGGTTTGTTATTCACAAGTTGGGATCTTGAAAAAACCATTATAGGGTTTGTTTGTGTTGGCAATCATTAGTTTTATTTCAACTTTTAGCACACCATCTACTTTTGAAAGCATTGTAACCCCAAGTGACAACATGGGCATGGAAGGAGAAATGTCATGCATGTATGCATGGCCTCATAGATGACAGTTGGTTACGGGCATGCCAATCATGCCTTTAGGGTTAATGTACGATTTTAGGGTTAATGTACGTTTTTAGGTTACTGTACGCTATTAGGTGTTTTAGGGTTATGGCTTGTTTAGGGTTTCAACTTTGTTGACGACTGTATAAAAGGCTAAGCGCTTCCCTTCTCTTGTCAATTTTTCTAAAATTCCTTTGTCAAGGAAAGTTTCCTCCATAGTTGGATTGGATTTCTAAATGTTCACGGTGGCTATTACACGGCCACCGTTTACATACACTATGTTTTTTTTCCTTCTTTTCAATTTAATTATAGAAAGAACTCCTCTCTGTCGCTTAATGTTCAAATCAACATATTTTTTTTGGCTTTGAGTTTTTTGGGTTTTTTTTGCTTGTTAGTTTTTTGTGTTCTTGAGTAGTTGCTACTTCTTCTTTTTATACTTTTGTACGACATCTACAACAGGAACAACAACCATAACTAGCAGCAACATAAGCGAGGGAGAAGGGACATCGGAAATAAGCTACAAGTTGTGAAGTTTTGAATTTCGAAGCTTTGGAGGGAGGAAGGAGCAAACAGTTCCAAAACTTGTTTTACAGCTAACTTTAGGTCTTGGGAACACGTACACACACACACACACACACACACACACACACAAGGTTTGATTACAGTACAAGATATACACCAAGTGATGCAACCCCACATACATTTGCTTTCCTTGCACATGGGTTTTGAGGTTAGCATCCAGGCTGTGCACTCTTGTGTGTTTTTGAACTTGTAGTCATGTAGTGAGTTGCCCTTGTAGTAATTCTAGAAAAAGAAGAAAAATAATATAAAGCAAAAAAAAACATGAAATAGAAAATAAATAAAAATAAATAAATTCTTCTTTTCTGCACGCCATCACCGTAGAGCTTGCGAATGTGGATCATTTTGTAGCGCTGATGAAATCGTTATTCAATGTTATCGTAATCACTGTCCATCATTGTTTCCATTCGTCGTAGTCATCGTCTGTTGTCATCCACCGTCCATAACCATCATTGTCCGTTGCAATTGCCATTCGTCATCCATTGCCGTCCATTACAGTCGTCGTCCATCATCCATTATCGTCTATCACCGTCTGTCAACGTTCGTTTGTTTGTCCGTCCAGTTTTATCCATCCCGTTTGTTTGGTTCTGTTCATCTCATCCATCCCATTCTGTCCATCCCGTTCATTCGGCCCTTTCTATCCATCGACGTCCGTCCATCGCCGTTCATCCCCATCGACGCGCTATATTTTTCAAATCATATGTATTGCATACATACGTATCCGATACCTTTCCATTATAATTACATTTAATTACATAGGTTATGTTATAACTTTGTAACTAATGTTTTGTATTGCTACAAATTTTGGGGCATGGGACAACACCATGTCTTTGGATGATGAGAACACTACCACTCAGCCAGAGCCAAGGTATCAATTACAAAGTAACACACAATCATTTGAGCTAGATTCTTTCAACTCATGATCTTCACAACAATACCATCAAGTGTCTATAACGCCATCGTCATTTAGTATAACACCTATCGGGAATTCAAGTTCAGGTTACACTACATCAACGATACATCAAAGTCCATTTGGAGGGGTTAATTAGTGGGGTATGCTTGTTGCTGCACCAGCTTTCACACCATCACCATATATTCCATTGTAAGTCGTTACCTCTACACCCATATACACCATGGAGGTCAACAGTTCTTTTGGGAAAATTGAAAAGTTCAACGAAAGGTTAGGTATCATTTCTTTGAAGGAGTTCAAAAAAAAATTTCTCAACTGTGGTTTGTGAATTGGAGCTCAAGTATGGCGTTAATTACATTGAGGCGTTCGCATTCAAACAACTCGCCTGTTATTTACACTATGAAGCATTGGATGTTTACAAGCAACATTCTCTGAGGATTTTGGGTGTCACCCAAATCCCCAATCTAGCTTATGCCATAGCCATCGCTACCGCCTTGCAAGCTGCACTGTAAGCTGCCATTGCACATCATGGGATTGTGCCCAATAATCTAAATCCGGTACTTACTTCAATAAACATTTCTCTTCAAGAACTCATTGTTGTTACCACAAACATTCCTCCCACCATTGATGCACTAGCTTTTGCTGATCCAGTGGGGGAAGTGTTTCGAGTTCTTGAGCTGGAATTTTCGGTTAAAAGTTCTGAAAAAATTCTACAGCTTGTCACCTTCTTTCGACAAAAAGATGAAACCCTCAAGATGCTCTACCAAAGGCTTTTCAAGCTTAAAGAGGATACTCATAACATCACAAACCTGGAAATTACCCATCGATATTTTTGTTCATTGGAAGGTATTCCAAGACTCCATGCATAAGTTTTGTAATGGGTTTTTGCAGAATTTGGAGACTTGTACATTTTGCTGGATGTGTACAACATTTCTGAAAAGATGGAATTCGCTCATGCACATTTTGAGGCCAGTACTATGAAGCCTCCATCATGTTCAAAGCCTTAACCTCCACTAGTTGCGCCAACTAGATCATCACATTCTTCTTTAAGGGCTAAAGTGGTGCACTTGGCTGCAACCCATCCTACCTTCTTGCAACTACTATGGCAATCCTGCCCACAAAGTTAATGAGTGCAACATTCCTTCCAAAGATCTCTTTTGTGATTATTGTGGGAAAGAGGGATGTCAGAAAGTTGTTTGTTTTGCCAAGTTTCCAAAACGGAAGCAACTACAATTACCATGGCAAAATTTGCTAGCTCTTCCACTACCCCTCAACCAAATGTTGCATCCAGATTCAAGGATTGTGATTAGCATACCAAAGTAACAAGACAAGCCAAGCTTGGTGGCTAGTATTCTACATCTAACGAGCTTTGGATTGGAATTTTTTACAAGAAATTTTGCATATTATACATTGGAGCTTTTTGAGGGGCCTACATTTCAGCCCATTGATGAATTCATGATCTTAGTTGAAGGTAGGCTTAGAGATAGTCAGGGATGGTTGATGATGGTAGCCAACTCTAGTAGGAGATAAAAACATTTTCTTCCCACTGGACATTATTGTCTGACCAAATGCAGCAAGAATGGTCAAAAAAATGTTGCTCTAATTTTTTTTAAAAAATGATTTGCTGCTTGATAACCGGCCTAGATACTAAACTGGCTGGTTGTCAAGAATATGTTACAAAAATCGCCCCTTATGCATACCAGGCGGTTCTTTGCCCCCTAGAAAAAAAAAAACTAATAATTTTATTTGATGGTCATTTCAGAAAATTGATACCAGGTGAGTACCAAAAATCTTTAAAAATTTAGTTACATGATATCTGGTGTGTAAGTGAATTTTTATTAATTTCAAAACCCTCAAAATCCTTTAAAATCTGCAAAGACACTTAAATTTTAATTTTTTAATTTTTTAATTTCATTTTTTGGTGAAATTTTGTCAATATAAAAAACATTGATGATGGTTGGAGAATAGAAGCATCCTAGTATTTTGCTAAAATCCATTTGTTGCCTTTATTGGCTCTGCCCTTGAGGGTGGAGACCATTGGGATGCACCCAGAAAGGGGCCAAAGTTTGGTATCCCTACATTCTAGAGTCATGAGTCATGTGAAGTTCACTATAAAACATTTCCTGCATGATCCCAAGTATACACTTGGGCTTCATCACGCTAACCGCTATGTGTTTCCAATCTAGTATGTTGAATATTTTTCATCCCCATAGATGTCATTTGAATGTTCACATTCAAAAAAATCGAAAAAGAACAAACCACACCATAGATTGGATTTAACTTGACCACATTAGTTTACCTGGTTATGGGCGATAACAAAAGTTTCACCTAATAAGATGGGTAAATAAAAGAACCAAAGTAATTATTTGCCAATAAAAAATACGATTTGCATTGATTGGTCAGTCACCGAGATTGGCATGTGGTCACATTCAATTATCCTCACCATATGCAGTTCAGAACTTCATGTTTAGGTGCTAGTGGGGAAAATAATTTGCACAATATTTTGGATGTAGTACACATGGGTAAAGGCCCACACACAAGTTGAGAGCCTACTTGTATGTAACTACTAAATGTGGTTTTCATACTAGCCTAATGGAAAGGCCCTAACATAGGGCCTTGTTTCCTGATGTAAGGATAGTTGGCTTTCCATTGGAGAGCTGTAAGTGTGTTTAAAATATGTAGATAATCATGTTAGGAACTTTGGGAAAACCGCATTTTCTCATTAAAAGTGGACAAATGCCATTTCATGGTGAGTCACCATTTGATTCACAACTCTCATAGCTCCTACAATTGTTCAATGCTTGACGAGTAGAGTTGTGAGATGATTATGAGCACAACTAGCTAGAGAAACATAATGGAAAACTGATGTGATGGCAACATCCTAATGGAAAGATGTCCTAATGCCCGAAGCTTAAGTCTCATGCCTAAGATTTACCTTCACTTGCATACAAAAGTTGCATCCGTCTATCTCAATTTGCACTCAAAGAGGTTAGTTGACACTAATGAAAATAATTTACCATCCCACTCAAGGAGACAAATGCATGATCATCAAAATAGCATCTTTAATGTGGCATTGACTAATAATATGCACCCATACGCACATTGTAATTTGCATTCTCAATTATGCATTTTGCATCACTTGTCTGAATAGAAACTGATTTTAGCATGCTGAAGATGTAAGAGTGATTGGTAAGGCATGCATATTATGATGGAATATCGTGACAACTCACTTAAATATGATTAAAAGAAAGGTGACATATAAGGATAACACTTCTAGAAAACTATGTATACAAAGGTAAGCCCATTAAACAAAAAATGATCAAACTCACATTTGTGGTATACAACCTTTCATAAACAAGACATTAATAATTTGACATGATGAAACTCTCCAAGTTTCAAGTTTAAATTCCTAGATTTGGAAGATAATTGCTTTTTTGCAATATTTCCATGATTCGATACACTAAAATATCAAGTTTAAAAATTTTGGTTCTATGGAATGTTTCCAACAAGGATCTTCATTGAACATAGTGATCACAACAAGGGCGATGACAATGAGACTAGTAATGGGCCCACTTTTGTTTCTGTAAAAATAGAGGTTGTGAATTTACAAGTGTGGGTGAAGGGGAGTATCTTATGTGTGATAAAATAGTGTGCTGTTGTTTGCTTGCTTGTTTGTTTGTTTGTTTGTTTGTT
>Ga0116229_10010202_pt1 | contig 14152 bp, 7 predicted proteins | sample S1TSphgellanicum_3_FD_87313 | JGI IMG/M metagenome (GOLD analysis project Ga0116229, IMG submission 87313) | Host-associated microbial communities from peat moss isolated from Minnesota, USA - S1T2_Fc - Sphagnum magellanicum MG | ecosystem: Host-associated > Plants > Peat moss > Unclassified...
CCCAATTATAGCAAATAGAACATAGATCTGTTGCTTAACCCTATTCTCAATGACCAGATGACTCATTCCTAGTCCTGAATAAGACCTAATGAACACAAAGGGCATCTATAAATTAACCATCTCCTTACATGCTTTCTATGCTTCATTGCCAGCAGGTATAGGGAATATAGCTGTTTGCCAACTTGCTCCGGTGTCAATCTCCTATGTATAGAATGCAATTTTGGTATGGAAGGGTGGACTATGCCATTTGTTCACATTAGAAAAAAATGTTTGTACAATCCTCAAATTTAGTTCTTTGTCTCATCATGTTAGATTCTGGTTCAAATTTTTCACATATATAAATCTTTTGTCTGAAGTAGACAAAGTCAGAGGTGGGGGTTCCTGAGGCCAGGGCTTGTAGTTATACTTTCACCTTCTTAAGGGAGCCTTGAGTGTACCAATACCCTAACCCTATGGTCAATTGGATAGTCAAAAGTTAAGCTTGTCTAACTCTGAACACAATGTGCTGAATCTTAATCTTTTCACAACTTGTGCAAGGGACAGTTCAAAAAAATAGTTTTTTCTAATGAGACCCAGATGAGGATGTTGAAGCCCCAGATTGAGAGGAGCTTGTCAAAGATGGCCAGATTACAAAATTAATGGTCAAGTGTGTTGCGGTTGGAAGCTTTGTATAGTTTCTGGAATTTCATTACTATATATTTTAGTTCTAAATTCATTATTATTTAATTTTTTTGAAATTTCATGTGATTACAATTTTTGTGTTTTGCCACTTCAACATGTATATAGATACAACAATGTCTGTGTGCCATTATGGTGTTTTCACATTTGCCAATCTGAAATTTTCAGTAAATTAGTCATAATTGTTGTCTTGAAATTTCTTACACTTTCAACAAATTTTTTATCTTTGCAATTTCTGAATTTTTTTCAACATCTTAGGTTTTAATGAATTTAAGTTGAATCTGTCAACGGGGTAGGTATACTCACACTTGTACCATGGTAAAGGGTTTTTGGGTTGCTTCTAAACATTATAAATATTCCATCCCAAGACAAAATCCAAGCCTCTGACTCCCAGTCAATTCACCCTGGCCCTTGAGTGAGGCCTCCAGGTAGTGGCTAAATTAAACCCTCGAAATGTTAAATTTTGGACTGAAGACCCTGTTTGCCTAGTCCTAGGAGGAGATTTCTAGGGGTTCTAACGATGATTAAAAGCAAGCAAATTTTTGTGTGGTTTTTTTTTGTTCAATGGTAACCATTGTGAGTTATGGGTCACCACCAAAGGCAGGTTTTAAGTTAACAATCCACTGCACGAACAAGGGATTTAATAACAAGCAAAATATCAATGGGATTGTGACAAAGAACTAGGGTGCAAGACAAATAGAATATAAATCATATACATATTAAATAGCAAATACATTCTCAAAGTTTCACACTAGCATGAGCCAAAGACCACCCAAGTTTTGTCCAATAGTCACATAAGACACTGCTTTCTTCATCAAAGAGAGGTTTGAGATTTTTAAGGGGTTAGATTGCTCTGATCTCTCTCTTGAGCCCATTGACCTTCTTTCATGTCTCAAAATCTTTAGACCACATAAACCTAGGACCACATTGGACATCTAGGGGAATTCAAGTTCTTGTTTACATTCAATGACATAAAGCCCACACATATCATATAATTCAATGTTCCTAACACCATCCCTCCACTTCACAAAGCATAAAAACGGGAAAATAACACATATCCATTTCCCCTAGTGATTTCTTCAAAAAGTCTTACAAAGAATCATAATCCTCTTTTGTATGATTGACCCCGTAACTTCAATGGATTGTTGCAGATTGTTACAGTTCTTTGGAATTCCCAAAAATTAGGGTATTCTTTCATAAAATGCAAGCCAACATCCTTTTGCCACTGCACCACGAGATATCCACCAAGCGCACTTCACTTGACAACTCCCTTGCCACATAGTCATCCTTTGTCTAGTAACAACACATACATACCAAACAAAAAAAAACGACACAAAGGTGTCAATGCTATGAAACACCACCGCATCTCCATTTGATGATCTTCCTTATCTCCATTCTGTTGAAAGCAAAAACTCCTTGTTGCCAACAAAAAAAAAATGCTTCCTTGAAAAACCCTAAAACCACTTTTTGTTCACACTCAAAACCCTAAAGTTGGAAACTTGTTACAGGATATCTACATGTCACAATGTTGTGGTATAGATTTTGCTTTTCGAATTCAATTTATTTTTTCCCCACTTGGGGGTTTTGATAGGTTAGCCCCTTCCTACATAGAAAAAAGCTCCATTGAGGAATAGGTGAGGAGAACCCTTCTATTACAGGCCACTGAAATAGTCAAATTATATTTGGATTTTTGCATTTGGACTCCACTTGATTCCAAGGTTGCCATATTGAGGGCACAAAGGTGCAAAGTCTACATGTGTAAATGTAGTCCATAGCAATTGAATCTAAAAACTTCCAATAGATTTCACTATTTTTATTCTACTATGAATGGCCAATGTTTATGGCATGTACAATGCTCTTTTCTTTCAATTATGAAACCTTTTGTGCACAAACCACATTCCAAATTTTGCTATCCAAAGACGTTGGGGCCAGGGTGAACCAGCATCTACACTGGTAGTTTTGCTTTCCTGAATTAGGCCTTTCAGTCATCATATTGAACCTTGGAAATGTTAAATTTGGACTCAGAGACCACACCTTGATTCTGAAAGGCAATACATTGTACACCATCAAGTGGTTGCAGTTGACTCCAGCCGAGTGAGAGCCTATCTAGGGTTGAATAGCTCAGCACAGTATGGGTACAAAGAATACCTCTCCAGGGTAGACAATGCATAGCTTAGGAGAAGCTTGGCACATTTTCGTTGTGTGAATCACAAGCTGCAGAATGAGTTAGGAAGGCAAGTCAAGCTAATGAAGGCGCCGATGTAGCAATGTTACTGCATATTGTGTAACTTGGGTGCAGTTGAAAATGAGGACCACTTCTTGTTGGTTTGCCCTGCTTATCAAAGTGTTCAAGAGAGGTTTAGAGGTTCATTGCCACTAACTGCCATCACACCTTTGGCTGAATTACTGAGCTGTCAGCAGCATGCATCCTTGCTAGATTCTTAGTACAATGTCAGACGGTTAGATCTGAATTGCTTCATCAAACTTAATGTCAATTGGGTTCTGGCCTGGGCGCTGTTTGGCCCACTTAATGACACTAAATTGTAAGTAAGTAAGTAAGTAAGGTCGGTCTTGGATGGGATATTTACCATGGTTAGAAGCAACCTAAAACCATGTTACTTTCTTACCTAAGACCATGTTTACCATGGTAACAATGTCAATGGTTAATGTCCATGGTATCAGTCTAACCATGATAAATATCCCATCCTAAGACTATGTCAAGGTCTCTGAGTCCAAATTTAATATTTCGAAGTTGAATAAAGTCACTAAAAGGCCTAACTCATGAAGGTGAAGGTGTTAAGTAGTGTGGGTGCTGGTTCACCCGAGGAAGTCATTGGCACCAAAAGATACCTAAACAAAAGACGTAAAAGACAAATTACAGCAAAGTGTGGTGTACCCTACCAGGACCAGCACTTTTTTAATTTTCCATTTTTCACCATATTTTTTCAAAGTGAGAGCATGTTAACTATGCATGTTAATTAACTCAAGGTGCATTCACACTTGGTGTTAGAGACTCTAGGATAGAGTACCGTAACACCATGCTAGCCACTTAGGTCTTAAACCTAGTTGCCATGAAAATTTCATGTTAAGCTAGCATTCACTTAACGTTGAGCTATGGCCCATTTAACATTGGGTGCCACCTAGGATGCCATCTAGATTTTCATTTAACACTGACTTAACATCAATTGTGAATGCACCTTAAGCATAACTATACCTAGTTAACAACAAAAAGATTGTAGGAGAAAAAAATTATCTAGACTTCATGTGAATGTTCAGATAATTTTTTCATTGGAATAAAGTCTTGCAGGTTCTCAGCATCATAAGCCTTTGTGAATACAGATGCCCGACATTTGAGCCCACATGTTTTATGCCTCTTATGTCAAGAGAGATATTAAAAGGGAGATGTCTGTGTATACTTGTAAGCATGCATGATTTTGGTGATCCTAAATTTCCTCCTTTCTTGTCCTTTTCCTCCCCTCCCTCCCCCTTTGTCTGTAGTCTTTATTCCCCCTTATTTCATGCATATGTTGCCAAAAGTCTATCTTCAAACTGTTCTTGGTGCCTTCTTAGAAAATCAAGAGCACTAGTTCATGAATTGGATCCTATTAAAAAAAGATCATCATTGGTGTTGGTCCATGTGAAGTCCATGACAGAAATAATTGGGGTGAATCTAACAATTACTAGAGAGCTATCCATCGAGGGTTATTATCTTTTTCAGAAGCCCCTCAACCTTTCTTTTCATGGGTTACCTTTGCTACAGCCATTTAGCAAATAGTTCTCTTTAGATAATAAAGAGATCTGCAAAGTAAAGAAAACACAGGACTAGTACCCCCTGTTTGGTCATAAACCAGGTGAGATTTCTAAAAAAGAGTGAAAAAAGCACACTGGCATTCAAGGGGGACTGAAACTCAGTTTAACACCAAATTTGGCCAAATCTGGTTTCACCTTGTTTTTTTTTTCCTTTTGTTTTGATGGCCTTCAATCAATCACTGCTGTTTTTTTTGTGTCCTGTAACCATCTGTCTATGAAGGAAGGTAGTTTGTTTTGTTTTGTTTTGTAGTTATGAAATCACTGAACCAGTATGCTTCAGATCCTGTTCTTGGTGTCTTTGGAAAGCTCTTGAGGAGGAGGGGTGCATGGGCTTGGTTCCATGACGTTTGGACTTGTGGTGCAAAAGTTCTTGAATATTGAACGATTTCTTCACTGAAATTAAATTAAATCCTAGCTCAAAATTACGGAGGAATTGGAATGTGCCTTTGGGTGTTGATGGAAAGATCTTAATGAGCGGGATTTAATGGAATTTATTTGGGAAGATTTGGATTCAAAATGTGGGAGATATTGATTTTAAAGTGATTTCTACCGATGAAAATTCAAATAAATTCCAAAAAACCAGGTTTTGGAAGGAAAAATCAGTTGAGGACGTGGAAAGACTTGGGCCAATGGCACATGCCACACTAATAAATATTATCAAACCTCCTGCATTTAATCCTGAGTTCCAACATTTTACATGCATATTTAATAAGAGTTCATTACTTTGCAGATAACAGTGTTTCGAGGAGGTCAAAAGAGGAGTTCAGGAATGAAAGAAGGGCCCAAAAGGGGATCATCTTGTGAATATTTCTAATACCTTCAACTGTTGGGCCAAAAATTTGATTTTATAAGCTTATGTCAAAGCCTAGATGACATATATTGCTATCTTCTAAAAAAATATTCAACTTTGTAATGTAGACACCACACTAAGTGGACATATCGTAATTTGTAAAGTAACCACAAAGTCATTTGAATCACATTGCCACATCAATTTCCTATTCGAAATTTTAATCTAAAAATTGGATGAATTACAAAAGTTGGTTTAAACCAGTGTTGTGCGTGTAAATGGTTTGGGACTTACACTCCGTGTAAGTGTAATAGTAAATATGTTTATATAGTTTCACGCAGTCCCATAAAACAATGTAAATGTAAAAATATACATGTTTACATGATTTTACATGGCTATGTAAAACAATGTAAGTATATAACAATATAAAAAATGTGATTTTTAACTTGACAAGGGGAGATTTCATAATGTTTTTAATAACAAGCCAGCTAAATGGCCCATTGCAAAAAAAAAACCATCAAAATACACACCCACAACTAATTCATATGACTTTGTAAGAAGGTCTGATCATTAAAGATATATAATAAAATTATCTATAAAGTAAGGAAAACAACACTAGGACCCTGAGTTTGGTCATAAACAGGGTGTGATTCAAAAAAACAAAAAACATTAGCATTCAAGGGTGGGGGGACCTCAGTTCTTGTGGTGAACTAAGTTTCACCCTGTCTTTCCTTTTTCTTTAGCACCTCCACTGTTGCTGCATTTATTTTCACTGCTTTTACTTGTAAAGCTACTATAATTATCTTGAACGTTGTACATTAAATGCTGATTTTTAGCATTTCATTTGCAGATTTAATAAAGTTTCTTTACTTTATGGACACCCCTGAAAGAAGGGTTTGGGGTGAATAGAGGCCCAAAGACAGGGTGACTTTACAAATAATTTTAGTATTTACACTTACACGCCCCAAAAAATTTACTCAGGGTTGTGTAAGTGTATTTGACAAATATTTACACTGGCCTCGTGTAAGTGTAAAAAAATTATATATACACAACAACATGATAAGTGTAAGTGTAAATAATTTACATGCCCTATATATGGCTATTGACACTTACACACACAACACTAGTTTAAACTAACAATTAGAACAAATAGAAGACATGGAATTAACGGTCTTCATTATTTTTTTTTCTGTCGCTTTTTGGCTAATTTGTTTTCTCAAAAACAGGGAAGTAGTGACAGAATATTCCTTTTTCAGAAGACTGTGTCGCCATTTGGCGATTCTGCGCCCAAAAAAATCACTGATTGTGAGGGAACTCTACTATATATATATATTTTGGGTCAGGATGAGTGAGAAAGATGTTAAGAGCCATTTTGAAAGACACTATGGCTTCAATTGTGAGTTGTTTGGAAGGCCGATTATTCCAATATTTTAGATAAGCCTAAGATGTTTAATTTTGGTAGGTTGTTCATTTGGTCTAACTTAAATTATTCTACGAAATGGCCATAAGCAAAAATTATTGACAAAAATATGTGATATGCACCTGATTGTGGGGTTTTTCTTTTGAAAAACTTTTCTCCATAGGTACTTTGAAAGTTACTTTTCTTCCAAAAGCTTTTTTTGTTTCTTTCCCTTTTGCCCTTTAATAGGGATTTGTGAAGCATGGCGTTTTCCAAAATGAACAGACTCTAGCTCCAGGCTCTAGCCTTCTTTGAGCTTGATGTGCCAAGTTCCAGATAAATTGGTTTCATAAAGGTCCAAGTTACTGCTTCCCAAAAGCAGAAAAAAAAAGGGGAAAAAGACACTATGCTTTTTTTCTATGAGGGTGGAAAAGGGCAATGCTAAGACCCACCTGAATTGCTTACAAGCCCATACAATATCTTGAAGCCTAATCCCAAGGGGGGAGTGGACCAAAAAGTGGCCAAAAGAAGTCTCATAAGTCCATTTGAAAATGATTTCCCTCCACATGTTTTTTGAGCCTTGAGATTATTAAGTGGTTGGGCACCAACAACTTATTGATTTCAAACCATCTTTTTGTTATTAAAGAAATCTCATCTAAAATTAATTATTTTGTACATTTGTGCATAAATCTAACATAAAATACATTTTCTTCAACATGATACAAACTTTTGGAAAAAACCAATGTCTTCAATGATAAAGAAAATGTTCATTCAAAATAAAACATACAATTGACATGGCGTCAAATTAAATTGTATAATTAAATTTAAGCCCATAACAATTGTAGCCTTATCAATGATTAGAACTGTTTGAAATTCATATGTATTTTTTGCTAGTTATAATTTTTTTATTGTTCACTTCAAATGTCCATATTTTTTATATTTTCATGTATTATGCATAAAAAAACCTACATCATGTAGATATATGAATTTATAATTTTAAATTATGTTTTTAAATTGATAACTTCAATTTAGAATACATTTGTCCCATTTAAATTACATGCACATTACAAATATGCCATTGTGAAATCCATATTGATTTAGTGTAGCTTGCATTGGTCCCAAGTTGCACAACCTTTCTTAAAATAACATGATAATGACATGTGGAGTGAAAATGGTTCTCTAATAATGAAAACATTGAAGGGTCATCACATGTATTGTGGTTAAAACTTCAATTTATGTCAACATAATTTCACATGGTGAAGTTTTGTTTAATCCCATGTAATGTATAACTTTAAAGGGTGGTTCCAAGTTCCAACTTTCACAATGATGGGCAGTAATTATAGTTTTGCACTTTCCATTGAAGGGTTGCATTTCAGTTAACCCTTTAGTTTTCCTTACAGTGCACAATTAGCAAAAGAATGTGTTATTCATTTGAACATTATGTGAACCTCTTTAAATGAAAAGGAGCACCCCTTACTAAGTGTTTTATGTAAACTTTGTGAATGTATGTTTCAAGTTTTATCACAAATTTTAAAAAGGAGTAAAATAATAAACCCGAAAATCAACCCAATTTATGTGCAATGAAACAACTTTTAAAGGTTTTCATGTGATTCCAAATGTGAAAATCTATATTGAAAATCTTCAGTCAATCTACAGCTTTACTTGCCATTTTTTGCACATTTTGGTTTTGAATTTTGATGCATCATGGCAAATCACTTTACTTATATGAACAACATGTGCAACAAATGATATAAATCAATGCAGGCCCAATTAGCCAAGAAAGTTCTACTAAAACATCACAATAAAGCACAAAATTTAGACCTTTCTCCCCAATTGTTTACACACAATGTCCAAGAAAATTTTCACCTTTGCTCTGCGTGATAATCTTTGTTGACATCAACTTAGTGAACAAGTCTTTAAAAAATATCATCTGCATGAATGTAAACCAATACAAACATAGCCCTAGTGATTGCATATAATGTGTTTCATATAATGAAGAAGAATGTGTAGCCAAAGTTTCAATGATAAGGGTTTCAATCAGTGTTTTGTTTTTGGGTCAAATCTTTTCAGTTTTTTTGGACAAAAAATTTGAGAAAATTCTATTTTTCTAGTGTTTAAATTAGACTAATTATTGGACAGATTCATAAAATTTTCCATATGACAATTTAATTGAGGAAGCCCCCCATGGTTTCAAATGCCTCCCAAAGAGGTTTAAATTTAACTTTATAAAATACCAAAGTTTCAATTTTTTCCGTTACAGAATAGAACAATTAGTCAAATATTTTACACTAGAAAAACAATTCTTCAGAATTTTTCTTGAAAAAAGAAACACTGCTCCCAAGTTGTGCCATCTTATAGCCTATATATGTACAATAAAATTTAGGTCAATTTGCAGAATAATCAGTTTCCAAGTGTTTATATGTAATTGTTGACACTCTTCCCCGTTGTTGCACGTTATAAATAAATAAAAAAACCAACCCAGAGAAGCCCTTGAGATTCGGCGACTGAAGTTTTTAGCAGCTGCCCGGATCGAGCCTCAGCCGTGTACAAATCTTTCAACAGTTGCCCGGATCGAGGCTAACGGCCTTCTGTAGGTAACAAAGCCACAACAGGCTCGTGAGCGGCCGCAGCACTTTAGCACGACGACGTCTGCTTCTCGCGAGTCACAGGAATCTCGCCACTTGTTTGCGGAATAATCCAGAGACATAATCTTTGTGGACTTGAATCACTGTGGAAAATCTTTTTTAGCGATTGTGAAGCAGATCAGATCACATTTGTGATGATGCATGGGACTTGATCAATTAGAAGCTCATGCCACAGCAGAAACGTCCCGTCATCGATCTAAAACAAACTTGCAGAAAATTACACTGTCATCTCACCAATATTGGTCCACTCATTCACCCAAGAAAGAAAGTGGGAGCAGCGAGCATCAGTGAAGCAGTAGTAGCTGCAGCTAGCTAGACTTGGTAGCAGCAAATTAGGATCATATTCAGTAGTTGCAGCAATTGTTGAAATTTCTGCATCACGACCGAGTCGGAGTCGTCATGACAGATCAAATTAAGGGGGAGGACGTTTCGATCGGTGCAGCTACGAGGTACGGTGATGCCGGGACGGCACCGCTGGGAACTCGAGCGCCCGTGGTGTCTGGAAAGCCGTATCACGACGTGTTCGCCCCATTCTTCGACGCCGTGGAGCTCCGGAAATGGTCCTTCTACAGAGCCGGTGTGGCGGAGTTCGTTGCCAGTTTCCTGTTCCTCTATATCACAATCCAGACGGTGATGGGTAATGTTCGTCTGGGTGCTTGCAACGGGGTAGGGACGCAAGGAATTGCTTGGGCGTTTGGTGGCATGATCTTTGCTCTGGTATACTGCACTGCCGGCATCTCAGGTAAAGATTTGCAAAACTTTCTCACAAGAAGCTCTTGGATGATTCCCTTGTGGGAAAAATTGTCTAACTTCACTTCCAAGAATACACTATAAAAACGCTAGTAAGTAACAAGGAATTGTGCAACACAGGGAGTTTTGCATTGCAACATTCCCAGGGAGCCTGCCTCACGAGGAAATTTCAATTATGGCATCTAGAAGGGTACTGTGAACCAATGTCAAAGGGGAAGTTGGTAATTTTTCCCTGGTTGCCTATAGCTAGTAGTATAAGCTTCGTGGTTGATCGATGCCTGAGCTGATCCCCAACAGTTCTATTGCGCAAGATTCGTGCCTGAATGAATGAAAGATTGCATTTGAAAGAATGGAGCAAACATCAAGGAACATGAGCTTGGTGTTAAAGCCACTTTGTCATAATTCTTTATACTAGACACATGACACGGATATATTGTTTCTCATCAAGTCTGAATTCTAGTGTTATATCGATGTGCTTGCTTACTAATTTCTTGCTTTGCTTGCAGGAGGTCACATCAATCCGGCTATCACGTTGGGGCTGTTCCTGGCGAGGAAAGTGTCCTTCCCTCGGACGATCTTCTACATGGTGTGTCAGTGTTTGGGTGCAATCTGTGGAGCAGGAGTTGTGAAGGGGTTCCAGCCGGACTTCTACGAAATTGCGGGAGGTGGTGCCAACCGTGTGGCGCATGGGTACACTTTGGGAGACGGACTCGGAGCAGAAATCGTCGGTACCTTCATTTTGGTGTACACAGTCTTATCTGCCACAGATTCCAAGCGACAAGCTCGTGATTCCTTTGTGCCGGTATGTAACCGCAATCACAGTGAAGATGTTCACAGCTTCACTGTTATGATCGGTTGCCAGAAATTCTCTGCTGCTCTCTGAACCGATCTTTCTCAGGACTAGAATTAGCTGCTAGGTTTAGGGTCCGCAAAGTCGTTTCTTGCTTATATCGGTCTGTCTTCACGAGAGGAATCCACGTCTTGGAAATGCTTAAGACTTAAGAATATAAATTGAGTCCTTCAAGAGATATTGGAAACTACTCGGAACCGAAAATTCGGACTTATTGGAAATATATAGAGGATCGAACGAAACTTCTTCACAAATTGATCTACTGTATTATTAACTGTGCGTTGATCACCGGCCCGATGATGTTGTTGTTGTTGTTGTTGCAGAGACTAGCGCCCCTTCCCATCGGATTTGCAGTGTTCCTGGTACACTTGGCCACCATCCCCATTACAGGCACAAGCATCAACCCCGCTCGCAGTCTAGGCACAGCCATCATATTCAACCGCAACATTGCTTGGGATGATCAGGTAAGTTACTCTCCCAACTCCTCGTCAATGAACGCTGGAGCTGCTGCTATATATTACTATGAGCTATGAATTACCCTCAAGTTCAACTAGTCTTGCACCACGACCAAACGATCTATATTTCTGAGAACGCAGATCAGAAGTCCTGCAACTTCTGCATCCTCAATTCTTCAAAGCTTAATCACTATCCTGATCAAAATCTAGCTAGAAATCCTAGTTATATATAAAATAAATTAACGACCAGAACTATATCATAAGAAACTGTTTTGACACTCCCTGTAGCACTAAAAGTGTTCCAGGGAAATTCAAGATCAAAAACAATTTTATCTAGATTCAAAAAATATAGGGCAAGCTCAAAGGGGATCTAGTGGGACCAATATTTCATCGTTTTTATTAATCCCATTCAAGAAGTAGAGAGATCTCAAATTATGTATTTTTCCATTGTCAAAAAAATGATTTTGTTTGACATGTATTGTTTGCAGCACCTGTAGGGGTATTTTAAGATCTTTTGGATGGTCCCAAAAGGAAATAATATCACCCCCAAAAAAAATGTCAATACAAGTGCACAAAAATATAAAAAGTTGTGTATTTTGTGTGTGTGAGTACTGTAACTTAATATGTTCAGAATTCTGGATCAGATTTCCTGTTGTTAAATTACAAGTTGTTGTTTGCTATCTGCAGTGGGTGTTCTGGGTAGGCCCATTTTTGGGAGCAGCCTTGGCGGCAGCATACCAGATGTTGGTGATCCGCGCCATGCCTTTCAGGGCCAAGCAACTGGCTGAGGAAACCTAGAAGCTCAATGTCATGTGCCCACAACTAACACCTGCATACTTAACCATGGTCCCATGAGCTGCGGTGGTCTAAGATCTATTGATGAAACTAATTCTGTAGAAATTGGATACAAAACTAATTCACATCATATTAGCTGCTCATTAGTAAGTGCTAGTTATATTATCTCCAGGACTAGGGTGTTTTCTTGTACAGTTTTATTAGATTTTTGTCCTTTTTTTTCTGAAATTTATTTTTTAGGATATAATAATAATAATAATAGGGGTTTGCTGTAGATGCGAGCTCCTGTTTTTTTTCCCCCCAGATATATACTCATATTGCAATCTTTGAAAAGTTCTGTGTCTTTTTGTAGTGAATTAATCTCAGACTTCTGCCAGGATTTTAGAATGTGAAAGTTTTAGTTCCAGGCTCATTTGCTTCACTGAAGCTTTTTGGGTTTAGGATGTACAAGGATGTACAACTTTTAGACTGGTTTGTTCTTTTTGAGAAACCTAGATGAAGCCAGTGAGGAGCGTTTTGTTTTTGGATGAGTTTTTAAATGGACTGTATGAAAAATCAGGGTTTTCAATTGCCAAGTCTCTGAATATTTTCCAGAGTTTTAATATGATTTAGGATATTAGGTTCTAGCTGGTTGGTACCTATGATTGTCTTGGAGGATCTCAGGCGTTAATTTCTAGTTTCACATCTGAGCCTCTACTAGACAAGCTTGCCTAAATCACAAAAAATGAATAAAAATAAAGAGAAAAAATCTGAGTAACAAAATAAAATGCATCATTGGATTTTGAACATCGAAGGCATTGTTCATCCCATAGGACAAACACAGCACGATCAGGTCATACATGAGTTCTTGACTTGGTAGCCTCCATAATTTAACATTTAATACATGTAATTATAGCATGGCTATTGTTCTAAATTTTAAAAACCTTTAAGGCTATGTATTAAGTTTGGCTAGGTTGCAATTTCAGAAGGCTTAAAATCGGTATCTGTAATGTTGGACACCTCAAGATGAATGTTCCTCTTCTTGAAGGGTGTAGAAATTGCATATATCCATCTCTCTCGCTTTAAAATGTTGTGTGATTGTTTTCTCTACACAACTCATGGTTACAAGAACTCAGTTCAGTACGTCTTTTCTTGCTTTAAGACGTTAATATGATGTGATTGTTCTTTCTCTACAAAAATCCATACTTAATGCAGTACATTGAGAAAAGATTTTCTTTCTAGGTGTAGTTGTTCACATGCACTGAATGGCTTTCATATTTGTAGTTACTTGGTAAAACATAAGCTATCATGTATCACATATCATAATGCATTCCCTTTCGTTAATTAGCTCTTAAATATTGAATTGCATCTAGATAATCTTGGAAAGTCACTATTAGATCCTTTGAAATTCCAAATATGTTTTTGATTGAAATGCTTTTCCTGAAGGCTTTTGGTAGGCAAGAGTTGTGTACATACACAACATGTAACTTCATTGGAATCCTGCCATAACCCAAATTCAATTTAACAATTAGTCATATTAAGTGCTTGTTGAACAAATCTTGAGATGAACTACATTGATTATCAAGAGGTCCCTAAAACCTCTTTCTATAAATTTGTTAGCAAACCATTTTAAACTAAATGGTAGTCGGAATGTGCAAGTGGATTTCAGGGGTGAGGGCATGAAGAATAGACAATTGAAAATCAAATGATGTGCAATTCAGATTCAAAGTACAGTTGAGATACCCATAAACTATAGTTCATATTTTATCAAACTCTTCCTGAGGGTGGTTGTTGGAGTTGGACCCCAGGGGGCAGGGGGGGTGGTTTGTCCACACATTCTGAAAGAGCGAGGTTTGTTTTTGAAATGTTTATTGGGTCCTGCACCCCCCCCCCCCCCCCCCCGGGAGGAGAGGGGGCCCCCCCCCCCGCGTTTTTTTTTTGTAATTTTAATTTTAATATATTTATATAATTACTCTAAATTTTGTATTTTTTTTTTTTTTTGTA
>Ga0116229_10010204_pt1 | contig 14150 bp, 8 predicted proteins | sample S1TSphgellanicum_3_FD_87313 | JGI IMG/M metagenome (GOLD analysis project Ga0116229, IMG submission 87313) | Host-associated microbial communities from peat moss isolated from Minnesota, USA - S1T2_Fc - Sphagnum magellanicum MG | ecosystem: Host-associated > Plants > Peat moss > Unclassified...
AAACATTGGCATTTGGTCACATCGACCCAGTTGCAGTGCAATCTTTTGGTGGTACAACTCTCCGTCCTCTCTCTGGCAAACCGGTATCCTCATCGTGCTTTGAATATCTTGCTCCATCTCTGCGTAGTAACCAGCGCAGTTTCTGTACAGCTCAAAGATCATTCCAATTTGTCCACCATTGGAGAAGCTACTCACCAATACCGCTACTATACTGCAGGCTGCAGCCACTCCTGCCAAATGAATCCCCGGCCAGCAACCCACCAAGCTCAACAGAGCCGCAACCACTGCAAACACTGGAGCTGATATCGCCAGCCTTTTGTTAGGAGTCTCCTTGTTTCTTGCCGCCCGCACGTATTTCGCGATGTCCGATGTCTGGAGCTTGTCTGCTGTGCGTTGGAGGTCCTTCGTGACGGCATCGGTCCAGCCATTCGTATTGTTGGCTGGGATTTCCGTCTCGGTGGGGGCAGCAACAGGGCCAAGTACAGAGGGTGCCACAACCTTGGGGAATTTCTCGAGGCCATTGGGCTTCAAGGGGAGAGGAAACCCGACGTCAAGAGCCTGCAGCCTGCCCATCACCTCTTCCATGTATAGGTGCCCATCCTTTCGTAGCCGTGGATCGATCAACAAAGTGGTTTCGATGTCTCTAGCCAGCAGCTTATGGAAGCGAGACGCAGTGCGTTGCTCTTCAGCGAGCTGTGAGGGCTGATACTTGCTGGCCAAGTACATAAATCCAGCGGCACCGCCGTTCAGAAGGAAGGCTGCCACGGACATGCTCAAAGAGGTACTCCCGACGCCGCTGTTCATGGCGGCGAGCATGGCCGCTGCGATGGTGGTCATGTTGACAGTCATGTGGCAGAGCTTGTTCCAGTTATCTCGTTGGACACCGATGATGGCATGCATCTGGCTACGATCTTCGGCGGCTAAGGCGATGTTGCGCAACTGAGCCACCAGCATAAAATCCTCGACTCCATTTGTATCAGTCCAGCCTTTGGTATTGCGGTGCGATGGAGATGTGGGGGAGCCGGGGCCTGCTGGATCGAATGAAGTCCAGTCTCGGTCGACGGAGTGAAAGGTAGTGTGTCTGGGCGTGGCGAGTGCACAGGAAGTCCTTAGCAACCTGTAGTTACACCTGCTACGCTTTGATCCATGTCCAGACTTCCTAGAGATCCGAATTGGCAATTGTATCAAACCCTGGGAACTACCATTATGGACAGTGGTAGGAGTAACACAATGGCTAGAGCTGTAAGCATCACCCACTGCAAATTGGTTTGGAGAGATGAATTGAGAGCCTAGATTACTGGCAGTAGAGAGGGCATTGCAGGGAGCCATGATGTTTGTTATGGAAGAATCAAAGCCTCTCAAGCGGAGAGCAGCAAGTGAGGTAAAATTCTAAAGAAAGGTTAGAAAATGATCTAAATTGGAGTGGATGAGGAACTAATTTGTTGCTGGAGAAGTGTGAGGATTGTAGCATGCTGCAAGCGGTAGTGTTGTGGTTGAGAGAGCAAAGAGAGCAGTGAGAGAGGACAGTATGGAGAGATGGAAGTTTGGGAATGATGAATGAAGTGGAGGGGGGAAGGAGAGCTGTTTATAAACAGGAAGAGCTGGAAATAGTCAAATGGGAAAACAAATATTCCCTGAAAACAAGGGATAACGTGGTTGAAGGAGAGTCAAAAGCGAGTAGGGAATACAGGGGTGGCCCATTGCCCATTGTTTGACTGCTAATCTCATGTGCAATGCCTACGTTATCAGTGGCTAGTCTTCCAGACCTGACTTTGAGCAATTCAAGGGGGACTTATATCCTCTCGTTTTGTACTTCCAGTTCCTGGCTGTCCCTATTGGTGCTTTCACTAATAAAGTGTTTTGCTGGTTTAAATTGTTTATTGAAACATTTTGGAAATTTACAAGTAGGGTTTTTATTTCAATTTGGTGATGTTGTGACTCTGTGGATGAACCATAGGTGGAATTAGCTAAAATTTAGCTTTAGGTCAGAGAGGAAAGTAGAAATTTTTTAAGACTCCTCCTATACGTTGGCGTCCTGTTGGAAGCTATTGTTTAAATATGGTAAATTTTTTTATTTCACAAAAATCTGACGACTTTGGTGCATTGTTTTCACAAAAGCCCTTGGTATATATGAGTCACACTGGACACTTTTTATGGGGAAAAACTTGTTGGTGTTCACAACTTGTTAGATTCCTTTGTTTGGTTCTCGCAGTAATGAAATTTTGCAGGTTCATTGGAACATTTTGCAAATTCAGAATTTCTCATTTTTTGGCTGTGAAAAGTTTTGAATCATCAGACTTAGTTTTTGTTTGTGTTTTGGAAGGTTGGAACTTGTAACGGGCAGGTAGGTGCCATATTTTTGGAATTCCCCCAGCCTAAAGACCCAAGTAGTGTGCTGTTGTGCCTCTTCAGGTCTCTCAAAATATCAAGAAAAGCTGTTGTGTTCCAAATTTATTTATTTTTTAAATCAAGAAAATGTAAACTTTTAGGGCTTTCTAAATTACATCCCTTTCGTGTTCATTGTTGCCATTCAATAATGTCCATGCAACTTTTTTGGAAGGATGGTTTTATTTTTGCAATTCGCTGGAGAATGAAGCTTAATGGAAGGTGCCAAGGTAGGGGCAATCCCAAAGTAAAGAGGGCCTTAGTACCAGTGGTAGCCGAGCTCAGCACTGCTGATTTTATGCCTATTCCCTCTTACACCTAGTAAAGGTCGATTCACACATGGTGTTAGGGACCCTAGTGGTAAAGGACCATAACACCTTTTTAGTCATTAAAAATTTCTACATCCTACAATCAACTATGATGGTACCTACCATAATTTGAGGTTGTTCACAGACAAACATAACACACATTAGTTTAGGGCAAAATGGTCATTACCATAGCACAATCATGTTTAGACAAGAGGTTGCCAAGTTTCATGTGGAACTTGCCTTGTACATTGGGAGTGTCATCATTTTCATCATAGCATTTGCAAAGTTTCTCCACAACACACACATGGTGACTTCACCCAATACCATCATTGTATACTACAATAGGCGATCCAACAAGTGAGAAAGAGCAACATTCATTTTGGACCATCATTTATTTATTTTTTGCTATTGTTCAAAGCATGAAATGTTTCAAAAGAGTTTCTTGCATTTGGAATTTCAAAGTCCCTCGCTACCCATTATCCATGCTATGAAATTTGATATAATTTTTTTGGTCAAGAAAAGTAGCATTTAGGATTTCATAAGAATTTCCCAAAATCGTGGAAAAACTTGTCTAAAATCACAAAGAATCAAGTCATGCTTTTGTCTTCGAACATGGATTCCTTGTGCTTGTTTCTTTACACAACAATAAACCATGCAAACCCATGGATTTCATCACATTTTGAAACCTTGAACAATATTTTGTTTTGTTTTGTTTGTATTTTATGGGGGTAGACTAATTTATATGGTGCTTGAGTAAAGGGTCCATCCATAACAAAATTGTGAACCAACGACATCAACTGCCAACAAACACAAAAAATGGTAGTAGTAATCATGGTGAGAAGCTCAAAAATGCAAGTGTGACAATTGGTAGACACAATGGCGTACCACATGGGTCCAATCTTGACATTGGATGTTAGAATCTATATAATTTGGTATGGAAATCCAATCCATTGTAGATAATTTATTTTTGTTGATTTCCTTTACTCACCAAAAAATATTCTTTTTTTTGATGTTGTTTGATATTGGAGGAGTAAAATGAAAACATGACAATTTTTCAATCTAGGTGGTGGTGTAAGTGTAAAATGATTTTGGGGAACATTATTTGGGAACACAAGAACTTTTTTAATTTAATGAACATTGGTTTAGAATGTTGACATTGACCTAAAGAACCTTTTTATGGCCTATTAACTAATGTTACCATTTTAATTCGGTGTTAAGTTATCATGCTTGTAACATTTTTTCAACATTCTTAAATAACACCAACTATCACATAAACAACCATGTCATATTTGATGTTAGCAAACATTTTATATGTGAATTTTACAAAATTTGAAAAGTCCTTATGATTGAATTATGGATGATTTATCATCAAATGTGATTCCACCTTTAAGTGTAACACCCCTCTCACTTTTAAGGAGTAGGTGAAGAATCTCTCTTTTTTATGCCTTGTGATTCATTAGGTTCACAATAACTTGCAACTTGTCCTTTATGATGAATAAAACTCACAAATAGGATACATTTTTGAAAATGTAGGTCTAAAATCATATAGTCCTTCATTGTGGGAATGTCCCTACTTGGATGTTTTATCTACACAAAGTAAGGCAAAAATTTCTTATTTTATTTCAAAATACCTTGCAAATTTTCACAAAAGATGAATTCATCAATTGAAAAGACCTTCCATTATTTGCATGCAAACTTCCACCATTTAGGTTTAAACCCTTGCCACATTTTTAGAATTTTTTTGGCACAATGAAAAAAATTATTATGAAAAGAAAGGAGAACAACAACCCCCACCATAAACCTTGCCATAATTTATGTTAAGGAGAAATTGTTTCCATGGGTCCCTCTTAATTTGTGAGCTTACACCCTTGGCATTGCAACCTTTAAATTAAAGGAAAGTAGGCTTTCTCCTATACCATAAAGCAATCACAAAAAAATTCTTGGTGTATTTGGAAAATATTCTAGATTCATGAATACCCTTCTTAAAAAAGAAACTACTATTTAAGAGTGGTCCAAGGAAATTATCCCCACTTATTGGTGTAAGATCCCTCTCTTTCTGAATTAAAGCATAGGTGTAAGAACTATCCCTTATGCTTCATGACTTATTTAAATTTAAGTTCATGAAAAATTTCACCTCATGTTTTACAATGGATAAGGCTCGCAAATGGGAAACATTAATGTGGGGTGGACTTGACTATTGCTTTGTCTTAGGCCTGATTTTGATGAAAATGCCTATGAATTTCCAAAAATGCCATGAAAGTGAACAAACAAAACTTGAAAGTTTGATTTGGGCTTAGGGCAAACACTAAAAGATTCCATGTATTGGGACTTGAAGGCATGGAATCTTGACTTGGGCTTGAAAGCAAATACAACAAAAAAAAAAAATATCTAGTAGGGTCCCAAAAAGCCTATTGTCCACCTTGTTTTGGGATTGGAACCACTTATTGTCATTTTGTCTTGGTGCCCTATGCCTTAAGTCACCATGTCTTGAACTCCAAGCCATCGTGTCCTAGGCCCAAATAGCTTAAATGGGTACACATTACATCACAAATTTAGTATACAATGAATTAATGATGAAAATCATGCGAAGGTTGTTCATTCATAGGTTCATACATTTTATGCATGAATATCATGTGTGGAAAACATGTTTGACACACATTTAAATGTGGCGACAAATGAAATATGAACTTATGAATGAATGAATGTCACACAAATTTTGCATCTTCTCATAAATCTATGACTCAAATGTATTTTCAATGCACAATATCAGTGTGAAAGACATTTGCATTATGAATGAACAAATTTTGCACAATTTTGATTATTAAGTCATGAGATGTTATGTTTGTAATGTAGGTACACTAGGTAGGTGAGAAAATAACCTAGATAAGTAGATAGTTGGTTGCATGGGTGGGTAAGTGGGTAGGTAGCTTAAGTAGATATGTGGGTCAATATTTTAAGTAGGCATGTAAATAAATAGGTAGGTGCACTAGGTTAGGGAGTAAACACATTAAGTTAATGAATAGATAGCTTAAATAGGTACATGACTAGGTACATTAAGTAGGTTGATAGGTAATAAAATAATTCGACCCCCTCACCTTGCCTTCCCCCCACCCCCAACAATAAAAATAAGGAAAAAAAATTGTTTGGATAGGGAAGGAATGAATTTTAAACATTCATGGGCACCTTATGAAAAGTTTAATTTTGGGCAATTTGACTTTAAGCTACTTAAGTGCCAAAATAAGGTGTCATGGAGTCTATGACATTATGGCTTCAAGCCCAATCTATCAAGACAAAATGATCATAGGATGCCTAAACTTGAAGACAAGGTGAACCTATGCTACTTAAGACCCCAAGCAAAAAAAATTCTATTGTTTATTCTCAAGCCCAAGATATAAAATCTTTTAGTGTTTGCCCCAAGCCCAAACCAAATTTCAATTTCTAACTCCCCAATTCATGACTTTTTAAGAATTGCTTAAATGCCCCCACCCTAGGGCTTTACCCTACACTTTTACAACTTTCACCTTAGCCTTAGGAGCAATTGGAGCAACCTTTCATTTTTTTTAAATGATGTTTTTTTTTTCCTTCATCACAATTAATTGAAACAAATGGTTGTAGACTTGAATGTATATTAACAAAACCTACAATCATGTACAAAGATATATAACAAAATCAATAATCCAAAAATGTTTCCCTTGCGGTTATAATGGTTCTTCCACACACTTTAAGCATTATAATTAAATACAACTTGGATAGTGAATGAGATAAATAAATAGGTCATTTTTTTGCCATTCAATTATAAATCATTGTTTCTTGGGTGGTAGTAATTCAACATTGATGTAAGTTCCACATATTATAAAACTTTTCATTTCAAACCAACAACCCACCCAAATTTGGAACATATTATTTTAAGTACAATCTAAACTCACCCCACACATCCAAAAGATTTTTTCCAACCAAGTCAACATCACTAAATGTTACAAAGGATGGCAAGAAAATGTATACATTAGAAAGTAAATGGTTGAACACAACACATTTCTTTTGGGAAGTGGTTGTCAATTGCTTTAGCTTTTCTTAGGATCATACCTTTATGTGCATGTCATGTTTCCCTAAGGACAAAACCTTATGACATGCCAATTTCATCACCCATGATATTGTCTAGAGAGACTTTCATAACTATATCATTCATTCACAATATCATCAACCACTATTACATTTTGAAATCTTTCAAACTTCCTCCCTTCATCTACTACCTCTCGCTTTCTAAACTAAGAAAAAAGTACACAACAAAAAGTTGAAAACAAACCAGAAAAACATACCTCCCCAAGTATGATAATCAATGTCATTAAGATGAGGATGGCACCCCATTTATTTACAAGTGCATTAAAAAACATAAGGAATGCATGATTAGAGACTAACATTAACAAGGATATAAATGTAAAATACAACATTCCCAAGCTATATTGAAACCAATGGTTGGACAAATTGATTGAATGATTTCTTTTAATCAATCAAGAGCAAAATGTTTTATTTATTTTTATCATCCCTTCTCTTCTTTCCCCTCCCACTACAACACACACGCAAACAAATAACATAGAAACAAAAAACAAAAAGGAATTTAAATGTAATTTTAATTGTTCATGTTTGTTTTTTTCTTCTCACTTATTTATTAGTTTAATTTTGTACTTGCATGTTCTTGGCATGTGCACACATTCTTTCTATATCTAATGCAAAACATGATCATGCATTAATGTTACTTCCATGTTTTAAGGCATGATTAATAATGCATGGAATGAAACCTCTTTGTTGCTTACCTCATCTCCAATGCTTCCAAAAACATCTATAACCAAGAAATGTGTTACATCATTTTTTTGCCAAACAACATATTTACTCAAATCTCACCCCTTCATGATTATTTCAAAGGTCAAAAGATGTCGCAACCCCACTTTGGGGCCAAGTGTGAGAAGGCAACTCACACTCCCAAAAGTGGGAAAATGGAGTCCTCCGGGACTCCCAAAAATTCAGAAGACAATTTGAGGGGTCAAATCTCCTCGCCTTGGTGCGTTCTATATATCAATGGTAAGCTCTTGAAGTGTAAATGTCCAAAATGGGCTCGCATTGCCCATTTGGACATTTGCAGCCCAAGTTATGGGCAAAAGAAGGGCCAGGAGTCAAACTGGCAGTTTGACTCCCGACCACTAAAAGTCGGGAATCGACCTCTTCCCGACGTCGCCTTAAGGAGTGCGACACAATGTTGGAAAGCTCTCGACGAGAGGTACAACTTTGGTTTAGAGCTCATCTCGATCCGAGTTTTGGGCGAGAAGCTATGATCGTCCAAAGTCTCGGGACTCCATCCCGGGACAGTTTCGGGACTCCAACTTGGGAGTCCCGGGAAAAAAGAGCCATTTGGATGTAGCCTCGGCAGAGAGCTGCAGAGTATACTATATGGGGGAAGGTGGTGGCTTCCCCCGAGTCCGGGCCGTGGTGAATCAAGTAGTCCAAGTTGCCCGTGGCTTGTCCCAACACCCAAGGGTGTTCCCGAATGTGAACTAACCCTTTTGTGGTTGGTTTTGGATGCAGATTCGTGTTTGATCTTCTAATCCATCTTCCTAGTCTAATCCTGGGACTTCTAGCACGCCCCTCTACCCCTCTTTAGTGCTGAAAGTCAGGAGCGCCCCTCAAGTCCCACTTTTCCGCAACTACACATAGTTGGACCCTCAAGTGGGTTCAACCCGGGACTTGGGGTGCGTCAAAAGATAACACACAACATGAAAAACTAATCTTATCACAAAACATGAGCAAAAATTTCCTTAGTTCATTCCATGGTTGAAATAACAAAGTGCAAGATTGAAAAATGACAATTCAAGAGCTCCATGTTGCCACCATGGTTACTCTTGCTTATTTTGACAAGTCACAACTTTAATAAACAAGATAATGAGACCTTGCAAATAAGTTATGTGTGATTCATGCTCATGAATTAAACTAATGTTGATGCGAAAATCCATCAAAAACCAAAGGTCACAAAGAAGACAAGGTTAGGGATGAATTGCAATGATTTTTTAAATGTTTTCATTCATATCAAGGTCATAACTTGCATGTTTGTAAATGTTTTTTGGGGCAAGGTTAAATATGAATTTGTCATGAGTATTAGTTATGTTTAGTTAAATCACAATTAGTTTAGTGATAAGTTGGGTTAACATAGTTAACTATGTTTTAGGGGGGAAAAAACAAAGGGGTTGGGGGGGGGTGCGATGCTGATGGGAGGAGTTGAGCTCCATTGCCATCACCATTTTTAGGTGAAAGTTTTCAAACCTCCCCTAGACCTATGAAGTTTAACGGTCATTGGGAGGCTTAGGTGTTTTAGGGAAGGTTTTGGATAAGAGGTTTAAGCGGTCCAATTCGAACTTTTCTTTTTATTTTTCATTTTTTGGGTAATTTTCAAAGTTAAGGGACAAGTTTAGCATAATCTAAACCTACCATGTCAACATTCTGATTTGAGTTTTTATATATAAATAAATTGGGGATATATATATATATAATTTTCCAATTTTCATCCACATTGAGGCACTTTCATCCAAGTGACCAATTTTTTATCCATATTCAAAATTTGAAAGCATGTAACAGTTTAAGTAAAGCACAAGTTTTGTTGGCTTGATGGACCCTCGTGTTAAGGCCACAAAGGATTCCACTCATTCTAATTTTTCCAATGAATCCTAAACCACCATGGAACAGATTGACTAAGCCCCAAACATTATCTAATCATTACATTCATCAAGTTTGACAAATTTTGTTGTCACCAAGCCCACATTCATTCGTGGATGTTAGTAATGGGCCATTTAGATTATCCACCTACATAGTTCAAAACATCCATTTGCACAAACTTGCTAATCCAAGCCCTAATATGTTGGCTTGGATCAACGAACTAATGTAGGTGGATGTTGTTGTTTTCGATTCACAAGCCCATGAGTTTTGATGGATGTGGATTAACCTTGCACCACTAGAGGTGATCCAACAAACATATAAATTCATCCCAAGGTCACCCACATGTTTAGTGGATGACATATTTGATTTGGGATGTTAATCATGTTCGATTCACCATGATGACCAGTCACCATTGGCTATGGTCAATAAGGTTGGCCTTCCACAAGTTGCCCTACCTACTTTTTTTGAACTTTCCACATTCTCATGCATTTTGCAATGGTGGCTAAAGTATGATTTAGGACTCCAATACATCTAATATGGAAGAGCTTAGTGTAGTTGAAAGGGGTTATGGGCTTTTGCATTGGCACCACAAATGTGCTTAATATTTATAAAAGAGTTTGTAAATAGATTCTAAGGCAAGTTATGGCCATTAACTACTTCACATGGATTATGTTGGATGTTTTGCCTAAACTTGAAAAAATTGGGCAAATAAAAGGGACAAGAGGTTCACATCATATTGGAAGATGATACTCCAATTTTTAAACAACCTGATAGGTTTATTGAGGTGGAAAAGGTTTTAGTACAGGCTTGAATTACAAAAAATTTGGAAGTTGGTTTGGTGGAATTATGTAGGGGTGAGAATGCCTCACCAATAATGATGCTAACCAAAAAGGATATTTTTGGCAATTGCATCGAACATCACATGTGTGGGGATTACCATTTGGTGAATAAGTGGACTTGTTTAAACAAATATGTCATTCCTTTACCATAGGGGATATTTGATGCCCTTGGATAGGCTAAGGTTTTTAACATTTGGACCTACACTTTGGTTACCATTAGTTGCCATTAAAAGAAGGTGACAAGGTTAAGATAACATTTTGGGGGATTCATTTTCATAGGAAAGATTATTTATACCAATGGAGGTTTAATTTCCTATTTGATTTTAAGTTTGTGCTCTTACAAAATTCCAAAAAAATTATGGATCGAATGTTGGCATGTTTTAGTCATGCTGATTCTTATATTGATGATATCATTATCTTCAATTTAATTTCAAAGGAACATATATATGCAACATTTGCAAAAGATGTTTGATCAATTTAAGGAACATAATTGTAAATTTTGTCTTAGCAAGTGTCAATTTTTCCACTTTCAAGTGGAATACCTAGGTCATATGATGTATCCAAGTGGGTTGGGGGTTCAGAAGGCCATAATTAAAGCCATTTTACAAGTTCCCCAACCAACAAATGTTAGCTAGTTACAAGCATTCCATGGCTTATGTAATTATTATCAAAAGGTTGTTAAGAGATTTAACATCATTGTTCATTTTTTGTTGATTGATAGGGATTGACTAAGAATATACATGGGGTGAAACACAAAAATAGGCCTTTTAAGAGTTGAAGGCCAAATTAGCATCTACCCTATTTGAAATGACCCATATGAAGACGACTTAATCGTTGCAACTACATAATGATTAGAACACTTTAGGGTTGGGAGCCATGCTCACCCAATTGGATGATGATGAGCAAAAGTTTGTGATGGCATATGTCAGTCGGTCCAATAACAAGATAGAGGCCAAGTATAACTTGTATGAAGGGGAATGCCTTGTTGTTTGGGTTGTTTTATTATTCATGTGTTATATTTATGATATCTCATTCACTTTGGTTATCAATTATTAACCATTCGAGCTTTTGACAGAGTCAAATTAGCTCATAAGAAAGTAGTTAGGTGGGCATTTATCTTGAAGGAATGATTTTGACATAGTTCACAAGGTTGGTAAAGTTAATTACGATGCCAATGGGTTGAGTTAAAACCCAAGTTTCAACAAAGAGGATACCATACCTGGACTTGTTGGCATCGGGATACAAATTTGGAGGTGATAATGGGATGGCATGCCTTTACATACCTATGTATTTTGTTGGGGCATTTTGGTGATGTACCCCAAACTAACATGGGCAATGGGGAATTTCATGATGTGGGGATGGAATTAAAATGTGATGGTGCCCTACACATACATGATGATGTAAATGTTATTACATATTTGCAAGCTAGTGAAGTTCAGGTGGGATTAACATTCAAATAGCATGACCAAATTGTTCATAAGGCCAAGTGGTTTAAGTGGGAAAGTAATACCTTTCTTTGGGTATGGATAGATGAACAAATGTAAGTGGTGTTTTACCCAAAGAAACATGAAGGTCTTATGTGGTATGTTCATGGAGAGTTTGACCATTTTGGGGTTAGTTGGACTTATAATTTGCTCCATGCATAATAGTGGTGGCCAGGGATGCAATTACAACTCCAACAGTTTAGTTTTTGATGTATGGTGTGTAACTGAGTTCGAACATCATTCAATGCACCTACACCCCATTTACAACCATTACCCATCATGGGGCTTGGATACTAATGGAATTTAGATTTTGCTAATCCACTAAATTTGACACCTTGACATAACCAATATGTTTTGGTTATGATCAAACATTTTGCCAAGTGGTTGGAGTTGGTGCCATTACTAGATCGTAATAATGAAAGGACAACATATGCATTTTTTAACATGGTACTTAGTAGGCTTGGAGTTTTAGCTAAAGTTTCATTTAATCAAGGTACAAAATTCCATCGAGAATTTCAAAAGTTAGTGAATCATCTTTTATTAATCATTGCATTATTTTATAAGATCATCTTGAGGCAAACAAGTTAATTGAGTGGATGGTGTAGATGGTCAAGCAGGGTTTGTGAAAGTATGGGCTCCCAAAAGGTCATATTTGAGATTGGGATCTATCACTACCATGGTTAGATATGGAGTATAGGGTGAATGCAAGCTATGGTGGCTCATTTTTGGTAAATATAGCACTCACAAAAATCCCTGGCAAGTTTTTATAAATTATCCATATGGATATGGTTTTAAATTATAAGATTTTGTTAGTGTAATCTTTTATTACTAAAGTTTCATGCACTTATGAATTTTTTTAAAACTAGGTCAAAATTCATATTGAAAAATGTTGTTGTTAATTGGTATGATGAAATCACTTTGAAATTTTTAAAAGAAAAATCCATAAAGTTCATAAAAATAAAAGCCCCTTTAGATATTCTAATTATGTACCCATTAGGCATAGAAATTTTAACAAAAAATATATATCATTTCAAAAGCACTTTTGAAAACAAGGTCCAATTCTAACCCTTCAAAAGTTCATAACTACCATTTGGTTAAAATTTCACCAAAAACGATTTCACACTTAACTTTATGATTTCATTTTTCAACCCATGTTTAGTCATTATAAAAAATATGAAGTGGAATTCAATGTGAATTCTTGAATTTTTTAACAATCTAATCAATTGACCAATCCGTATTTTAAATTTCAAAAGTTCATTGTTGATAATGAATGCATTATTTTCTAAAAATAATTGTGCAAATGTCTTCATAATCAGTTTTTTAGTTTAAAATGAATGATCATTTAATGTATTTAAGATTAAATTATTCACTATAAGTATTTAAACACAAAACACCTTGTAAAAATTGTTATTATGACTCTAAAAGTGAGCCACCATAACTTGCACTCACCTTATAGGTTTAGTCATTAAGCCTCCCTTGCATCTTTCTCACCATACTTTTTATTATTTGGTTGTGAACTTAAATTATTAGCTTTGATTTGGCAAGATGTGATGATTGTCATCAATTTGGATGATCCAAATGTGTGATTTCAAACATGTGAGTAACTATCAACTTTGTTCCAACATGTAATGCCCATAGCTATGGAAAATTTGGTTATTGTTCAACATTGATATATATTTTCATATGTCAACATTTGAAGAGGTGGATATGAAGGCGAAGCTATAGAGCAACTAAACTTTTTCAAGTATCTAGGTGTTGAACTGCACGGCACAAAAGGTATGCAAGCGGCAATACAACAATTAACAATGTCAGGGAAAAAAGCAGTTTTTGCATTGTGGCACAGATGCGTAGAGCTGCGCATCTTTGACCCAACATTACAATGCCAGCTATTTGATGCACTAGTCAAACTAGTGTTTAGCTATGGGTGTGAAGTATGGTCAGACCACATGGCACGTGAACAATTAGAGGTGGTTCATCGGGCTTTTCTGAAGTCATCGTTGGCAGTTAGCACCACAACATCCAGTTACATCGTGTTGGCAGAGTTTGGCAGGTTTCCCTTAGAAATATTTTGGTGGCAACAGACCATGCGCTTTCTCTCACGTGTTTATTCTGAGGTAGACTCAGATCGCATGCTCAGGCTAGCTTATGATGTACAGCTGTAGTTGTTTGCAGCTAGGCGAAAAGTCTTACTTGGGAACCAAAGTGCTGTGGGTAGAAAGAGTCGATTGCCTGCTTGCTAGTTAGCACAAGTAGATGAACAACTATCGACGTACAATTTGTGCATCGATAGTGATCAACTGCCACCATGTGCTCGCTTCAAGCAGTTGGCTGAAAGGCAATACATTGTACACCATCAAGTGGCTGCAGCTGACTCCAACAGGGTGAGAGCCTATCTGGGGTTGAATAACTCAGCACATTATGGGTACAAAGAATAC
>Ga0116229_10010205_pt1 | contig 14148 bp, 8 predicted proteins | sample S1TSphgellanicum_3_FD_87313 | JGI IMG/M metagenome (GOLD analysis project Ga0116229, IMG submission 87313) | Host-associated microbial communities from peat moss isolated from Minnesota, USA - S1T2_Fc - Sphagnum magellanicum MG | ecosystem: Host-associated > Plants > Peat moss > Unclassified...
ATTCCAAAAAATAACTAACATACCCCCCCCCTGCCCCGACAATTCTTTATATTTTTCCAATTGATGTTAAACACTGGTTTCCATCAGATCACACTGGGCCAGAGTGATTCAGCACCCGCCGGTGCACCATCCATCCACTAGATGCCTAAACACCGGTTTCCATCGGATCACACTGGGCCAGAGTGATTCAGCACCCATCGACGCACCATCCATCCACTGGATGCCTGAACTTGTTGTGGATGAACCTGAACCTCTCCTGTGCCCAGCCCGCCCGTGCTGGCCCACTGTCATTGACTGACTGACCGACAGACTTGCTGAATTAATATATTAGATTTGTAAAAAAATTCAATTGGGGAACTTTTGTGTAAGGTAATTGCTCAAAGATCAAAAGTGACCCAAAACACCATTTATTAGGTGCTTGTTATGACTCAATTGTGGATGAATCCCAATTCAATGGGTTTTACTTCAATAACTTATGTTCTAATATGAAAATTATGCATGTCAATAAAAAACTTTGAAGTATAAAATGTAGTTTTAAAAAATTGGATTTATGACAAAAATGAACAATACCTAATTTCAAAGACAATGATGATTTACCATTTGGACCTGGTTTAAGTAGAACAATTATATGGTCTCATAATATTTGGTCCTCCCAGATTTTGGCCCATTTGAAAATAAACAAACTTGAAAAATGTTTTTTGAATCTATGTTTTTTTGAAGGTTTTTTTTTTAAACACCATGTTCATGAACATAGTTTTCATATTTTCTTCATCAATTCTCATCTCATTTCTTTTCAATTGAATTTGATTTTAATTGAATTTTAATTTCATAATTTAAAGGGTTAAAATAAATAATTTATTAGGTTAAGCAATAAGGTGTCATAAATTAATCATGATTCTTGTATGATTAATAAGGATTATTAATGAATCATCACCAATAAGTCATGGCACAAATTAATGTGCATAATTAAAGTTCAATAAATCATTAAAAAAATTATCTCACAAATTAATTTGCATTATTCAAATTAAATGATTTATTAAAAAAGTCATTTCATAATTTCATGTGCATAACTAAAGTTGAATGAGTCAATAAAAAAATTATTCACAATTTAATGTGTATGATAAATCACATTATGAATCATTTAAGGTGTAAAAGTTTTAGAATTTTCTTCTTTAACTTCTTAATGATGAGTTAAGTGATGAATCACCTAAGTCGTCAGGTGTTAAAAACTTATTTTATTTAACACCTTGTTTTCATTCGGGTTTTGTGTCTTTGGTTGCCCCCTCACAACCGTTGTGTGAAACCTTGGGTGAGTTAAAGTGATCAAGTCCTTGGTGAAGGGCTATCTTTTTTGCATTTTGTGAATATTTTGGACAACATTAAACCTTGACTTTTCGAGACTCTAATTGTTTTTAATAGTTAGTGCTTGGAAAGACTTTTGGTTTTTGTCAACTAAAATTTGAAGGATGTCATTGAATGGACAATCAGGCAAACACCTATTGAACAAACCATCGTCTGGTGGACAACCATCAAACGGGTAATATTTAGTATATACCAATGTGTTTGGGACAAATTAATTACATCTTCACTTGACTAGAATGCAGTTTGTTGTATAATACTACAAGTTTTGTAAAATAAACTTAAAAATTAAAAAATAGTGAAAGAATGTTAAATTTTTCATGCATGATTTTGTGAATATGCAAAATCATAATAGAAATGATGAGTATATTAATGGATATCAACCAATATATAATTGTTCTATTTTTTACTGCATGTGACTATTGATCACAAATTTTTGTGATTAACTTTGAAAATATTTGCAAGTATAAAATGAAATTTCAAATTCTAGGTCAATCCTAAAACTTTGATGTGACTATGTTTCAATTATTTATGCCTTCATCCTATGAACTAAATGGTTTTAGGTTTACTTTCATGCATGTATAAGTTTATATGTCCCATTAATTGTAATAATTATCAAGTTAGTCACACCCCTAAAATATATACTATAGTGCAGTATAATGAAAATACATTTGTGCACATATTGTGGATATGTATGTATATTATTGATATATTGAATCTACAAATTGATATTATTATAATTATTATTATTAAAAGGTTATTATGCCTATTAAAATTATTAAATATTCATTTATAATAGTTAAGAAGAGCTATAAAAAATAAAATAATTTTTGAAAAATGAAAATGTCATTTGGGATGAGTTAATAAAAAAACTTCAACTCTGAAAATGAAATAAAAAATGAAATAGGATTTAATCTAAATGCCACATAAGGTATTGGAACTTAAAGTTTAAACCTACTTTAAATGCCATATGACATAAACTTAACATAAGTGCCATGTGGCATAACATATCAAAGGTGGCATGTGACATAACTTAACTTAGGTGTCACATGGGATAACATAATTTTTTAAATGCCACATGGTGTAACTTAATTTAAATGCAACACAACATGACATAACCTAAGTGCCATGTAACATGACCTAACTTAAATGCCATTTGGTTTAGTTTATTATAAATGTCACGTCACCTTAATTACCTACCTACCTATTTCACAAATTACCCAATGGTGAATTTTGATAGGTTATTAAAATAATTACAATTATAATCACATTTTTTTGTGTTTTATAAACCATATTTATACAATTTGTTCAAAGATCTTTTCATATTTTTTCATCACAAAATTCATAAAAATTTAATGATGTCATTATTGACATCATGTCATTTGTAATTTATTGGCGTTTGTGATTTGTCTAAGTCAACTATTGTGAGAATAATTGCCAAATGTCATTTTTCATTAAAAAAAACATTTACAAACACTAGTCACAAATTATTATTTTTTCTAAAGTTATGGTATATAAAATATGCATAGAAGGTGAATATATGAAGAAATGTTTGTGAAATAAAAACACAAATATCAATAGGTATGTAATAAAAATACATAGTTTTTGATCATTCATTTTGTTTGGTTTTACAATTAAATGTCAAGTCAATCTTTTATATTTTGTGAAATTTAGTTTTGTAATAAAAAATTGTAATATATAATGTCATTTTATTTTAGAACTTGCGAAATGTGAAATGATTTGTTCATTGTTACATCATGTATGAAAATGACGACATAAATTAAGTAGGTTCAAGTTGTGACCATGAAATTTTTAGGAAGCAAATTAAATTGAATTTTGTGCATGATTGAACCCCTAAAGTAACATTATGAAGATCATAAGGATGAATAATTTTGTTTGACCCAAAGGATCTCATTTATAATCTGAGGTACAAACTATAACTAAATTTCTAAGATTTGAAAACTTTTGTAAACAAAAAAATAGGATTTTTATTTCGTGAGTTCATGAGCGTGACAAAGAAGAATATTTTAAGGACATTCCATGCACATTAGACAAAATATTTTTTAACATATTTTGTTGATGTGAAAGAATATTCTTTAACGCACATGATAATATTTTTCCAAGTCATCAAATGTCCATGTAACTTTACCACATGAAATTCCATGGCTTTGATTTTATGTAATTTAAATGATTACAATATGTGTTATTTCCCATTCCAAACACTACATTAAATTTCAAATGAGAGGAAAAGATATAATCATCTCATAATTTTTGAACTTATTATAAATAAAGATGTCATGATATGGACAACATTTGATGTTAGATTTGATAATGGACACAAAAAATTACTTGATTGTTCATTGTTTTTAAAACAACATTCACGTGCAAATTTTGTTATTCTTTTGACATTTGTAGTTGTTGTGGCCTTTGGAACCAATTTGACATTTACACACGTTTTAAGTTTGCTAACTTGATGCAAATGGCCAATTACATTTTCATAATAGCAATAAATGCACAAATTCAAGAGTCGTTTATAAAAATGTGACCATTGTAAATGTGTGCAATTGTAAAGTATCTTACACATTGAGTATTATTTTTGTTGGGAGTTTGAAAACATCAATAAAAATAACCCAATTTTCAATTTATTTGTTCATTTGCAATATGTCACGTTATTCATCATATGTGAAATGTTAGGTGGATAATCGAAATCACCAAACAACCATTATGTGAATGGTTGAATGGAAAATGAATGGATTATTCGCATGCAACTCATTTCCTAGCATTGTTTACTATGTATAAATTTGAAATCACTATAGTGGATTTATAGTGAATGCATATTGATTTAGGATAGTGAAAGCATGTTATGGAAATGGATTGGGGCACATTGAACATTGCCCCCCCAACATTGCACATATAATGTTTGACATTATAAAACATCACAAAACATTTTTGTACTACAAAGATTATTTCCAAAACCATTCCAAGTGGTATTCTTGCTTTAATTTATCGTAAGTTGTACTCGTAATTCCCAAGTGCCTCCCTTTTACTTTCATAAGTTTTAATTTTATGTTGACAACATGAATCAATGTGTGGGCAATATTAAATGGAACCATGTCATTGGTAGACCATCATTATGCATTGTTTGGCATGTGGAAGTAAAAAAAACCAACCACATGTAAGATGAGATGGGTGCAATCACACTAACATGAGCCACAAGTGTAACCAATGTTTTGTTTTTTTTCATTTAAAAATGATAATTTAATTTGATGTTGAAAATATAAGATTTTTTTATACAATAAGGTTCATAATATATGATTGCAACATGTGAATTAATTTGAAAAATATCCAATGAATAATAAACTTTCAAAAACATTCATTAAGCATTCTAATGCACATTTTTGAACAGTAAATAAACTTATAAATGAACTTCAAAAATTTTGACAATTACACATATTATGAAATATTTAACATAAAGCTTGACATAATAATATAAAATTTTGGATAATTTTTTGAAATATTCTTAAAGAATATTTTAAATAATAATCCACCAAAAACAGTTCCAAAAGCAAGTGGGTGCAGCTCGTGGTACTCACATTTTGGTTGTACAATTAAGTCTAAAGTCAATTTTTTATATTTTGTGAAACTTAAGTTTGTTATCAAAAATTTAGCATGTGAAAGTAAAAAAACCAATTTCATGCAAGATGAGATGGGTGTAATCACATTAACACGACCCACAACAAGTGTAACCAATGTTTAATTTTTCATGTTTAAAAGTGGTAATTTAATTTGGTGTTGAAAGTATAATTTTTTTTATATATAATAAAGTTCATAATATGTCATTGGAACATGTGAATTAATTTGAAAAATATCTGATGAATAATAAACTCTCAAAGGCACTTATTAACATTGTAACACATGTTTTTTAACATTAAAAGGACTCATAAATAAACTTCAAAACTTTTGACAATTACATATACTTTGAAATCTTTTATATAAACCTTGACATAATAATATAAAAAAAATTATAAAGATATTTGAAGAATTATTTTGAAGACTTTTTAAATAATATTCCAACAAAAGTATTCCCAAAAGCAAGCGAGTGCGGTTTGTGTTATTTCGTTTACACCTAGATAATAATTTTTGAAGTAGCAAGGTTTATTCGTAATAAGCGATTACATGTTTTTCCTCAAAATTTATTCCATGAAGAAAATATTATTTTAATAAATTGTTCATTCAATGATATGACATGGCTTATAACATGGAATGATAAAATTATGAGATGTAGAATGTTAGGTATAATGTTTTAGTCACATTATAATGGATGGGATATTGGTTGATTTTCTGAAGTGATTTTGAACACACCTTTATACATAAGTGCACCTAAATATGAATGAATCTATAAGATTTTTTCAAAGGTAACTCCAAATTATAAGCAATATGAGGTTATAATTGGGAATTTCTTAACCTGCACTTGTTCAAATCTTATGATTATGTAATCAGATCCATTGGGTCGTTAAAGGAAATGGATGCCATGCAAACACATTTATTATGTGTTTTAATATATCATGTTTTGTGCAAAATTCAAAAAATGTACCAATTAAATGTTGGACCAATTGGATTTTGATTTACATTTTCATATTCTTTTATAATTTCAAAAGTTGATGGTGAGTATTATTCCTAACCTTATTGTTCGAATAGTCATATTATAAATATCACGAAAATATATAATGATATTACTTCATATAATTTTGTTATTAAACCAACAAATTAGATTTCAACTAAAACATATTCAAGCTTGAAGAACATAATACATGAGAATTTTTTTTCTCTTATTGTCGACACTGGATAATACATAAGATAAATAATATGAATGTTTTTTTATTATAGACATTTGAAAATACACATGACAAATAACACAAATGTTTTTTTGCTATTGACATTTAAAAATACACAAGTCAAATAACATGAATATTCTTATATTAAATGCATTTAAAAATATTCAAAATAAACAACATAAACATTTCCATGTTGTCGACATTTGAAAATACACAAAACAAATAACACAAACATTGTTTAACCATTAGAATTTGAGAAAACATAAAAAAAACAACATGACCATTTTCTTGCATTGCTTTTAAGTTTTTGTAAAACAAAATTCGATATTCTCAAGCATACATATGTTCAAAAATCAAATTCCTGAGTTCATGACAATATGTTTAAAAGTGTATTAATAAAGGCCCTAATTTGAACTTGAATAATAAATTTTGTCAATAACATTAAAAGTTGTTTGACCAAATTGACATGTTGTCGTGACGTGTAATATCGTGACATTTGGTGTCGTAAGGGGGTAAATTCATAGTAAACTCTACTGAACAAAAAGACTGACATGCTCCCAAGTCCCTAGTTAGCCCCAAGTTGGGGCTAACTCACTCAAGTTGTAGAATTTCTGGGACTTGAGGCACGTTCCCAGCTTCCAGCACTAAAAGGGGGGTGAGAGGGGCGTGTTGAAAGCTCCGGGATTAGACTAGGAAGAGGGACAAGCTTACTTAGTTATCGATCTTGCATCCAAAACTAACCAACAAGTTGGTTAGAACTCATTCTGCACATTTTCAGTGTTGGGACAAGCCACGGGCGACCTTGGACTCACTTGACTCACCACGTTCTGGACTCAGGGGAAGCCACCACCTTCCCCCATATAGTATTTTTTGCAGCTCTTCGTCGCACTTGCATCCAAATGGCTCTTTTTCCTGGGACTCCCAAAGTGGAGTTGCGAAATTGTCCCGGTTTGGACTCTTAGGACTTTGGGTGCTCATAACTTTTCGGTCCGAACTCGGATCGGGACGAGGTCTAAACCAAAGTTGTAGCTCTCCTCGAGAGCTTTCCAATAGTTGTCACACTTCACCTGCATGCATCGGAGTTGGGTCGATTCCCGACTTTTAGTGGTCCGGAGTCAAACTGCTAGTTTGACTCCCAGCCCTTCTTTCGACCATAACTTGTGCTATAGATGTCCAAATGGCTCATACGAGGCCATTTTGGACATCTACACTTCAAGACCTTTCCAAGGTTATAAAGAACACCTCAATGAAAGGTGTTTTGACCCTTGCAATCACGCTCTGAGTTTTTGGGAATCTCAAAGGCCTCCCAAGTCCCATTTTCGGGAGTGTGAGTGGCGACCTCACAATTCCCTCAAAATGGGGTTGTGACAAAGACTAAAACCAGTCAAAGGTAGAAACTAATCAACCAAAAAAAAATGCATGCACATATATATACAATGCATAAGAGGAGGCTAAGATGAAATTCTCATGTATCCCCCCCCAAGGTCCTAAACCGGGAAAATCGTGGCATGGTCTAAGTAGAAATCAAGGTGCTACAGGAGAACATGATGAATAATACCAAATGCCGATGGGAACTTGAATGAGTTTTGGCTTGAAGTAAAATATATGGTATCCACCATTATAATTATCGCAAAGCAGCATTTGATCAGCATCATTTGTCCTCTGACATACCTGGCATGGATAGTCAAGTGGAGGAATCCAAGTCGACGTGATGATGGTAGGATCTAAATTCGGTAGGTGGCAAGGCGCACAATTTTTGGAATGATCCCGAATTGTGCTTTTGTTAACTCCTTGCAATTCCAACACACCTAAAGGCCTAATCGTCTTAATCCTCAAGATAGTGCGACCAAAAGAAGTGTCTAAAGTATCGTTAGGTTGCCGCTGGAAATACATAAAATCACCAACATCAAATTGTCTCACCTTAGGTTTGCAACTACCACCTTGTGTGTGGGCATACCATAAAGTGTTTCAATGTTGTGCAATGGACAAGTTTTCCATGGCCATCGACATAACCTTCCTAAATAGAGTAACCCTCTTTGCGATGACCCTAACCCAAGTGGCTAAAGAGTCCAAGTCCATAACTTGGTCCGTTTCAACAACAATGGAAGAGGGTGGAATGGGATGTCTCCCAAAAAGTAGAAAGTAAGGAGCGAAATGAGACAAAGAAGCGTGTTTGGACATCCTATAACCCATGGCGATGTAAGGTAAGGCTAGGTCCCAATCCTCTTTGTTCTCAGTGAGGCAAATCTTTCGAAATCCCTTCTCGCATGTTTGAACCATCCTCTCTTCAAGGCCATCAGCTTGGGGATGATCCCTTAAAGTCTGGTGATGGTCAATGAGAACATGATCAAGTAGGTCTTGGAATTTTCCTTTGAATTTTGATCCTTGATTAGTAAAGCACTCAGCACAAGCCCCAAACCTATTTAGGACTTATTGTAAGAAAACATGGCTGGTGTTATGTGATGATTTGTCCGGCAACACAAGTTCGACCCACTTTGAAAAATGCTCAATCATAATCATGATGTAAACATTACCCTTGGAGATCTATGGTAACTCTCCAGCTAAATCACATGACCAGTGATAAAACATGCCTTGAATAGGGAATGGAGAAAGCATGAGCTGTCGAAAGGAGAAGGAATTTCTCATTCTATCACATTGTTCACACCTAGCAATGACGTCTTGGACTTGAGCATACATACCTCTCTAGTGGTAATGAGGAGTGAGAAGACTATAAATACGTTTAATTCCAAAGTGTTCAAGCTTCAAGTGTACCTTTTGAATAAGACCAGGCCGTTCATGTGGTGGAGGAGTCATTTTGTCGCCTTATGGTAAACATAAGATGAGGTGATTGTCCCTTCATGAATAGTGTTTAGATCATTGTTGTATGTGATCCCGATGACTTGATGTAACTTGGGGAGGGTATTCCCCATGTTGAAGAAACTTTAAGTGTCCAAGTCCTCCTATATATCTACAATTGGGTGCTCAACTAGTTTACATTGTAATAGTGCAAGATAATTAGATGCATAAGATACATGTACTTCTAGAATCTAGTTGAAATCTTGCCTGGCTTCTAAGAAATCTTTAGAAATAGTGAAGGGTTTCCACAACATGGTATTCACGTTCTGATGTGTAATACTAGGTCGGTGAATAACCTTGAACTTATACTCTTGAAGTATAAGTGCCCAACGAGCTAACTTATTAGTAAGATTGTCATTGGTCATGAACCACTTGATATGCTAGTGGTCGGTATATAAAGTGAACTTGGTGCCATAAAAATAGGGCTTGAAATGTATGATGGCCCATACAACAACAAAACAATCCCCCTCATATGAAGAGTAGTTGCTCTCAGCTTTGTTTTTTATTCGGGATGCATAGGCGATAACATATTCCTTGCCTTCTTCATCAAGTTGGCCAAGAATAACACTAATACTAAGAGCACTCCAGTTAGTGTGTAAAATGAAGACCTTGTTGAAATTAGGTCTTCTCAGAATAGGGACCTTTCAAAGCTTTTCCTTGAGTGTGTGCAAAGCTTCCTAAGCCACTTCACTCCATGTCCAAGCAACATCCTTCTTTAACAATGCATAGAGAGGATGAGTAATAGTATTGAAGTTTTGGACATAAATCCTCTAGTAATTACATTGTTTGATGAAGCTCCTCAAAGTGTGAACATTAGTAGGATTGGGCATTTCCAAAATGGCTACTACTTTGGCCCAATGAGCCATAATACCATTTGGTAACATTATGTGTCCAAAGTAAATTACTAAGGTGACAACAAACTCACATTTTTTAAGATGGATCGTCATATTAATTTCGTGGAGCCTTTTGAATAACTATTCAAGATAGCCAAGTGTTACAAGAGTCCCTTGTTATGCACTAAGACATCATCTATGTAACACTTTAGGAAATTTGCCCCTTCGAGAACCTGGTCCATGATTTGTTAAAAGAAGACAAGTGCATTTTTGAATCCAAAAGGCATCACAAGCAATTCCCATAATTTTTTGTTTCCATGGAATGTGGTTTTCTTGCGATCCTTTGCAACAAGCACAATCTGGTTAAAGCCTTGCCTTAGATCCATAATTGTGAAGATGTTTAAATCTCCAATTGACGCACCCCCAAGCTCCTTAATGGACTTGAATGTGAGTCCAAACTGAAAACAACGAAAAAGCAAAGAATCGGGGCATGTTCCCTAGCTCACAACACTTTGAGGGGTAAAGGGGTGTGTTGGAGCTCTAGGATGGGACTAGGAAGAGTGACAAGCATCAACTACTCACACGGACATGCACAAAACCAACACAAGGTGGTTAGTGCATAATTGGAGCACTTTTGGTGCTAGGACGAACCACGGGCAAACTCGAACTCACAAGACTCACCATGGCCTGGACTTGGGGGAAGTCACCACCTTCCCCTTTATAGTATATTTTGTGCTTCTCCACGAGGCCCTCATCCAAATGGCTTTTTGTCCCGGGACTCCCAAGTGGCCAAAGTTAGGACTTTTGTGACTTTGGGGCCCCATAACTTTGTGCATAGACCTCTGATTGAGATGAGGTCTAAAACAAAGTTGTAGCCCTTGTCGAGAGTTTTCCAACGGTAGGTCGTACACCACCTATACGTAAGGTAATCGAGTCGATTCCCAACTTCTTTTAGCCATAACTTGTGTTTCAGATGTCTAAATGGGTGATGCGAGCCTATTTTAGACATTTAAATTTCAATAATTTTTCAATGGTATAAAAAACTTCTTAAGCCATTAGGTTTCGACCCTTGCGATCACTCTCTAAACACTCAGGAATCCACCAGGACTCCACCTCTCAAAATGGAAGCTCCTTTGGGAGTGTGAGGGTTCATTCCCTCACACTTTCCTTCACTTTTGGGCTTTTTTCTTGGCCCCCAACCTTGCAAGCCCTTGCCTTGGTCGTGAGCGTAAGGCTAAGGTTGCGACACGAATGCTATCAAACAATTCTTCAAGGATGGGCATGGGGTACCTATCCTGAGATGTAACCAAGTTCAAAGGCCTATAATCCTTGCACATCTTTTTCTAAATCCATAATCTAGCTGAATCCTTCTTTGTTGGCATTATTGTAGTAGTTGCGAAATCAAAACTTGATGGTTGAATGAGACCAACCACATGGAACTTGTTACATTTTTCATCTATTAGTTCGTATTCATGCATTCTCAACTTTTACCTCCTCCAATACATGGGTGTTTCATCTGTAAGGTTTATAGAGAATTGCATGGTTTTACACCTACCTAAATCTTTCATTGAGAATGCGAACTCATTTTCATTAACACGCTCACAAGCTCCTTAATAGACTCAAATGTAAATCTAAGGTGAAAACAGTGGAAGAGTAAAGAGCTGAGGCAAGCTCCCTGGCTCATAGCACTTTGGGGGTAGAGGTGCGTGTTCGAGCTCCAAGATGGGGACTAGGAAGAGTGACAGGCATCAATTAACACGGACCCGCATAAGCTAAACAACAAGTTGGTTAGTGCGTAATTTGAATCCTTTTGGTGCACGGACGAACCACGAACAAAGATGGACTCACAAGATTGAACACGACCCAAACTTGGTGGAAGCCACCACCTTCTCCCTTATTGTATACTCTGTGCCTGGCCATGGGGCCATCACCCAAATGGCATTTTGTCCCAACACTCCAAAGTGGGAGTCCCGAAATTCTCAAAATTAAGACTCTCACGACTTTGGAGGTGCATAACTTTGTGTGCAAAACTTCGATTGAGGTGAGGTTTAAAGCAAAGTTGTAGCTCTCGTCGAGATCTTTTCAACAATATATGGCATGCCACCTGCATGGAAGGAAATCGGGGCAATTCTTGACTTTTATTGGTCACGAGTCAAATTCATTGGTCAGGAGTCAAATTATGAATTTGATTCCCAACCTTTCTTTTGGCCATAACTTTTGTTTTAAATGTCCAAATGGGTCATGCAAGCCCATTTTAAACATCTACATTCTAGGAACTTTCCAATGATATAAGGAATTTTTCAATCTAATGAGTTTTGACCTTTGCAATCACCCTCTGAAAATTTGGGAGTTCATTAGGACTTTAACTCCCAAAGTGGGAGGGGAGTTCATTTGGGAGTGTGGGGGTTCATTCCCTCACATTCTCTTGCATTCTCGGGAGCATGAAATGTGACTCCCGAGCTCGCTTTTGGCCTACACCTTCACAAGCCTTTGCCTTGGTTGCGAGCCCTAGGCTAGGGTTATGACACTCATACTTAATTAACAAGTCAGTGACTTGGTCTTTTTCCTTCTTAGTGAGTTGGTTCCTCATAACGAAAGGGTAGTTGGAATGGAGTTGGAAAGTGTGTTTGAAGAACCTATTGTATTAAGTTCTCCATTATCCAACTATGTAGATTCATAGAAGGTTGTAATTATTTTTGTAAAAGCTAATGTACCTCTAAGTGTATTAGAAATAATTTGAATCAAATTACATGGTACCTCCTCCCCCCTAACATTAAGAGTGAAATGTATAGTGTTGAAGATAAGCAAGTGTACTTGGTCAGGGTGCCATATAGTTGCATTGCCAAAATTGTAAGCTAATTAAATTAGTGCTGGTTTGTGTACATTTGAAAGAATACACAAGTTACTAACAACCATGTAAGGGAGTTCAAGTTTATGCCTTTCCCCTTTAGGGCGTTATGTTCCAATCTAGTGACCTTGGTGTGACGAATAGTGTTAATTTGGAAACCCCATAACCATTTCTCTTTCTTCTAGGCTTAGTTCATCCCAAGTGGTTGAGGCATAACGATACACCAGGCCCAATCCATCTCCTTGAAAAGCGTGTGTTCTTGGGAAGGAATCAAAGGTGGGTCATGCACCTCTTAGTTTTCCTATTATGTTTGAAGGAAACCAAGGAGGTTTCTCTTGCTTTATAACTAGTTGGCAGTTGCTTTGATCATCCAATATGTGAGAAACTTATAAGTTGGGGTCTCTAATGGTGTATTTTAGAGGTAATTGCAGAACTAAAAGTGGTGCAAGGTTGGTCCACCAGTTGCTCAGCTGGTGCGCATAGGAACCGCATTATGCCACATCGAAGAGGAATAGTTTTCCAAGGTAATGCTTGACCAATGTGTAGTGCTCTTAGACTTTTTCCCTTTGGTCAAGCTGAGAAAGGGTGTTCTTAATTACATAACCAAGCGTAGGAGAAATGGATTGAACCCAAGTGATCAATTGTACCATGTTCGTGAAGAGACCAAATCTTGTGTCATTCAAGCTTTCTCCAAATCCAATTGTTGAAAATCCTTGACATTCCCAACCTAAAATGATGAGGTCTACAAGGCAAAGTTATTCCATATGTTTCTTCTGAATTGGTTGTATATCAAAGGGCAAGAAAGTGAAACTGGCCTTCCATGCGATGGTTGCAAACTATTATGGAAATCTGGCTATGAGCTCCATCATTCTCAATGTCCCCATTTGCCTTGCAATAGGATTAATGTCTGTGTAAAAATACCTCCAAACCATCATCCCTAACTGTAGTAAGGCTTCGAGACATGTACCAATGCCACCAAAGAGTTCTAGTAATGTAATCCCCTCCTTAGGCGGCATCCAGGTGATTCGTTGACGAAGTATTGGCTTAATTAGTTTACCATGGCTCTCCACGTTTTCAAAATTAGATAGAGCTTTGACCAAGGGCTTGTGGGCTACTTTGAACCTCTGTAAAACCTCTAGTTCGTGTGGAATGTTAGTAGGAACCACCTTCAAGCTTTTAGTAGCTTGGTGTGAGTCATGGATTATAGCTCAATAATTAGTTAAGCTTTAGTTCCGTAATTTTCCTTAGTATTAATGATTTGAATGCTTATAAGCCTCCAAGTAGTGATTATTAATAGTTGAATCAGCTTTTGTGATATTTCTAGGCATATAGTACTTCTTTATTTCAGTTGATGTAGCGCTTAATCAGTTAAGCACTTAGTAAACCTTTTAAAGTACATTATCCTTTTTATGTTGTA
>Ga0116229_10010206_pt1 | contig 14148 bp, 12 predicted proteins | sample S1TSphgellanicum_3_FD_87313 | JGI IMG/M metagenome (GOLD analysis project Ga0116229, IMG submission 87313) | Host-associated microbial communities from peat moss isolated from Minnesota, USA - S1T2_Fc - Sphagnum magellanicum MG | ecosystem: Host-associated > Plants > Peat moss > Unclassified...
AACTCTACCAATTGAGCTACCGCCCTAGGACTACTTCGTCTCGCGGTGTGCCCGATGGCACCGGCAAAAACGGCAGTATTTCGAGAGTTCCAAGCGATCCGTGGTGGTTTGCTTGTTCTTCTGGGTGTTGTAGTTGCGGCGCTTACATTCTTGGCAAGCGAGCACGACCATCACGCGGTGTTCTTTTTTCGCCATCTTCGTTCTCTATGAGTGGGGCCACGGTGGCCGACATAAAAAATACGGACGCGCGGTCCGTTCCGAGCGTGAGTATAGCACAGGCCTCCGAGGGAATTCAACACGACGCCGGACCGCGTTAGAGCGGGGAGGCGTCCTGCGGGCAGACCTTGCCCTTCGGCGGGAGCGTCCCGGAGATCAGGTACGCCGAGATCGCGGCGTTCGCGCAGGCGCTCGGGTTGAGAATCGCCGTGTGCCCGTACCCGCGGACCGTGAGGAGGCGGGCGTTCGCGAGCTCCTTCGCCATCCCGACGGAGTTCTCGTACGGGGTCGACGGGTCGACCGTGTTGCCGACCACGAGGATCGGTGCGGCCGTCTTGTGGTTGAACGGTCCGAGGTAGATGCCGGGGGCCTTCTGCACGGGCCACGTCGCGCACACCGCGTCGCCCCAAAGAATGGAGACCCCGAGCGGACCTTCGCGCTTCTCCACGTCCGTCGAGAGAGCCGGAAATGCCGACGACGCGGGCACCGGAACATCGCCGCACTCGATCGAGAGCGCCTGCTCGGGCCCGGCGTACGGAACGACGGCGGGCGCAGGCGACGCGGGCGTGGCTGCGACCGCGGACGGTGACGACGCTGGGGCGCTGACGGACGCCGCAGGAGGAGTCGTCGGCGCCGCAGCGGCACGCGCTTCCCACACGGCTTCGAGGCCCTTCGCGAGACCGACCCATCCCTGGACGGCTTGGCTTGGAGCGCGTTCGTTGGGATGCGCAAAAGCGAGGAGCAACCCTTCGGGAATTTGCCCCAAGAAATCGGAGTACGTAAACGCGCGGGCCCCAAGATAAACAGGACCCTTCTGCAAACGCGCCGACAAGGCGAGAAACTTCGCGTGCGTAGCCGCAGCCGTTCCCGCGGAGAAGGCGCAACGGCTCGTTCCAACGTTACCGCACATCGTGAGGAAGATGTCGAGCGTCGTGGTCGTCAGCGCGTCGGTCCCGATTCGAAGCGAGATGCTGTGCGACGGATCGGAGGGTGGCGTCGCGCGCCAATTGCTTGGAGCGATGTTCCCATCGAGCACGAGCGCGCGCACGCGATTCGGGAACAGATTCGCATATGTCGCTCCGAGAATCGTGCCGTACGATAAGCCGATGTACCTGAGCTTCGGCTCGCCGACGAGCTGCCGCAAACGATCGAGATCGCGCGCGGAGTCGCCGGTCGACACGTGCGCGAGCAGCTTTCCGTTACGCTCCGCGCATCGCTTACCGAATTCGGCCCACGTTTTGATGTACGCCGGCTGTTGCGCTGCGGTCGCCGGAAAGTCACCGTTATCGCCGAGAAACTCGCCCTCGGCATCCGGCGAGTCGAAGCACTGCACGGCCGTGCTGAAACCGACACCACGCGGATCCCAACTCACGATATCGAAACGCGCTCGCAGCGGCTGCGGAAAGAAATCGATCCAGCCCGGAATTTGCGTGAGACCCTGTCCGCCCGGGCCGCCCGGATTCGCGAAGAGCGTCCCGATGCGGTGCTTCGGATCCGTAGCCGCGTGCTTCACGAGTGCGAGTTGGATCGTCGCGCCGTGCGGCTCGACGTAATCGAGTGGCACGCTCACCGTCGCGCAGGTAAAGCCACCGGCTTCCGCGGCTACCGACCCGGCCGGGCAAGGTTGCCAAGCGATCGACGAACGCGCTTGTGCCGCTTGGGCCGCAGCTAGGACGCTCGTAACAATCGTAACGCAGAGGGCGATGGAGCGGGCGGCTATTGCGGTAGAACGTAAGATGAACGGCATGCGAGTAAGCGGTTCGAAGTACGCTCTGCAGGCGCTCCTTCCTTCGACGATCGTTCGAGTTACGTGCTAGAGAGCAGCGTCGGCTACACGTGCCCGTCGTGCTTCGAACAGAACTATGTCGGCGTCGACCCGAGCGGCGGCCGCCGGCAACGCTTTATCGAGGACTGCCCCGTCTGCTGTCGCCCAATCGAGTTCGAGGTCGCGATCGACCGCGAAGGCGACGCCGTCGTGGAACGGGCCGAACTCGCCGAGTAAAAATTCGTGCGCTCGAGACGATTCGAACGTCCAACCTGAGGCTTAGGAGTCCCCCGCTCTATCCAATTGAGCTACGAGCGCATGAGAGATTTCGAGAATTCCGGGTTTACGAACGACCATCTTTCGAACCACTATTCGCGGCCTATCCGCGCAGCCGATCTTCCCGAGGACGCATTTCGCAGCGCGAAGCGCGGGAACATGCCAGCTCGATGCCCGGCTAACGATGGAAGGATCCTGAAATCCAGTCGAAAGCCTTCGCGACCGTCCGGTGCGATCGGCTTTGTTATGTTGATCGACGCAACCCGCTGTGGGGGACAGTTCGTTACGACCTTGAGCGATGCGGATATGGCGCGCATTGACCCAGATTTTCGCGCCGCGCTCGGTATCCAACCCTAAGCAGAAGTTCCCGGCGCGGCGCGCGTCGCGATACCCACGATAGCTCCGGCTTATAGTGTGCGAGATCGCTAGGGGATCGATCCTACGGGATACTGGATCCGCACGGCGCGTCCCGCCTTAAAATTTACCTCGGCGTATTGGCGTGCCATGCTCGGGGAGTAAATCCAGCTATTCATCCCAAGCATCGCCTCCGTCGTGCCATACCCGCTCGGATAACCCCAAGCCGCGGCCACCATCCGTTTTGTCATTCCAAGCGTAGCCTGGCCCCGCTCGACCGAAGAGCGAACAGCAAATGGCCACGACGGATCAACGACAGGTCTAAGAAACAGGCTGCGATTGAAATCCCATGCGCCCGAAAATTTAACGGAATACTCCGGACATCGCGGCGTATCGTCGTAGGGGGGCACGGACCGGCCACTCGTTAATACGCGTTCGACGTCAGCCTTTGGCACGGCGCCTGCAAACGTGACCTCGATCGGATCGAGACTGTCGATCTCCTCGGGATCCATACCGGTACCGTCGAGCGAAATATTGATCATCTGGCTCAAACGACGAATGGCGATTATGCGGGCGCGCTCAGCGCCAATAATTTCGAACTCGTTTCCGGTTCCGTCGTTGCAGTTGCCACCAACTTGCCCTCGAGCGTAAACTATTTTCCCAAGAAACCGATCGCGTAGTCCGTCGAGCTCTGCCGACGACGCCGCTGGCACGAAGACTCGTATCCTAAAATCGATGTTTAGCGGGGTTCCATCATTCCCAACTGCGGCGTCCGGAGACGCTATCTTGAGATCGTACAAATCGGCCGGCAGGTCGGGCGGCAGCTGATATCTCATCCGCACGGCATCCGAATCGGAAAATGGATTCGTGAGAGTCGCCGTGCGCTCGTGTTGAGCGAGAAGAAACCCCGAGCCTCGAAGTTGCAGCTCTCCACCTCGCGAGTTGGTCAGCGAAACTTTCACGCGCGAGAGATTGACGCTGAATTCGTTCGAGCGATCGAAGCCGCCACGACGGGCGGCCGAAGACCGAACGAGCACCACGTCGAGCCCGCGATCGCGACCAGAAACCAACACCGTCACGTCGCGGCTTCCAGCTGGCGAAGGCCCTATGCCCGGCCGCCCGCACGAGCTAAGTGTCGCCGAGCCGAATAGGATCAGGAGCAAACATGCCGATCGTTTCACACCGATTAATCGATGCTTCTAAACCAGGCGTGACACACTCACCAAGGCTGCCCGCTAGCTAAATAATTCGTAACGCGAGCGCCGTGCGCTCTTCTTCTACTGGCGCTCACCGAAAAACGGGAGTAAGTCTGCGACTCCGTTCGCGACGAAGTGGGCCTCACGCTCCGGTGGTAGGTTCGCGAACGATTCCGCGGTCGCGAGACCCGAAAGCACCCCAACGGCACTTGCGCCACCGGCGCGCGCCATTGCGACCTCGAGCAGCGGATCATCGCCGACAACGAGGAGGCGCTCCGGCCGAACGCCGAGACGACGTGCGGCCATGCGCAGTGCTGCGAGCGACGGCTTACCGAGCACGTTGACGCGCTGCCGCGTCACGCTATGAATCGCAGCGCAAATCGCCCCAGAGACACCGATGGCCTTCCCAGAGCGCGTTGCGAAGAATGGAGCGGACGATGCGGTGTAGAGACCTCCACCCGCCCATGCGACCCGACACGCGGCATCGATGTCGCGCAGCGCGAACGCCGGATGCCAGCCGACGAACGTTGCGTCGGCTCGATCGTCGTCGCCACCCGGACGTACCACCTCGACGCCCGCATCGACGATCGGCTGCGAGACGCCTTCGACGCCGAGCACGAGGACGCGCTTGAATTTCTTGCGAGCGAAAAAGTCCGCTGCAACGACCGCCGGCGTGAGCATCGCGCGCTCGTCGATCGAGAACCCAGCACGGCAGAGCATCTCGACGTACGCTCGCGGCGTGTGGTGCGTTCCATTCGTGAAAATTGCAAACGGACGACCGTCGGCCGCAATTCTTTCCAGGAGCTCGAGCGCACCCGGAAGCGCGCGATAGCCTTCGCTGTCGCGGTCTCCAAGCGCGAGCGTCCCGTCGAGATCGAAGAGTAAACCCTCCGCGCGAGCGAGACGGTCCTCGAGGATTTCAGCGCTCACGCGCGACGCACGAGCTCGAGCGAGAAGCCGGGCTTCTCGACGCGGACGCGGCCGACGTCGCGCGTCGCAAGCTCGCGTAAGAGTTTCATGATCGGCCGTGCACTCGGCTCGTACGTTCGTCGTAGCGGCGGCGCTGCGAGCATCGCGTCGACCTGCGCTTGCGGCATGACGGCGCGCAGCACGAACTCTTCATCGGAGATGTTCTTATCGAAACGCGAGCGCAGCTCGTCGAGATCGGGCATCGCCGGTTCTGCCTCGAGCTCCTTCGCTCGCGGACGCGAGAGCACGAGCTCGCGAATGCTTTCGTCCACTTCGCCCGGCGGCGAACCGAAACGGCCGAGCATATACCGCATCACCTCATCCGGCACGTTCGCGTACCGCTCGCCCGAGATCACGTTCATCACGGCCTGCGTTCCGATCACTTGCGAGAAGGGCGTCACCATGATCGGGTAGCCGAGCTCCGCGCGCACGCGTGCCGTCTCTTCGAAGACCGCGGGCAGCTTATCGAGTTGCCGAATTTCCGCGAGCTGTCGCTTCATCGTGGTGAGCATGCCGCCCGGAATTTGATGATGGAAGTACGACTCGTCGAAATCCGAGGGCGTGCCGGAGGGAAGGCCCTCGGCAGCGGCGAGCTCCTCGAAGTACGCGCTCATCTCGGCGAGTGCGGCGTCGTCGATATCGACGGTGTGTCCGAGGGAGCGAAGGTTCGCGCTGACACGCTCCGCCGTCGGTTGCGACGACCCATTGCCGAGCGGACCCGCTGCGGTATGCAATGCGACGATGTCGAGCTCCGCCGCCGCGACGTATGAAAATGGCGCCAGTCCGATCGTGCAATGCGAGTGTAGTTCGAGCGGCTTTCCGCCCAATCGTGCGGTGATCGCGGGAATCAGCGTGCGCGCGCGCTCGGCCGTAAGCAACCCACCCGGATCCTTGATGTACACGCGTTCGACGAACGGGGACGCTGCGAACAGCGCCGCGCGCTCTGCGTAGTACGCATCGTCGTTGAGCGGGCTGATCGTGTAAACGAGCGCTGCAACGACGTTCGAGCAACCTTCTTCGGAGATCGTGCGCGCGACTTGGAGCACCGCGTCCGCATCGTTCATCGGATCCATGGCAAGAAAACGGCGAATCCCATTCTTGACGAGGAGCCGAAACGCGAGCCGCATGAAGTCGTCGCTCGCGCGCTCCCACGAAATGAATCGCAAACCGGTCGTTAAGAACGAGAGCGGCGTGTTCGGCGTGGCGTCCGCCATCAGACGGATTCGCTCCCACGGATTCTCCTTGTGGTAGCGCGCGGTCACGGCCATATGCGTGCTCGTCGTAAAATCGATCGAAGCAAATCCCACGCGATCCATCACGGGCGCGATTTGCAGAATCATGCCGGTCGTTAAGCCGGTCGCGCCCCACAGGCTCTGATTGCCGTCGCGGACGCTCGTGTCGACGAGCTCTATACGTGCGATGAGACGCTCTCCTTCTGCAGATACGCGGTGGTCACGGCGCCGTTACGAAATGCGTCGTCGTCGAGAATCGATGAATGGAACGCGAGGTTCGTTGCGATCCCGTCGATACGCGTTTGCCGCAGCGCGACGCGCATACGTTCGATCGCATCCGGCCGGGACGGCGCGTGCGCGATGATCTTCGCGATCATGGAGTCGTAATACGGCGGCACGCGCGAACCGCTCTCGACATAGGTCTCGACGCGAATTCCCGGCCCCGTCGGAAAGACGGCCGTCGTAATGGTTCCCGCTTCGGGGCGAAAGCCGTTGGCGGGATCCTCCGCGTTGATGCGGCACTCGAGTGCGTGACCGTCGAAGGCGATGTCCGCTTGCGAGAACGGGAGCTCCGCACCGCCCGCCACGGCGATCTGTAGCCCGACGAGATCGATACCCGTCACCGCTTCCGTAACCGGATGCTCGACTTGGATGCGTGCGTTCATCTCCAAAAACGAAAAATCACCGCGGTCGGCGTCGTAGAGAAACTCGATCGTTCCCGCGCCGCGGTAGTCCAGCCGCTCGGCGAAACGAACGGCAGCCTCGCGCATCGCGTCGCGCGTCGCGACCGGCACATCGAACGCGCACGCTTCTTCGAGCAGTTTTTGGTAGCGACGCTGGATCGAACAATCGCGATCCCCTAAATGAACGACGCTGCGCCCGTCGCCGACGACCTGCACCTCGATGTGCCGTCCGTTCGCGACGAAACGTTCGAGGTACAGTCGCGCATCGCCGAATGCCGCTTGCGCTTCCGCAAGCGCGAGGGTCATCGCCGCGTCGAGATGTGCGGGCTCGTCCACGCGTTTCATGCCGCGTCCCCCGCCGCCGCCGACCGCTTTGATCAGTATCGGATATCCGACCCGTTCGGCGAGCGCGCGCGCGCCTTCATACGAGTCGATCGCGCCGCCCGGGGTCGTCGGTACGTCTGCTGCGTGCGCCAGCTCGCGCGCGCGAAGTTTGTCGCCCACCGCGCGTACCTGCGCGGCGGTCGGTCCCACGAACGTGATTCCCGCGGCGTCGCACGCGTCGGCGAGCGCGGCGTTCTCGGAGAGAAATCCGTAGCCCGGGTGAATCGCGTCGGCGCCGACGCCGAGTGCCGCTGCGACGATCGTATCGACGCGTAGGTAGCTCTCGCTCGCACGCGCCGGCCCGATGCAGATCGTGCGATCCGCGTAGCGTGCCGGAAGCGCGTGCCGGTCGGCTTCCGATGCCGCGAGAACGGTTTCGACACCGAGCGCTCGCGCCGCGCGTATCACGCGCATCGCGATCTCGCCGCGATTGGCGACGAGCAGACGCCGAACGCTCACGCGATCGACGGCGCGATTCGCACGAGCACGTCGCCGAATTCAACGAGATCGCCGTCCTTCGCAACGATCTCGACGACCGTGCCGCTCGCGCCCGCGCAAATGGAGTTCATCAACTTCATCACTTCGACGATTCCGATGACGGTATCGTCGTTCACCGTCGCTCCGACGGTCACGAACGGGGCCGCTCCCGGCTGTGGCGCACCGTAGAACGTGCCGAGCATGGGCGCCGTTACGGCGTAACCCGCCGCCGCGGGAGTCGGCGCCGCGGCGACTTCCACGGACGAGGGCTGCGGCGCGGCAACCTTGGATTCGACCGTCGTCGGCGGCGGTGGCGGCGGAGCGGTCGATGCGGGCGGCGGTTCGTTTGCGGGAATCGACCGACGCAGATGCAGTTTGTAGTCGCTCGTCTCGACGCGAAGTTCGTCGAAACCGGACGCGTCGAGGAGTGCGAGGATCTGCAGGACGTCTTCGTTCGAGAGACTCATGCCTTACGATTACCGAAAAACGAGAACACGTGATCGAACGGCTTCTCTTTTGGCGTTTCGAGCGCGGCTTTGCGCGCGGCCTCACGCTCGCGCCCACTCCACACGGTCTCGGGGCGACTCTGCAAAATGAAGATGTCGCCGGAGGGTTCGAGTGCCCACTCGATGTCTTGCGCGCAACCGTAATGCTTCTCGATCGCGCGTCCGAGCTCGACGAGCCGAGCGACCGCAGCCGCGTCGAGGGTCGCTTGCGTTTGCATGTCTTCCGGCACGGCCTCTTCGCGCGTTCCACTTCCCGACTGATTCGGGACGTGGCGGATCTCCTTACGCGAGATCGTCGTGCGGCGCACGGCGCCGGTCACCTTGTCGATCAAAAACTCGTCAGGCGTTACCTCGCCGCCGACGACGGCCGAGCCGAGCCCGAAGCTCGAACTTATCGCGATCATCGACTTGTCGCCGGTCAGCGGGCTCCGCGTGAACATCACGCCGGCGGCATGCGCGTTCACCATGCGTTGCACGACGACGCCCATCGCGACCGCGTCGTCCTTCACGTCGAGCCGCGCGCGATACGCAACGGCCTCATCGTTGTAAAGGCTCGCCCAGCAGCGACCGATGGCCTCGGCAACAGCCGTCTCCCCGCGCACCCAGAGATAGGTGTCTTGCAGGCCGGCGAAGCTCGCTTCCGCGCCGTCTTCATCCGTTGCACTCGAACGCACCGCGACGGGCTCATCGGCGACGTTCGAACCGGCCTCACCGCACAGCGTGCGGTATGCGAGCGCGACCGCTTCCGCGAGCTCCGCCGGAATCGCCGCGCCCGCATCTCGCGAGGCGAAGCGGCGAAACGCGGAAGCCGTCACGACGAAGCCGGGCGGAACGTCGATGCCGGCCCGCCGCAACTCGCCGAGACTCGCGCCCTTCCCGCCAACGCTCGCTCGATCGTCGATGCCGATCTCGTCGAACCATAGGAGAAATTCGTTCTCTCGGCCGTTCGCGCTCACGCAGACGGGGCTTCACTTAGGATCGTGACGATACCGCTCGTCCCGTCGACACGCACGAGCTGGCCCGTGACGATGCGTTTCGTCGCATGTCCCGTGCCGACGACGGCCGGCAAGCCATACTCTCGCGCAACGATCGCGGCGTGCGACATCGCGCCACCGATATCCGACACCGCGGCTTTGATCTTCCCGAAGACGGGCGCCCAACTCGGAGCCGTAACCGGGCACACCAAGATTTCGCCATCCTTGATGGAGCTGATCTCGTCGACGCTGCGAACCACGTGCGCGATGCCTTCAACGACGCCGGCCGATGCGCCGAAACCGCGCAGCTCGTTCGAATCGCCCGGAGGCTGCGACCACGAGGTGAGTTGTTCCGCCGTGATGCCCCAGAGCATCAGTAGCAGCGGGTCGGAGATGTCGGCCGGCATCGGACCGAGCGCCGGCGGCGGCGACCACTCGGCGTAGGCCGCGAGGACGCGCTTGCGCTCTGCGACGATCGGCGGCCAATGTTCGGGCCCACGCGGCGGCGACCCGGATGCCCACGACAACGCGAGGTCGGAGAGCGCGAGGCTCACTTCGGTATGGTGAAGCTGAAAGACGTCCTCTGCATCCTCGAAGAACCCGTGCCGCGCGAGCAGCGCGCCGAATTCGCGCGTCTTGTTGAAGAACGCGGTCGCGATCCAGTTTTCACAATAAAACTTGTGATCTTCCACGTACGGGAAGACCAGATGGCAGAGCCCGAGCATCTGATCGAAAACGGCGCGTTCGTCCTCCGACGGCAAGAGCGCGCGATACTCCGCGGAGATGCGAATGCGCTCGTCCTTGAGACGCTCCGTCGGCCGCGAAAGCGACTTCCCGCGCTTGACCTCCGCCACGTAGTCGACCATCGCCGAGAACGGTAAGGAGAGATCGTCGTTCCAGTTGCGATGGTGATGGTAGAAGCCATCGCCCGTCGAGATATTGAACCACGGCTCTCGCGCCTTCTCGAACGCCTCGAGCCAGGCATGCGCTTTTCCATTGCGTCCCTTGAGATCGGCGAGGATATCGCTCGCCGAACGGCCGGAGACGAACGCACTGTCGACGCCGTTTTCAACGGCGAGAACCGCGAGCTTCTTGAGTTCGTCGTCGGGGCGCATCATGAGCGTGTCGACGCCCGCGACCATGCGGGCCATCGTCTGGACCGAGATCTCGGGAAACGCCTTCTTACAAAAATCGAAGAACGTGAGGTACGCGCCGTACCCGAGCACCAGAAACTCGAAGTGGTACTGCCACATCTTGAGCATCGACTCGACGCACGTGTGGAAACGTTCGATCAGATAGAAGTTTTGCGCGATACCGGTTCCATCGGTTACGACCGATGCGTCCTCGAATTCCGGGAGTTGCGGGACTTCGATCGCGGCGATGTCGGCGAGCAGCGCGTTGACCTTCTCGCTCCACTGCGCGTACAACCGGTCCCAATTCGAGAAATAATATCCCGCGCGTTCTTGGAAGAGCGCGAGGCGCCGATCGATCTCGGCAGGATCGAAAACCGGTACGGCACTGATGTACACCCGACCGTTGATGATGCGATGATCGATGCCGAGCACGGTCGGCACGGCGAAGACGCGCGTGTTGTAAGCGCCGAGCGAGATGTACGGCGCTTCCGCCGTGATCGTGTCGAACGCAGGCATCGGCTCAGGGAAGTGCATCCCGTTGTAGAACCAAAACCGTTCGTCGTCGCCCTTCCCGACCTGCGTGAAATAGGGATAGAAGTTCGCGTTCTCCGTACCGGCGACGGGCTCGACCTCAGAGGGGAGCGGGAAATTGATGGATTTCGTTTCCATGGTTTCTCCTTATTGACCGACGCTTAACGGCGAGGCATCTCGTCGTATAAGATGGCGGTGCGCTCGACTCGCGTCACCTAACGAAAGATAGTTCGACCAATCGCAAGTAGATGCGAAAAGCATCTCTCCGTAGTGTTAGCCGAGCAATCCGATGCTGCGTGCGTGGTTCACGACTTGCGTACGTCGACGCGCGCCGACTTTGTCGAAAATACGATGCAAGTGCCACTTCACCGTGCCCTCGGTCATGCCCAAGCGATCGGCGATGTCGCGATTCGAAAACCCCGAGGCGACGAGACGCACGATCTCGACTTCTCGCGCGTTCAACGGCTCGGAGAGCGGGACCGGCTCCGCAAGCGTTCGTGCGCGCACGGGAGCCCGAAGCGCACCGCAAAGTTGCAGGAGCTCCTTCGTGAAAGCTTCGGCCGCGGACGTGGCACCCGAACCGTGTGCCTCGACGTCACCGAGAAGCAGCGTCAGCGCTCCGCCGATATCGAGGAACGAGCGAACGAATCGACCGGGCGTCGCAACCGCGATCGCCCGGCGCGTCACGCGTTCGGCGGCGCGTGCGTCACCCCGGCCGAGTAAGATCTGCGCGACCACGAGCGACCAACGTACGTCGGATCGCACCGCGCCGGATCGCTCGGCGAAACGCTGCCAGCGTCGTGCGACCTCGAGCGCGTCGTCGACGCGGCCTTCGGCTCGGGCCAGGCTAACCCAGGCGTTCGCGCGCGCTTCGGTACGCGTCGTCGCTCGCGGCTTCGGCACCACGCAGTCGATACCGACGCGGAGTTCGTGGACGGTCGCGAGCCGACGTGCGCGGTCCAAATCTCCCTCCGCGAGCGAGCGCGTCATCTGCTCCGCGACGATGTGTTCGGCGAGGCGCCCAAAACCACGCGCATGCGCGAGGTCCATACCGCGGCCGAGGATCCGCTCGGCTTCGCGCGCGTCGCCGCGCAGGCAAGCCAACCGCGACGACGTGAGATACCCCGCCACCAACTGATCGACGAAGCCGAGTCCGCTCGCGAGGGAGAGATGCCGATCGACGAGTTCGCTCGCGAGCGCGAGGTCGTTGCGCTCGTAGTGAATCTCCGCCAACAGCAATGCCGGAATCGAGGCGAGCGGAGAATCGCGTCCGGCGACCGCCGCCGCGGCGTCCATCCCGTCTTCGAGCGCATCGATCGCGCCCTGTAGGTCCCCCGCAAGAAAGCGCGTCGGTCCCACGATCGATTGATGCCAAACGAGAACGAAGCGACTGCCGGCGATCCGAAAGTAGTCGCGCGCACACGCGTCGAGCTTTTCGAACCGTAGCAACTTGAACTGCTCGCGCTCCGCGTAGAGAAGCGACGTGTAGTACGTGCCGACGACGTATGGATCGGCGTCCATGAAGCCTTCGAGCAACGTCGTGCAATGGCGCTCGACGGTCGGCATATCGTCTTCGAACTGCGCGAGCATCATCGTGCAGTGAAGAAGCAGCGTCCGATCGTGCAGCGTTGCGCGACGAGAACGCGCGAACGTCGCTTTGACCTTTGCGAGGATGGCGCGCGCTTCCGCAAACTTCCATTCCAGCGTGACCGACCAGGCCTTGGCGAGTTGAATGCGCGGATGATCGTCGAGCACGCTTTCGGGAATGCGCGCCGCGCGCTCGAGCAAACTCCGGAGTTGCCCGTCGTAGAACATCCGGTGACACCGCTCGTCGAGAACGCTCGCCGCAAGGCTGAAGTCGTTTGCGGCGATGGCATGCTCGAACGCATCGTCGTGCAATCCCGATTCCGCGAGCCATCGACTGCCGCGCGCGTGAATCGCAAGCGACCGATCGGGATAGCGTCGCGAGAGTTCTTCGCGCAAGAATTGCGCGAAGAGATGGTGGTAGCGATACCAGCGCCGCTCGCTATCCAACGAGAAAATGAAAAGTCCGCGGCTCTCGATCTCATCGATGAAGGCGCGCGCGTTGGCCCCCTCCGTCACCGCGTCGCACAATTCCGGCGAGAAACGTTCGAAGAGCGAGGTGACCAGAAGAAAATCGCGGAGGTCGGCAGATTGCTGTTCGAGCACGACCTCGACGAAGAACGCGGCGAACGATCGTCCCTGGCCGCTGATCGAATCCAAGACGTCTGCGGGCGCGAGCGCACCCTCGAGCGCGAGCGCCGCGAGCGTCAGCCCCGCGGCCCACCCCTCCACACGCGCTTCCAGTTTCTCGATGTCTCCCGGAGCCAGCACCCGGTCGCGAAATGCCGTCATGAATTCGACGGTCTCGTCGCGAGAGAAGCGCAGGTCGAGTGCGGTGACTTCCATGACGTTCCCGAGGGCACGAGCGCGCGCGAGCGGCATGTTCGGCTCCTCGCGCGACGCGAGGGCCACATGGAGCGAGTCGGGTGCGCGCTCCAAGAACGCCGCTAGCGCCGCGCTCGCGCCGCTCCCCCGTAGCGCGTGCACGTCATCGAGGAAGAGAAACAGCGGCCGCACGCTTCGACACAAATCATTTACGACCGTATCGATCGCCGCGTCGACGGTCGCGATGCTCTCCGGAGCAACGATGGAGGCCACGGGTGCGCCGAAACGGTGCCCGGCCGATTCGATTGCGAGGACGAGGTACGCGAGGACGGCGAGCCCATCGCCGTCGTTCGAGTCGAACGACAGCCACCCAGCCGCCATTCCGGAGGCGCGCAACTCGTCGTACCACTGCGTCAGAAGCGTCGTCTTGCCGAAGCCCGCCGGCGCGCGAACGAGCGCCAGTTTCGTGCGCGCGAGCTCGAGCGACCGCGAAAGGAGGCGCGGCCGACGCACGAGTCGTCGCGCGCTCGAGGGCGGTATGAGCTTTGTCAGGAGCATAGAGAAGATCCCGATGACGAACGTCGCAGCCTAACCGCTTTGGCGCAAGGGGCCGGGTGACTCCTTTACTATCTTGTTAACGCGTGGCCAGATTGCAGCCAGGCAATCGCAGTTGCCGCCGAATGATGGCGGCGGGATAGAGAACGGCGAGGGGGTGCGCCTCGCGGGACATCTAGATCACCGTAATCGGCACGCTGATCGCGCTCGGCGCCGCAGCGCTAATCGAGGCATGCCGCCCGTACATCGAGCAACGCGTCCGCGGCAAACAGAAGACGTAGCGGTCGACCGCATCCCACACGGACCTCAATGCGCATGTTCGACGATTCCGATTCCGTCGACCGCGTAGTCGCAGTAGCGCATCCAGGTGATGCGCATCGCGATGTACGCGATGTCGGGCCAGTCTTGGCGGTCGCGGCCGTCGGGGTGCGCGACGAAATACGCGTCCGTGCAGTACTCGAGGTCGATGCCGGTCGGCTCCTCGCCAA
>Ga0116229_10010210_pt1 | contig 14143 bp, 12 predicted proteins | sample S1TSphgellanicum_3_FD_87313 | JGI IMG/M metagenome (GOLD analysis project Ga0116229, IMG submission 87313) | Host-associated microbial communities from peat moss isolated from Minnesota, USA - S1T2_Fc - Sphagnum magellanicum MG | ecosystem: Host-associated > Plants > Peat moss > Unclassified...
TCATGGTCGAGACTTTCGGCACCGGCAAGCTGCCTGACAAGCGCCTGACCCAGCTGGTCCGTGCACACTTCGATCTGACTCCCTATGGACTGCGCGAAATGCTCGATCTGGCGCGCCCCATTTACCAGAAGACCGCGTCCTACGGCCATTTCGGTCGCAAGGAAGAGGAATTCAGCTGGGAGCGCACCGACCGGGCCGCCGCGCTCGCCGCCGAATCGAAATCGACCAAGGCCGCTTGAAGGCCCGCATCAGGAGTAACCGACGATGAATGCAGCAGTCAAACCCGTTCCCGATTTCCACGTCAAGGATCTGTCCCTCGCGGCCTGGGGCCGCAAGGAGATCGCGATTGCCGAGACGGAAATGCCGGGGCTCATGGCGATCCGGCACGAATATGCGGCGAGTCAGCCGCTGCGTGGGGCCCGCATCACGGGCTCCTTGCACATGACGATCCAGACCGCCGTGCTCATCGAGACGCTGAACGCCCTCGGCGCCAAAGTGCGCTGGGCCTCGTGCAACATCTACTCGACGCAGGATCATGCGGCCGCGGCGATCGCCCAGGGCGGCACGGCGGTGTTCGCCCACAAGGGCGAGACCCTGACCGAGTACTGGGATTACACCCATCGCATCTTCGAATGGCCGGATGGCGGCTACTCGAACATGATTCTCGACGACGGCGGCGATGCGACGCTCTTGCTGCATCTCGGCGCCCGGGCGGAGAGCGATCTCGGCCTGCTCGCCAAGCCCTCGAGCGAAGAGGAAGAGTGCCTGTTCGCCGCGATCAAGGCGAAGCTCAAGATCGAGCCGAAGTGGTATTCGACGCGGCTCGCCAAGATCAAGGGCGTGACCGAGGAGACCACGACCGGCGTCAAGCGCCTCTACCAGATGGCGAAGGACGGCGAACTCGCCTTTCCGGCGATCAACGTCAACGATTCGGTCACGAAGTCAAAATTCGACAACCTGTACGGCTGCCGTGAATCCCTCGTCGACGCGATCAAGCGCGCGACCGACGTCATGATCGCCGGCAAAGTCGCCGTGGTCGCCGGGTACGGCGACGTCGGCAAGGGCTCGGCACAGGCGCTGCGCGCGCTCTCGGCACAGGTGTGGGTCACGGAGGTCGACCCGATCTGCGCGCTGCAGGCCGCCATGGAAGGGTATCGCGTCGTGACCATGGACTATGCGGCCGACAAGGCCGACATCTTCGTGACCGCGACCGGCAACCTGCACGTGATCACGCACGAGCACATGAAGCGCATGAAGGATCAGGCAATCGTGTGCAACATCGGGCATTTCGACAATGAGATCGAAGTCGCCGCATTGAAGAGCTACGCCTGGGACAACATCAAGCCGCAGGTCGATCACGTCATCTTCCCCGACGGCAAGCGCATCATCCTGCTCGCCGAAGGGCGGCTCGTGAACTTGGGCTGCGGCACGGGCCATCCGTCCTACGTCATGAGTTCGTCGTTCGCGAATCAGGTCCTCGCGCAGATCGAGCTGTACGGCAACACCCAGGCTTACCCGGTCGGAGTCTACGTGCTGCCGAAGCATCTCGACGAGAAAGTCGCGCGCTTGCAGCTCTCGAAGTTGGGTGCCGAGCTGTCCGTGCTGTCCGAGGCCCAGGCGCGCTACATCGGCGTCAGCAGACAAGGGCCCTACAAGTCCGATCAATATCGGTACTAACGCGCTCGTGCCGGTGTCCGGGAAGGTGCTCGACGGCAAGGCCGTCGCGGCACGCGTCCGCGCGGAGGTGGCGCTGCGTGCCGATGCGTTCGCGGCGTCCGCGGGCCGGCGCCCGGGTCTCGCCGTCATCCAGGTCGGCGCGAACCCGGCCTCGTCGGTCTACGTGCGCAACAAGCGCAAGGCCTGCGACGACACCGGCATCCGTTCCATCGCCCATGACGTGCCGGAGTCGGTGAGTCAGGGCGCGTTGTCGACGCTGGTCGAGAGCCTGAACGCCGATCCCGCCGTGGATGGCATTCTGCTGCAACTGCCGCTCCCTCCGGGACTCGCCGCGACCGCACTCATGGACGCGATCGACCCGGCCAAGGACGTGGACGGCTTTCATCCCCACAATACCGGCCTGCTGGCCCAGAAGCGGCCCGGCTTGCGTCCCTGTACCCCGTTCGGCGTGATTCGGCTCGCCCGGGAGTACGGAATTGCACTGCGCGGTGCGCGCGCCACCGTGGTCGGAGCCTCGAACATCGTCGGCCGGCCGATGGCGCTGGAATTGCTGCTCGCCGGCGCCACCGTCACGGTATGTCACACGGGCACGCGGGAACTGCGCACCGAGGTCGAGCGCGCCGAGATCCTCGTGGCGGCGGTCGGCCGGCCCGGCATGATTCCGGGGGAGTGGATTCGCGAGGGCGCGGCCGTCTTCGACGTCGGCATCAATCGGACCGAATCCGGCCGCCTGGTCGGCGACGTCGACTATGCGGCGGCCGTTCTGCGTGCCGGCTGGATCACGCCCGTTCCGGGCGGCGTCGGACCGATGACCATCGCCATGCTGTTGTCCAACACGCTCGACGCGGCGGAGGCGCGGGCGGCCGCGGGCCCGGCGCGCGAGGCGCCGCCGCCCTGACGTATACTGCGGCGCGGGTTTGGCGATGATCGGGAGCGTGGGATGAACGTGAAGGCGGGTTCCAAGGTCTACGCCGACGCCGCGGCGGCTTTGCGCGACGTTCTCGAGGACGGCCAAACGCTGATGGCCGGCGGCTTCGGCGCCTGTGGCGTACCGGAAAATCTGATCGCCGCCGTGCGCGACCTCGGGGCACGCCAGTTGACCTTCATCTCCAACAATGCGGGTCTCGACGGTTTCGGTCTCGGGCTGCTGCTGAAGACTCACCAGATCCGCAAGATGATCTCCTCCTACGTCGGCGAGAACAAGGAGTTCGAGCGCCAATACCTCGCCGGCGAACTCGAGCTCGAATTCAATCCCCAGGGCACCCTGGCGGAGCGAATCCGCGCCGGCGGCGCGGGCATCTATGGGTTCTATACCCGCACCGGCGCGGGCACGGTCGTGGCCGAGGGCAAGGAGACGCGCGTCGTCGACGGGCAGACCTATGTGCTCGAGACGGGACTCGTGGCGGACATCGCGCTCGTCAAGGCCTGGAAGGGCGACACGGAAGGGAATCTCATCTATCGCAAGACCGCGCGCAACTTCAATCCGAACATGGCGACGGCGGCACGCATCACGATCGCCGAAGTCGAAAATCTCGTCGAGGCCGGCGAACTCGACCCCGATCAGATCCACACGCCCGGGATCTATGTCGATCGCATCGTCCGCGGGAGCCATTACGAGCGACTGATCGAGAAGCGCACGGTGCGCGCGCGCGCCGGAGACGTCGATGCCCTGGTCACGTGAGGAGATGGCCGCGCTCGCGGCCCGGCAGCTTAAGGACGGTTTTTATTGTAATCTCGGCATCGGCATTCCGACCCTGGTCGCCAATTACATCGCGCCCGGCTTGAAGGTCGTGCTGCAGTCGGAAAACGGCATGCTCGGCATGGGACCTTTCCCCTATGCCGGCGAGGAGGATGCGGACCTCATCAATGCCGGCAAACAAACCGTCACCGAACTGCCGATGACGTCGTATTTCTCGTCGGCCGACAGTTTTGCGATGGTCCGCGGCGGCCACATCGACCTGTCGGTGCTCGGCGCGATGGAGGTGTCCGAAGGCGGCGATCTCGCCAACTGGATGGTGCCCGGCAAGGTCGTCAAGGGCATGGGTGGCGCCATGGATCTCGTCGCCGGGGTCAAGCGCGTGGTGGTGGTGATGGAGCACACGTCGAAGGACGGTGCCGCGAAGTTCAAGCCGCGCTGTGAGCTGCCGCTGACCGGCGCCAACGTCGTCGACATGCTGATCACCGATCTCGCGGTGTTTTCGCGCCCGTCGCGGCGCGAACCCTTCAGGCTCGTCGAACTCGCGCCCGGCGTCACGCGCGCGGAACTCACGCAAAAGACCCCGGCAAGCTTCGTGGGATGACGTCGCTGACGCATCTGCAGCGGCTCGAGGCGGAGAGCATCCACATCTTCCGCGAGGTCGTGGCGGAGTGCGAGAAACCCGTGCTGCTCTATTCGATCGGCAAGGACAGCTCGGTCATGCTGCATCTGGCGCGCAAGGCGTTCGCGCCGGGCAAACCGCCATTTCCGCTGCTGCAGATCGCGAGCGGCTGGGATTTTCGCGAGATGCTCGAGTTCCGCGACGCCACGGCGCGCCGCTACGGTCTCGAGCTGCTCGTGCACACGAACGAGGAGGGCGCGCGCACCGGCGTGAAACCCTGGACACCGGGCACGGCATACTCGGATCTGATGCTGACCCAGGCGCTGCGCCAGGCGCTCGACTCGCACGGCTTCGATGCGGCCTTCGGCGGCGGCCGCCGCGACGAGGAGAAGAGCCGGGCGAAGGAGCGGATTTTTTCGTTCCGCTCGCCGCAGCACCGCTGGGACCCGAAGAATCAGCGTCCCGAACTCTGGCAGCTCTACAACGCCCGCAAGAACCGCGGCGAGAGCATCCGGGTGTTTCCGCTCTCGAACTGGACGGAGCTCGACGTCTGGCAGTACATCCATCTCGAGTCGATACCGATCGTTCCGCTGTACCTCGCCGCGCCGCGCAAGGTCGTGCGCCGTGACGGGCGGCTCATCATGGTCGACGACGAGCGTCTGCCGCTCGCGCCGGGCGAGCGGCCGGAAACCTTGAGTGTGCGGTTCCGAACCTTGGGCTGTTACCCGCTCACGGCGGCCACGGTGAGCAGCGCGGTGACCCTGCCCGACGTGATCCGCGAGATGCTGCTCGCCTCCGGCTCGGAGCGCGAGGGGAGGCTGGTCGATCAGGAGGGTGCCGCCTCCATGGAACGCAAGAAGCAGGAAGGCTATTTTTGATGAGCCAGGACCAGGAGCTCATCCGCACCGACATCGGGGCCTATCTGCAGCGCCAGCAGCACAAGAGCCTGCTGCGCTTCATCACCTGCGGGTCGGTCGACGATGGGAAGTCCTCTCTGATCGGTCGACTCCTCTACGAGTCGAAGATGATCTTCGAGGATCAGCTCGCGGCGCTCGCGAGCGATTCGAAGCGCTCCGGCACGCGCGGCGGATCGATCGATTTCGCGCTGCTCGTCGATGGGCTCAGCGCCGAGCGCGAACAGGGCATCACGATCGACGTCGCCTACCGGTTCTTCTCGACCGACAAGCGCAAGTTCATCGTCGCCGATACGCCGGGCCATGAGCAGTACACGCGCAACATGGTCACGGGCGCCTCGACGGCCGATCTCGCCGTGATCCTGATCGACGCGCGCAAGGGCGTGCTCACGCAGACGCGCCGCCATAGTTATCTCGTCTCCCTGCTCGGGATTCGCCAGATCGTCGTCGCGATCAACAAGATGGACCTCGTCGAGTATTCCGCCGACGCGTTCCGGCGCATCGAGGCCGAGTACCAGGAGTTCGCGCGCAAGCTCGGGGTGGGCGACGTCGTCTGCATTCCGGTGTCCGCCGTGGCCGGCGACAACGTCGTCGCGCCGAGCCCGCGCACGGGCTGGTACCGGGGCCCGAGCCTGCTCGAGCACCTCGAGACCGTCGAACTCGCGGCACTGCCCGACCTCGAACCGTTTCGCATGCCCGTGCAGTGGGTGAATCGCCCGTCCGCGGATTTTCGCGGATTTTCGGGCCTCATCGCGCGCGGGGCCGTGCGGGTCGGGGACCTGCTGCGGGTGCTGCCGTCGGGCCGCAGCAGCCGGGTCGCCGGCCTGATGAGCGGCGGCGGTACCGCGGCACTCGCGGTCGCCGGGGAGTCGGTCACGATCAGCCTGACCGATGAGATCGACGTGAGCCGTGGCGACGTGCTCGCCACCGCGGATGCCCCGCCGGCCGTCGCGAATCGGTTCGAGGCGACGATCATCTGGATGCACGAGCAGACCCTCGTCCAGGGTCGCGCGTATCTCTTGAAGCAGGGCACCAAGACCGTGACCGCGACGCTCGCGCCGATCAAGCATCGGATCGACGTCAACACGCTCGAGGAGCTGCCCGCGAAGCGCCTCGCGCTCAACGACATCGGCGTCTGCAGCGTCGAACTGTCGAGCGCGATCGCCTTCGAGCCCTACCGGGACAGCCGCGCGCTCGGCGGCTTCATCTTGATCGATCGATTGACGAACGACACGGTCGGCGCGGGCCTGCTGCATCATGCCGAGCGGCGCTCGCAGAACGTGCACTGGCAGGCGCTCGACGTGAACAAGCATGCCCGCGCCCGGCTCAGTCATCAGAAGCCCTGCGTGCTCTGGTTCACCGGCCTCTCCGGTGCGGGCAAGTCCACGATCGCGAATCTGGTCGAACGACAACTGCACGCCGACGGTCGCCAGACCTATCTGCTCGACGGCGACAACGTGCGGCACGGCTTGAACAAGGACTTGGGGTTTACCGACGAGGACCGCATCGAGAACATCCGCCGCGTCGGCGAGGTCGCGCGTCTGATGGTCGATGCGGGGCTGATCGTGCTGGTATCGTTCATCTCGCCGTTTCGCGCCGAACGGCAGCTCGCCCGCAGCCTGGTCGAGCCCGGAGAATTCTTCGAAGTGTTCGTGGACACGCCGCTCGCGACGGCGGAGGCGCGCGACGCGAAGGGGCTCTACAAGAAGGCGCGGCGCGGGGATCTGCCGAACTTCACCGGCATCGACTCACCCTACGAACCGCCCGAGAATCCGGAGCTGCATCTCGACACCGCCGCGCTGTCGCCGGAGGCGGCGGCCGCACTCGTCATCGCGCGCCTGCGGGAGTCGCAGATCATCGACGTGGATCTCACCTGGGAGATCTAGGACGGGCTTGCGTTCGACGGCGCGGCGACGGCCTGGCGCAATTCGGCGCGCCGGCGCTGTTCGTCGCGCACGTCGGATGCCGCGAGACCCGTGTTCGAGGCAATGATCTCGATCAGGCGATGGGCGGGGTCGCGCGGCAGGGTGACCTCGTGCAGGCGCTCCCAGATCCGGATGCGCTCTTCGGCGGTCTTCAGGCGCGAGGACTGTTCCGCGAGGTCGAATTTGCGCCGTTCGGCGTGCTCCGCCTGCTGATGGACCAGCCGCGCCCGGAAGTCCATGGAGGGGTCATCCGCGCCCGGTGAGGCATTTTGTCCGGCGGCGTAGTGGGGCTTGTCTTGCATCGCGCTGTCACTCCATGAACGATCCCGACAAGGTACCATTCTCCGCTCCCGGGCGGACCGATATTTGCGCCGTCGTCGGTCGTTGTCCTACCGAACTTGAGGCGTCGGCTGCCGCCAAGACCGGACGGCCCGTGTGCCAGACTTCCGCCATGCAATTGGTCCTCACGCTCAACGGCGGCTCTTCCAGCATTCGGTTCGCGCTCTATGAGTTGCCCGCGCTGCGTCTCGTGCGCCAGGGCAAGATCGAACGCATCGGTTCCCCCGGCACGCAGTTCAGCGTCGATCCCGCCGTGCCCAACGCCGATCCGGCCGCGCTGCAGCGCGCGCAGCTCATCGGCAGCGATCATCACGGCGCCGCTCGTTGGCTCCTCGACTGGTTGGCGGCCCAGCCCGAGTTCGTCGACGTCGCGGTCGTCGGCCACCGCATCGTGAACGGTCTGTCGCAGGCGCAACCGCGGCGCATCGATGCCGCGCTGCGCGCGGAACTCGCGACGATCCGACCCTATGATCCGGAGCATCTGCCGCGCGAACTCGAGCTGATCGAGCTGCTCGCAGAGCGCTGGCCGGCTCTTCCGCAAGTCGCCTGCTTCGACACGGCCTTCCATCGCACGATGCCGCGCGTCGCGACGCTGCTGCCGCTGCCCCGGCGCTACGCGGCGCAGGGATTGCAGCGTTATGGCTTCCACGGGCTTTCCTACGCCTATCTCGTCGGGGAGCTGCGCCGTCTCGGGGATCCCGCCGCCACGAGCGGACGCGTCATTCTCGCGCACCTCGGCAACGGCGCCAGCATGGCCGCGGTGCGCGACGGATGCAGCATCGATACCAGCATGGGGTTCTCGCCCGCGTCCGGCTTGCCGATGAGCTCCCGCAGCGGCGATCTCGATCCCTGCGTCGGCTATTTCCTCGCGACGATGGAAGCGATGAGCCCGCGCCGGTTCCAGACGCTCGTGAATCACGAAGCGGGGCTGCTCGGCGTCTCGGAGACGAGTTCCGACGTGCGTGACCTGCTCGAGCGCGAGGCGGGCGATGTGCGGGCCGCCGAAGCCCTCGCGCTGTTTTGCTATCAAGCGAAGAAATGGCTCGGTGCGTTCGTGGCCGCGCTCGGCGGTCTCGATACGCTGGTCTTCGCCGGCGGGATCGGCGAGAATGCGCCGCAGATCCGGGCGCGGATCCTGTCGGGATTGGAGTTCCTCGGGGTCGACGTCAATGCGGCGCGCAACGCGGCGGGCGCGGGGCTGATCTCGTCCGAGACGAGCCGGGTTCGGGTGCGCGTCGTGCGCACCGACGAAGAGGTCATGATCGCGCGGCAAAGCCTCGAGGTCCTTGGCGCGGGCCGCTCCTCATCGCAACCGGCTGCCTCATGACCGGCAGGTGCATCATGTTCCACAGTCAAGAGGCCTCGCATCATGCGTTCATCCATCGCGGTACTGACGGTCTGCCTCCTCTGCTTGAGTGCCTGTGCCGCCGTGCCTAAAGATCCCATCCCGACCGTTGCGCACGTGGATCTCGAGCGCTTCATGGGCGATTGGTACGTCATTGCCAGCATCCCGACGTTTCTCGAGAAGGACGCCTATGGTGCGGTGGAGTCCTATCGGCTGGAGCCCAACGGCCGGATCGCCACGACGTTCACGTTCCACAAGGGAAGTTTCGACGGTCCGGTCAAGACCATGAGACCGACGGGATTCGTGCAGGATCATGCCAGCAACGCCCGTTGGGGCATGCAGTTCATCTGGCCGTTCAAGGCGGAATATCTGATCGCGTATCTCGACGATTCCTACGGCGAGACGATCATCGCGCGCAACAGCCGCGACTACGTGTGGATCATGGCGCGCAAGTCGACCCTCGATCCGGCGGTCTATCAAGGCCTCGTCGAGCGGGTGGCCGGCATGGGTTATGACATCTCGACGCTGCGACGGGTACCGCAGCAACCCTAGTTCGACCAAGCATCGTTCGCAGGTCCGCGTCTCGAACTGGCGACAGAGTACGCGCGCGCGAGATGTGCGCCATGATCCTCGCATGGCCGGCGTCAACCGATTTCATCGTCGGTCGTTGTCCACCGTGAACGTCAACACACTACGGGGATGACCGCTTTGCGCCAGCTCGACCACTGCCTACGCGATCACGTGCGAACGGATGTTTCCCTGGTTGTCTGCGTGCTGCTCGGTGCGCTCGCGAGCGCGCCGCTCGCCGCGACTGCCGGCGCGCAGGCCGCGACTCCCGCCGCGCAGATCGCGGCGCCGGGGCTCGTGCCGCCGACGAATCCGCATGCCGTCGGGTACGCCGATGCGGCGCGCCTGCTCGATCAGGCGACGTTCGGTGCGACCGCGGCGGACATCGCGCGCGTGCAGTCGCTCGGGATCCGCGGCTTCATCGACGCCGAACTCGCCACTCCCGCGACGCTCTATACGGGGTTCGCCTACGTGCCGGCGACGGCACCCACCGACTGCCAGTATCACGCGGCGACGCCGACCGATGCCTCGAGTCTCTGCGCGCGCGACGAGTACGGACCGTTTGAGGTACAGCGCCAATTCTTCATGCATGCGGTGTCGGCGCCCGACCAGCTGCGCCAGCGCGTCGCGTTCGCGCTGTCACAGATATTCGTGGTCTCGAGCGTCGAGATCTACGAGGCCTACGGTCTCGCGAATTACCAGAATCTGCTGCTCAAGGACGCTTTCGGCAATTATCGACAGCTTCTCGAGGACGTCACCTTGAGTCCGGTCATGGGCCATTACCTCGACATGGTCAGGAACGACAAGACCGATGCCGCGACCGGCACGACCCCGAACGAGAATTACGCCCGTGAGGTGCTGCAACTGTTCTCGATCGGCCTATACGAGCTGAATCCGGACGGCAGCGTGCGCCAGGACGCGGACGGGGATCCGATCGCGACCTTCGATCAGGACACGATCGAGGGCTTCGCCGCGCTGTTCACGGGCTGGGCCTACCCGCCGCGGCCGTCGGCGACGCCGAGTTTTTACGCGCCCGTGAACTTCGACGGCGTCATGCCGGCATTCGCCGCGCATCACGAATCGGGGTCCAAGCTGCTGTTGAACGGCGTGCTCGTGCCGCCCGGGCAGACGCCGGCGCAGGATCTCGCGGCCGGGCTCGACAACATCTTTCATCATCCGAACGTCGGGCCGTTCATCGGCAAACAGCTGATCCAACACTTGGTCACGAGCAACCCCAGCCCGGCCTACGTGGCGCGCATCGCGGCGGTTTTCGCCGACGACGGCAGCGGCGTCCGCGGCAATCTCGGCGCGGTCGTGCGTGCGATCCTGACCGATCGGGAGGCGCGGGGTGAGCGGCCGTCGTCGGCGAATGTCGGGCACTTGCGCGCGCCCGCCCAATTCATCGCGGGCGCGCTGCGCGGCCTCGGCGGGCGCACCGACGGCGTCTTTGCGGCGAGCGCGAGTTCGGCGATGGGTCAGCCCATCTATTCGCCCGAGACCGTGTTCAGCTTCTATCCGCCGAGCTACCAGATTCCGGGCAGCAGTCTGCTGGCCCCTGAGTTCGGCATCGAGAATGCCGCCACCGCGTTCGCGCGCGCCAACTTCGTCAACACCCTGATCATGGACGGCGGCGCCAAGCCAAATCCCACGGTCCCCGGCAGCATCGGCACCACGGTCGATCTGTCGTCTTATGCCGGCATCGCCGATCACCGCACGATGATCGACACCCTCGATCGCGCGCTGCTGCACGGGAGCCTGCCGCGTGACGCGAAGGACGACGTGCTGTTCGCGGTCGATGCGGTGACGTCGACGAATCCGCTCGCACCGGTCGACGTGGCCGCCTACCTCATCCTGACTTCCGCGCAATACCAAGTGGAGCGTTGACATGCAGCGTCGCAGTTTCCTTCGCCGTGCGGGTGCTCTCGCCGGAACCGCCGCCCTCGGTCAGTTCGGTGTCTTCGCAGCGCGCGCGGCGAGCAGCGATTACAAGGCGCTGCTCTGCGTCTTCCTGTACGGCGGCAACGACAGCAACAACCTGCTCGTGCCCTTGGACACGGCCGGCTATGCCAACTATGCGAAGCTGCGCAGCAAGCTCGCGCTGCCCGAGGCCGGACTGCTGCCGCTCGCCAACGGCGCCGCGGCACCGGCCTATGGACTGCATCCGGCTCTGCCCGGCCTGCAATCGCTCTGGGCGGCCGACCGGCTGGCCGTGGTCGCCAACGTCGGCACCCTCGTGCTGCCGTTGACCCAGGCGCAGTATCTGTCGACGAGCGAACCGAAGCCCGACAGCTTGTTCTCGCATATCGATCAGCAGCACCAGTGGCAGGCCTCCCTGTCGAACACCCCCGACCTGACGACGGGCTGGGGCGGCCGGCTGTCGGACCAGCTCGCGAGCTATAATGCGAGCGCGTCGGTTCCCGCGATGGTCTCGGCGGGCGGCAACAATCTCTTCGTGACCGGCGCGGCCTCGCAGGCGCTGGTGATTCCGACCAGCGGCTCCTTCGGCCTTGCCGGCTTCGGCGCCGGCAGTGCGGACGTCGTGCGGCGTTCCGCGTTGACCCAGATGCTCGGCATCGATCAGCGCGACGCGCTCACCAAGGCCGCCCAGCAGGTCATGCAGGGCGCATTGACGAGCAGCGCGATGCTCAATCCCATTCTCACCACGACGGATGCGACGCTGGCGGCGCGGTTCGACGGACTCACCGACAACTTTGCGAAGCAGCTCCTCGCGATCGCCAAGATCGTTCAGGCCCGCGAGACGCTGGGTGCTCGCCGCCAGGTGTTTCTCGCGACGCTCGGGTCCTTCGATACCCACACGGACCAGTTGACTCGCCAGCAGACCTTGTTCGCCCAGCTCGACGCGGCACTCGCGGCGTTTCACGGGGCGATGGACGACATCGGCGCCGGCTCCGCGGTCACCTCGTTCACGCTGTCGGATTTCTCGCGCACCTACCTGCCCAACACCGGCGGCGGGACGGATCACGCCTGGGGCGCGCAGCATCTGGTCATCGGCGGCGCGGTCAAGGGCGGCAAGATCTACGGCACGATGCCGACCGTGGAACTCGGCGGTCCCGACGACGCCGGGAACGAGGGGCGCTGGATCCCCGGGATCGCGGTCGATCAATACGCCGCGAGCCTCGCCACCTGGTTCGGGGCCGATGCGAGCGCTCTCGCGGCCGTGCTGCCGAACTTGGGCGCCTTCAGCCCGCGCACGCTGCCGTTCATTTGAGCGGCGGCGCGTGCGGCGTCCGCCGCGCGGCCGGCGCATGGCCGCGGCGCACGAGTCAGGCATAATGGCGTGATGACGACTGACCTCAAGAGCGCCTCCCGGCTGCCCGCCTGGCTGCCGCGACCCCTGTCCGCCGTGCTCTTCGACCTCGACGGCACCTTGCTCGACACCGCCGCAGACATCGCCCTTGCCCTGAACCGTGCCGTGGCCGAGCACGGCTGGGATCCGCTCCCGGCCGCCGAGGTGCAAAGCATGATCGGCCGCGGCGGTCCCATGCTCGTGCGGCGCGCCGCCGAGTCGCAACGCCGCGAGCTCGATGACTCGACGCACGCGGCGATCGTCGAGCGGTTCTTCCATCATTACGGCGTGCTGCAGTCGAGCGCCGAGAGCGCTGCGCGGCCCTTTCCGGGCGCCGCGGAGGGTCTGCGCGGCGTGCATGCCGCCGGCCTCAAGACCGCGATCGTCACCAACAAGCAGCAGCGCTTCGCGATGTTGCTGGCGCGGCGGCTGGGACTCGCCGACTGGGTCGACGTCTACGTGGGCGGCGACTCCTGCGCGAAGCGCAAGCCCGATCCGATGCCGGTGCTGTTCGCCTGCGAGTCGCTCGGGGTCACGCCCGCCAACGCGCTCATGGTCGGCGATTCGATCAACGACGTGATGGCGGCGCGCGGCGCCGGGGTTGCCGTGGTTTGCGTCCCCTATGGGTACAACGAGGGCCAGGATCCGCGTGCCTTGCCCTGCGATGCGATCGTGGAAACGCTCGCCGATCTGCCGGCACTGCTCGGCCTCAAGACGCTCGCGGGCGCTTGAGTGAACGCCGTGACGACGGAATCCCGCGCGGAACCCGCCGATCGCGCGGCGCGCCAGGCCGAGGTGCGCGCGGCACTCGAGCGCGTGCTGCCCGCGCAGGCGATCCTGCATCGCCACGAGGAGACGGTGGCGTACGAGTGCGACGGTCTCACGGCGTATCGTGCCGCGCCGCTGCTCGTCGTGCTGCCCGACACCGAGGCGGAGGTCGTCGCCGTCCTCAAGACCTGCGCGGCGCTTGGCGTGCCGGTGGTTGCGCGCGGCGCCGGCACGGGCTTGTCGGGCGGCGCTCTGCCGCACCGCTGGGGCGTGCTCCTCTCGCTCGCGAAATTCAACCGGATTCTCGCCATCGATGCGGCGGCCTGCACGGCGGTCGTGCAATGCGGTGTGCGCAATCTCGCGATCAGCGAGGCGGTCGCCCCGCTCGGGCTCTACTATGCCCCCGACCCGAGTAGTCAGATCGCCTGTACGATCGGCGGCAACGTGGCCGAGAATTCCGGCGGCGTGCATTGCCTCAAGTATGGCCTCACCTCGCACAACGTCCTCGCCGTGCGCGCCTACACGATCGAAGGTGAGCCCGTGCAGTTCGGTTCCGCGGCACTCGATGCGCCGGGCCTCGATCTGCTCAGCGTGATCTTGGGCAGCGAAGGCATGCTCGCGGTGACGCTCGAGGTGACGGTCAAACTCACGCCGAAGCCCCTGCTCGCGCGGTGCATCATGGCGAGCTTCGGCGACGTCGAATCCGCCGGTGCCGCGGTGGCCGCGGTGATCGCGCACGGCATCATTCCCGCGGGCTTGGAACTCATGGACAAGCCCATGACTGCCGTCGCGGAGGGCTACGTGCAGGCGGGTTACGACCTCGAGGCGGCGGCGATCCTGCTGTGCGAGAGCGATGGCACGCCGCACGAGGTCGAGGAGGAGATCGCGCGCATGACGGAGGTGCTGAAGGCGAGCGGTGCGTCGCGCATCGAGGTCAGCCGCGACGAGGCGCAGCGCCTGAAGTTTTGGAGCGGCCGCAAGAA
>Ga0116229_10010216_pt1 | contig 14136 bp, 4 predicted proteins | sample S1TSphgellanicum_3_FD_87313 | JGI IMG/M metagenome (GOLD analysis project Ga0116229, IMG submission 87313) | Host-associated microbial communities from peat moss isolated from Minnesota, USA - S1T2_Fc - Sphagnum magellanicum MG | ecosystem: Host-associated > Plants > Peat moss > Unclassified...
AAGGCTTGAAAAGGTGTGGTAGGCCATGGGCATGGGCAACATTGATTTCCTATCTGTTATGTATTTATAGACCATGTGGTGTACGTCCTTGCAGAAAAGAAGGCTTGAAAAGGTGTGGTAGGCAATGCGCATGGGCAACATTGATTTCCTATCTGTTATGTATTTATAGACCATGTGGTGTACGTCCTTGCAGAAAAGGAAGGCTTGAAAAGGAGTGGTAGGCCATGGGCATTGGAAACGTATTGTATTTATAGACCTTGCGATGTACGTCGTTGCGGAAAAGAAGGCCGGAAAAGGTCTGGTACGCAATGTGCATGGGCAGCGTTGATTTCCTATCTGTTATATATTTATTGACCGTGCGCTGTACGTCCTTGCAGAAAACATGGCTTGAAAATTGTGGTAAGCTATGGGCATCAGAACCATTAACTTTGTAGTTTTCTATATTGTATTTATAGACCATGTGATGTACATCCTTGCAGAAAACAAGGCTGGAAAAGCTGTGGTAGTTGGGGGGTAGCATGACCCAGCCCCCATGACTGCACCAGTTCCGTTTGGGATGAACTACTGTTCATCCCAGTTATTGAACCTCCCGCAGTCACAAAGGTTGAGTCAAAAAAGTTTTTTGCTCACCCTCCAACAGTCAATTTTTTTTCACCTAGTATTACCCCAGCTCACCCAACTACCGCATTTACCCACCTACCTCACTCATTTTGCAATGGCAAAACCTGTATCTCTTCTTGACTAAAATTTTCAAATTATATATTATTTAAATAAAATATTATTTTAATTCTGAAAAGTAAGTCAGATTTTATTTTGTGCCTTTATTTAATAATCTGTTCAAATGTGTTTATAACAAAACAAAATCAAAATTCAATATTTTTAACATAAAAAATATAATATATAGTTTATAATATATCATATGTATATAAGATATAAAATACATAACATATTATATAAATTTTTTAAAACTAAATAATATTTTATTGTGGGCCTCACTTGATTAAAATGTAAAACATAATATCCATCCATGAAAATATACTTTTTGTGATCCAATAGTTTTATCATATAAGATCACTTATATATAATATATGACCATATTTATTTATTATATGATATATTAATAAAAATATTTGTGAATAAAATGAATAAAATACAAAAGTTATTTATAATTTATTCATTTCTTTAATTATTTATATTTTCAAATTATCTTATATTTTATAATTATATAATCGAATTCATATTATAATATAAAAATTAACATGTATGTATTTAATATACCATATTTAAATGTATTATATTTCTTAAATACATTATGTAATATTGAATGGTTTTGAAAATAACGTTATTATATGTTCATACGTCATATTTTATGAACCATTTTTATCAAATTTCATAATAAAAACCTACTACGTAATACAAAAAAAATTCATATTTTTAATATTTTTTCATTTGGACAAAGTATGAAGAAGATAACGATGGTTAAAGAAAAAAAATGTCTTGTTGAAATGTATTGAAATGCAAGATTTACATGCAATTTTCTTCAATTCAAGTATTTATTTATTTATTTATATAATTTTTGTGGGTAGATTTTGGAAAACAATTCAGAATGAAGTTTTAATCATTTCATTTGGACATAATATGAGAAAAATATTACTAATTAAAGTTGGTTTTTGGAAAAAATTGAGTTGCATTTCAATTTAAAATTAAAGTGCACGTAAAAAGATTAATCCATATGTTTTGTCTTTAAATCTCATCTCACAAGCTATATAAAGAACATGATGTCCCTTGATTATTCACACAAAAATGCATATGCCAATTGGGATGAGTGAAGAAACGTTTGACCTTAAATGGAAATTGCAACATGAATGAAATTTTTTTGGCTATTCATTCCATCTACATTTTCCCTTTCCTACCTATTTGCCTACTTACACAAGTAAGTAGGTGTTAGTTGTCTACCTACCTAGGTAGATGGGTTCGAATCTTTTTAAAACTTTCAATTTTTAAAAAATTGAATGAATGAAATAATTCGAATTAAATAATTAATACTAAACTACCTCGATTAAATAATTAAAAAATATATTTTAAAAAAGTTGTTCACATGTTAATGAATTTATTTCTTCGTATCAACTTGTCCTTAAACACTACGCAATTGACGAATTCGCTAAGAATTCATTAGAATTGAAATTCACCTAATTCACTACAAAACCTAGTGAATTCAGTAGTGGACTTAAACTCTTTGTGTAGTAGTAACACCATACTAGTTCAAACAATTAATGTATAATAGTTTAAGGTTAGTGAACAAACTTTTTCATATTGCATAAAATTTCACATATTACATGGGACACAATGACTTTTTGTTGTGATGTATGAGGGTATTGCCCATCCCACAACCTTTCCAGCGAGGGATTTGCCATTTTGATGTAGGTATTGTCTTTTTTGTTATTCTCACGGTGAAGATTCCTTTAGTGGATATAGGTAATGTAGCATGGGGTTATAGATTCAAGTATTGCCAATGAATTCATTTCCACAACAAGGAAGTGCATTTTTGGATGAAGGTAATGCAATATCAACACAGTTCAAAATATGATGAAAATATTTGTTTTGTTGGTGTACGCAATGAATAAACACAATTGACTGTGTAAGAATTACATTCACCCATACTTCGACATTTGTAAATGCAATATAAAAAACTAAAACATCAATGGATCCCATGCCTACCAAACATTGTCAAAGGCTAAAGTGAACCAACCTCCATGACTACACTAGTTGACTGTTCTGTCCACAGGATGGGCTATGTTTTTCACCCGCCTCTTCACCCTACATTAACCAACATTTTACCACAGTCAATTTTTTTGCCTACTAACCTTTGACCTTTTTTTTTGGTGCCAAATTTTTCCCAACCCTTACCTTCCATACTACCTTCCCACCTTGTTACCCTACTAACCTACCTATTCTATAGACCTACCTCTTAGCTTAAACCCTAAACTGAACCAATTAACAACAATCCCTTACCTACCCTTGCTATCTTTTCTTAGCAAAACCTATATCTCTTCCTAGTTAAAGCTATATTTATTCTTGGCTAGACTTCTATCTTTTGGCAAAAATGGGTCTTTCAAAAATGGCTTGGATTATACTTCAAAAAGAAACCCCACGAAGTTCCAACAAGTGTGCATTGAACTCAACAATTTCAAACACCTAATTTGAACAAGAACAAGTTGCTTTTACACAAGTTTCAAACTCCACCTTAGAGTCTAATCAATGGGGAAAAAGCTTGTACAACATTGAGAACTAATGTGTCCATGAATTTAAGGTTTAAATTTAAGATTTAAAGTGTAAGCAAGATAAAATGAACAATGATTGCCTTGTCAAAATTGAAACAAGTAGATTTAAAATACCAACAAAACCCATTATAGAATTGTGAAACATTGAATTTTTTCATTTCAATGATTAAATATGATGGGTGACAGCATGGTGAAGTATACAAAAAAAGTTGCCAAAAAAATATCAAATTTCAAAAAGGCTAGTTTTTCACGAAAACACAAGAAAGTAAATTTCATTTTGAAACTATTGAGCCCTCAATTGGGTTTATTGCGAATCAACTATAACATTTCAAAATTTTTGAAATAATAAAGGTAAAAAATAAGTAGGTTAAAAATTAACAGATCATGGTGTTCAAATCTACTTTTTCATTAAAAAATTTAATGAAATATACATGTATGAAGTTATAGCATGAAGATCATTGTATATTCAAAGGCTTCACCAAAAAAAAAAATTACTTTATCTTGGATAGAATATACACTTGACACATACTTGAATCAAATGTTACATTACAAAAAGTAGGTTTTAAAAGCTACTTGCATTTTTAAAAATCTACTTCAAACCCACTTTTATAATGCAAAATTTAAAAATTAATGCATAATAATGAAGAAGTGGGTATATTCATGGTTGGGGTACCACAACAAGAACCATGACTCCCCTAGGACTATCCCAAAAAAATTTAAATCTCCTATGTCCATAAGCCTACTTCTAGGTATTAATTTGAATTTGTCATAGGGTGTCCCCATTCCTAAGTTCAATGTGTGACTAGATGAACTACAACAATGCTACATTGTGAGCTTGTGAACATGAGTGTGAACTTGTGAACAGGAGGAATATTTCTAAACATTTTTTGATGATGTGGATGGAATATACCAAGAATATTTTTGCCACATTGGATAAAATCTTTATTAATGTGGTAAAATATTTTGCCATGTTTATATGGATGGATGAATAATATATGAACTTTTTGGATGAAAAATGTTATTTGTTGAAGAAGTTTGGATACCACATGTTTATGAACAAGGATTTAAAGGATTAAGCATTCGCTCCAAGTTTATAGTACTTTAGTGGGTTATAATTAACTTTCCCCTTATTGACCAAAAATAGGGTATGTCTCAAGATTGTGAAAGTGTTTTTTATAACAATGTACTTATGACAAGCACCAACAAATCAAAAGGAGAAAATGAGATTGATTTCAATGTGGTGTTCCCCATATGTGAATTCAAATGTTCTTCAACGCAAATTACTTAAATCGAAATATTTTGCTCAAAACTATTTTGTACAAGTTTTATATATTTTGGCCAAAGGTATATGAATTTGAAGTATTTTCTTGGGAACCCAAATGTCAACACCCTTTAGAGTTTTAGAACTTTTAGTGTTGAATCATAAAGGCTCATGCTAAAAGACAAATTTTTATTTATTTATTTTTTGGTGATGTTTAATAATTATTGGAAATAGTTTGGCTGAAATTTTTACAATATATTTTGTGACACACATATTCAATTTGTGATTTAAAAAATAAATTTATGTATGGCAATCAAGTTGAATAAAATAGAACATATTAACTTTAAAATATTAGTAAAAAAAAAAAATTGTGTATGTACATCATCCAAAAACATTAGAATTTCAAACTACTTTAGTTGAACAAACATTTTTACATCTAGCCAACAAGTATCAAATTGAAACTACTTTACTTCAACTAAAGAAAAATTCACTTCTACTTCTTAGGAATTAGAAAACGAAAAGTGGTTTTATCTAACTATTCCACCACTGTAGCCCTAGTGGTTAATTTATGGACTTTGTTCCACCTCCAAGTTAGATGATGAATGTACATTTCCATTAGCCCACATAACATCACATGTTGCAAGATGTAATATAAGTGCTTACAACGCACCCAATGAGCCTATCATCATTAACACAAAATCTATGCAAATGCAAGCATGGAAATTGCCAATTACAACTTCATATTGTTTTTGGTTTTCAGTTGGACTTGAAATGATTCTACATATTCTTCCATATCTAAAAGAAGGAACATTGGCGAGTGGTAAGATGTTTGCCAAAAGAACATGTTTGATCTCCCATTTGTTTTGTTCTTGAGTAGAAGTCTTGAATACTGAAGCACAATGAATATTTTTCCCATTTCGAGTTTTTGGCTAGTTATTTGCATCCACCGATTTATTGACAAGAATAGATGCATCATCACTAAATATTTTTTTAAGGTGACATTTCGATTTCTCGGAGAGGAAAAAACCAACTTCTTCCAATGTTGTCACCTCATCTTGGGTGAGATCTATTCCTTCCTACACAAGCCATAAAGAAAGCACAATCGACCTTCCAATTGCGTACTTTCTTCCGATGCTTCCAACACAACAATTCCGATCATCATGACAAAACCAAAACTTGTGTAGTTCGATTATCACACCTTTGGCAACACTCCAATTACCAACATAACAAAAAGCAAGAATGCCCCATTATGTTCCCCTTGAAATGATTTTTTCTTTGTAATAGTGATTAGTGTCCTTTTGCAATGTCAAACATTGGGCATTGGACTTGGGGTCGCATCGTTCAATGTGCCAAACATCATTATTGACGTGCCCCCAAATTCCTTGATAGACTCAAATGTGAGTCTGATGTGAATATAATGGAAGAGCAAGGAGTTAGGGCATGTTCCTTGGCTCGCAACACTTTGGGGGTAGAGGGATGTGCCGGAGCTCCGGGATGGGACTAGGAAGAATGACAATCAATTAATCAATCACATGGACCTACACAAAACCAAACAAATTGGTTAGTGCATAGTTGAAGCACTTTTGGTGTTAGGACGAACCACGGGCAAATTCGGATTCACAAGACTCACCACAGTTCAGATCTGGGGGAAGCCACCACCTTCCCCCCTTATAGTATACTCTATGCTTCTCCATGAGGCCCATATCCGAATGGCATTTTGTCCCGAGACTCCCAAATGGGAATCTCGAAATTCCCAAAGTTGGGACTTTCGCGACTTTGGGGCCCCATAACTTCGTGTGCAAACCTTTGATTGAGATGAGATCTCAAGAAAAGTTATAACCCTCATCAAGATCTTTGCAATGGTATGTTGCATGCCAACTGCATGCAAGAAAATTAGGTTGATTCCCAACTTTTAGTGGTCGGGAGTTAAACTGCCAATTTGACTCATAGCCTTTCTTTTGGCCATAACTTATGTTTTAGACGTTCAAATGGGTGATGCGAGCCCATTTTAGACATTTACTTTTCAATATCTTTTTATTAATATAAATAACTCTTCAATCCAATGTGTTTTGGCCCTTACATTGGCCCTCTGAAGATTCGGGAGTCCATTGGGATTCGAACTCCCAAAATGGGAGTTCACTTGAGAGTGTGAGGGTTCATTCCCTCACACTCTTTTGCACTCCCGAGAGCATGAGATGTGACCCCGGGCTTTCTTCTTGGCTCGCACCCTTGTAAACCCTTGCTTTGGTTGCGAGCCCAAGGCTAGGGTTGCGACAGTTATCACAAAGGCATTCCAACACCTCCTCACCAGTATGAGTGAGAATTAGAAAACCTTCTTGTGAACGATTGGACTGCCTTACATTTCCATTGGGTGCAAAGTGACATAAAATGAATTCAACTTTTAGATTAAAAAAATTTACACAATTGTGTCTATGCGAATTACCTTCTGATCCAAGGGGCAGATTTTGCTTTTGTTTAATGGATCCAAATACCTCTTCACCTTCCAAGTGGGATATCTTTGATGTATATGAAGAACTCGAAGCTAATATGGCAACTACAATAGCCATTTGTAATGGATCACCAAATTGGCTCACCCTACACAATTGCAATTCATCCCTATTTAGACCACTTCTTAACTAAGCTTTCGTCAACTATTTGATAGATGCCATTACTAACTATGATTTATTATCTTCACCGTAGGTTTAAGGCTTGACAATACTTCACAACAAGTTCAAGGTGGTGTTGGGTGATTGGGGATTTGACACATAATTTATGATTTAGTTAATAATGTTTAGTCCTAATGGATTTTTGATTATGGAACTTAAAGCTTACAACTAAAGATCTTACATTTGACATCAAGAATCAAGTTCACCCACACATTCACAACAATTTCGTTATGATTAAAGGTTATTAATTTTATGTTTTACATTAGATTGATATGAGAATTCCAAGAGTTTTAGAACTTATAACCTAAAAGTTAAATCCAAATTCTAATGGGAATCTAATGATGTGATTAGAATAATTGGAATTTGAACATGTTATCCAATTTGAACAACACATATTTAATTAATTTTAGACTTTGAAAAAGTCTGAAAATAAAATCAATGAATTTTGAAATTTTAAAGATAAATAGAATAACATTTTCAACCTAGTGGGCACTAAACAAAGTGTTGAAACAACAAATTTGCATAAGAATTTTTTTTCACCATAAGAACAATTAACATTCATGACAATAGATAAACCTAGTGGCCACCAGATATTAAGAATTTAAAAACCGTAAAAAAGGGTGCAAAACTAAAACATTGCATAACATCATTAAGTAAACAATTCACTAGCAAAATTAAAAAACCAAATTTGAAATATCTACTAAATTTTATGTCATTGAATTGTGCAAAGTATCAACAAAAGAATTTACAATATTTGAAGGTATTGTATCTCATAAACCGTTGGTGGACCATTGAATAGAAAAACTTATAGGGCACTAAACAATTGAACAGAGTTATTTATTAAAAAATAAAATCATCTAGTGGCCACCAATGTGTATGATAGTCATAGCTAGAAACATATTAAAACCTATACATTCAACATGTAATCTTCAATAATAAAACATGAGCAAACAGTAAAAGTAAACCTCAAGTGCACGAAAAGAAAATGATCATCAATTTATTGATTTCATAAAAATACATTGTATATCAAAAATTATCTCGCCATCCATATAGGAATTTAAAATATGAACTATTGAAATTAAAATTCCACTTTATAAGCAATCATAAATTGAGGAATCGTTTAACCTTTTAAACGAATAATCAAATATGCAACTACATCCTTAACCTTTCTAAAAAAAAAACCCGATCAACAACGTGAATTTCTACGAGTTAAAACTAAAATGCTTTTGCACGATCCGCAAACAAATATCGGAATCCATTGTAAACAAAAATGAATAATTGAAATTTCCCTAAAACTACAAACATGAAACAAAATATAAAATAAAAATGAATAATTAAATGAACGTGAAATGCAAGACATCGAAAACATAATTGAAACAAGGATGGGTTTAGGGTGTATTTAGGACGTCACCTAAAGGAAGTTGCACAATCGCCAAATCCCCGCTTGAACTTCCTTCAAATTGCTTGAACCAAAAATAAAATGGATATTTGGAACTAAATGATGACATCAAGAATTACACAATGACTATGAAATGGGCATAAACCATCTTTGTAAGGGGCAAACCTTTCGCCGCTAGTTATAACTGAAGTGCAAGGTCTAACCATTGCACTTTATTTTTGGATACCTCACGTCCTCTAAATGGCTCAAGGAAAAGTCCGTTCGACGAATTGATCAACAAGAATTTTGGGCATCAACAAAGATAGAATTTCAAGGACATCTTCTAACAACATACACCACCAAATAGTAATGTAAAAATGTTCAAATGTTCAAGATAGAAAATCATATATTCTAACACAAATTTCTAACTTGGATACATTTAAGTTGTTCTTAGTCTTTCGTTAATCCCCTTAAATAAGGGCACACATGGAGAGTAACAAAGGACACCATTGATGATGCACCCCCATTCTGTTTGAAAGATTCAAAAGTGAGTCCTAAAGTGAAAACAACAAAAAAAAGAAGTTATGGTACACTCCCTAACTCGTAACACTTTGAGGTAAGAGGGGCATGCTAGAGCTCTAGGATGGAGATTAGGACAAGTGGCAAGTAGGTCAATTATTCATATCGATTTGCACAAGCGAAACAAGTTGGTTAGTGCAAAGTTGCATCACTTTTGGTGCACAGATGAACCATGAGCATACACGGACTCATAAGATTCACCATGGCCTAGACTTGGGGGAAGCCATCACCTTCCCCTAATATTATTTTCAATGACTAGCCACGAGGGCTGCACCCAAATGTCATTTTTTTTCCGATTCTTGAGTCTGGAGTCCTGAAATTCCAAAATTGGGATTCCTGCTATTTTGGAAACCCATAACTGTTTGTGAAGACCTTTAATTGAGGTGAGGTTTCAAGAAAAGTTGTAGCTTTCGTTGAGAGCTTTCTAATGATATGTGGCATGCCACCAAAAACCCACTCTTAACACACTAACACAGTCCTAAGATAAAAATTGTCCACTAATTGGCTTGCCATTGATTCACATGAAAAACTTGAAACTTTTTAAAATCTCCATGCAAACAAACAAGTTTTATTTACACTAAGCATGCAACTATGTTGTCTCTCCATAACACAAAGAAAATGAAAAAGAAAAGAACAAAGAAGAAATTGACATGAAAGCAATGAATTCATGGAAAATGTTGATTAAACTAAAAGGTGAGAGACATTGTTTTTGGATTTGGAATCAAGTTAGGGGGGAATAAGGAGGTTAGTTTGACCCCTTGATTTCAAAGGGTTAAAATACACCTTCATGTTCACAAGAGTTTCTAATGTTGTTCTACTCAACATATTGACATTCATGTGAGAGAAAACCTGGAATGATGGGCAGGAAAAAAAAATCAACTTGCATAACGTGTTCTAAGTTATCAGGCAGAAAAAAATCCCAAAAACTGCCCAATTTTTTTTCAAGTCTTGGGATTTTTGCAGAGTGCCAAAAATGTTTGGGTATAAGTTCAAACTTTCTTCAACCTTTGTAAGGGGTCCAAAACTATCTACAGCATAAAAATTCCCCAAATGCCTGAAATTTTCAAGCATCAGAATTTTTCCAGAGTCCCCAAATTTTTTGGCAAAATTGAAAAACTTTCAAGCTTTGTGATTTCCTGGAGAAAGTGAAATTTCTGAAATTGCCTGGAATTTTTCCAGAGCTTGGTTGAAAAAATTTCTGCTAAATCTTTCAAAGCATCAGGATTTGTTGAGTTCTCAAAATTTTGAGCAAAAATGAAAAGAAATCAACCTATATAATCTGTGAGCAATTTATCGGGTAGAATAAAATTTCTCAAACTGGTGAAATTCTTTCAAGCATCCTGGAAAACATTTCCCAGGATCTCTAATGTGCCCCAAAAAAAAATGAGCAGCATGAAAAAGAAATCCTAAATTTCCCCATGCTGCCCAAACTTCTTGTATAGTTTTAAAAACCCCTCTATGTGAACGGTTCAACATAAGTTTAAATTAAGCCTGTCAGTTGATTTTATCTATCTCCTTTATGTGAACATCTCCAAGGTAATTTTATTTTATATTTTAATTGTTTTAACCCTCAAATCAAGAAAAGGTTCAATGGAATAAAAATATCCCTATTAACCCTTGGTGTGAATCCAACTTTAGGCACAAATACTTTTAACCTTAAACAAAATATTTTTAAAATTAATTTTAGGTTTCATTGTTAAGAAGATTTTAAGCTTAAGCCAAAATAATAAAGAGATTACAAATTTAAGTTTAAGTGTGAGGCCTAAGTGCTAAAAACATTCTAACCCCAAGCCAAAGTGGTAAAATGATTCCAACCTTAAGTCAAAATGATAAAAAAAAATTAACCCTTGGATTTAAATAGATTATAACCTTATTCTTAAATAAATTCTGACCATTGGGCTTAAATAAATTCTAACTTAAAGTCAAATTTTTAAAAAAAAATTAATTTTAAACCTTAGTGTTTTATCCTTAAAGCAAAAGAATAATAAAAAGATTTTAACCCTAGGGCTAACTGCTTAAAAAATTCAACTCCAATAAAAAGTGGAAAATATATTTTAACCCAAAACAAAAATAACTATAAATTTTAACCCTAGGCCTAAATAGATTTTATCCTTATGTCAAAAAAATTTCAACCTTGAGCGAAAATATTATAAAGATTATACCTTAAGCTTAAATGCCAAAAAGATTCCAGCCCCAAACCTAAAATATGATTTTTAAAAATTAATCATAAAACAAATATTAAATTTTTTTACACTAGGCTTCAAAAAGGTTTTAACCCTAAGCTAAAATACTAACAAGGATTCTAGCCATAGGTTAATTTATTGAAAAAGATTTAAACCTTAAATCAAATTTCAACTTGAAGCCAAAGTTTCCAAAACATTTTGAATGTACACCAATATGTTAAAATAAATTTTAAGGTTAAGCCAAATTATTAAAAAGATTCCCAACCTAATCAGGTAGTTCATTATCTCTTGGCATGTACAATATTTGGTCTTGAGGCACTTTTCCATTATTTACGTATCAAAAGTCATGAACATATCTGAACTTACATGGAAGCGTCAAATCCCCAAGCTGGATGCCAAGAAGTTTGATGGGCAGGGTTGCACTTTTTTTCCACCTTTTTATTGTATACCAAAATTCTCAAGGTTCATTCGTTGTGTTGTGGAGACATTGCGTATTGGTAAAACCAGCACTGTTGCCCTTGTTGATGACTTGAACGAGTGTAAACGAGTAAGGGCAACAGTGCAAGTGTTACCGACAATCATGTGGGATGGTGATTAGGAAGCTATCAACATGCTATCGTTGCCTTCACGTTTGTAACTTTTTTGTGTGTGGCATACGACAGATAACCATGCAAAGGTTTCACAAGTTTGAGCCACTGCCACAAAAAGGACATGAATGTAAAGCCTTCAAATTTCAATTCTTGCAAATGCCAAGAACTTGTGAGAACTGGTCAAGCCTAGAATATGGGATGTAACTTGATGTGTAATTTGATTACACAATTATTTAGGGGTAAGTTGGGTGTAAGTAATTTCATGTGTAACTTGATTACACAATTACTTAAGTAATTGTTTTATGGGGTAAGTTGGATGTAGGATTCCATAATGCATTGACTTATGTCATGTGCACCATGTGATGTTGTTTGCTTGTGATTAATTGTGGAATCACATGGGGAACCATGTGATGTTGTTGGCTTATGATTAATTGTGAAATCACATGGGGAACCATGTGATGTTGTTTGCTTGTGATTAATTGTGGAATCACATGGTGAACCATGTGATGTTGTTTTCTTGCGATTAATGGTGGAATCACATGGTGAACCATGTGATGTTGTTTTCTTGTGATTAATTGTTGAATCACATGCTGAACCATGTGATGTTGTTTTCTTGTGATTAATTGTGGAATCACATGGGGAACCATGTGATTTTGTTTCCTTTTGATTATTTAGGGAATCATGTGGTGGATAGGTTTTAGGAAGTTTCTTGAGTAGTTTCCTTTTGGCTAATATATAAGGAGGTCTTTGTGACCTTGAGAAACACCTTCATTTTTGTACAAAGTTATGATATGAATACAAAGGTTGTGAATTGAAGTTTTGATTTATGAAAGAGCTTTTGGTTTTTGAATAGTTTTGATGTTGTTTATGTGTAGTTCATGAAAGGAGAATGGTGAGGCTTGCATAGCCAATAATAAGGTGGGAGGATAGTTTTACAACCAAAAACATAGATTTCATAACTATGTAGTAATCACACATAGTTTCGGTCCTAAACCCGCTCATGTTGTACAGGACCACTTTCTGCACCACCTTAGAGAATATTTTAGGAAATTTCCCTTGGGTTGTGCTCATCCCTACTACGAGAATCGATTTTGCTTTCTTTTCCTCTTACTACTAAGATATTTCAATTCGTCAGGTTGTCCCTTGCCTGTCTATGAATTCAGTAGCGGCCTTAACAAAAAATCCAAATTTTTGGCTCTTTATTTTTTGCTTGTTTTTTTGCAAGCTCTTTTTTTTGTTTTGGGAAATAATTGAAATTTATTTTTTATTGTTCGTGCCTTACCCAAAAGCTATTTTAGAGGGACAACTTTGTCTAACAATAGGCAAGAGTCTATTAACAAACAAGTTTCTTTTTTTTATAAAAGACTTCTACAAACAGACCCATACTTGCAAGAGTTATTAATTGAGGTGTTGGGAGAACTTATGTCACCCACTCTGGGCCTCCATTCAAGGTAGGTCAGCTTATTTCTTATTCAAATTTTGGTTTAAATGTTTCAAACAGTCCACACTTGATGCATTTTCACATTCCTATCACATTTCTATCACTGTAAATGCCACCTGCTAACCTAATGCACCCCTTCGATAAGACGAGAAATTATTTCTCAAAATGCAATAGTTTTCAAGGATGCGACCCATCCCGCTTCAATGACTCAAATCCTTGCCACACAAATTGGAATTCGTGTGAGTTGTGCAGGTACTTATTGCAAACATGATGCAGAATGATTCATAGAACAAGTTCAAGGTTTTGACATCAATATTAATTAGAGACGATCACACCAAGGGTCACCAATGGAAAAATAGCCCTGGAAGAAAAGATGTGACAAAAGAGTGCTGTTCCAGGTGATTCCCATTACCATGGCCAAGGCTCAGTTTCCACATTGACAAAACGAATAATTATTCTTTTCAACAAATGAATTTCATTTTTTAAATTCGAAATTATACTTTTTTCCATCATCTGTTATAATATTGTGATATGAGTAGTGAAATTATTCAGAATGTAGGCTATGATAATGATGATGATTTTCAACATGTCAACTTCATATTTTCACAAAATTTCATTTCACTATTTTGAGTATTATTTAATAATGAAACTGCCCTTAGGGTAAGGTATTACTGTCAGAGTGCATTACCGATTGGCACGTGTCCTCAGCACTGTTGCTCAGGCCACTGAACAGCAAACTAACCCTTGTTACATTCAG
>Ga0116229_10010217_pt1 | contig 14134 bp, 18 predicted proteins | sample S1TSphgellanicum_3_FD_87313 | JGI IMG/M metagenome (GOLD analysis project Ga0116229, IMG submission 87313) | Host-associated microbial communities from peat moss isolated from Minnesota, USA - S1T2_Fc - Sphagnum magellanicum MG | ecosystem: Host-associated > Plants > Peat moss > Unclassified...
GGCTAGCTCATTTGCTTGGGGTGAGCATAAAGCCAAGCCTTTTGTGGATTGTGGATCCAATCAATCTATTGTTTTGGAATTGTGAGTTAGAAATTATGATTTTGAAATTTTTTTCTTTTTCTTCTTTTTTTTTTGAGTTGTGAGTTAGAACTTATAATTCTCAAGAATGAGCTTGCATTTTTTTCATTTGAAGTTGTGATGTAGGAGTTATGATTTTTGAAAGTGGGTTTGTATTTTTTATTTGGAGTTGTGTGAGTTAAAAGCTATGATCAAAAGAAGGTTTAAGAAAGTTAAAAACCAAATTGACAATTTGACTCCAAATCATTAAATATTAAATTTAAGTTAATCACGATCATTGTAGATTATGCATATATCTCTTTTATTGGTTTTGATTCATGAGACCCAACCCACTATGTTTCATGTGAAATGAGGAAAAGTTTCGTTGAACCAATTGGAGTGCAAAGAATTTTTCAAAGAATTTTTTGCATCTCAAATATGGTTGCATAAGGTGAAGATCCATTGCCAATCAAGGGCCAATCTTCTACGAAAACATGTCAATGGATTTGTTTTTTGTTTGTTGTGGTCAACACAACAATGTTGCGATTTGAGGTTTCCTTATGTTGGGCCCAACCTTTTGTATCACCTTCATGTCAATGAAAACTATCTCAAGCACATAACACCCAAGTAAAACCATAAAATGCATTCAAGGTTGCCATTGATACCAAGAAACTAAAGTATGGGAACTGTTTCCAAATGATTGTTCTAATTGTGTGGCAATATCCCTTATGATGTAAAATGTAAACTATGAGTAGTAGGTCAACCTTGCCCATTGTTTTCCAAGTGTATTTCACTCTTAATGGGTTCAAAAACTCTATTATACCACGAATGGGAAACATTTATTAACTTGATCAAAAACATGTTTTTTTGTGCTTAACAGGACAAATCATTGTCATCTTTGCCACTCCTCAGAAATTTTACAATTATTTTCAGCTTTATTGAAAACTCCAAAAAAATCAAAGAATATATGACCTACATATGTTCGTTATCGAGTTTAATTATGTGTTTGGTTTTCTCATAATTTGATTAAAAATCTCAAATTGCGTGATTGTTAGAAAATACAAATGTTCCATGCTGGCAACTTACATATAGGTCATCAAATGTTGAATCAATATGAATCCAAAGAGTATCCTCTAGGCATACAAATAAAAATTTGACACAATAACATAATGTTTGCATTGAATTCAAATAAGGTGCAAAGCTGGAATATTAAAACAAGAATGTGAAAAAATCATATAAACCAAGAATTACATGTTATGGTGGATTTAAACACATATGTAACTAAATGGATGTTTCACCCACTTGGAATTACTATCATTTGAGCATGGAATGTTTAAATCTTGAAAAGTGTTAAAAGATTAAAACCTTTCACCCTACAAACAAAAAAAAACAAAAGTATGAGGAATGAAGTCATATTTTTCCTTGTCATTAATAAATGGAAGAAAATTTGCAAATTGTAAGTCTAAAAAGCACAAGTTTAACAGTGACAAACGTCTAGAGAATCAAACAAAAATGTTTACAACTTACATAAAGAAGTTCAAGAATCAATGACTCAACAAAAAGTTCTTAAACTTTGGTTAATGATGTTAAGCTTGTACAACAATAGGCATGTCATAAACAGTTTCTTAACATGCAATGTTTTCAACATAAATGATCATTACCCATTTCACTTGAACAACATATAATATACCAATCCTACTAATAAACCAAACTATAAAAATGGTTTCTTCATTTGTAATCCCATCTACTTTTATTTCTTGAAATTTTTTGTTGTTTTGGGTTGAAGGTTGAAGGTTTAGGGTTTTTAAACTTTGTATAGGTACTAGCACAAGGCATAATCATAATGAAAAAGAAAAGGAAAACATGACAATGGCGATTATCACACAAGAAATCATCTATGAGGAAACTTCTCTCCGATGCATTCAAAATTTGGAATGCATTGACAAGGAAAAAATAATAATATGAACATACCTTTAGCAGAAACATTGCCATGTAGATTGGTAAACAAGTACCTAACATGTTATACAAAATTTACAAGACAAAACAAAATTTAAAATGGTAAAAGTTAGATTAAATTACAATCGACCAAGAAAAATTCATAATACAAAAATTGGATATGCACACAAATAATTTCAACAATGGGACAAATGTGAAGAAAAATTACAACATCAGATCATATGCATGAGCAACTAGCCATAACACATGGGTCATTGCCAAAAGTGTTGTCACAACCCCACTCTTGTCTTTCTATTAAGTTCAATTATCAAAATATTTGTTATACTATCAAAATGTACTAGGTCAATAAGTCCATATAAATTGAGCTTACTATGTCAATAGGATACATAGATTGTCATAACTGCATAATGATATGACACAAAGTAGTTACACTACTTCTTGTAACTATTAGAGGGCATGTCAAATCTAAAGTAAATATGTCACATGAAACTTTGTGAATGCTTGTTTTTTGAGTAGAAACATCGAGGCTTGTTTGGGAATGAGAAGATTACTCTAGAAATGGAATGTGGGGACATTTTTCTAATGAAGCTTGAACGTTTATTTTAATTTTGGTGTACTGATTTTGATTTCCTATTAATTGCATAATGTAATAAATTATAATTTTGAATAATGTAAGGAAATTCTCTAGCAATATAGTTGTCCTAATTAATATTTTTACCTGGTATTTATATTAATGGAGTAAAACAAGAATCCAAGGCGGTGCAGGAATGTATTTAACATTTGGCAACCACAATGGGATATTTTAATTCAATTGTTGTTGGAGAAAATTGAAGAAAAAGGTTATGTAATCCTTTTTAATGCAATCTAATTAATGGCAAATGAAGAAGGGAAAGTTGAACTAGACGAGTTAGATTTAGGATTTTGTCTAATTCATGTACTTTATATAATTCTACCTTGTGGATTTACAAAATTGTTAGAATTTTATAAAGTCGGTAAAGAAGAAAATAAAACAAATAAAATGATTGTTATGGGTGCTGAACATGTCATAACTTTTCCTAATTTTTCACTTATTATGAACAAGATATGGCTAAATCTATTATTCTATTTGATTATTACAACAACATATACCAAGGATGGTTCGAGAAATGGTAGATCATGATGATTATTAAAAGAAGAAGCCGTGAATGGTTAAAAGAAACTATAACAATTAGTGAAGGAAAAGAAAGATAAAGACTTCACAATAAATATGGTTGGAATTTTCTTGATTACTTGTATACACCATGAAGGGTTCCAGAATTTGATACATGGGGAAACTTTGTTGAAAAATTTAAAACATTACTTGAAAATGTTCAAGAATTGATAATTTAAAAATTACAAGGGGGAACTAAAGTTTGGTGCATATAGCTAAAAATATTAATAATTGACACTATACCATTAACAAAATATAGGAGATGGCTACCAGTAATGGTATGTTTACTGATGTTAATTCCAATAAGAAAGTTGTAACAGCCTATCATATTATCAATTTAATGATAGAATAGAGTTTACAAAACCAAATATTAATGTTTTGGTAGAGAAATGGATACCATGCGATTTATTATGGATTCCTAGATTTTTATGCAATGAAATTAAGAGCGAATGAAGAGTATTTTCCAAAAGAAATTGAATCAAAAAAAATTTGGTCTACAATGATTATTCCATATCCATATAAGAAATATTTAAAATATTTAAAAATTAAAGAAATAGAAACATGATAGTAGTAAGGAAATAGGAATTTTTAGGAACCCATGACGAATAGAAATAGGGAAGTAAAAAAACAAAATAGACTAAGAGATTAGAGAAGACAAAATCGTGAATAAGCAAAAAAAATAGTTGCTCAGATAGAAAAATCTAAAGAAATAGTTGCTCATGTAAAAAAATCTATTAAATGGAGGGGTTGAAAACTATTTTTAGTCCATCTAATAGTTATTAGGTATTTCATCTCGTTGAAGAAGAAGTAAAAGTAATAGTAGTGCAAACAACAACTAAAAAAACAATGGTTCACCCAATGAAGATATTGAACAATCCACTAAAACTGGAACATGATATGAAACGCAAGAAAAAAATGATGAAGAGAATGCTGATGCATTGTTGAAAACTCCAGAGGCTACAATAAATGCTTTTGGAACATTCAATTGGGTCATAGAAGAAGGATGGCCATGAATACCAAGAAAATGGTTGGAAGAAGATGTAACAAAGAAAGCTAGTAGTAACAACACAACTAACGAATCTTTTGGAAGAAAATTATTCAAACTATTCCTTTAGAGCCCCAAACACATTAGGACCGGAATTCCTTCAAATCCACCACTAATATTGTCACACCAGTAATGAATCTTTTGGCCAATATGGTAATACCTTTTACAAATGCCTTACATATATAACTTCCTAAATATCACAATAATGAAGATTTAATTTTACACATTCGACAATTGATTAAGTGATTGTGACTAATGGAGAAAATACTAACGATCATAAATTATAATTTTTTCAAATTTTCTGAGGGGAAAAACCGTTGATTGGTTTGGAAGGTATGAAATAGCTCACCTAGTAGTGTTTGGAAGTGCAATGTGCTTTTATAACCTGGTTCAATGAGATCAAAACTGAAGGGCAAGTAATTGTTGTTTTACGATATGTGAACAAAAGAAGTATGAGTTAATGGAAGACTATTATGATAGATTCCTCCGATTATGTGTAGTAATTCCTCAACGACTAGATGATTTCTATTTGAGATAAGCTTTTCAAAAGGGTCTACAAATTAAAGTAAAAATGGTTATTATTAGTATGCTTAGAATAACACTAGCAAAAGTAGCTAAAGTTGCAATTATAGTAAAAGAAAAGTTGCCCATGAGACAAAAAAATATGGCAAGATATCATTAAAATGACTTTGACAATGATGGATTTGATGACTTTGATGATGAAGATGAGCATCATGAAAAAAATATTAAAAGAAATCTAAGAAAGTAGATTTTGACATAATAAGAAGAGGATTATATTGTCAAAATTGTTTTAACGAAGGTCATTTCACAAAAGAATGCAAATTGTGAATGAAATTTTGTAGGATTTGTAGGGCAAGCGACCATAATACAAATTGATGTCCTAGTAAGGTTGTGAATGGAAGTTGTCTTTCAAGAAAGATTATACCAGTACATGTAATACAAACATAAGTGTTAAGGGCATAAGAACAAAAACAATTACCAAATTATATTGCACCAAATAATCAAAATTAGTACAATGATTAACAATATAATACAAGATCAAATAGTTGTAATTGGCAAAGTAATAATCAATCAAATCAAAATTAGCGATATAATCAGCAAGCTTATAACCAGAACAATAGATTCCGACAAAATGTTGTGAGATGTTTCTATTGTCGAAAGGAAGGCCATGTCATGAATGATTGTCATGTATGGAAAAAATTTATCGAGGAAGAAGAAAAGAACTTTAAACCGAAAGTTGGAATAAATGTAGCCATGGTTGATTGGGACCAATCGGTAGTGGATGTTTGTCTGACCACAAGAGGACAAAGAGTGAGGATGCTAGAGGTTAATATGCATGCTAAAGAATTTATAGAAAGAAAAGTTAGCCCAAGCACCAAAGGATGTCAAATCAAATGGGAGAAGGAGAAATTGATTCACAAGGATGTAGTTAATGAACTATGGAAATACAAGAAGTGGAAAACAAACCACCCAATTGTGTAAGGATGTTCCAATTGATTTGGAACTGGCCAAGTCAATTGGTCAATTGAGAGGGTTGAACAGAGAGGAACTATTACAGCCGATGCATCAAGTCAACTTGATGAAAGATGACAAGAGGTGAATTGAAGTGGCCAAGGAAGTTGATGTACATGTTGAGTCGACATGAGCTGACATGTTGACACAAAAAGATGTATCATTAAAGGAATTGAATTTATTATTAAAAAAATTTGAGTTGATGAGTGCTAATGGCAAGTCAATAGTGAGTATCGACAATCCAATTTATAGTGAAGAGAATGAAATGGATTTGACCCTAACAAAGGAAAAATTGACTTGTTTGAGAAGAGGTCATGTGGCAAAATGAAGTGTGTTAACACAAAAGATCATTGTTGAACAAATAAAGAAAGAAAGTGGTGAATTACCAAAATTCGTGATGAATTCAAAGACAGACATGAAATTAGGACAATTATTGGAAATTTCTCTTTAATTAAAAGAAATTATGGCAAAGTCATTGTTGAAAATGGAAGAAACTCAGATTGTTGATGTTTGTAAAATCATAATATTTAAACACTAAGAAAAAAAGGCCATTTTCTAACCAATTAGTTTTCGACTACAAGTCGAACTCAACTTGCCCTTGTTTGCATAATTATATTTATTTCAACAAATTCCACATGGCTTACTTCACACCTCAACTTAGTTGACTTTTCGACTAGGTTGGTAAGTGTACAATGTTGACCATCATTACCAATTCACCATTGATTTTTATTTTTAATTAATAAATTCACAATCGAACTATAATGGAAAGATCCACTTTCAAAATTTGTTAAACTTTATCATGTTGACCACTTCACTATCTTAGTTAGCCTTGTTTATGGATGGATGAATGTTGGAAAATTTGATGGATGAAATAACATTTGTGTTTTCCACTGTAGTTCAACTTTTATTTGACTTTAGGTTCAATTTAATTGTAACCTTTTTACAACTTTGTTATGATTAGTTTCAAACTTTGGTAATTTCAAAACCCTTTAATTTTGAAGTCAATAACTTTTGTTACACTGCACCTTGCCACTAGAAACCCTAAGTTTGTTGGAATTTTTTTTGTTTCATGGTGTCCAGATGTGATAGAACATTAGAAATGGGAGAACTCAAACATCTTTGTTTAAAATCATTGGGCATGGTATTGGAGTGGTTAAAAAGTGTGGAACATTAAGTTGACATGTCCTTGCTTATTGAAACAAACGTCAACCTCCTAAATTTTCTTCCTTGGGATTGTCTTTCAAGGCTAAATTACCTTGATTCATTGAGCAATAATGATTTTTCCCTAAAAAAAAGTATTGCACCAACATTACTTGGAACGGTTGGTACATTTGGCATTGCCCCTCATGCATCCAACACACTTCCATATTCATTTGTGTTAATGTACTCCCCATAGGTGTTTAAAAACACGCTCTTGTTTTTTGACTTTTTATGTAATGTAACCTTCGACCATGAGTTGGAAGAATCATTGAAATAGAAAACTTGTTGGACTTGTGATGGCACTACAACAAAAGGTGTCCTTGTATGTTAAGTGATTTCATTGGATTTTGAGTGAATTCACTGGTTGTAATGAACGGGGACCAGTGAAGAAGTAGTGAATTCACTAGTTTAATGAACAGGGACTAGTGAACTGCACCCACATTTTGTAATAGTGTGGGAAGACATGGTTCATTGCCATTTACTAATATATGTCGAAAATTAGCCATTAAAAATTTAACCTCATCTTGTTTATAAGTTAGATTACTCTAACTATCTGAGCCATTTCAGACCCAATCACACTGAATAATACCACGGGGGTGGATATTATGCCATAATCTGATTCCAAAAAGGCCTTGGTTGAAATAGGTAAAGGCAAATCATAATTGGGTTGATAGTACCCTTACCATCATTGCAGGAGAAAGGATAGTGATTATGAGTATAATTAAGAAATTTGCTTTAAAACCATTAGAAAGACCAAAGTATGTTAATGATAGTTATGATTGGCAAGAAGGATTGTCGGATGAAGAGGAAAAACAACTCCATAATGCACTGAGTTGTGGCATGTAGGAGAAGTGGCACCAGAAGAGTTATATTTTTTTGAAAAAGATTAATTATGGCATGTTTCAACCAAAAGAAAAAATAAAATATCTAATTTATTTTTATCAACATCAACTTGGGGAAGTTTTGATATTGGATGAAGCTACCGATGTGACAATCAAAGATAAAAAGATTATAAGATGGATAATCGTAGCTGAGGAGTAGCTGAAGAAACTAAACTTGGGAAATGAAAGAGATTTTAAGGAAGCACTTATTAATGTAGTATTACCAATATATTTTCAAGCATAAATCAAAGAATTATTGGTTAATTATTGTGATGTCTTTGCTTGGAGTTACAAAGATTTGAAGGGAATACCTAGGGAAATTTGTGAACACAAAATTGATTTAATGGCTAATGCCCAACCAATTAAACAAAAATAAATAAAATGAACCCAAATTATGCATTAAAAGTGACAGAAGACCTAGACAAACTACTTGATGTAGGATTTATCTACCCCATTGAAATTACATAGTGGTTATTTCCTTTAATATAATTGTACCTAAGAAAAATGGGAAGTTATGAATTTGTGTGGATTATTGTAAACTAAATGTCCAAACCAAAAAGGATCCATTTCTTTTACCCTTTTTGGATTATGTCATGGATTCTACAGCTAGACATGAAATGTATTCTTTTATGGACGATAATAACAGTTATAACCAAGTTAAAATGGCCGAAGAGGAGAAAGACAAAACAACATTCATTTCAGAATGGGGCGTTTATGCCTATAACGTTATGCTATTTGGGTTATGTAATGCCCTTGCTACTTTCCAAAAAATAATCAAAAAAATGTTTAAACCTTACTTAAATAAATTTATGGGTGAAAGCATGAAATAAGGAGCCATGAAATGTGTGGACAATCCTTAAACATTGTTTTTCAATTTTTTGAAAAATCACCATGGGAACATTATATATCAAAAATTCATTTAATTTTTGAAATAAATTTTTATACTTTCAAAGTTGCAACTACAAAATTTTCATGAAAATTCACCATGCTTTAATAGTCCCTTTATATGTTTAAAACACTCAAGAAAAAATGTGAACATGTGGTGTTTTTGTTTCAAAAGTCCTTTTTCCTTATAAAATGTTGACCAAATCATTTCAATTTTTTTGTGAACTTTAATATATTCCACAAGAAGGGATCCATATGTTCAAAACATTCAAAAAATAAAAATGCATATACACTTTTAGATTTTGATACTCAAACATCCTTAAACACTATTATAATTTTGAATTTATAATCATGGTCCAAAATAAAGTTTTAAATTTGATTATAATCTAAGGCTTGATGTAAAAATATTGAATTTTTATCATGTTATATGTCATATTTGGCTTCAAATTTAATATTATATTTGAAAAAATGTGTGAAAAATGGAGTATAAACCAATAGAAAACTACCATGTGGAAAATGCAATCCTTGGAAAGGACTTTAACCTTGGTGCAACTAGCTTTTTATTTCATGCTTTCACCCTTATGCAAGTGTTTTTAGATGATTTTAATGTATATGGAGACAAAAAAGATCATTTGGAACAATTACAAAAATGCCTTGAAAAGTGTAGGCTAAATGGGATTAACCTTAATCCTGAAAAGTGTGCATTTTGTGTAAATTTGCTTGGACACATAGTATGCCATGATGGTTTGTTGGTAGTCCACATAAGATTACAGCAATTACTGTTATGCGAGCACCTATTAATCTAATTGAAATTAAAAAATTCCTAGTAGCAACTAGTTTTTATCGACATTATTTTCGAGACTTTGCAAGTTAAGTAGCACCAATGTGCAAATTATTAAAGAAAGATGAAATTTTTTTGTGGACAAAAGCATGTGCCAAGTCTTCGAAATGGATGAAGGCATCTATGACATGCCTACCCATACTTATTGTACTTGACTGGAAGTTGGAATTCCATGTGCATACATATGCATCAAATTTTGCACTTGGAGCCATGTTTAGTCAAAACCTAGATAAGACTATCGATAAACCAATTTACTATGCTAGTAGATTAATGAACACTGCAGAAAAGAACTATACAACTACTATAAAATAAAAAAAAACATTAACAATGATTTATGCTGTGAAGAAATTCAAACATTATCTTTTGGGAAATAGATTCACATTCTTTGTGGATCATCAAACTTTGTTATATTTGGTTTATAAACCAATAGTCAATGGTTGAATTGTTAGATGGTTACTATTATTACAAGAATTTGATTTTAAAGTACTATTTAAACTAGGTCATGTGCATTTCTTACTTAATCAATTATCTAAAATTAATCATGGAAAATTAGTTATTAGAGTTGAAGATCAATTATTGAATGTTCAACTATTTGGTATAGAAATATATTATTATGGACAAATAATTGATTATCTCAAGAAGGGTTATTTTGATGACAATGTGCCCAAAGAAAAATGAAACCGATGGGTGATTAAAACAAGACCATACACATTATATGATGGGCATTTGCACAAACTAAGACGAGATGGAATGTTAAGGCAATGTTTAACACCCATTGAAGCCTGAAAAGCCTTGGAAGAATTCCTTGGAGGGCCAACTAGAGGTCATTATGGTAATAATACATTAGTGAAGAAAATTATGTTGCCGGCTATTCACAAGGATGTTGCTGACTTGTGCCAAAGATGTGACATTTGTCAACGATTAGAACCTATGTGGTGAAGTGGCAAGGGACCATTCAAACCAGTTATGGCGTTTGAACCCTTTATGAAATGGGGTTTATATTTTATGGGACCTATCAAACCTAGGTAAAAATATTGGTAACCAATATATCATTATAACCATTGACTACACCATTAAGTGGGTAGAGGCTAAAGCTCTTAGGGACAACACAACAAATAACACAACCAAATTCATTTATGAAAACATTATAACTAGGTTTGGATGTCCCACCCACTTTGTTAGTGATCAAAGAAGTCATTTCATTAATAAAACCATTGAAATAAAAATGGAGAAATTTATGATTGTACTTCACAAGTCAACCACCTATTATCCACAAGGAAATGGATAGGCTAAATCAACTAATAAAACCTTGGGAATTTTTTTGGCTAAACTAGTTAATGCTAATTGTATCGACTGGGATGTTATGCTTTTCACAACATTATGGGCATATCGAACATCATATAAAGTTACTACACAATTTATGCCATTTGAATTGGTTTATGGCACTCAACCCATTATGCTAACTAAAATTATGGTCTCCACCAAAAGAATCAAGGATATACCAACAAAAGATCTTGATCAAGCCATCCATGTAAGAATGGAAGATTTAGTTTGATTGGATGAAAAACATTGGTGTGTCAGTGAAAATATTAATCATATACTGTTATTCAAGAAGGAAAATTGGGATGACAAAGGGAAATTCAAAAGTATCTATGAAGGTGATTTACTATTGTGTATGCCTAAAACAACAAAAATCAAGGGGGTAATTTTAAGTTACCTTAGAAGGGTCCCTATAAAGTACATAAAACATTTAATAATATTATTATTGAAGTAATTATCATGGGTGATGATGAAATAGAGAAAGTAAATATCAACAAGTTAAAAGAATATCATTCCAAAAGTGTAGTGGTTAATGTTATGGTGGTTAATGCCTATGTCAAAAGATATCTTAGTAGGTACCATCAAAACAAATCTTTAATTACTGAACCTAAAAATTCATCTAGGTTGGTGCCCAAACCTAAAAAATTTCCATTGACAGATTCCACACCTAAAATCATAGATGATGAGTATTTTTGGGTAGAGGAAGAAAAGTCAAGAAGTAATGAGGGAAAAACAAGAAATAACCATTACACAACATGCCTTAAAAAAGAGAAGTTATTATACCTTACCAACTATGCCCTGAGGGAAAAAAGGCTATAAGAAAAAATTATTACAACCACATAAACTAGACCTCACAAGGAAAAATAGACAGGTTATTACTAGGATGTTGAAGACACCATTAAATGAACTACGATCGATATGGCCTTTGGAAACATTATTGAATCCTGAGGAGTTAATAGAGTTGAAAAAAATCAAACATTATTATTACTTGTGGAAGAAGTGTTTTGGAAGAGATAGTGAGCATGTGAATGAGTGGAACACTCGAGCTAGGGAAATTTCTACATGGAAAAATGAAACAAAATTGAGAGCTTTGTAGAGCCATCTACGACTTGGTTCAAACCCATTACAGACAAGTTTAGTGCTAAAGTAGTATTTGAAGAGTATGCAAAAGGATGAGTTATATCTAGTTTTACACGATCAAGCAGGCAAGGAGTTGTTTGTAAACGAGGAGACAATGTTAAAGATAGTGTAGAGGAGACGAATGATAGTGAAGACAATAGTTATGAAGCAATAATACTTCTAAAGGCCAAAAGTAAAAGGAGCATTCAATTCTTGCTTAAGAGAAAATAAACGAAAGAATAAGTGATGTTGTGAAGAAGTTGACTTACCACCAAAAGAGTTATAAGATATCTTCAAGCAATAGTGCGAAAAAGATGTTTCTAGACATGACGAGACCCAACCGCAAATCTGGGAGTACTTTAGAAGAAAACAATAGAAAAAGTTGGTTCCTAACACTATGAGGAAGTAGTATATAGTCTTGAAGTTGCAGTATTATAATTAAGGTTTGATTATCTCTTTGTAGGGATATACAAAGAACTGCCAAAACCACCTTACCACTACATTGTTGTTTTTTGGAACCAAAAGTTCAATTTGTATAAGGAGCAAGTACTCAAAGTTGATGATATGAAGCATGAAAGTGAAGCTGAAATTGGCATGACTTTTAAAAATATTAAACGATGAAGGATCAAACCAATAGAAAAATTATTGATTGTGGTTGATTTAGGGAAGGTTACTTTCCTGAGATGCACTTGTGCTAGTATTTGGGCCTTAGACACTCAAGAAGGAACATGGGTTAAGAAAGTAGGTCTTACATCGTTGAAGAAACTCAATTGGATTCACATCAATGAACCTCTAACGAAATAGTTGATTTGTAGTTTCAACTATGATGACTAATATGTCAAGTTACAGGGACGACAAATCAACATAGGCGAGGAGGGCATAACAAAGGTATTCAAATTACTTTGCAAAGGACTAATGGTAGGAACACGGGAGGGGTACAATGGTGTTGCTACCATGTATTTTGTAAGTACACAACAAAAACACTATGTTCTTTAATTAGGGTATGTGATTGCCCAAGCAAATGAGAAGGCAAAAGTTAGGAGGTTAGAAACATTAATAGAAATCTTGATGTTTCGTCAAGTTAACGTGTTCGCCCTTGGTTCCTTAGTTTTTGTGATGTTAGTTGCTGAAAAGGAACCAGTAAATTGGGTAGCATGGTTTTCTCAAAAGTTGCAAAATGAATTGGTAGTAGTTCAACGCAAGATTTACAAAGTCAATTAACACCCTAGTTGGACCTGCTTTGACCATTATAGGATATTACTACCGGGAGTTGTTTGTAAGGGAGTAAGAGAGTGCTATAAGAGAGAAAAATAAACTTCAAAAGTGGAAGGAGAAGTTCATCATGGATGTTAATGCCATTATGTTGGAGAACATGAAAAAAAAGGAGCATGTTAGCAACCCTAAACAAAGTGATCACAAAAATATCATTACTTCATGAGGGGGATGCTGTTATGTTTATTGCAAATGCCGATAAGCCTATTGTAACATCCAATGTTGTGAACAAGGTTATAGAAGTAATTGTTGGAAAAGATCCAAATTTGGGCAATGTTAATGTAAAATAGACTTTTGAAGTAAAGATGTTACAGGAAGAAGTGGTTGAAGGTTAGATGGTGGAGGAGAGACCTTAGATGTTGGAAGACAATGTGGTGATGGTAATCAATCAACAAGGAGGATGGGTACAACAACAAAAGGAACCATTCCATCAACTACTAGATAGGGAGATTTTGCAGTAATAGACGAAAAAAGGAATTTAGGAACAACCATCAAAAATTGTGTAGCAAAATGATAAAGGGAATTTGAAACCACAAGGAGAAAAAGCTACACAATAAGATGAGTAGAAGCTTTTACCACAACAAGCAGAGGAAAGCCAATTCCATCATGGCTTAGGAGGGAATGGCGTTGTCATATTGAATAGAACAAAACAATTGAGAGAGATGAATAACATTAATGTTGATGAGAAACTAAGCTCTATGGTTGATCAACTTAAGGAAACACTAGAAGAAAAACATGTATTTTCGACTGCTCTTTGCGACTAAATTTTAGTCGCAAGAGACATTTTGCAACTAAAATCCTTTTAGTCGCCTAAGACAAGTCGCATGTGAAAACTA
>Ga0116229_10010219_pt1 | contig 14132 bp, 13 predicted proteins | sample S1TSphgellanicum_3_FD_87313 | JGI IMG/M metagenome (GOLD analysis project Ga0116229, IMG submission 87313) | Host-associated microbial communities from peat moss isolated from Minnesota, USA - S1T2_Fc - Sphagnum magellanicum MG | ecosystem: Host-associated > Plants > Peat moss > Unclassified...
ATTTCAGAGTAACGTGACAGGCGCTTCATAGCATCTGTTGGAGCGTCATGAGAAGCCCCATTAGCACATATTTCACAGCTCTGACTATCGGTATGTCTCTGTACAATTCATACATGTCTTGTCAACTATGGAGATGGGCCCTGTGGTCAGCACGGTCTTGAAACTTGACTTGTACCCGATCTGAACAAAATGTGGAAATTGACTTCCTTGCTACCCCTTAAAAGTTTGCTTCTCAGTTCTGATGCACCACCTCTGTTAGCTCATGATCATGACTGCCATAACTTTTGTACCTTTTTATTGTCAAATTTGGCTAAATCGTCTTTATAGATGATCACCACTTCAGCTACATCATACAATTGGAAGGAAAAAAACACTGTTTGTGTTGAAAAGTTGTACTCAGCATTTATGGAAAGCTTCTAAGTACTATTTAGGCAACATTCAAAGGTTCATTCATTCCTACCTATTTCTTGTGAATGCAAGAAAGTGGAACTTGAATGTGAATTCTAGTACAATGGCTGTAATTCCGTTTTCAGTAATTTTTGCGAATGTATTAAATCATTGTGAGAATGGAAAGGAATGTGAGGGGTTCAACTTCTGGCAATGTTTTTCTTTCATAACTTGCAATTTTCAACATTTTCAAATAAGTTTCCAGCGTACTTCATAATTTATTTTCAATTTTTTTTGTATGTTCCTAAATTCAAAAATGCATTCTTTTCACTTTAAACACAACTGCAGAATTAGAACACATATTAGCATTTGGGATGGGGATATCATTGTCCCCTTAGGATAATAAAGTTCGTTTAAATGGACCAACATTCCAAGTTTTCTAGTATGAATGTAAATTGCAGCCCCCCCGGAAAAGAAATTTGTCAACAAGGGTGCTCTGTTAGGGGTTGAAAGAAAACCTTTATTAAACAGGACATGAAGATCTGGAAACCTGGGAGCTTCATGATGATGAAAGACTGGGAAAGAACCAGCGGTTTTTGGGCCAGTTATTTGATTTTTTCAAATGTTTTGTGAAGAATCGTGCTTATATATCAAACTGGCTGTTTGTTCTTTTGAAAACTGTGCTTCTAAGTAGTAAGAACAAGAGTTGGGCGGGTATCCGGTTCGAAGGGTAATAACCGGGGGTTCAGGGTCAGGTTCTTGTGACCCAGACTCGAGTTCACATCATTTTGTTCAAACCGGCACAAGAACCAGACTCTGGAGAAAAGGTTTTGCTAGATTCGGAACCAGAACCATAACCATGAAAAAATATTTTTGAAAACAGGGTCAGCATATTTATATAAAAAAGTCGACTTTAAAAATTATGTATACACACACACACACACACACACACACACAATTTTATAATTAAATATTAATTTTAATTAATTGTTCAACTCTATACTTCCATAGACCCCTGTTTTAATTTGTTACAAAACTTTGTACCCACATAATCTTTAGCATACAAGAATGTGCAATCTGTACATGGAACTGGACCCAGTTAAAAGAACCAGTCTGAAAGTTCTTGAATCTGAAAAAAATGTGATAGAACCAGAATCGAAGGGTTCAAAATTTGGAAGAACCTGGTTCAAACCCTTACCTGAAGAACCTACACATAAAATTTAAAATGTCAAAACCAGACCTGAGGTTGTCTCTAAACAGAAGAACCATGCAACACTGGTAAGAACTGCCCTGATAACCGCCAAGGGTCAGTTTTATTTCTAATAACCGCCAAATACTGTTATATACTATGTAGATGTAGGCTTCCACAATTGAAATTGGAGCAGGCAAGGCATGTTGCATAATTTTAAATGGTTTTATTAGTTGGAGTTAATTTCCAAAGACCCAAGCATGCTCTTTTTTGGCTTCACATGCACCTCTCCACGAAGGAATGTACAAGCATTCTTTTTCTCTTGGACCCTGTCTTCATCCTATGGGAGACAGCTTTTCAGGAGGGAAAGAGATGCAACATTTTGGATGGTAGTGGGGAGGTATGGGTTCAACCTCTAATTTAAGTGATTAGAAAATCAGTATTTGGCTGCCTCTCAAACCTCACGGAGAAGCAATTGGAGAAGCTAGCGAAAGGATTTCTAATTCACAAATTAAGCAATTGACCTACCAAGGAGGGGGAGACCCGACTTCAAGTCTATGTATGAGTTCATGAGACTTTTGAAGAGGAAGGATGTGATATATAATGAAATAATGATTTTTTTTCAGATCTCCCAAGCCAATGGTGAATAACTAGAAGCCATACTTCAATGAAAATTGGCATGAGAAGAAGGTGAATCACAAGTTCGACAAGATGCTCTTTTCAATTTTGGACTCAAAACTCAATGACAAATTCTACAACAAAAAATGAAATTCAACCTCTCTGATGATGCTCCACTTGCTGAATTTACAACCACCCTGAAAAAATGAATAAGTATTGCAACTCTAGAAGCAATTGCTACAAAGTTATTTCTTTTGGACACACATTAGAAATAGGATAAACTCAATGACATGGCGGAGCTTTTGGATGTTGTTGACAAAAGTGAGACAGTCTCATCTTTGTAAGATGACACCACAAGTACTATTGTTGTCATCTCAACCACACACACGATTAGGGAGATTCCTGTTGTGTGGAAAGGCTCAGATATGAGTTGTTTCTTAATGTGCTATTCAATGCCAAGTAGGTGATTTTAAGGCAACGGTTTGCCTTTGTGATTATGAATCAATCAAGTTTATTTTGTCACCATCATGAAATCAATTTTCGTCATGAGGCTATGATTTGAGTTTGGGCAATACATGGTGGTAGGAGTAGAATCTTTAGGCTCAATGGCAAATGTCAAGAAAGAACTTACACTCTTTTATACATACTTGATCATGGGGAGGATGGGGAAGTTTGTGCAACCTAATTTTTTGGGGAACAAAAACATGCCCTCACTTATTAACAACGTAGTTTGTTCTTTTCCCAAAAATTAGCACTTATACCAAAATGGGATATACCCAAAGGCACTATCAAACATTCTAAAGCTAATATTAAAAAGTGGTATTGTATGTTTGAGCATCTTCAATGGGGGAGTTGTAACCTATACTTGGGCTTGGTAAGTTCAAGTTGAACAATTTAACCTATTTGTTTGCAATGCTTGTCATCAGCTTTTCATTTCACTTTCGAATTTGTCATTTTCGATCCCCACAGGACATAGGAGCACAAATGTAAATTCATGATCTCGATGAGAATAATTATGAAATCATTGTGTTTGTCTGTCTACATATGCTTTCCAGAGTTCTAATGAAAGATATGGTAATTAAAGCAAGTCATGAGGTTCTACATATCATTATTAGAGTTCAAACCAGTGGCAACATTGATTTGGAAAGGAATGAAAATGAAGAAATTACAAGGGAAGGCAATATGGAAGGAGGTGAACCTCCCCCTCTACTGCCTCCCATCAATAAAAATAGGAAAGCATATGTGAAAAGAGCCAAAAACTCTACCAAGCCATACAACAATAAAGCTTGTACCTCCAAAAGCAAAAGAACTCAACGTAAACAATTCGTAGATTAGGAGAAAAAAGTGGATAGAACTTGTCAAGTTGTTGGGCAAGCTAGTGGTGACCCCCTGCCTTCCTTCAACACATCACTATGCACACATTAATAGCCGCATAAGTTGACGTTCATGATAGGGTTGTAGATGAACGCAAGGAGGAGCAAGAGCTTGGTGCTCTAAGGAATATTGCACATGCGAAAACTTTGGGGCCTTTACATTTCAAATGATAAAAAATTGTCATTATTCAAAATATAATAATAGTTAATTAAATAATGTACATAACCTTATTAGAAAAATAATTAATAGGACTATTATCATTTCATGCTCAAACTTGGATGTAAAGAAGCAATTTTGGTTTGCTAAATTGCGATGAATGTGGTAAATTTTTTAAATAATGATTTTTTTTTGCGATTTAGGTTTTTTGGTTTTTGCAATTCATGTGGGGAAGGAATATATAGAATTGGGTTCTTCTCGACTTTTTACATTTGCTCATTACCCTAAAAAAAGGGACCTTCAAGTGAATAGTTTGTAATCAATTCTCAACATTCTCCTTTTACGCAAGTTTTTCATTGTTCATTCGTAATATTTTTTGATTCATTCACTTTTGGTTTCATTCTTTCCATAGGATTGAATTCCTAGTCCTCCAAGATCTAGTGATGGCAAAGGTGTCAAGTTTTCAACTTTCATTTGTTTGAAAATAGAACAAGATGACATTCTTTCCACCTTTGTTGTTCATTTGGAGTCGAATGTATTACGTATGTTCACCTCCAGCAAAGGTGAATGAATTGCATGTAACCTTTGACTTGAATGGGGTTTTGGTGGCAAAATGGTTCAAGGTGTCTCATACATGAATGGTTCCATCTTGTTCCTTTATATTGAGGCCTAGATTAAAAGATTTCCTAAAAACATGTTTTGTTTAGTTCACAGTGTATATATGGTTTACAACCCAACATTGCAACATCAATAAATATTTGAATCAAATCATGAAACATGGGTTTTTTTTTGTCCTTCAAGGGTTTTCGGACAAGAATCTTGCAAAGAAAATGATCATTTTCTTGTGGCTAATCTTGAAAAGCCCACTTTTCATTAAAAACTTGATGCTTTATTTTCAAATTTTTTGACATGCACGTTAGGAACACTTTGCTTGTAGATGATATGCCATATAAATCTATGTTTAATGATTTTTGCAGTGCCATCTTTTTGGAGTCATTTAACAAATCTCCTACTAATGGAAACTACTTGCTCTCCACTATGTTTCCTTATTTGGTGTTATTGGCCTCCTTTCAATCTAATGTTCAAAATTATGTAAATTTTTGTATAAAATGATATGTTTAAATTGCAACTGAATCCTAAACAACTATCTAGCATGCATTGTTATTTTACAAATAATAACTCAACAAAAGGTTTTCAAATGATTGAGCTTCAACATATCTATTTGTTTTATGGGTCCCATGTTTTGTTTTCCAATGTTGAAGAACTTCAAATGACCATTTTATTGTTCAAATTTTGGCCAATTATTTACATTACCAATTTTTATGCATCACCTAGTGTCCACAAGGTAATTTTTTTATGAGTTATAAAGCATTTTGTGAGGTTTTCGTCAACTAATTTTTTGTCGTTGAATGAAGTTTTCATGTTTTTTTTTAACAAGTCAATTTGTTGTTGTTGTAGTTTAATGTTTCCTTAGGGCAAGATGCAATCATCAAAGGCCATTCAATGCATTCATAGTTATGTTCATAGGTTGTTGAACCCCAAAAATTATTAATTCTTAGTGTGAATGGGGTGTTGTGTTATTTCCCACAATGTGTTGTTCTACAAGGGAATGTTAGAATGTTTGGCATAAATATTGATTCAATGAAAGTGGAAATTAGAACTAGAATGGAACATTTCCTTTCCACGACATTTGAACACCTAATTTACATTAGAATTTGGTCTTATATGAAGCTTGAGGATGTGTTAAAAGTTTTTCCAATGTTGATGCCAAAAAAAGTTTTTGATTAGATTGTGTTTAGTTGGGGCCATGAACAATGTTCCAAGACTTCTGGCCTAATTACACTTGGGTCCTTTTATTATTTGAAGGTTTTAAAACATGTGTATTATGTTTATCGTGATCTACCTTATGGGAAGTAAGATCAAATGTTACTCATTGATGATGAACCTAGCAAGGCGTTTCAAAATCCAAAATGGAATGGTAATTTCTTTGAATCCTTCAAGGGAAAATTGTTGTCAAAAAATAAAGTGCAATGGTTGGACTTGTCATTTTGTTTATGGCTACCTTGATTGGATTGCCAATGGCAAGGATAATTCAAGTTCATCATGACATTACATGGAGAGATATTTTAAACTTTGTTTAAGTTTTACTTCGCAACATTATTTTTGGTTCCTACAATATATGAACAATGACAATGCGGATGTTCACAATACACAACCCCCTTTAGGTGTGTACCCTAAAATGTTTAATTTGTTTTCAATGTCCATTTTTCCATGTTGTAGTTTTATAATGTTTTCATTAGTAGTAATGATTTTCATTTGTAGTTTGATTAGATTGTTCTTCACAAATTACGCGACATTGTTTGTAACTTTGAAAGGAAGAAAACGATGTTGACCACTATGCACAATAACACATTTTTGGTTTTACAACCAATTAATAAAACGACTATTGTTTTTTTTCACTATAATTGTAACTACAAGTTCATCTTAATGACTATGTAGTTATAAAAGACATTGTGGTGCCACATGGCATTATCATTTTGTGACTGTAGTCAATATCACGACTTGATGATTTTTATACAAATATCAAAATTTCAAAAATGTATTTTTAATCATCCAAAATTAGGTAATAACAAAATTCCATTCACTTTGACAACTTTTGGTGATGCTAACATGGCATGCCACATGGCAACAAGGTTAACTAGTAGTCACAACACTTCATGACTTGTGACACTAACTTCACATCATGATTCATGTCATTGATTTGATGAATTAATTTCATTTATTAGTTAGTTGAAAATATTGTTGTCCTTTGCAATTAATAATGATTCAATCTTGCATGTGATGGTGACATGGCATGCCATTTGGCAACAAGGTGTCACAAATTTCCATGGCAATCCATGATTTTTGTGACACCATAAATTTTTGTGTGTCTTGAATTATGGCACCAATATTTGTTATGCCATGCCATTTTTTTATGTGCCATGAGGTTTTTGAAATCATGAATTCACCTAAATGTGTATGTGTACTAAACAATCTATTATTAATTGTAATTATGACTATAATATTAATAGTCATTTTGAAAAATGACACATAACTCCTTGACTTTTTAACTATTTAAAACACTAGCTGAGGTTAACATACCTATTAAATTAACCTATGTATGTAGGCTACTTAATAAAAACTTACTTTGTAATATAAGCTACCTTGTAAATTACTTGATTACACATAATGAATTTATTACATTTAGTATGTTTAAATATACTTATATTAGGTTACCCTTTTAATAAGTTAACCTATGTAGGTTTGCATAGGTTCCTAACTTTAGGTTTTTTGCTAGTCAACCTAAATAGCTTCATTACAAGATATTTTATCAGTTTATAACCACCTCAAATTTGTCCAATTAGATGCGACTAAATGCAATTATGATGTGACTAGATGTGACATAATTATCCTAGGTTTTTTTTAGCTTAAAATTATTTAGTGTAACTTAGGTTAGGTTACCAAGTAATATAAATTGACAAACTAATTCATCTTAAGTCAACCTAGGGAAACATAGGTCTAAAGTAGGTTAGTAAATAGTAGGTAGGTTGACCTAGGTCAATCTAAGTCAATTTAGGATGGCCAAGGTTAATTCAAGGTTAAAAATTTTGATTTTTATAATTTTATGTTAAATATAATTTGTACAAAAAAATGTGGTAATGTAATGGATGAAGACTTGAACCCCAAAGTCAAGGTGAGGGGTTCAAATCCTCACTCCTACAACTTATCATACCTAGGCCATTTGACTTAAGTTAGGTAGCGTGGTTTATGCTTCTTGGGCTAAAAGCCCAACATTTGTTTTTAATCTAGGCCACTTAATTCAAGTTAGGTAGCCTAGGTTGTTTAACATAAGTAGTTAATCAAGATAGGTTAAGCTAAGTTAACTTTTGGTTAAAACAAGCTAAGCTAGGTTACCTAACCTAGTTAGGTTAGGCTAAGTTGACTTTTGGTTATGTTCGCTACATGGGCTGAACTCACTATTACAAATCATGATTTTTTAAGAGATTCAAATTGATTAACCTTGTCATTTTTTACTAATGGACATGTGCATTTTAACTAAAGGCCAAAGGTTTGAATGACACATGTATTTGTTAACTAATCAACTTGACTATAATGGTTTATTTGATTAAATACACATAGTCAAATTATATAACCTTAGTCAAAATGGCCAATGATTTTTGGTCAAGTTAAATAAATAATCAACATGGCCAATGATCTTTAGTCAAAATGACCAATGATATTTAATCAAGTTAAACATATAATCAAAATAACCAATGATCTTTAGTCTAAATATGACATGGTTTACTACCCTATATATTTATTTCCTATTTACGCATCCACCTATTTATTTAGTTAGTTATTTACCTACTTAACTATCTATTTATACCTTTCCATTTACCTACCACATACCTATTACATACCCACTCACCTACCTACCTACATATTAATTACATACCTATTTAGTCATTTATTTACTTAATTTTAACCATAAGGTTTAGCCATTATGTTTAATTTAAATTTAGCCATAAGGTTAAGCATTATGCTTAACCATTAGATTTGGCACTAGGTTTAGCTTAAGTTGAATCATTAAATTTGGCCATGAAATATAGTTTAAATTTAACCACTGGGTATAACCTAGGTTTAGCCATTATGTTTAGCCATTAGATGTCATCACTAGATTTAACCAAAGTTTAGTCATTACTTTAAATCACTAAATGTAATAACTAGGTTTAACCATTATGTTTAGCCATTACTTTAAGTCATTAAATTTACCCATTAGGTTTAACCATTATGTTTAACCATTACTTTTTAAGTCACTAAATTTAACCATTAGGTTTAGTTATTACTTTTTAAGTCGCTAAATTTAACCATTAGATTTAAACATTGTGTTTAGCCATTACTTTTTAAGTCACTAAATTTAACAATTAAATTTAAACATTATGTTTAGCCATTATTTTAAATCATTAATTTAACCATTATTTTAAGTCATTAAATTTAGCCACTAGGTTTAGCCATTAGGTTTAACAATTACTTTAAGGCACTAAGTTTAACCACTAGGTTTAGCCATTATTTTAAGTCATTAAATTTAACCATTATTTCAAGTCATTAAGTTTAACCATTAAATTTAACCATTATTTTAAGTTGTTAAGTTTTGATGTTATGTTTAGCCATTAGTTGTCACCTAGATTTTGCTATTATGTTTAATGATGTGAAACAAACATATGAAATTTGAAAAATTGATAGAAATTGAACACCTTTGATGGTGTAGTCCATTGATGAGGACTTGGTTTATCACTGTAAAGGTTTGGGGTACAATTCCTTGTACTTACAACCTATGTGCATGTTGAGAAGGCCAAGGTAGGTAGGTTAAATTAAAGTAGTTTAGTGAAGTTATGTTAATTTAGATTAGGCTATATTAGACTAAACTAGCACCTACTTATTAACGTTTTTTTTCACCTACCTAAAGCTATTTACGACCTACCTACCTACCTACCTATTAATTTTTAAAATAATAATGTAAAAAATCAGTTTAATTTAAGTATAAAATTGACCTAGCCAAAAAGTTCATTGTCTACTAGTCAAATAGTTAGTCATTTTGTCAATCATTCTATTAGTCAAAATGTCAAGGTATAATTAGTCAAAAAGGTCACTAGTCAAAATGGATAGTGTCATTATCAACTTGTCCAAAATGGCACCGTGGTCAAATTCACCAATGTCATTTTTGGGTCCTTTTTCACCAATTTCGTTAATAAAAAAGACTATGATTTGGAGTAATGACTAGGTTGATTTTTGGTCATGTATAATGATTCATAATGTGTTTATAGATTTTTGACACATGTCATCCATCCATCAAGGCATCTTTTATAACATTTAATCGAATAAAATGACTAAGTTGAGATGTTATGCACTTTACACGTCATACCAAGGTCATCAATGATATGAAATTTCAATATTAAACCAAATTAAAAAATCCCATTCGATAAGATGATTGGGCTTTGTGACTAAATGGGTGAAATGAAATGGGTTTAACAACTCATGAGTGATTAATTGCATGTCCTTCCTGATTAGGACATAGTTGCAAAGCCCAATTTCAAAACCCAAGTTATGTTGTTGTGTACAATTTTTATTTCAACTTGATGAGTATGTAATTGCAAATTTAATGATGGACAATCACAAAAGTTTTAATACTAAAAGAGGAATTGAAAGTAATGTTAATTTAAGGATTGAAAAAAAGAATGCTTTCAAATTTCATATTTTTCATATTTTGTGATGGCCCAATGTTTATTATTTTCAAATTTGTATATAAACCATTAATGAATCCTTTGTGTTCAATGACCTGGTGGCCACGAAAGCTCAAGATTAAATTTGAAATGTAAATGTATGTGATTTTATTTTTCATTTACTATGTAAATTTCATTTCATTAATCTTCAAATCTCCTTTTGACATTGTCAATAACTTGGTGGTCACAAGGCTTAATTTGTATCATTTATGTAAGTTACGTTAATTTGATATTACAAATTAATAAATTTTGATATTTTCTTCCATGGGCATCACTAGGCCAATGGCCACCAAGTCATATTTATAATTGAAAGGCTCAAAAATTTAATGATGTAAATGTTGTGTTTGCATTTTTAGACCTTTTTTAAGTCCTAAATTAATTAAATATGTGTTAATGGTAAAAAACAAAGTAAATCCAATAGTGTGAATGATCATTTTGTGTGAACAAAAAACATTTTCTTACAATTAGTTTAGTTTTTTTGGTTGATTTCACATCATTCGACACTTGCATGATTGTTAGCAAGTTCTTGCTTAAGGTTATGGTTTATTCTTTTAATAAATTCACCATCGTTTGCACCTTGCGCACCCAAATTGTGGATAAAGTTTTTGCATGAAAAGGTTGCCATTACATTGTAAGCATAATGCCTTGCTTTTGGCCTATTACAATCTTGCTTAATGCTTTAGGAACCTTAAACTATAACCTTCTGTTTTGGTTTCTTGTTTGCATATTGGTCATTTGGCTTTCTTTTGTTGCATCAAAAGCTATGGAAGACGATGTACTTCGCATATATAATTTTGTGGGGAATAATGGAGATGAAGATGGGGAACTAAGGCTTGCAAGCAAGTTTGTGTCTCAATCTTATGAGATTGCCAAAGAGGTTTACATCATAGAATATGAAGCTCTTTGGAGGGTTTGACTTGGGAATTTAAGGAAATACCAAAGCTTATGGTTTCCATTCCAAAAGTTAGTAGCAATTTGGTTTCATTTATCAATACACCTAGTCAAGAAATTGATGTGGGAGTTATCCAAGTCATGTGGTGTTCTTTGTGCCATCCACATAACATTGGGTGACAAAAGCATGTTAGTATGTGACTACAAATGAAAAGTTTGTGTTGGCATGAAGGAAGTGTCTTTAAAAGAGGCACAAACTTTGCAAAACTTGGATTAAGAAGTTTAGGAAAGGTAGGTAGAAATGGGACCTTGCATGTATTGAAAGTGGTTTGTGGAAACACAAATTGAAATCCTTGGTCAAAATTTGATTTGCATCAAAAGTGATCTTGTTCCAAAAGACTTTGGAATATATGTTATTACCATCATCTTGTGTTATGATCAACAATTGTTGCACATTTGCAAAGTAGGCTTCCTAATGGACCTACAAGGGATATAACTTGGGTAATCATTAAGACTTTGAACCTTGTGGTTCAATAATGCATTCTAAATCAACAATTTAGGGTTGTTGGCTTTTATTTAATGCTTTGCATGTTGCCATTGCCATCTTTTTGAAGCTCCAGGGGGAGTATTCTCATAGTACAATAGTTGTTCCTTCTTTGTTGTGTAAAAAATTTGATCAATAAGAGGAACTTTTTAAACTTATTTACATAACATTGAAAAATTGCACGTTTTGATATGCATTTAAATACAAGTATAAGAAAGTATGTCTCCTACCCTTTCTTCAAGTGTATGAAAGTATGATGAAAACATAATTGTAATTGAATTTTTATACTTTCAAATGGATAAAACAATTTAATATGTATTAACATGGTTTTGAATTTTTCATATTATGGTCATAATCTATCAAAGTTTTCATATTAAAATATATTGAAATTTTTGAAAACCCAACCAATTTAGAACATACTTTTCATCCATTTTTTGTATATTAAAATTCCTCACATTTTACATTGTGTAACTTACCATAAACTCAATGGAGTGCACCATTGTTTCATAATGTTAAAGAAGTTTTGAATATATTTTTCATGTTTATACGATAAATGTAATTGTGACTACATGTGAGACTATTTATTTTGGCATACTTTACCATGCTTTCATTCAACACAACAAAATCTTAACGATATACTAATAATATATATAGCCTACTAGTATAGTACTATGTTACTATATATGCATAGACCTAGTTTAAGCTAATATCTTTAATATATATAAGTTAATACACCTAGTGTTAGTAGGCTACCTTAACCTTGGCTAATTAGCTACACCGGTTTTCGTAATTAATGTTACTCACATTATTTGCGAACAGTGTTTTTACACATCGCTTTCCGTTATTAATGTTAATAACCTTAATAACGCATTAACATTAATACAGGCGTAATCTAAATAATGTTAATAACATTATTTAAATCGATACCTAATTAATGTTAATAAGAGAAAACTGTATTTGGTTGCCAAATGATGTATAATTACGAATAGAATGGCTTGCCACGCGGCTATGAAATTGCTACAGTTTTACATTAATATTTATTGTTGTGATGTTACGGAGGATGAAGCGCCTGATCACGCGAAATGCGGCGGAGGCAGTCTACTGAGGTTTAATCGTGCAACGGGGCGTTGTCATCATGCGGATCCAGATCTGGTACAACAAGACCTTCGAAATGTTGATGATGTTTTTCAATGACGATTTGAAGATCACGATTGAGTTGTTTTTCATGCCATTCTCCTATGATGTCGAAGGACAGCCCGCAGCAAATCATCGCCTTACGGGCGTAAGTCAGGCTGGTTTGATCGCACTACTCATTTACTCGACGAACTGCTTCGGCAGCCATGCGTAAAAAAAACGGTTTTTCGAGATTTTGCAGTGCGTCAGACCCTTCACACCAGAGGCCATCCTTGATGGCTTTGAACTTATAGTCGTCCCATATCTCCATCCAGGCATCTTTGATCTTCGAGATCACGAACGAATCGCATGGCTGAATCTTGTCAGTCGCGGTAGCCACCAAATAACGAAGAGTGGCATTGCTCAATTCCAACGTTGCGTGCATGTTCCCATTATCATCATCGTGATGGCCGTTGAAGTTGTCCACAAATATCACTCTCTGCTTGGACCGATCGGCTGCATGTCCGCGGTAGCGAGCACGTGGTTCTTGGAGGTATTGCGCCCATAGCTTCTGCGTGATGAAACCCTTCTTGGTCATCCTATAGCAGACTCCAGGGACGTCATCGGGTACTCCGCAAATAGGATAGCTTTCGCTGGCGTTCTGGAAAATGACACATGGATTACAGATTCTTGCATGTGGCCCGCCCGTTAACCGAATCATCAGTGTCATTCCCATGCTGCCGAATACTACATCAGCGTACTTGACATCATTATCACCGCGAAATCCCAGTGTCTTGCCGTTGTCCAAGTTGACTTTGCAATGCGTTTCATCGATGTTCTCAACCAGGTTCTCATCGAGCGTACCAGCGCAAAATTCTCTCGCAAGCTATCCGAGATGGAATTTTATTTGCTTGTTGATATGCTGCTGACGAGTAGGGCTCAACATCAACTTGCCAGTTTGAGCTCGACCGACGATATTGTTGACTGTCTGAAAACGCTGAATCCATCTTATATCGATGCGATCAATGATAGTGGTGCCCTTATGCTGTAGGTTGGGAGGGAAATTAGGATGATTCATCTCTACCAAGATGTCATTCGCGAGGCAAACCAGTAGCTTCAGATTGAACTTCACGCCCATTTTGCGATAACGGTCAAATTCGTCGACAATGAGAGGATACGGCCAGTTGACCCATGGAGCCCGCTTTGGTCTTCGACCAGGGGCAGCTTTTGTGAGCACCTTCTTGGCCTTCCTCGATTGCGCAGAGTTGCAGGATACCATGTTGTCACAATCGTCACGGCTCTGCAGAATAATAGCGTGTTTTTCCCACCAGCGTGACGACTTCATGATCATCACGGATGTCGTCCCTCGAAATTGCTCGGGAAATGCCTTGACGGTTCGTGCGTGCAGTCCTTTCTCCCCGTTCGCTTCGTTGTCATTGATCATCCACTCAACAACTCTAATGCGAGTTTGCTGAGTTGTGACTGCGGTAGGACGCTTTCTCTTTCCCAGAGCACGAGGATTGTCGGCGAGCTATTCGCC
>Ga0116229_10010220_pt1 | contig 14132 bp, 13 predicted proteins | sample S1TSphgellanicum_3_FD_87313 | JGI IMG/M metagenome (GOLD analysis project Ga0116229, IMG submission 87313) | Host-associated microbial communities from peat moss isolated from Minnesota, USA - S1T2_Fc - Sphagnum magellanicum MG | ecosystem: Host-associated > Plants > Peat moss > Unclassified...
TGGGCCTGACGGTAATCCTCAGTCGCGGTCGGCGTGACGCCCGGCATCTTATAGCTGGCATCAACGATGCGGAGCGACGGGTCGGCGACATGCGCCGCGAGCCATTCGGTCGATATCAGATCATTCGGCAATTGAACCGTCTCCCAACCATGCGGCACGCACCTGATCGCGATGCGCCATCAGCCAAAACCCGGCCATCAGCGCAAATCCATGTGTCACACGGCCATTCGCCAGCCATTCGGTGAACTCCTTAAACGGCACGATCAAGGTGCGAATATCTTCGTTCTCCTCGGGGAGCCCGAAATAACCGGTCGTGTCGGGTGCCACAACGCGGACGCAATAGACCCAGACTTGCTCCGTCGAATGGCCCGGCGTCGAGAGCGCATGGCCGATCAGGATCGGCGCGCCGATCACGTCAAGCCCGGATTCCTCCTTGACCTCGCGACGCGCGACTTCTTCGGGCGTCTCGCCCGGATCGATCAGGCCGGCGACGATCTCGGTCTGGATCCCCGGAAACCCGGCAAGCTCGGCGGGTAGCCGCGCCTGCTCTACCATCACGACGACATCCCGCTCAGGATCGTAGCACAACGCGGCAACGGCTTTATGGGCGATCAGCACCTCGCGATGCAATACCGGCGAGGTTCCGCCACTGAACAATGCCTGCCGAACCTCGCAGATGTCGAATTTCAGGAACCCGTCATGAACGCGGGTTCGCGACGCAAACTCGAAGACGCTGTCGCGGTCGACCTGCAAATCATCCTCTGTCGGCTTCATACTGACGTCCATCATAACTCGGGGGAGCGGGGCCGGCGTGGCAGCAGAATTGAGACCGCCAGACCGTGAGGGTCGCGGTTGGTGGCAGAGACTTGACCGCCAAGCGCCAGAATATTGCGCCGAACAATCCAGAGCCCGACACCGTAATGCACGGCATGTTCATCCGACGCCGCCGCACTGTCACGCGATGAGAAATACCGATCAAAGATTCTCGGCAGGTCGCCGGCCGGGACACCGGGGCCTTCGTCGGCGATGGAGAGCGACGCCTGATCGCCACGCAGCTTGAGGGTCACACGGATCGTCGCGCCGTGTTCGGAGAAGGACACGGCATTCTCGAGGATATTCTCGATCACGGTTTCGATCATGTCGGCATCGCCGCGTACCGTGATCGAGGGGTCGATGTCCGTGAGCAGCGTCATGCCCCGCAATCGAACCAGTTCCGCATAGGCCGATGTCACGCGGTTGACCAACCCCGACAGATCCACATCGTTGCGGCTGATCTCCAAGAGATCGGCGGCTGCCTCATCCAGCCGGCGCGCGGAGGCGAGCAGACCGTCCAATTTATCGAGCGATTGCTGGATAAGGCCGAGTGCCCGATGCGCCCGCACATGGTCCGGCGGGATCGCCCGCTCGACCGGTTCCAGCGATTGCCGGATGATCGCGACCGGAGTCTTAAAGGCGTGTGCATTATCTTCGGCGGTCTGCCGGAGGTCGCGGGCGGCATCCTGCAACGTTTCAACCATGCGATCGAACTCCTCGGCCACGCCGGCCAGTTCGGGCATGTCGTTGCGTGACCGAAAGCTGGAGACCGGTGCCGCCTTGATCCGTATCGCCCGTGCCCGCTCTCCGAATTTTATGAGACCGCGCCAAATGCTCCAGAGAGTCGTGAAGGTCAGCACCGCCATCGCGAGATAGATCGCGCCGGCAAACCGGATCTCCGGCGTGTCGTAGTAAGGCACATCGAGCGTGAGGCCCGGCAGAGCGGCGGCCGAGAGCGTGGTCACGACGGCCCAGCACCCCGTCACGGCGCGGATCGGCTCAACCGAAATGACCAGCTCGTCATGCCCATCCGGCGCGCGATATCTGAGCGCGATCGGCATGGCGCCGGAGCAGCTTTGTTCGAGCCATTCAAGAACACCTTGCTCTTTTAATTGGAGCCGTTCGGCATCCAACGCATCGTTCGAGATCGGCGGCGCGGAGCCGACATAATAGAAGCCCTGGCTGCCGGTTGCCGGCCGGAACAACAGCTTGATCGTCGTCATCTCGCTGTGCAAATGGGCGAGTTCATTCGAGATCGCGGGTAAATCCGGTTGGGTCGAATCGGTCAGCAGAGGGGTTAGTGCGCTGGCCACGATCCGGCTCTGATCGCGGACACTGTCCATGACCAATTGGCGCTTTTGCCGATCCGCCGCCCTGAACTGATCATAAAGAATCACCGGCACGATCACGAAGATGAGGCCGAGCACGGCAGCCTTCAACCGAAGCGAAACGCCATGACGCGGTTCGGCGGTCGGAGTGGGGTTAGGATCAGCTGCCACCGGACCAGCGATAGCCGAAGCCGGCATAGTTGCCGATAAGATCGAAATCGGGGTCGAGTTCGCGGAATTTCTTGCGGATGCGCTTGATGAAGGTTCGGACATTGGCGCGATAGCCTTCCTCGCCGATGCCGGCGACGAAATTCTTGCCGTGCACCTGATCATAGATCTCGCGGTAGGCGACATCGCCGCCGGCGCGGGTCGCCAGCAAGACCAGGATATTGAATTCGGTCAGCGTCAGCTCGACTTCGGCGCCGCGCCAATAGGCCCGGCTGGTATCGAGGCGGAGCATGAGCTCGCCTTGCTCGATCGTGCCCTGGGGTGCCGGCGGTTCGTCAGTCCGGGCGCGGCGCGTATCGATAATGAGCTGCACGCGCTTCAGCAGGATCGATAGGCGGCGGGATTTGTCGATGAAATCAACCGCACCGCCTTCAAGCGCCGCCTCCTCATAAATATCGTCGCTGAGCGCGGTCAGGAAGATCACCGGGATCTCGATCCCGCGGCGGCGCAATTGGCGCAGCACCTCAAGACCGTCCAGAGTCGGCATGCGCCAGTCGAGCAGCAGCACATCTGCATCGCCGCCATCGTCGAAAAACGCCAGCGTATCGATGCCGTTCGACAGGCTGGTTACGGCAAAGCCTTCATCGATGAGATTAAGCCCGAGCGATTCCCGAAACCCGTCATCATCATCAACGAGCAACAGGCGTGCCGCCGCCGGTGCCGTTACCGGCGTTCCGTTGGGCGATACGGGTGAGGCAGGTTCTGAGTCGGTCATCCGATTGGTCATCGCCCTTCAATTTGACGTAAAGCGCGTGCGTCTTGCCGGTTTCGACATCGCGATAGAAATAGACATCGAGCACACAGTCTGCCGCAAGATATTGCCAAACGATAGCCGGCGGCGCGTCGGTCTGCGATGCCGGCGCGCCATAGGCGCCGGACACAGACTCTTGATCAAGACCGATGGGCGACGGCGCCGATACCATGGGTGCCGGCGGCAGGAGGACGGCAGGTGCCGGCTCAAGCTTTGCCATCTCAGTCGGCGTCGGCGCCGGGGCTGGTTTTGGTCGCGGCGGTACCGGCTTGTGATCCGGCAGCGGGACGGGATCCTCGGGAATTTCCGCGACCGGCTCAGGGGCGGGCGGCGGTGCCGGCGGCGGCTGGACCGGATGCTTGACGCAGGCCGCGAGGCCAAGCATCGCCGCAGCAAGGCAAACCGCACGCACGGAGCGATGGAGGGCAAAGAACGACAGTTTCGCGCTCCGATACCGATGGGCAAGAAGTTTACTTAAAGCAGGTTTCGCAGGTTTCAGCCATATCCAGCGATAGGATCATATCTCCCTGCGGTGTGCGATGGCTTGGCGGGCACGCCGGGTTCGGGCATGGTGCCCGCCAATTTCGCGTTTCGTATAGGAGAATCGGGTGATGGCCGATCTGCGCGCCCGTACCGGTGGGGAAATTCTGGCCGATCAGCTTCGGCTCCATGGCGGCAAACTCATTTTTGGCGTGCCGGGCGAGAGCTTCATTGCGGTGCTGGATGGGCTCTATGAGCATCGCGACCATCTGCGCTTCATCACCACACGGCATGAGGCCGGTGCCTGCAATATGGCCGAAGCCTATGGCAAGCTCACCGGCGAGCCCGGCCTCTGCATGGTAACGCGCGGTCCCGGCGCCAGCCACGCCGCGATCGGTCTGCACACGGCCTTTCAGGATTCGACGCCGGTCATCCTGCTGATCGGGCAGGTCGGCCGCGACATGCGCGAGCGCGAAGCTTTCCAGGAAGTCGATTACCGGCGCATGTTCGGCCAGATGGCTAAATGGGTCGCCGAGATCGATAGCGCTGAGCGGGTCCCCGAATTTATTGCCCGCGCCTTTTCGGTGGCCACCGCCGGCCGGCCCGGTCCGGTGGTTCTGGCCTTGCCCGAAGATATGCTGCGCGAGACGGCGACGGTGCCCGATGCCAAACCCTATCGCAAAATCGAACTCCATCCCGGCGCGCCCGCCATGGCGGAATTTCACGAGCGGCTGTCTCAAGCGCAACGTCCGTTTCTGCTCTTGGGCGGTGGTGGATACAGCGCCAAGGCCAAGGCGGATATCGAGGCCTTCGCCACCGCCTGGGATTTGCCGGTCGGGGTCAGTTTCCGCTGCCAGGATTTTGTCTCGAACGAGCTGCCCAACTATGCCGGCGATGTCGGCATCGGCATCAATCCGGCGCTGGCGCAGCGTGTGCGGGACAGTGATCTGCTGATCGTCGCGGGTCCGCGGCTGGGTGAAATGACCACCAGCGGCTATACGCTGATCGAGGTGCCGGTCCCGCAGCAGGATTTGATTCATATCCATCCGGGCGCCGAAGAACTCAATCGAGTCTATCAGGCGACGCTCGCGATTCCGGCCGGTGGCGCGGAGTTCGCGGCGGCTGCGCGTGCCTTGCCGCCGCCGTCGGACGTTCCCTGGCGCGATTGGACCCGCGCGGCCAATCAAGATTACAACAAATGGCAGCAAGAGGTCAGGACGCCGCCCGGCAGCGTCAATATGATCGAGATTGTCCGCCATCTGCGCGCGATCCTGCCGGATGATGCGATCATCGCCAACGGTGCCGGCAATGCGACGACCTGGTTCCATCGCTTCTTTCGGATGCGCGACTGGAAAACCCAGCTGGCGCCGACCAGCGGGGCGATGGGCTACGGCGTGCCGGCCGGGATCGCCGCATCGCTGGTTTATCCCGATCGCATCGTGCTCTCGGTCAGCGGCGATGGCTGTTTCCAAATGGCGGGGCAGGAACTGGCGACGGCGATGCAATATGGCGCCAAGACGATCTTCCTGATCGTCAATAACGGCATGTACGGCACGATCCGCATGCATCAGGAAAATCATTACCCTGGGCGGACGATCGGCACCGATCTGGTCAATCCAGATTTCGTGGCCTTGGCGAAATCCTATGGGCTGCATGCGGAATTGATCCTGGAGACTGAGGCATTCGCCACGGCCTTTGATCGCGCGTTGCATGCCGGGGTGGCGTCGCTGCTTGAAATACGCATCGATCCCGAAGCGATCACGCCGAAGCTTCGTCTGAGCGAGATCCGTCAGGCCGCCGAGGCAAGGCACAAGGCTTGACGAGATCGGCGCCGCGCGCATAGTCGCTCCTATCGATTGGCTTGTGAGCGGGTGGCTAAATGCGCGTGATTCGGTCTGCTAGTGTCCTGCTCGTGATCCTTCTGGCCGGCTGTGCTGAAGAGGCGGCAAAGCCGCGCACGCCAATCCCGTCAGTGCCCCCCGCCGTGTTTTCGGGATCGACGGCTCGGGTTGCGGTCGCGCCGGTGACACTGGCGCTGGAACCAAGGCGCGGCATCGGTACGATCTATCGCAATGTCGATTGCTGGGTTCGGGTCCGTTCGATCCTGCCTGAGGATCTGCCGGATGCGACGACGATCAAGAACGAGATTGGTCACGCGCTGAAACAGGCTAATCTGACGGTGAGTGGTGCCGATTCGGACGATCTCGCGAGTGCCGGCGCCGTTGATTATCTCCTGGTGCCGTCCATCCCGTCCGCCCATGTTGATTTTTGCGTGAATAGTTTCTTCAATGACGGACCAGCCGATATTGATGCCCAGGTTGCGATCTCGTGGCGGCTTTGGTCGGTCAAAGATCGGCGCCTCGCCTATGAAACGACATCGACCGGCACCGCCCGTGTGTCGGATCCGCAGCAGCGGATCGCCGCGGGCTTTCTGGCGTCCGTCGATGATGGCACACGACAATTATTATAGACGACGGCGGCGCAGCAATATCTGACGTTTGGGCATGTGTTGGCACCGCCCAGCTCGGGCGTCGGCCCGGTCCCAACCGGCGGGGCAGCACCCATTCCCCAGCCGATCTCGGGCGCACCGATGCCGCGGGTCGAGTTGCCGCCGATCCTCGTGCCGGTAAAAGCCCCTTACCCAGCGGGTACGCCGATCGATCGTGCGTCTGTCCGCACAGCGACCCTGTCGTTGGGCAGCGGCGCGGGCCTGATTCTGGGAGATGGGTATGCGCTGACGGCGTCAGTTCTGGCCGAGACCGGTGTCGCGCTGACGGTGACGCTGCCCGACGGGCGCGCCGTCGGCGCGCACGCGGTGCGCTCGGATGAGGCGCTGGGTGTGTCGCTGGTGCAGCTTGATGCGGCCTTGCCTGCCGTTCTGCCGCTGCAACCGCGCCGCAACGCGGTGGGCGACAAAATTTACGGCATTGCTGACGGTAAGCTGATTGCGGGGCGTTTTACGTCGGTCCGAGGTGCTGGCGGACATGATGTGGTGGCGCTCGAAGGCGCCCTGGTCGGCGGTCCCGTGCTGGATCCGACCGGCACGGTGATCGGCATTTTGCTGCCGAACGGCGGATTTGCCTCCGTGGGCACGATTTTCCGCGCGCTGTCCCTCGGTGCCTAGCTCGGCGATGAGTGAGACCGACCTGTTCACGATCGGCTACGAAAAAGCCGCGCTTGGCGATTTTCTGCGGACAGTTCAGGCGGCCGGGGTCAAGCTCTTGATCGATGTACGGGATCGGCCGCAATCGCGGCGTGCCGGATTTTCCAAACGGCAATTAACGGCGTCCGCCGATGAAGTCGGGATCAGCTACATTCATCTGAAGCCGTTAGGCACGCCGCCTGAAGGCCGCGAAGCGCATCGTCGGCATGATCATCAGAGCTTCTGGCGGATCGTTGACGAGAAGCTGGCAACACCGGAAGCCCAGATCTCACTGGAGGAGGTGCTGAAGCTCGCACGCGCTCAGCCGAGTTGCCTAGTCTGCTACGAGGCGGATTGGCGGACCTGCCATCGCGCTCGTGTCGTCGAATTTCTGGAGACGAATGGCATGGTAGCACACCATCTCACGGTCGAACCGATGTTTGACTGAGACTCGATCGCGGTTAATGTAACTGTCATAAAAGCGTCATGCCCTCTGGCTAAAGTCCGGCAAAATCGGTCAGACAGGGGAAGAAGATGGTTGACACAACCGCCGGAACAAACCGCGGCGCAGATAATCGTGCCAAGCAGTTGAGCCTCATTCTCTTTCTCATCGTGCTCGGGTTGGGGGTCGTCTATGTCGCGATCCAGCTCACCAGCGCGCTGGAGCCGGTTCACGAAGCCTCGATCCTGCCGTTTATTTTGTTGGGCGTAGCACTGGCGATCGCGCTGGGCTTTGAGTTCGTCAACGGGTTTCATGATACGGCCAACGCGGTCGCAACCGTCATTTACACGCACTCTCTGCAACCGAACATCGCCGTGGTCTGGTCCGGGGCGTTCAATTTTGTGGGGGTGCTGACGTCGACGGGCGCGGTTGCGTTCGGCATCGTGTCGTTGCTGCCGGTTGAACTCATTCTGCAAGTCGGCAGCAGTGCCGGCTTTGCGATGGTCTTCGCCCTGCTGATCGCAGCGATTATCTGGAATCTGGGCACTTGGGCGCTGGGGCTGCCGTCCTCCAGTTCCCATACGCTGATCGGGTCGATCATCGGCGTTGGTCTGATGAATCAGCTAACGGCCGGCCCGTCGGGCACCAGCGGCGTCGATTGGGGTCAGGCCCTGACGATCGGCGAGTCCTTGCTGCTGTCGCCGCTGGTCGGGTTCGTCGGGTCAGCGGTGCTGCTGCTTGGCATGAAAGCGCTGATCAAGATCCCCAAGCTCTATACTGCGCCAAAGGGTAAAGCGCCGCCGCCCTTCTGGATCCGGGCGCTGTTGGTGCTGACCTGCACCGGCGTCAGCTTCGCGCACGGGTCGAATGATGGGCAAAAGGGCATGGGCCTCATCATGTTGATCCTGATCGGCACGGTGCCGACGGCCTTCGCCCTCAACCGCGCTGTGACGGCCGATGAGACTCAGGTTTTCGTCGCCGTGGCGCATCAGGCGGCGGGTACGCTGCATAAGGTTGCAGGGGAGAACGCCACGCCATCGGAAGATCCGCGCAAGGACGTGACTGACTTCGTGCGGACCCACATGCTGCAACCGACGACCTTGTCGGCGCTCGAAAGCCTGACGACGAAAATTGCGGATGAGGTCGGCGGTTACGGTCAGCTATCCGCCGTCCCGCAGGAAAAGGTCAATAACGTCCGCAACGAAATTTACCTGACCGACGAAGCCTTGCGCCTGATGCAGAAGACCGGGGTCGTGACCTTCACCGGTCAGGACGCCGATGTGATCAAGACCTATCGGAAGGAACTCGGGAGTGCTACCAAGTTCATCCCGACCTGGGTGAAGGTCGCGGTGGCACTGGCGCTCGGTCTGGGCACGATGGTTGGCTGGAAGCGGATTGTCGTCACGGTCGGTGAGAAGATCGGCAAAGACCATCTGACCTATGGTCAGGGCGCCTCGGCTGAGCTTGTGGCGATGGCGACGATTGGTGCCGCGGACTCGTTCGGGCTGCCGGTCAGCACAACCCATGTACTGTCGTCCGGCGTGGCAGGGACCATGGCGGCGAACGGCTCCGGGCTGCAATGGGGCACGGTGCGCAGCTTGATCTTGGCCTGGGTGCTAACGCTGCCGGTTTCGATCGGGCTCAGCGCGGGGTTGTTCTTCGTGTTCAAGAACCTGTTTTAGCGCCCGATTATTTTCTCCGTCTCCGCCCGGAAATTCTTCCCCTGCGAAGCGCTAGGGAGTGTACATATCTCGGCGACGTTAAGGGATGAGCTATTTTTGAGTGCCGGAAACGCCTCTTTCCCTCCCCTTGATGGGGAGGGTGGCGCGCAAGCGACGGGTGGGGTGGTGCCGTGGCCGCCGTTCGTGCAGGTCCAGGTCGGCGCCTTCACCCTAGCGGCAACATCCCCCACCCGGCGCTCCGCGCCACCCTCCCCACAAGGGGGAGGGAAAGGAAATTGCTGTATGGCTTATCGATTCCGATAGCGGATGAAATATGTACACTCCCTAGTACGAAGCGAGGGAGGATCAGAAATCGACGCTAACACGTCACAAAAGTGGCGGAGAAGGAATTCTTAGGCGGTGCGACTCGTGCTATCATCTCCCGTGCGGAGCGCGTGGTGCATCAGATAGGCGGCAAAATCGGTCGGCTTTAGCTTCAGCGTTGCCGAGTCGGCCGTGCCCGCCAGCGCCTTCGCCACCAATATATGGTTTTCGACCTGGGTCGGTGTGATTTTGAACAGGCCCGGCATGCCCTTGATCTTCGGATAAAGCGCCGGGTCGATGACCTTAAGCTTGGCGCCGAGCTGCTCCAGCATGTCCGACTCGCTGGTGAGTGGCACGTCATCCTGCTTGCGGACCAGACTCCAATCGGACAAGCCGGCCCAACCAGTGGCCACCAAGGCTTTCACTGGCTCGTCAGTAAGGCCGATCTTGTAGAGATGCTTGGAGAGCCCGACATCCAGCCCCCAATCGGAGAGCGTGGCGCTGCGCGCAACATAGAGAGTCGCCATTGCTCAGGCCGGCCAGGTATTGCCCAGGCCATCGATATGGCAGCCCGCCGCACCAGCAGGGCGGGGCGCGATGTGGCCGACCCGATAGACCGTCTCACCGGCCGCTGCCAGGATTGCGGTGAGCCGGTCCGCATCTTCTGCTGCCACCACGGCGACCATGCCGATGCCGCAATTGAAGGTCCGGGCCAGCTCCGACGGCTCGATCGCCGCCGTCGCTTCCAACCAGCGAAACACCGGCGGTAAGGGCCATGAACCAGCATCGAGCACCGCGGCGAGCGCGCTCGGCAGGACACGCGGGATATTCTCGGTCAGGCCGCCACCGGTAATATGGGCGAGTGCTTTGACGCCGCCGGCTCTGACCGCGGCCAGTGCCGCCGTGACATAGAGCCGCGTCGGCGTCAGCAGCGCCTCACCCAGCGATATCTCCGGCGCGAAGGGCGCGGGATCGGCATAGGACAGACCCGCATCGCTGACGATCTTGCGGACCAGCGAAAATCCGTTGGAATGGACGCCACTCGAGGCGAGGCCTAAGATGATATCGCCCGCCGCGACATCATGGCCGGTGATCACCTGATCGCGCTCAACCGCACCGACCGCGAAGCCGGCAAGATCATAGTCGCCGTCGCGATACATGCCCGGCATCTCAGCGGTTTCGCCGCCGATCAGCGCGCAGCCGACATCGGCGCAGGCCCTGGCGATCCCGGCGATAATGTGACGGCCGGCCTCGACTTCGAGCTTGCCGGTCGCGTAATAATCCAGGAAAAACAGCGGCTCGGCTCCCTGAACCACCAGATCGTTGACGCACATGGCGACCAGATCGATTCCCACCGTATCATGCTTGCCGGCCTCAATAGCGACCTTGAGCTTGGTGCCGACACCATCGGTCGTGGCGACCAGCAGCGGATCCTTGAAGCCCGCGGCCTTCAGATCAAAAAGCGCACCGAATCCGCCAAGACTCGCAGCGGTCCCGGTGCGTGCCGTGGCGCCGGCCAGCGGCTTGATCGCTTCGACCAGGGCGGCGCCGGCATCGATATCGACTCCGGCGTCACGGTAATTTTGACTCTTTATGATATCCTCGCGCGTTATAGCAGCTGCGGTGCCGGATCGACTGCCGGTGACTTTACTTGATCGCGAGATGGTTTGTCATGAGAGAGCATAGCGCGTCGGACCTGCATCGGGCCTTCTGGACGGCTTGCTGCGCCATCCTGGTCGGGCTGTGGCTGACCGTGCAGGCACATGCCGCCCCCTTTCCCCCAGCCTTCGTGGTAGCGGGGGTGCCGGTGGAAGCAACGCCGCAGGGCAATTTGTCGGCGCGCGAGGTCGCGCGGGGGCGCGGTGCCGTCGACGGGCTGCATCGCCTGTTGCAGCGTCTGACCGCACCCGCCGACTGGTCGCGCCTGCCCAATCCTGATACCCAGACCGCGATCGATCTGATTGCCGATATGGAGGTCACGGACGAGCATAGCAGTGCGGCCCATTATGTCGCGACCTATACATTCCGGTTTAATCCCAAGGGGGTTCGGCAGTTGCTCGACACGGCGGGGATCCCCTACACGGAGCTGTCGAGCAAACCGGTCATCGTGGTACCGGTGCTGAAGCTCAATGGCGAATCGCATCTCTGGGATGATCCGAACCCGTGGCGTGACGCCTGGAATGCGATTTCCGGCCAGAAAGGCCTGGTGCCCTGGGTCGTGCCGGCCGGCGATATCGGCGACGTGGCCGCGTTCGATCTGCCGGATGCGCTTCAGCCGACCCCCGCGCGGCTACAGACTCTGTCGCAACATTATGACGATGGCGATGTTGTGATCGCGACGGCCAGCCGTAGCGGGGCGCATCTCGACATTACGGTGGCGCGCTACGGCGCCGCGGGAGGCAGTCCGCAAGTCGCCTCAACCGGGGTTGATGGTGGGGCCGGCGATACAGCGCTGTATCAGGCCGGCGTGACGGCGGCAGCGCAGTTGCTTGAGAACCAATGGAAGGGTGAGAGCCTGTCGCCCGCCGCCTCGACCGGCGACGGCACGATCGAAGTGTCCGTGCCGGTATCAAGTCCTGCCGATTGGGGCACCGTGCAAGAGCGGCTGACCCGGGTCCCGACAGTCCGAGCGGTCAATATCGAGCTGATGACCCGCTCCGAGGTCCGCCTGAAACTGACGACGACTGGCGATCAATCGCTCCTTAAGATCGCGCTGGCGCAGCAGGATCTGGTTCTGACCGCCGGGCAACCTTTTTCTACCTTGACAGCACGGGCTTCAACAGTGGCGCCGACACAGTGATGCCTAACTCCTCTGAAAGAGCCCTTCTTTCCCTCGCCCTTGCGGGGAAGGTGGCGCGTAGCGACGGGTGGGGTCGGTGCCGCAGCGATCTTTGGTACCAGAACCAGTCCGGCGCATTCGACCATGCAACGATAACCCCCGCCCGTCGCTCCGCGCCACCCTCCCCACAAGGGCGAGGGAGAAGAAGTGGCCAGGAGACAGGACCATGAATCGCGGTTGGGGCAGGGCGCTGTTCTGGGTCGGCGTTATTCTGGCGTTGGCGATCTCTTTTTATGTGCTGAGCCCGATTTTGCTGCCGTTCCTGGTCGGTGCGGCCTTTGCGTTTTTTCTGAACCCGCTGGTCCGCCGGCTGGAACGCTGGCGGGTCAATCGGTCGCTGGCGGCGACGCTGGTGCTGGGTCTTGCGATCTTGATATTGATTGTTTTCGCGGTCTTGCTGGCGCCGCTCCTGGAAACACAGGTGGTGCAGCTGGTGCATCATTTCCCAACCTATGTCGATGCCGGACGGCACCAGCTCGATTCGATGTTCCAGATTCTGCATGACAGCTTGTCGCCGCAGGATCTGGACCGGTTGCAGGATGCGGCGAGCGCCAAGGTCAATGATCTCCTGGGCGGCGCCGGGGAAGTGATTTCCCGCGTGCTGACCGGCGGTCTCGCGGTCGCCAATATCCTGTCGCTCTGCATTATTACCCCGATTGTGACGTTCTTCCTGATGCGCGACTGGGATGTTGCGATCGGTACGTTAGATAGCTGGATGCCGCGACAATATGTCGGGACGATCCGAGAACAGGTCGGCTTGATCGATGAGGCGCTGTCGGGATTTATCCGCGGGCAGGCGACGGTGTGTTTGCTGCTGGGCGCGCTTTATGCGATCGGCCTCACGCTGCTCGGACTCGATTTCGGCGTGGTGATCGGGTTCTGTGTTGGGCTGTTGATCTTTATTCCGTTTATCGGCGGCTTCACGGGGGCGTTGGTTGCGGTGGGCATCGCCTTTGCTCAATTCGGCGACTGGCATCGGCCGCTTTATATCGCCATCATGTTCGTTGTCGGTCAGGCGCTGGAGGGCAATGTCATCACGCCCAAGCTGGTCGGCGACCGGGTGCATTTGCATCCGGTGTGGATCATCTTTTCGCTGCTCGCCTTTGGTAGCCTGTTCGGCTTTGCCGGTGTGCTGATCGCCGTGCCCATGGCTGCCGTGTTGGGTGTGCTCGTACGGTTCGGCCTTAAATGCTATCTCTCGAGTGCGATCTATGATCCGACCAATGGCTCGCGACTCGATCCAACACTTTGATGACCACGGCGCAGCTCGCCTTTGATCTTGTCTGGCGGCCGGCGCTGGGACGGGATGATTTCCTGGTAGCGCCGCCCAATCGCGAGGCGGTCGCCTGGATTGACCTCTGGCCCGACTGGCCGACCAGGGCAATCGCGCTTGCCGGCCCATCCGGCTCAGGCAAGAGCCATTTGGCGGCGGTGTGGCAGGCCCGAAGTGGCGCGGCACTTATCGATGGACAGGCCCTGGAAGCCGGCGATGTGACAGCCTGGCTTGAAACAGGCAGTCCCTTGCTGGTCGATGACGCGGATTGCGCGCCGGAGGAGCCGCTGCTGCATCTCTATAACGCGATCACCGAACGTCGGGGCAGCTTGCTATTGATCGCCGAGCGGCCGCCATCGCATTGGCAGACCCGGTTACCCGATTTGGCGTCGCGGCTGGCAGCCCTGCCGGTGGCGATCATTGAGCCGCCGGATGACGCGCTGATCCGTGCTCTCCTGATCAAGCTGTTCTCCGATCGCCGGCTGACGGTTTCGGCGGAGATCGTCGAATATCTGGCACAACGAATGGAGCGCTCATTCGAGGCCGCCCGCCAACTCGTCACCCGTCTCGACTCGGCATCGCTGGCCAGCCGCAGACCGATCACACTGCGGTTGGCGCGCGAAATTCTGCATGAGATGGAGGCAAGTCGAGAAAAAAGCCAATGACGCGGCCTAATTTCTACCATTCTCGTCGGCCGGATCGAACAGTTCGAGCGTGATCGGCGCACCGCCGAGGTCACGCCAGTATAATGCGTCGAGTCGGAACTGCGCCCGCGCTGCGGTTGGAAACCGGTCCATGGCGCTGGCGGCGAGCGGCGTATTCGCTTGAGCGAGATGGCTAGCGAGCTGACA
>Ga0116229_10010222_pt1 | contig 14131 bp, 16 predicted proteins | sample S1TSphgellanicum_3_FD_87313 | JGI IMG/M metagenome (GOLD analysis project Ga0116229, IMG submission 87313) | Host-associated microbial communities from peat moss isolated from Minnesota, USA - S1T2_Fc - Sphagnum magellanicum MG | ecosystem: Host-associated > Plants > Peat moss > Unclassified...
AAGTCCCATCCCTGATCCACAAAATCAAATCCCTCGGCAAAAAAGTCGGTCTTGCCATCAATCCACCTACTGCGATCGCTGCCGTCCAGCCGTTTCTCGAACAAATTGATCTGCTGCTCGTGATGACTGTCAATCCCGGATTCGGCGGACAGGAGTTTATCCCCAAATGCCTGCCCAAAATCCAGCAGGCCCAAGCGTGGCGGCGCGAAAAAAACCTGTCCTACCGTATCAGCGTGGACGGCGGCATCAATGACCAGACCGCCGCCGAATGCGCCCGTTCTGGAGCGGATACATTTGTAGCGGGCACGAGCTTGTTCGGTGCACGCAGCTTGGAAGCCGCCGTCAAAAAAATGCGCGAGATTGTCAACGAGAACCAACCTGGTGTTGGCGGATTGGAAATGCAAGGGACGGGAGCATGAAAACAAGTATATCATCTACCACCCTACGCCTTTACAGCCCTTCGGGCAAGGCAGAAGGCAGGAGGCAGAGGGCAGAAGGTAGATGTGACGGTGGTTTATACGAGGATGGAATGCCTTCTGCCCTGCCTTGCCCATGACGGGTCAAAGCCCACGGATTCATTCGTCCCAAAAAATATGCGGAGGAGTGCAAGACGCGCAGCGCGAGAAACTTTCTCGTCCTTATTTGAATCCCACGTTTTTAAGCGTGGGATCATAGCTGCCTTCTGCCCTCTGCCTTCTGCCTTCTCAACTGATTCGGCACGGCGAAACCGAGTGGGCACTCTCTGGCCGGCACACCGGTCGCACGGAGATTCCGTTGACCGCGAACGGTGAGGACGAGGCGCGGAAACTCGGCAAGCATCTCCAGGATATCCTGTTTTCCCATGTGCTGACCAGTCCACTCAAGCGTGCCCAACAAACCTGTGCGTTGGTTGGGCTGGCTCAAGTCCCGGAAATCGAACCGGATCTGGTCGAATGGGACTATGGCGATTACGAAGGAAAGCAATCTGTGGATATCCGCAAGGAGCAGCCGGATTGGACTATTTTTCGGGACGGTTGTCAGCACGGTGAAATGCCCACCCAAATTTCTGATCGTGCTGATCGACTCATCGCTCGTCTTCGCACGCTTAGTGGAAACGTCGCGCTTTTTTCGCACGGTCAGTTCGGCGGCGTTCTGGCTGCACGCTGGATCGGATTAGCGGTGATCGAAGCGCAGCATTTCCCGCTTGGCACGGCACCCATCACCCCAAAGTGCCGGTCATCGCTTTGTGGAATGTTGCTGCTCACGAAATACTCAACTGCTAAAAGCTTTTGTAAACAACCAAGGGAACCTGCCATGGGTCAGAAATTTGTTATTGGTAACTGGAAGATGAATACTACCGCCGCTGAAGCCAGGCATCTGTCCCAGGCGATCGCGAATGGCATGGGTATTGAGGACAGCATTACCGTTGTAGTCTGTCCGCCTTTTCCTTATCTGTCCCTAGTCGGGGAGATTCTCAAGGGTCACCGTGTTGCGCTCGGCGCACAGAACCTCTATCCTGAGAAAGAAGGACCTTTCACCGGCGAGGTTAGCCCGACGATGCTTCTAGATCTTGGCTGCCAGTACGTGATCCTCGGACACAGCGATCGCCGACACAAACTGGGCGAATCCGATACATTCATCAACCAAAAGGTACAAGTTGCCCTGGCAGCCGGACTCGATGCGATCTTCTGCGTCGGCGAGACTCTGGAACAACGCAAGGCAGACCAGACCAAAAAAGTACTTGATCGGCAACTGCTTCAGGGCTTGGACGGACTGTCGGCAGCTACGTTAACCCACCTGAGCATCGCCTACGAACCAGTCTGGGCAATCGGCAGTAGCGGACACCACGCCACCCCTCAGCAGGCTCAGGAAGCGCACACGGTCATTCGGCACCGCTTCGGTCAGATGTTCGGGGAGCGATCAGCTAAGATGCTTGCCATCCACTACGGCGGCAGTGTCAATCCGGAGAACGCCGACGCGTTGCTGAGGCGACCCGGTGTGGACGGTGTCCTGATTGGTGGCGACAGCCTGAATGCCAAGCAGTTTTTAGCCATTGTTAAGGCTGGGATCAGTGAGACGCAAAGCCAAGTGGAGGCAGCATGACAACAATCATCCCCCTTACCCAGCGCATGGCATGGCAAGCCCTCGAAGCCCATTACCCGAAAGTCCAAAAGTTGCATCTTCGGCAGTTCTTTGGAGACGATCCAACCCGTGGGGAGCGCATGACAACTGAGGCGATCGGCATCTACTTCGACTATTCAAAGCACCGGATCACGGATGAGACACTCACGCTCTTGCTGCAATTGGCGGCAGAGTCCGGTCTACGATCGCGCATTGATGCTATGTTTCGTGGGGACAAGATCAACGTCACAGAAAAGCGGGCAGTTCTGCACGTCGCCCTGCGTGCCCCGAAAGGGCAAGCTATCGTCGTGGACGGCCTTGACATTGTGCCTAGGGTTCACGCCGTGCTCGATCAGATGGCTGACTTTTCCACTCAGGTACGCAATGGAGAGTGGAAGGGCTACACGGGCAAGCGTATCCGCAACGTCGTCAATATCGGCATCGGTGGATCTGACCTGGGGCCAGTGATGGCCTATGAGGCATTGCGGCATTACAGCCAGCGCGACCTGACCTTCCGCTTCATCTCCAACATCGACGGCACCGACTTGATCGAAGCCACCCGCGACCTCGATGCCGAGGAGACGCTGTTCATCATCGCGTCGAAGACGTTTACGACCCTGGAGACGATGACCAACGCCCACACGGCCCGCGACTGGCTCCTCAAGACATTGAACCATCCCTCTGCGGTTGCCAGACATTTCGTCGCGGTCTCGACCAACGTCGAAGAGGTGGCTCAGTTCGGCATCGACACCGCCAATATGTTCGACTTTTGGGATTGGGTTGGCGGGCGGTACTCAATGGACTCGGCGATTGGTCTCTCGACAATGATCGCCATTGGTTCCGAAGCTTTTCGCGCCATGCTAGACGGTTTCCACCAGATGGACGAGCATTTCCGCACAGCTCCTTTTGATCGCAACTTACCGGTACTCATGGGTCTCCTGGCTCTCTGGTACAACAATTTCTTTGATGTACAAACAATGGCGGTTCTTCCCTATGAGCAATACTTGAAGCGCTTTCCAGCTTATCTCCAGCAGTTGACGATGGAGAGCAATGGCAAGCACGTGACGCGCGATGGGACTGAGGTCGTCTACCAAACCGGGCCAATCTATTGGGGGGAGCCGGGTACCAATGGGCAGCATTCCTTCTACCAACTGATTCATCAGGGAACCAAGCTCATCCCCTGCGACTTTATCGGGTTTACTCAGCCGCTTAACCCTCTTGGTCACCACCATGACTTACTCTTGGCCAACATGTTTGCCCAGGCAGAGGCGCTGGCTTTTGGCAAAACGCCCCAGGAGGTACGAGCCGAGAACATACCAGCATGGCTGGTGCCGCACCAAACCTTTGAGGGCAACCGTCCGTCCAGCACGATCCTCCTGGAACAGCTGACTCCGGCGGCGCTGGGGAAGCTCGTCGCACTGTACGAACACAGTGTCTTCACTCAAGGTGCTATTTGGGACATTGACTCCTTTGACCAATGGGGGGTCGAATTGGGGAAGGCCCTTGCCGCACGGATCATTCCTGAACTTGAGACTGAAGAGAAGTATCCACTCAAGCACGATAGTTCAACCAACACCCTGATTCGGCACTACAGGAAAGCCAGATTTAAGTGCTATTGACCTTAGACAGTTGAGCGTTAAACCTATGACCGATAAACATAGCCATGATGATTCATCATTAAACCCATTTCCGATCAAAAAACTTGACGATTTGATTCGTCCCTTTATTGTTCCACCAGGGCAGAGAATTTCCCTTGCCAAAGACCATGACCCAGCTTACAAAGCCCATTATCTGAAGAAGTCTGAAGCTGAAAGTGAACTACAGGAAGGTATTGAAGCTTTAGCAAAATATCAGGATATGCTTTATGCCCAAGATACTTATGCCTTGCTCATTATTTTCCAGGCAATGGATGCCGCTGGTAAAGACAGTACCATCAAACATGTGATGTCGGGTATCAATCCTCAAGGCTGTCAGGTGCATAGTTTCAAAGTTCCTGCTGGGGAAGAGTTGGATCATGACTATTTATGGCGATGTTCTAGAGCTTTACCAGAACGAGGACAAATTGGCATTTTTAATCGCTCTTATTATGAAGAAATCTTAGTAACACGAGTCCATCCAGAAATTCTGGAGCAGCGACAAATTCCGCCTAACTTGATCGATAAGCATATTTGGCAACGTCGCTTTGAGGAAATGAACAACTTTGAGAAATATCTGAGCAGCAACGGGACTATCATCCTCAAGTTTTTTCTAAATGTGTCTAAAGAAGAGCAAAGAAAACGCTTTCTAGAACGGATTGAACTTCCTGAGAAAAACTGGAAGTTCTCTGTTAATGATGCGAGAGAGCGCACATTTTGGCACGACTATATAGTTGCCTATGAAGAAATGTTTAATCACACCAGCACAGAATGGGCACCCTGGTATGTGATCCCAGCAGATCACAAATGGTTTACTCGCCTTGTGGTAGCAGGCATCATTTATGCCCAATTGAAGGCACTCAATCTCAACTATCCCAAGGTCAGCGAAGCAAAACGCCAGGAACTTTTGCAAGCAAAGGAAATGCTTGAGAGTCAGAAATAAAGACCACAATCCTTTAACGGAGACTAACTCCATCACGGACTTTGAGGAAAGCGTCATGAAAATCAGTCCCCTGGCTGGAAAGCCGACACCACTGGGAATACTAGTCGATGTACCACGGCTCATCACCGCCTACTACACCGAGGTTCCCGACCCATCAGTACCGGAACAGCGAGTGAGACGGTCGATCCCACCTTTCGTTTCATGACGGTGGATTGGGATGGACAGATTCGGATGGACCCGTCTTCGCCCTATGCGATGCAACCACTGATCGAGATGAAGGATCGCTTTGATCTTTCCTTCGCCTGCGACTACGACCGACATGGCATTGTCACCAAAAGCGAAGGATTGCTGCCGCCTAATCACCGAAGAAAGGCAGAGGGCAGAAGGCAGAAGGGAAGAGGTTTAAGGACGTGCCCGATGCCACTGGGTCTGAAGCCCCTAACTTTAGTTATGAAAAACAAAGAAAATATGTATTTCGAGACGCAAAGCGCTCTTAAATACTGCGTCCTTGTTAAATCCCCTGACTTTAGTTATGGGGATACATAGCTGCCCTCTGCCTTCTTCCTTCTGCCTTCTTAAGACCTCTGCGCGGCAATTTTCTATCTTTTTCAAAACAGGCCGAAGTGGCACAAGGAAGCGGCGATCGGCAAAACGGTAGTGAGCAGTCAGATGATTGACCGGATAACTGCCAAACTTGGACGGCACCTCGAAAAGCTGCCGGTCGGTTTCAAGTGGTTTGTGGGAGGATTGCTAGATGGCTCACTAGGATTTGCGGGAGAAGAGAGCGCGGGTTCGGTGTTCGCTCGTCTGGATGGCAGCGTCTGGACGACGGACAAGGACGGATTCGTTCCCTGTTTGCTCGCAGCAGAAATCACCGCGAGGACAGACCACGTGCATTTTCAGTTACGTTTTGTATCGTACTCAATCAATTCATTCAGGAAATAAAACAACCGTTTATCACACTAGTAGTCAGAAGCAGAGTTGTTAATTTCAGGTAAGCAGTTCTCAAATTCAATCAGGAGTTTATCATGAGTTTGGAAGATAGAGTTAAGGCAACCGCCAAAAATATCGAAGGCAAAGTTCAAGAAGCAGCTTTGCGATCTGACTGGCGAGCCCAAAGCTCAGGCAGAGGGCAAGGAAAAACAGGCAGAGGCGAAAGTTCGTCACACTGTTGAAGATTTGAAAGATGAAGTCAAAAAAATTGTTGTCACCGGCTAATAGTTACCGCTATTCATTCAACAAACTCAATTAGGAACACTTACTCAAGGACTAAATTTTCATCTAAAAGGAAGAGGAAAATATTATGTTAAATCTCATTTGGACTGCCGTTGTTGTGCTTTTCGTCCTCTGGTTGTTAGGATTCTCAATTCACATTGGTGGCAGCTTAATCCACCTGCTTTTGATTTTGGCACTGATTGGCGTTGTCTACAACTTGCTTGTGGGACGTAATCGTTTCTAATAACTATTGTGGCTTGGCTTGCAAGCATGAAGCCGTATTTCTTAGATTGTAGAAAAGAGGTTAGTCAAGGTCGCTTCAATTTTCTGCTTAATCCTAATACTATTGCAGAAATTGACCCAGAAATCAAACTGGCTAAGTATGAAAAAGTTGAAACTGTTGGTCTAACTCATCGAGGTAATTGAAATGAAAACAATCGGATATTATTCATTATTGGGCTATCAACTTAAAGCTGGAAAGCTAATAGGGAGTACATCCCAACACACGCAAGATTCATCCTTATTTATGGAAAACACCGTCCCGCATTACACTACAGGCTCATTATTTCTTTTAATCGTAATTCTTGGTGTTGGAGGTTTGTTAGCTTTAACTCTTTCGAGCGCTATTAAGGTGGCGAATGAGTGGGAAAGATTGGTAGTATTGCGGTTAGGAAAATTCCTCGGTGTCAAAGGACCGGGACTCGTTTTTATTATTCCGATCATCGACACGATACCTTACTGGATTGACACTCGCGTGCTCACGGCTTCTTTCCAGGCGGAGAAAACTCTGACTAAGGATACGGTGCCGGTTGACGTAGATGCAGTTCTGTTTTGGAAGGTTGTAGATCCGAAGAAAGCAGCCCTGGATGTCGCCGACTATAAAAGTGCTATTAGTTGGGCTTCCCAAACGGCTCTGCGGGATGTTATCGGCAAGACCATGCTATCGGACATGCTGGAAGGCAGAGAGAAAATCAGTCAGGATTTGCAGAAAATCATTGACGAGCGCACCGAGTCATGGGGCATCAATGTGATCTCGGTGGAAGTTAAGGATGTACTAATTCCCTCAGCTTTGGAGGATGCGATGTCGATGCAGGCTCAAGCGGAAAGAGAACGTCAGGCACGTGTGATTCTCGGAGATTCAGAACGACAGGTAGCAGAGAAGTTTGGGGAAGCAGCCAAGACTTATATCAACAATCCTGTTGCTCTGCATTTGAGGGCTATGAATATGCTTTATGAGGGTTTGAAGGACAATGCCACGATCGTCATTGTACCCAGCACAGCCGTAGAAACCATGCAACTAGGGGGTCTTGCCGGGATGACAGCCTTGACTATGGGATTGGGGCAGGAGAACGCACACCAGGATCAGAAAAGCGAGATCGGAAAACCTGAAGGCATTCAATCAATGAGGGATCTTGTAGAGCCGAATGGCACTAAATTAATCGCAAACCCTTAATGTGGTTCGTTTTTGGGTGTAGCAGATAATTAATTTTAGATTTTGGATTTTAGATTTATTCTCGCGTTGAAATTCGGGGGCAACTCTTGGAGACGCTCTCCGCGAAGAGACCTTGTTAAATTTTGGATTTTGAATCTTCAATTCCATTATCCAAAATTTAAAATCTAAAATTTGGTGATGCAATTTCCCATCTCTGGGCAGACTACAAATGAAAAATCCCCCACACAATCTGCACGATTATATCTCGGAGATATCCGCACGCGCTGGCGTGCGGGTGGGATCTCCTTTGCCTTTTGGAACCCAGGAAACTGGAGGAGGTGTGAATTTCGCCATTTTCAGCCGTGATGCCAGCCGCGTTCGACTAGAGTTGTTTGACCATCCTGAAGACGCAGTGCCTGCCCGGTCTATCGATCTAGATTCTGCGTGTAATCGTACCGGCGATGTCTGGCACGTTTGGGTGGAGGGGATCGTTTCCGGCCAATTCTATGCTTACCGTATGAATGGACCTTACGAACCCAGTCAAGGCCATCGGTTCAATTTCAACAGGCTTCTCCTCGATCCCTGTGCTATTGCGGTTTCGCAACTGCCTCCGTGGGATTTCGCAGCGGCACGTGGCTATGACCCGTTGGCATCAGAGCAAGACCTCTCTTTCTCAAAGGTGGACAATGCCGGATCGATGCCAAAATGTGTCTTTCTCAACGAGTCCTTCGAGTGGGATGGAGACTGTCCACCCCGGCATCCGTGGTCGAAGACCGTTATTTACGAAATGCATATTCGTGGCTTTACCATTCATCCCACGTCGGGCGTGGATCATCCGGGCACTTACCGCAGTCTGATGGAAAAGATTCCCTATCTTAAAACCCTGGGGGTGACTGCTGTGGAACTGATGCCCATCCAGGAGTTCAATGACACTCCTATGCCGCGTCGGAATCCGCAAACAAATCAACTGCTCAGGAATTACTGGGGCTACGATCCGGTGGTTTTCTTTGCGCCCAAAGCTTCCTACAGCAGATCAGGCGGTTTAGGCCAGCAGAAGCTAGAGTTCAAGGAAATGGTTCGGGCCTTGCACAAGGCCGATATCGAAGTGATCCTGGATGTAGTGTTTAATCATACAGCAGAGGGCAACGAACTGGGTCCAACGCTCTGTTTTCGAGGGATAGCTAACGCGATCGCCTACACGCTAGCGGGGGACAAACGCTACTATAAGAACTACACGGGCACAGGCAACACTGTCAACGCTAATCATCCCGTAGTGCGAAACCATATCTTGGCCGCACTTCGTTATTGGATGGTTGAGATGCATGTGGATGGATTCCGGTTTGACTTGGCATCGGTTCTCGGAAGGGACGGTACTGGCAAGCTATTAGCTAATGCCCCCCTGCTCGAACAGATCGCCGAAGACGCGATCTTAAGAGACGTGAAAATCATTGCCGAGGCGTGGGATGCCTGTGGTGCGTATGAAGTAGGTAGCTTTTCAGAGCAGCGCTGGGCAGAGTGGAACGGGCGGTATCGAGACGATGTTCGGCGTTTCTGGCGTGGCGATGAGGGGATGCTCGGTTTGTTTGCCAGTCGGATCTGTGGCAGTGCCGACATCTATACTAAGTCCGGCAAAGGACCCGAACGCAGCATCAATTTCGTCACCTGCCACGACGGCTTCACTCTAAACGACCTCGTGAGCTATCGCCATAAGCATAATGAAGCGAACGGAGAGAACAACCAGGATGGGACTGATGCCAACTTTAGCGAGAACTACGGTTCTGAAGGCGAGACGACGGATGCCGCGATCGCGTCCATCAGGAAACGCCAGATCAAGAATTTTCTGCTGACCCTGCTGATATCGCGCGGTGTGCCGATGCTGCTCGGTGGGGACGAATTTCGTCGCACACAAGGCGGCAACAACAACGCCTACTGCCAGGACAACGCAACGAGTTGGCATGACTGGAGTTGTCTGGAACAGCACCGGGAGATTTTTCGTTTCACCTGTGGCATGATCGCCTTTCGGTCTGCCCATCCCATTCTGAGTCAGGAGCAATTCTATACGGATGCTGAGATCCAGTGGTTTGGCCCGCAAGGAGGCTTACCCAACTGGACTGACCCGCAAGCAAAGCAGTTTGCCTGTCTGATCCATGAAGATGAGCAGCACGCACTTTGCCTGCTGTTCAATGCCAGTGTCGATGCGATCGATTTCAGATTACCCCCTCTACTGCCAGAGACTCGGTGGCATCTAGCCATCGATACTTCTTGCGAAGCGCCACAAGACCTGTTCGCTGTGGGTGAGGAACCGCGTTGGGAAAATCCAGACAATTACTATTTGAGACCGCGATCGAGCGTCATTCTCCTGGCTCGATGCACGCACGATCAAGGTTCGCAGACACCGTTCATGGAGGCCAAATGAAACCAGCTAACCCGCACATCCTGACGATCAATGGCGGCTCGTCGAGCATCAAGTTTGCACTGTTCGAGTCCGGCGACGCCCTCCAACGGATTCTGGAGGGCGGGATTGAGCGGATTGGTCTGCCGGCAGCCACTTTCCAGGTAAAAGGCTTGAATCCGGCGGACAACTTTTCGCGGTTAGTGTCGGCACCGGATCACACGGTGGCAGTGGACGCTCTGATGAATTGGATTGAGGAACATAGTGGACGTGATACCTTGAGCGCGGTAGGGCATCGCGTGGTGCATGGGGGGCCGAAGTATAGCAAGCCGCAGCGAATTACTGCGGAAATGATTGAGGAACTGCATCAGATCAGTCCATTCGACCCTGAGCATCTGCCGGAAGAGATATTGTTGACTGAGGCATTTCATCAGCGATTTCCGGATCTGCCCCAAGTAGCCTGTTTCGATACGGCGTTTCATCATGATCTGCCGCAGGTGGCTAGGCTCTTGCCAATCCCGCGTACGAGGCACGGGGTGTACGACGGTACGGATTTCACGGGTTGTCCTATGAGTTCCTAATGGGAGAACTGGCCCGCCTGGACGGAACGGCAGCGGCACAAGGTCGGGTTATCCTCGCTCACCTCGGTAATGGCGCGAGTCTGGCAGCGGTGCATGACGGCAAACCCGTGGATACTAGCATGAGTTTTACCCCAACCTCCGGGTTGCCGATGAGTACCCGTTCTGGCGATCTCGATCCGGGACTGGTCTGGTATCTGGCTCGTACTGAACAAATGAGCGCGAAGCAATTCAATGAGATGGTTAATTTCCAGTCCGGGTTGTTGGGAATATCTGAAACCAGTTCCGACATGCGTGACTTGCTCAATCGGGAAACGCAAGATGAGCGGGCAGCGATCGCGATCGCGCTGTTTTGCTACCAGGTCAAGAAATGGATCGGCGCATTCGCGGCGGCATTGGGCGGAGTGGACACATTGGTGTTCGCAGGGGGCATCGGGGAGAATGCTCCCATAGTCCGGTCTCGGATTTGCGATGGGCTGGGTTTCCTTGGCATAGAACTCGAAGCAAAGCGAAACACGGCGAATGAGGACGTGATTTCTGCACAGACCAGCAGGGTTTGCGTCCGCGTAATTCACACAGATGAAGCACTGATGATTGCACGCTTGGTGTGCCGCACCCTTGTACCAGCGTATTGCAATACGTCCCTACCTGAAAAAAGGAAAAAATTAACCCCATTGACAAAAACGCTTTAAGCGCAACTGCTCCCTAGGATAGATACTAACACCCTAGCGCAAAGGACATGAGCCTGACAGCGAGTATCTCGCAACTCACGAAACTTGTGGCATAGCAAAAACAGAAGGAATACCGATTATGAAACTCGTTGCCGATCAGACCAAATCTTCCAAATCGAAGCCCGATGCGAAAGACGATCTGAAAACCCTGCCACTGCCGGAGGTGGAAAAAAAACTGGAGTCGTCGCCGGACGGACTCAGCCAAGCACAGGCGAAAAAGCGCCTGACTCAATATGGTCCTAACGAGATCGAGGAAAAGAAGACCAATCCATTCCTGAAATTCCTCACTTATTTCTGGGGACCGATCCCGTGGATGATCGAGGCGGCGGTGATTCTTTCAGGCGTGGTGCGGCACTGGCCGGATTTCTTCATCATCCTACTACTGCTAGTTACCAACGCTGTGGTGGGATTCTGGGAAGAAAGTGCTGCGGGCAACGCCATTGCTGCCCTGAAGGAGAAGCTCGCGACCAAGACTCGGGTGAAACGCGATGGGAAGTGGATTAACCCGCCAGCGCGTGAACTGGTGCCAGGCGATGTCATCCAACTGCGGCTTGGCGACATCGTGCCAGCGGATGCCCGCTTATTGGACGGCGATCCCATGTCGGTGGATCAGTCCGCGCTGACGGGCGAATCCCTGCCTGCCACGCGTAACCCTGGCGACGCGGTGTTTTCCGGCTCGATCGTTCGCCGGGGTGAGAGCAGCGCACTGGTCTATGCCACGGGTGCGAATACCTACTTCGGCAAGACGGCACAACTGGTGCAGAAGGAGCAAACTGTCAGCCATTTTCAAAGGGCGGTTTTAAAGATTGGCAACTACCTGATCCTCCTAGCGCTGGCTCTGGTGACGTTGATTATTACCGTCGCAATCTCTCGGGGCGATCCGATCCTCACCACGTTGCAGTTCGCTCTGGTACTGACCGTAGCCGCGATTCCCGTGGCGATGCCAACAGTGCTGTCGGTAACGATGGCGGTTGGCGCACGCCTGCTCTCCAAGAAAAAAGCGATAGTGAGCCGATTGGTCGCTATTGAGGAACTGGCTGGCGTGGACGTGCTATGTGCAGACAAGACCGGCACCCTGACCCAGAACAAGCTGACACTGGGTGATCCGTTCAGCGTGAACAATGTTCCTGCCGATCAAATCATCCTCAATGGGGCGCTGGCGTCGCGGGCGGAAAACAACGACACCATTGATCTGGCTGTTGTGAACGGACTGAAAGACAACGATTCGTTAAAGGCTTACGAGGTCGTTCACTTCACGCCATTCGACCCGGTACACAAACGCACCGAAGCTAACGTTAAAGCTAAAGACGGAAAAACGTTCAAAGTGACCAAGGGTGCGCCGCAAGTGATTCTAGCATTGTCAACCAATGCTGGGCAGGTGAAGTCTGCTGTCGAAAAGGCGGTCAACGAATTTGCGACCCGTGGCTTTCGTTCGTTGGGCGTGGCGCGGGCTGAGGGCGACGGACAATGGCAGTTTCTCGGTGTGTTGCCGCTGTTCGATCCGCCACGGGAAGATGCCAAGGCAACCATCACAAGCGCAGCCAAGATGGGCGTAAACATCAAGATGGTGACGGGCGATGCATTAGCGATCGCTCAGGAAACCGCCAAGAAGTTGGACATGGGCGCAAATATCCTCGATGCCGGGAGCTTGGGCGACTCGGAAAAGCAAGAGACATCAGTAGTGTCCGATTCCATTGAGAATGCCGATGGTTTCGCCCAGGTATTCCCCGAACACAAGTTCCACATTGTAGATGTCCTGCAAAAACACGGCCACATCGTCGGCATGACGGGTGACGGGGTGAATGATGCCCCCGCGCTGAAGAAAGCCGACTGCGGCATCGCCGTTTCGGGTGCAACAGACGCGGCGCGGGCGGCGGCTTCCATCGTGCTGACAACGCCTTGACTGCCGGTGATTATTGACGCAATCAAGGAGAGCCGCCGCATCTTCCAGCGGATGAACAGCTACGCGATCTCCCGCATTGCCGAGACGTTGAGGCTGCTCTTTTTCATGACCTTGTCGATCCTGTTCTTTAACTTTTATCCATTGACCGCAGTGATGATTGTGATGCTGGCGTTGCTCAACGACGGTGCCATCCTGTCCATCGCCTATGACAATGTTCATTACCGAGATAAGCCTGAGGCATGGAATATGGGCCTTGTGCTGAAGATCTCCACGGTGTTAGGCGTGAGCGGGGTCGTCGCCGCGTTCGGACTGTTTTATCTTGGTGAGCGCGTCTTCCATCTCGATCGCATGCACATCCAGACACTGATGTATTTGAAGCTGTCCGTGGCTGGACATCTGACGATCTTCCTCACCCGCACACGTGGCCCGTTCTGGTCCATTCGTCCCGCGCGGATTTTATGGATAGCCGTACTTGGTACACAAGTCGTGGCGACGTTAATCGCGGTATATGGGCTATTTATGACGCCTCTCGGCTGGGGTTGGGCACTGTTCGTTTGGGGCTATGCGCTGGCGTGGTTCGTCGTGAATGACCGCGTGAAACTGCTCGCTTACCGGCTTTTGCTCCCACCACGGTCAAAACGAGAAAATCCTCTCATGATTCACCAAACCTAGTACCCATATTCCGCACTTCAAGTTAATTAAGGGTCTGGTTTGGCGTTTGGGTATAGGCGTAGTTATTGGTATAGCTGGAGGCTGTTTACTATCCCAAATTATCAAACAGGATAAATTCTTATCCCAAGAGTTAAAAAATCTAGTCGTTTTAGCTAGTACCGTGTGGCGTAAATACACATACCATTTTTAAGCCTAGCCAGCAATCAATTTTTCGTAGCTTTTAATGGTCTGCTTATTTCCGCCGTGTTGTACTAGTGTCTGGGGTTTATTTAGTTTTGCACAGGTGTTACGCAGTGAATCTGGTCTAGTAGTTGCTGTATTTATGGGGATAGTTTTAAGAGCTAATAACCTGCCTAAGGTCGCATGTTTTATCATCTTGGCTTTTGCTACTATCCATAGGAGGTCTAAATACGAATGGCACTAAGAAAACACGAAACCCCTATAAAATAAGTACTTTAAGCGGATGGATTTGAAAATTACCAGAAAATAAAATGAATATTAAATGATAATAATAATTATTCTCATTTAGAG
>Ga0116229_10010224_pt1 | contig 14130 bp, 8 predicted proteins | sample S1TSphgellanicum_3_FD_87313 | JGI IMG/M metagenome (GOLD analysis project Ga0116229, IMG submission 87313) | Host-associated microbial communities from peat moss isolated from Minnesota, USA - S1T2_Fc - Sphagnum magellanicum MG | ecosystem: Host-associated > Plants > Peat moss > Unclassified...
ACATTTCTGCAACAACAACATCATCATCTTAAATTATTATTATTTCATTCCTGGTTTATTTCCTTCCCATTCTTGGTGGGCAGAAAGCTGCAGTGTCAGACTCCGCAGAGGGATGGTGTGCAGCCGGCAACCTCAGAGCTTGCAGGGTGTCCATCCGCATGGACGACCGGACGAATGGACAGAGGGAGGATGATGGGACGGATGACGGGACGCACGGATTCAGGGGAGGCTTCATTTCTCATCCCGATGTCCTTTACTATATGTAATTACATGACCCATTGGCCCACTAACCAGTCTACGAAGACCTAGGATTATAGGCACGGGCCTGCCATATGCTAGAACCAGTGATTTTTTTTTGGGACAAAATTTTGTTGTCCTCTAACACGGCTCAATCAGGCCAATTACGGGAAAAAAGTCTCACCACTAGTGCAAAATCCATCGGAAACGCCCCCCCCTTATGACATATTTTTGGATGAATTACAACTGAATTACCCACCTTGGTAACCTATCCTGTAAACCCTCCAACTTGCACTTCACCCTACTTAGGTAACCCGGTAACCTGCTTATGTAATTATTAGGGTTTTATTAGCAAGTAAGTGTGTATTAGGGAAGTTGGTAATCTACTTGGTAACTAACTATTGCATAATTAGATACATGTACTTGGATTAGTTAGCTCCAATGTTGTGCTGGTATGCCTTTTCCGAGGTTCAAATAAGGGTCTATTATTTATTCTAGCTTAAGGTGCATTCACACTTGGTATTAGGGACTCTAGTGTTGAGTACCCCTAACACCAAGCTAGTCATTTAGGACTTGCACTTACTTACCATGAACATTTTATGTTAAGTTAACATTCACTTAACATTAAGCTATCGCCCATTTAACATTCACTTAACATTAAGCTATCGCCCATTTAACATTGGGTGCCACCTAGGATGCCACCTAGATTATCATTTAACACCGACTTAACATCAAGTGTGAATGTATCACAATTGTTTTAAAAAAATCAATATACACTAATGAAGCATATATTCAAAGGTATTGAAAAATCATATCTTATTCATAACCTTAGATATATGTCATAATAATACCTTTTACCAAAAGATGGATATGTATTAAAAATGAAAAAAAGTCCATATTTTTACATCAAAATACATAACCACTATTTACCCCAAAAAGGGGCATATAATAGAGAGTAGTACCCAAACTCCACCCGTCTACTAGAAAACTTAATCTTTATATACTTGAATGTGAAGAATTTTTTGGAATGTTAATATATTGGAGTTTTTGATTCTTGTTGAGATTGTTGGCTCCGAATGTAAATTAAGAATCATCCGCAGATGAATTTGTTAGTGCAAATGATGATGTCCATGAGTCAAAAGGTTATTATTTGCTACTAGAAACTGCCTATAAAATTGCAACTAAAATCCTATTTACTAATAACCAAACCGCAACAAAATTTAAGTACCTAATAGTATGGGTTTTCTCTTTGCAATGGATTTTCTCCATTTGTGTTCCCCACCCATGATGAAAAAAAATTTTTAAAAAAAAAAAATGGGGGAAAAAAAAAGAGTACCTAGTATCCTTTGTAACTTGGTTAAGGTAAATAGGTAATTGCTACCAAAACAAGGGGTGTGTCACAGGGTGGCCTTGCCATTTACATAAAAAAAGTATCTTAAGGCAAAAGAAGAATTATGGAAACTCAAATATTTCACCATAGCAAAAATATAATCTTCTTCTTCAAAAAAAAATCCTCTAAAAGAAACCAAAATCCTTCAAGATATTATTATTATAACTCTATTATAACTAATCTCAAGTTTCAACACAAAGCCAAAATATATATCATCTTTCAAAAATCCTCATATTAAAAAAAATAGACCTATTATTATTACTACTACCTAGGGGCCTATAAAAATCCCTTAAGCTACTATACTCTATAATGAATCTAAACACAATATCATTGCCTTGGTAGTAGGCAAGGCCAAATTTAAAAAAAAAAAAAATCAGGCATAATTTGCTATAATAGGTGTCATGTGTTTTAAATAATACCTAAAAAGAAAGGACCCAAGTAATTAAATTGACTTTGTAAGATTGTACAAAAAAAATCATTTTGTTCAAAACAAAATTTGTTGTTCAGACAAGCCTTGTTTTGTATATGAGTACTCTACAGATCTCGGATCGGTAGTAGTGGCAAGTGCCATCAAGAGTAACAGCAAAATGGTGGGGAAGGGAGTCAGCCTTTCTCTTTCTCTCTCTTACAACTAACTGACACTCATAAGCAAAAAATGACCAGGTTATGCAGGTCTGTGGAGAGATCATGCAAGGTCAACAGAGGACGAGCGAGATTGTGTTCTAAAAAATTGAATCTTTGCAGCTGCATGTAAGACTGGACAAAATGTACAGAGTTCGAACTCAAATCTGGCAAGTCTTCACAAAGTTGCACAGTTTCAAATTCACACAGACGAGCTGAGAGAAGTGTCAGAATAATACTACCCATAATTCAACTATTCATGGTGGGGAGGGGGGAAAAAAAAAAGATTTAAAATTATACTCTGGTGAAGAAATCAATCACAAACAGAAAATTTTAGATGGAAATCCAACCAAAATTCAATTCACGTAAACAAAATTTTTTTAAAAAAAAGAAAAAAAGAAGTGCCTCAAAGCAAAAGGTCCTGCATGGCTTATGTATGATGCATGATGTGTGTGAGGTAAAGCTTTTGTGGTTTCATCTATTACAATGTACAATAATATGTGATTGTTGATTGTGGCACATATTGCATTTAAAATGACACTTTAATGTAACATATGCCACAAATGAACACCATGGGTATTGTACAAGATGAAATCACAAAGTTTATCTCATCTATTACAATGTACAAATATGTGATGTTTATTGTGACACATATTTACATTCGAATGTCCCAACACAAAAAACACGCTGTATTGTACATTGTGATGGATTAAATCACAAAGTTTATCTCATCGATTATAATGTACAATTATGTGATGTTTATTGCAACACATATTACATTAAAATGACATTTTAATGTAACATATGCCACACAATGAACACGCTGTAGTGTACATTGTGATGAATGAAACCGCAAAGTTTTATCTCACACGTGTCGTGAGCTGCAGCTTTTTGTGTTAGAAAAACCGCATTATATTGAAGTGACTACACATAGTAAGTATATATATTTATATTCTTTCTTTCTCTCTCTCTCTCTCTCTCCATCTCTCAATTCTTGATGCAAGGGAATCAACCCAGATTAGCTGCCTGCACAAACTCTTCATATTATTGTTCACAAAAGGGCCCACCCAATGTACAAGTAGTGGTACATTGTAACAAAGAAAAAGGAACAAACGTGGGTGAGTTGAGAGAGAGAGAGAGAGAGAGAGAGACTGGTTGCCATTTTTTTCTCAGAACTTATTATGATGCACCACTGATTTGTACCCATGTTCTTATAGTTTGAAGGAAACTGGTTGGTTGTGCACCATTGGGTTTCGGAAGTGCAAGAGAGCCTGACAGTGGAATGTTGAGGAAGTATTTAGTACTTAATACTTAATCCATTAGTTTAGTACAAGAGTGTGTTGCCAGTATAATTTTGTGTTGCAGCAAAGTTTGGAAGGCAAGTACTCCCCCTCCCCCTCCCCCCCCCCACCGTCCCCTTTACATGATTGAGCAGTTTGGAGACAAAGAGATTTCAGTTGGTGGTGATGGTGATTGTGAGTTCTGCATAAAAGCCCTTACAAGTAGGTACTCACCATAATGACTCGAATTGAGGCTACATATGAGTCTATGTAATTGGCCTTTTGCAAAATGGATTCAAGCACTTGTATGTGTCAACTAATGCAGATTTTCTTTCAGATTCACCATATCATGAAATGTTGTGGCTTCTGATTTTTAAGGCTTATGGTTGTGTACAATCAAAAGTGTGTAGGAAATTATTTCTTAGTTCATTATTTCAAATTCAGGTTGCAGAGGAAATCATTTTCAATGAACAATACTTTTAATTGTAATAAAAACTAAAAAAATTAGCAAGCATTTAGTACACCCAATATTCCATCAATTATTTAAATTTGGTGTCAATAAGTTTCCACTCCACCAAAAATGGGCTCAACCCATTTTTTTAATTTTAAAAATTTTTGTAAAAAAAAAACTTGTTGTTGAAAGAAACAAAGGAAGTGGGTCATACCCTTTTATGCGCCAATGCATTACTATTTATGCAAGTATGATGCAACCGGGCCCCAAACCACCATTCATTCGATTGGAACATTCAAAGAATCAAAATTCATAATGATCGTGCATACATGGAAAATATAATGCATTTAAAAAGGACCTGTCTTTTTGCTCTCAGAAGGCATAACAGAGTATCCATATAGAATATGTATTGCTGTTCAACAAGCCATGTGCATTTGTGGGGGCATGCACACGTTCTACAACATATGACCGAGTATGCAGGCATATGTTTTGGACGATGTGTTGTCGTGTAAAAAATAGCTTAATTTTTAAAGCATACGGGGTTGAAACTTTTATGTATGACCTGAAGAAGAAACTTGAACTATTTAGGTTTGAGGAATTCCACTTTGAAGACTATTAACTTTCTCTCCTCCCCTCCTCCCTTCCCGCCCCCCTTTTCTTAAAGGTTAATTTATCTTAGTGAAACGGAGAACCTTGAGCTACTCTCCAAAAACATACATGTTGAGTAAGTGTGATTTGATTCTTTAAAGGATTTTCTACATCAGTTTCCATCTTTTGTTTTGAAAGCATGGTTGCGATCTCCCAAGTTGCAGGAGTTGGTTGAACCAACCAATGTCAAAAGAAGCTCAAAGCCCAGTAAAATAAGGAAGGGAATGCCTGAGATTTTGTTTAATTGTACTTGGGTGTTCTTTGTTTAATGATGAGGTTTGAGGTTATTTGCTCAGGAGTACTTCCAATTCAAAATATCTTGGATCTATAATTGTTGTAATAGCGCATCATAGGCTTGTGCTGACTAGGTGTGAAGAAAAAAAAATTGTGACCAATGAGATTGTTTGAATTGGGTGCCTTGAATTGTTTTGTTTGAAAGTTGCCTTAGTGAACTAATACCTATAGGTTGTAATAGCATCATAGGCTTGTGCCTAGGTGTGAAGAAAAAAGTTGTGGTCAATGAGATTGTTTGAATTGGTGCCTTGAATTGTTTTGTTCAAGAGTTGTCTTAGTGAGCTAGTACTTATATGTTGTATATTGCAAAGTTGTGCCACGAACTAGGTCTTTCTTGCAACAACTCTCTCTATGACCTAAATTTCTTAAGGGTTCAATTGTACTACCTATTGATGCATCCATAAATACGATTACAAAAACACTTTGGAACATTTGCCTTGGGTGAATCTTGTTGGTCATTTTGGGGTTTGGCTTTGAAATCACCACTACGCAAGTTGCAAATAATACTATTACAATGATATGGACTGGGTGACAAATCTTCCCTTGTAATACTCCTTGCCTCTAATGTGGGGTGGGTTTTATTCTGTGTGTTCTTCAGGTTTGGGGATGGGATGGGATAGGTAGGTGAATCATCAGCATGCAAAATGCAACAAGAAGAAGCCAAGGCTTGCTTGATCAGAAAATGAGTTCCGAAAGAGATTATATGGAGAAGACCACCCATTTCAAGTGGTGTTGATGGTGAGTTGAAGAAGAAGGTTGTTGGTGGGTTGAAGAAGAATGTTGTTGGTGAGTTGAAGATGAAAAGACACTCAGAATGTTGAAGGTTTTAAAGGGGCTTAAATGATTTTCATGAAAGCTTCAGCTGGTACTGAAGGCAGGTACCAAAAGAAATTAACTGCCCAATGTAACTGCCTGTTTCACAGGACTTTGGATTTTTCTTCATCACTTGATTATCACTCCATGTGACTCCACTCCTAGCTACTCCACTTCTCCCCCACTTTCATGTACACTTGTGATGTTTGAAAGATTTAAGTGTTCAATCTCCTTCACAGAAAATTGCCATCTCTTGATTTTGGCCCAAAAGAGGCTTACAGATAAGTGAAGTGTTGAATCTCTTGCAGCAAATTGCCATTTCATGATTTTTGTTGTCCATTAAGAGGCGCACCTGAACAGTACTAGCAGGCAGTGATCAAATTCTACCAACATTGGCAGGTAGGTACTTGCCAGATGTTGCTTGTAAAACTAAAGTTTGACATACCCAAAATCGAACCACTTGAATTCTAAATGAGTGAGCCTTTTCTTCCAAGATTTTGTGTGGGTTTTGTTCAGGTTGCTTCCAAACATACATACTCCTGAAGATGTCTTTTTGCAATAAGAACTTCCTTGAGCCCCTCTCAACAGAAAAGAATTCGAGTTTTTATTTGATGTGCAGATGATGATAAAGGAGGAGATCTCCAATCTCTTGCTTCTTCTTGTTTCCATGTTAGTACTAGTTGGTCCTCTTGATTTCTCCTCAATCTTGAGTACTGTTAATTAAAGGCTACTTGCACCCTTCTTACACATCCCCTCCTCATCTGCAACTTTTTCTCTGGATCATCAACAAGAGGAGCATAATTGTATTTCCCCAAACATGCAACTGGATCATTCATGTTCTATTGCACCCAAACCCAATTGCATGTTCTCTGCACACATCAAATACTCCAAGAACAAAGACTTTATACTTGAGCTCCACATAAAAGCTTGACTATTCTTGTATCTTTCCTCTTGATTCATTTCTTCAACATGGGTACCCTAAGCTCCAAAACCCACAACATAATTTCCTCAGAAGCACAGGTTGAGAGATTTAGGTTAGCATCCAGCTTTTGGGTCGCTCCATTGTTCTGAATGCCAAGAAAGCTGCCTATATGGTTGTCCTAAATGGGTTTCATCATTTTTTATGCTAACTGTTGCTCTTCCAGGCAATCCCTTCATGTGGAACTTTGTTCAATTGATGTGTTCAAAGTGCTGCTGCAATTGATCTGCAATTGATCTGCAACTAGACTTTAAGATTTGCAATAATGTTGAGGAAGAGCAAGCCTGCTCCTGCATGCTCAACACCAGAATCATTGAGATCAAATTCAGTCCCCAGAACACATGACCCGGTTACTCGAACTCTCAAGTATGTGGACCCAGGTCATCGATTCTGTGTGCCAAATTTTGCTGCTGCTTCCTTCACCCCCAAAGACAAGCACTCCAAATACCATAACCTCTGTCACTCCTCCTGTGGAGTTATCAGAATGACAAGTGGTGACCTCTATGCTGTACACAATTGTTTATATACCTTTGCCTCTTAATATTGTTTTCTTGGCTTTCAAAGGAAGCAGTACTTGTACATATACTTACGCTTAGTTGATTTGAAACTCAGGCTGCAACTCACAAGGCTTAATTAACTTCTGCTACAACCAAATTCTATGTGGAAAAAGTTTCATGGGTCTCATAGGACATGGGCACCGCAACTTTGAAATTTATCAATTTGAGATTTGTACATAAGATACCTACAAGATTTACAATCTTTTGTGTTCTATGCAGATACCACATCCTCAAGTACTAACTGGATACAAGGTCAAAAATGCTTCAGGCCAATCCAACTTCAGTGATGTCACGTAAGCCACTTCCCTCCTCACACCACTCCAGCTATAATTGCTACATGGCTTCTCCTCACCATAACATCATTGACTATGTGCCATTACCTAATGTCAATTTTTTTTGCCATTTTAATGTAATATGTGCCACAATAAACACCACATTTTTATACATGATATTGGATGAAACCACAAAGTTTACCTCACGCACAAGTCATGAGCTGCGGGTTTTTGTGTGAGGAAATCCACACTCTCTTATAGCAAATTTCAGCTTTTGCAGAAGACAAGAGAAAACATTGGGTGAGTGGATGTTCCCTTTGACATAAGTCTCTGATTTCCTCTCCCCAGTTCTCAAACTCTAATATTTTATTGCAACATAGCACATCTGTGTTCATAGATCTCAGTGAAAGAGTGTCCCCACTGACACACCCATCAGTGTTGTTGTCCAGGTCCAAAGCTTACTTTGAAAACACCATGATCAAAGTAGGGGAATTATCTGGCAAGCAGAAAAAGTTGTGTCCATATCATTTGTGGGCACCTCGAAACCAAGCCCTGCACATAGTTGAAAATAATGTGGGCCTCAGTACATTTGATTGTCGCAATGCCAGCTACATCAGGTTTCATCTTATCTTCATTTCCTAGTGACTTTTGAGCTTGTAAAAAGTGTTCGTGTGTGAAGATCATAACCCAGCCACATCAGCACAATTGGAAATATGGTGATTACTACTTGCATTTAAATTTGCATCAATGGTGGTTGTTCTAAAGGTGGATGTCACCCACCAAAAGCACAACAAACGTTCACCATTTGTAAAACTAGCAATTAATTTCTTTGGTTTTACATTCTCTTTTGTGACAATGTGAAAAAAGGTTGGTAAGTGGGCGGCCTCGTGACATGAAGACACCAATGAGCACCAACCAGCGCTACATGAAACTAATAAGAAAAACTCCGGGAATGTCTAATGCATCATTATTTGCTGGTAAGTTAATCCACATACATTCTTTGGCCTTCAGCTTACACATGTAGCTTTTAGGGCTAAGGAAACATACACACATAGCCAGAGAGTTAACTGGCTGTGAAAGGGTAATCCAAAGTGGCTTCAAGTCACCTAGGAAACATGCAGTTGACAGGGATTAGAAGGTACCCAATTTGTGAATGAAGGAAAATGACCCAGGATTGTGATCATGAGATAGCACCCTTCACCATGCACTGACAGATTACAATACATGAAGATTGATGATGTCAAGGGGAGGATGGGATGTGCAGACAGATCCAAGAAACACCACAGATTCCAAACAGGTATAAATGAGTAAAGGTTTCAACACTTCAGACTGCTCATGTAAGACATCAAGACACTAAGGTTGTGTGATCATTCAAAAATCAAACTGGAAATCTCAAGTCTCAATCTCAAATCTGCTGCATGGAGACTTGGAACAGCCTGAAATTTTGCCATTTGGAGAACACTCAAATGCTGGCTGAAGCAAAGCATAAAATTGCAACCATCTTCCCCAGCTTAGGTAAGTAACAGTTTCAAATTATTCTGCATAATCTCAAATTCCAGATTTTCCCAATGGCAATTTTCTTCACACACTGGATAGATAGACTTCCAGAATAGCCAAAAAACCTTCAGAAGAAAACTCAGCTTACATGTTTAGAAACAGATTTCCACAAGCAAAGGAGCAAACTAACCTGTTTGTACTGATAATCTGGCTTTGCTGGCCTTCTGTATAAATGATTGTTGGTTCATACAGAGGGCCCATATACAAGACTTGAGAGACATGTCTCCTCCACCTCTTGATAGAGTTTTATTCTTCACATGAACTGCAAATATGTGTCAAGGGTTCTACATCACACAGCAGAGAGACATAAAATAGTTGGGAATGGCCTCCTCCACATTTATTGGACTGACTCCATTGGGCTGCCTTCATCAGAAACTCTTTAATCTCATCCTGCAAAATATAATCTTCATCTACAACTCCTAATGATTCAGTAGAGTTCAGGCTATTGTCAAGTATGTATTTCACTTAAAGCCTAAACCCTGAATCCTTTCCACCTTCAGTTATTTCACTTGCTCTGAACCGTGTAAAGCAGACAAAGACTTGACCTAGGTATTTGTCCATAGTGCATTGCCTGATTCTTTGGTACCCATAACAGGGAAACAGAACTCTACAGCAGAGCTATATTTACCATGCAAAGATCTGCAGTACACATGGCCCAGTGATTGGGCACCTCATTCTCTTCTTGTGCATGATGCTAACTCCCTGAAAGGAAGTAGCGCGTATGGATCTTCCAAGGAAAGAAGCCTTAAGCATGCTGGCTTAAGCTCACTTCTTTCTGTTTATTTGCATTCCGGATCTCCTCAGATACACCCTCAGCAAGAGCTTTTGCATCATAATTTTTCCCAAAAAACTTCACAAAATCCATGTTTGGATCCATTAAGTACCTGCAGGCCAGAAACAGCAGCACAAGATGCTTAACAAAGGTTTGCAAGGCAAAAACACATAATCAGAAATATACCCAGCTGAACTCAGCAGCCAATGATTAGCCTGCTTTGGGAATCAGAACATCTCAACAACCATGAATGACCCTAAACACATTCATGGGTTTAGGGTTTAGAATAGAACAGCAAACAAAAAAGTGGTTGATCATAGCTTAACTGTCATTATAAGTTAGAACTCAAAAGATGTGCCACAATTTCATAACCCTTGCCTAAAAGCATAATTGTCAGGAATATTAACACAGGTTGTAAACCTTGACACATACATGATTATAGAATGGTCAACAAGATAATCATTGCCCTCATCTTCAGTCTTCATGTAGTACACCCTGTACTCACGAGCCACCTCTTGAATGTCTTTTACACTACCAGTCAGCCCCACTAATCTGGGGTGAAATTCTGCGAAAAAAACCACCAGCAAAGTCTGACAAATTCAGTAGTACCCATTTGAAGTGCCCTCCAAACACAAGCAGTCACCAGATTTAGTTGCATTGCCTCCCAGTAAAGAGATGGCCCAAAGAAACATCTCTTCTTCCCACTACTCTCACCAAAGTGAATCAGTTGCTTGTGTGTAGATAACACAATAAAGGGTCTAGAGTGCTGGCCCAGAGGATATATCCAGTCTCTCAAGAGTCACTCACTGTGGATCCAATGAAACCTGCAGCTAATGGTAATTTATCCTCTTTTGGACAAAACTACTGCATTCCACCTTTTAACTCATGCATCTCCTCACAGTGCAGTTCCCTTTTATGTATTTTACATCATAAGGCTGTCCACACACAGAGAATAGAGGCCAAAATGGGTTGTTGAAAAATCAAAGTTACCTTTCAAATATTCTCGAATTTGTTCCACAGTATCACGCTCAGGATCAATAGAGATAAAAACTGGCACAATTTGCTCACCAACTTTCTTCTCTGCATCATGAAGATAGAATTTACTCCTTTCTCTGTTTCTGCTGTCTTGAAGCTTATAGTAACTGGTAACAATACAGTTGGCAGAACAATCCCACTGGCCTAGTGAGAGGACACATACCTATTTCATCAACAGCCTCAGCAAGTTTTGTAAGTTCATCAGGGCAGACATCTGGGCAATATGTAAACCCAAAGTAGATAAGAGTCCATTTGCCAACAAAGTCCTTATCGGTCACCTCTTTTCCATCCTGATTAACCAATTTGAATGGACCCCCAATTGCAGCCTTCCCAACCCCAGGGCCAGTCCTTGCCACAGCAGCCCCATCTGAGCGTATTACTGCAAATAAGAAAGACAAAATATTAAGCCCCTAAGAAAAACCTTTTTTAAGTTCAATAAACTGTAAACAGAAAACTGAATCCAGGAAATGATGAATACTGCAATAATCAGTTGCTTATGATGTAGCACAGAAACTCATGCAGAAAATGGATGGAAAAAAATAAGGCTGTATTATTTTGTATTGATTTGAAACTCCTTGTTTGTTTTCTTAGACTTTCTAACCTTTGAGCTCTCTTCTTCAGACCAGAGGCACTCAAAATGCCTCAGATGAAAAGCTGACAGCAAATACAATAAAGTATCACATATAGGCACCTTGAAGCTGCCTTTTTTTCTCCCAATCCCAATACAAGATCAGCCCAATTCCCGTAACCACCAAGAGTGCCAGACTGGCCCATGATACTGGCTGCACAATGCACATACCAAATAAACCTTAGTCTTTTTGTGTATGTGTGACCATAACACAGAGATAGAAGCTTGGGAAGTGAACCAAGACCAATCTGCAATTTTTCTCTGTATTTTGAGCAGCATAAGCATCAAGTTTGACTGCTAAATTTGCAGTTGGTATGTGACAGCCAGGAAAAACAATGGGTACAACAAAATCAATTTTCAGTCTTTGAGTTTTTATCTGTTGCTTTCATTTCTAATGAAAAATGTTTTTAGGGAGCCTGAAGAGGAGACTTTTAAGTTTCAGACCCTGGCACTGTCACTTTGGTAAGGAAATTCTGCAATCATATCATAACATTGACCTGCACTCATAATCCACACTCACAGAAAGCAAATCAAGGAATAATATATCACTGACGTACACCACCGCGGACAGCCCTTGGTTTTTCTGTGGGTCCTTTCACGCCATTGCTAGCTGACTTTGCAAGCTCTTCACCACTCTTAGCAGCCTCCGCACTACCACTGCTTCCAGATGTACTCATTCTTCGAGTCACAATGCAGCGGGTCTCATGCTTTCCTCCCTGTAAAAAGGCAAACAGAACCAAGCATCCTTGGCAGAAAACAGTTAAACATTCTCAAAGTGATGATGCTTTACTCTCAGCTATTATTTCTCCACATTTAGGATTGAATCCCATAAACCCTAATCCCTAAACCCATCTGGAACCATCACACATACTCTGTCAGCTCTTGTAAATGTATGTGCAAACCCCAGGAGTGACAAAGTTAAAGCAAATTCTGGGCTTGTGAAACAAAGATAATTTCCATCTTCCCTCTCAATAAAACAGCTGATTTTCTGAATGAAATAGGAAATCAGCTGAAGAAGTGTTGTCTCCACTGCATGAACTTTCTTCTTCACCAACTGTTAACCTAATACAAACTACACACATTGCCTGCATGGTATTCATAACTTATCTTTATCCACCAACAGAAACCCTAAACCCTAAACCCTTGAACAATTTGGCAATGTCTCACCGAACTCCAAAAGGGTTCTTTCTAGACGACCAGGCCTTCGTCGAGCACGGCTTTTCTAGCGGGTTTTCCCCTTGGCGCACACATGATGCACTCATTCACTGTGAAGAAGACTCTTTCGCTTTCTCGCCTACCCATAACGGATATTCAACACCCAAACAAAGATCAAAGCTATGTACCTGAAAAGCTTTGACAAACTGCATGTCTGCATAGGCAGCACGACGTGGACTATCCAGCTGCCACCATGGATTGCACATGCTTTCATAATGTTTCTTGAAGTACATCAGAGACGGCAGAGCATTGTGTGGTTGAGGTGAAGAATGGGGAAGAAGGCAGCGGCGTTGGAAATACCCAATACACGCTCTCCCCATCAACGTGCCTACGCCTGTCCGTGTCTGCGCTCCCGCCATTCCAAAACCCTAATTCCTTCTTTATATCGACAAAATGTTCTCAGGGAGGAATTTTGTTCTCGAATCTTGCTCCTGCGTAAGGGATACGAGTCGTGATCGACTGCTTTCTGACTGCAAAGACAAAGAAAAAGAAGAAGAAGAAGAAGAAGAAGAAGAAGACAGGGGATGGAATCAGGAGCGACGAGAGAATGCAGAACTTTTAGGGTTTACAGTTTTAGGGTTGAAGATGAGATGAAAAAGGACAACGAAAAGAAAAAAAGGATTTTGGATTGTGGATGAAAGGTGATTGGCAGCGTTGGACGGTTCTTTGAATTTTGGAGACCCTTCTGTTCCGGTTCTTTAAATATTGCGGGACCAGAGAGAGAACCAGTGCTTCTGATTTTTTGGGGAAACACATTCAGAAACAAAGAACCGTCAGCTCCGGTTATTTCAAAAACCTTGAAAGAATTGACACAATTTTCACGAAAGAACCGGAAAAGAACCGGTATTTCTCTCCGGCTGGTTCTTCGACTTTTTCATGTTTTGAGAACCATGATTTGTGTGCCAATACCCCGGTTATTTGAATATCTTGAGAACCAAGAAGGTGAGTGAGTATATACCTGGGCTGATAACCAGTGGGTATCTGTCTCTCATTCTAAGAACCACCCCAACTTTGGTTATTTGCTTCATGCTTTTCATGGAATGTCTCATCAGCCCTGGGATGTACAAATGTTGTTGGAAAGAAAACTACGGTCATTGTTCAATTTATATGCGATGGTGTTTGTGGGATGTATTCCTCGAGTTTGAATGCAAAACATATTGGCTTTTGGTTGGTCCAATAAGTTTTTTGGACAATTCTTGGCATAAGTTACTTTGTTGAGGTTGCGTTTGTTGTCCAAATGTGATGAATATCATAAATTGTTGCGATTCATTGAAACTGAAGTTCCATTGAAGAATTTATTCATAAACTTTTGAAGTTCTTTTTGTTGTGTTAAATTTTTTTGTCAAGGATGTCAATGGTAAAAGTCATCGATCAAATCAAC
>Ga0116229_10010230_pt1 | contig 14123 bp, 8 predicted proteins | sample S1TSphgellanicum_3_FD_87313 | JGI IMG/M metagenome (GOLD analysis project Ga0116229, IMG submission 87313) | Host-associated microbial communities from peat moss isolated from Minnesota, USA - S1T2_Fc - Sphagnum magellanicum MG | ecosystem: Host-associated > Plants > Peat moss > Unclassified...
AGTGTTTCTTTTAAAGATTTTCAATAGCCATAAACATTGTAGACTCAAACCCCCCTGCCCACTTTTGATAACAAATGAAGAAACAAGATCACATTAGACCCATGACACAAAAAAAGAAACATTTCTCCTTGGAAAAGGCCAATCAACCAAAAAAAAAGAAAAAACAAACAAACTAATGAATGAACAAGGATTCGTGTGAATTTATTCAAGAAAACATTTGCATTCCCCTTTGCAATAGAGTTGCAATAGGCTTGGTGCTTGCAACAATTGATTCCTCTTACCTCTACTACAAAATCCCCCAGCAAAATATGCTAATCAAATTTCAACCCTAGAAATCACAACCAAACATTGTCAAATGCTCAATGCTACAATTTCTTTTTCTCATATTGGGTGAAAATAAGCTAAATTAAATAGCCCAATGCTATGCGTAAAAACAAAAACAAGTAATCATTAAAAAAATTTGATGTATTGAAAATATATTAATTATTCTATTCAATGACTAATATGATGATAATTTTTCACATTATTGTTAAAATGTTGAAGAACCCCATCTTGAAAATATATTTAAATAGATTTTATTTAAATGCATCTACTTGCAACAAGATTTTAGTTTTATAAAATGGGTTGCAAGCATATTTTATTTTAAGTTTTTTAACTTTGAGGTTTATGAAAAATAAGAAAATATTTATGTACTTTTAAATTTTGCATATTATAATCATAATATATCAAACTTCTAATGTAAAAATAACTTTGAACACCATATTGACCAATTAATTTTAAACATAATTTAAGCTTATTTTTATGATATTAAATTTTTTTAATTTTATTTAAAACTTACCATAAATTCAATGGAAGAATTAATGGTTTCAAAATTTTATTTATAAATATTTATATTGTATTTTTGTGTGATTATGTTTTAAACTATTTTTAAGGTTTTGGGTGGACTATTTTTAAAATTTTATTTTACCTTGTCAATACCTTATGCCATTTCCATTTCCCTACCTTCCTTTTAAAAAAATGTGATCCATGAAACACAAACCAATATTTCCAAAAGGTTACAAAGAGAAAAGCAAAATGATATAAATTTAAGAAATGAAATAAATGAAAGAAATTATGGTTCCAGATCAAGGAAATTGTCCAAAAAAAGGCAAAGTAAAATTCTCTTCAAGATCTCTTCCTTAAGCTCTTTTCGCACTAGACTCAAGAATAAACACAAGAAAACACAAGAATATAAACAAACACAAGATTACAATAAAACAAGCATAAGAAAAACAACTCAATGTTGAAGTTGTTGTCAACAAATTCATACTAGACTCAAGAATAAACACAAGAAAATACATGAATATAAACAAACACAAGATTACAAGAAAACAAACATAAGAAAAACAACTCAATGTTGAAGTTGTTGTCAACAATAATATCTTGTGCATGGTTATTGATATGAGGAGTTACAATTATCAATGTTGATTTTTTTTGGCAATACAAGTGTTGTGATGGAGGTGTGCAACATCAATTCCTTCCCAAACATCATTAGCTTGTCATTGATAGGGTGCTTGAGGTATTGTGACAGACATGCTCAAACAAGACAATTATAATTTTATTTTTTTTATTACAAGACTTTCAATTTCAACCCTAATTTTCAACATAAAACTCTAATTGATTCAAGATTTTAAATTGTTGCATGTGAACACAAAAATGCGCTTGAAATAACTTGCACCTATATTGATACCAAGGTAAAAAACCAATGTTTTGTGGATATATTGTTTTTGATATATGCTAGGGTAAAGGTACATCAACATTAATTTTTCTCCATTAGGATAAGATCTAGGTATATAAAATTTGTGATTTATAATAGATGGATAGGGTCTATGTACCCCATGTATCATATACATTTATTTGGGGTTTTAAAACATGTACTAATTAATTAATTTAAAATGAAAAAAAATTGGAAAAAACTATTTTCAAAACTCCAAACCCAATGTGATCATGAATAAATCCCATGTTAAAATGCAAAATTCAAAGTGTTTGATTCATCCTTGAATACAAATATGCACAAACACATAGAAAAACTTTGATTTTCTCAATGACCATGGAACTCAACTACTTAAAGCTAGACATACACACACATAAAATGCTAGAACTAAGGAAATTTGTGAAGCTTTTGTGAATCAAACCTCCACTATGTGTTTGGGATTGATCACTAGTTTGTTGACCCCACATTCCAACAAATCAACAAAATTGGAAACACTTACAAAATATACATAGGTTTCACATCTTACTTACCCTAAGCCTACTTATATTAATTTTTGACACATATCCCCTCCTAGGTACAAATATGTCTTGCATATATTCAAGGGTATGAATAGGGCATATTTTTTCAATTTTACATACCCACTACACTATGTGAGATTATTATCTTTTTGAAAATTTTTAAAATAACAATACACCCTATTCAAACTTGATGGTTATATTGTAGTAAAATATGTACCCACACAACGATAGTAAAAACCAATTTTGTGCAGTTCTCTATGCCTCGAAGAAATAACTAGTAGGTAAAGGTTAGGCATATGCATCATGGGTCAGAAGTTCTCAAAATATAAAAAATCAATTTTTGCCTTAATCACAATTCTTAAAAAATCAATGAATGAATGAAAGGACCTACCTTGAACAATGGATTCTTTCATGAAGCCAACCAATTGATTATGAAACCCTGCCAAACTTCATAAAAAGAAAGCACCCAAGAAAGTGAGAAAAAAGGCAACAAGGGGCAAGGACCAAAATCTAGGCAAGTAAATAACCCAAAAGAAACGGGCCACATGGAGGTAAATGAACCATTAAGTACCAAAACTTCCACTAGTCGCTTGAAGCATATCCATTAAAGAAAGGGGAGGTAAACTTAATAAAACTCCAAGCCTCGAAAAACCCTCCTTTATAATAACAACTTGCCTTGAGTTGGAGGTGGCCTACGGTCTTTGTAAAGCCAACAACACGATTTGCCTATAAAAGGAACGCAACATCGATAAAGGAGGGTCTCATGCCTTTTGTTGTCCATGCCATGTTAGCACATCAATGAACAAAATTATCGAACTAAAACTAGTGAATACACCCAAAAACCTTTATGGCAAAAGGAAAAAACACATATGTCAAGTAACGATCACGATAAAGTCTTTCCTTCACCTAAGCTACCACTATCATCGCCACCCCACAAGTAAATAGTTGCCCATGATACCAAGTTTGTTTGAATGGGGCTGGCAATGATGACATTGGCCAATTTGCAAATGCCATCAATCAATAAAACAATGTCGACCCGTTAACAAAAAAATTGAAGAAAAGGCGGTGGAAGAACGTGGGTTTGTTCCTACAAGACATGAAACCTTGCATTTCTTGCAATTGACCCAAAAACATTTCAAACGACATCATGAGATGTAATCCTCTCCCCACAATGGGCATAGAAGGAGGTGGATCCCCATGGGGTCTAACGGCTAACCACAAATGTAATGTGTCAGACCAAGAACCAAAGGATGGGGGAGGCCTAACTTGGTCCACAACGCAAAAAAAAAACATTTGAAAGCAAATGAAAACATGGGATGATAAGGTGAATAAATACCAAGCTCCTACACCAAACCCTGCACATGACTTCAAACATGCCCAATGCGAATTAAAAAACATGTCAGAGATGATGTTAACAAAGGAATGGTCATGCAATATCACTAAAATAATCTCCCAAAGTCGATATATTGCCCTCTATGCAAGTTGTTCAAACAAGGATAAACATGTTTCATAGCTAGGGGAAAAAGTTCTTAAAACAACCCCAAGTGTGCCTGGAAGAGGAGTGAATTCAAATTGTTCATCCCAATAGCCTCCAAAAGGAACATATGTGAATCCAATAATGATTTAAAAGCGATGACAAACATTATTAACACCCAAGTCCCTAAATAAGTTGTCAAAACAATGGTTTCTACAAAAATGAAGGCTATCCCACCATTAGAAATGGGCAGCAAAACCTACCGACCCACCAAAGGCACCTTTGGAAACTCAAGAAAACTTGGGCCTAAAAGGTTTTTGAAAACCTACACAAGGGCCAAATTGAAGAAAACAAGTTGGTGCCAAAAGTTCAGGAGTGGTAAAAAAACACAAAGCAAAAAAAAAGGTCTTTATGCAAAACATCGAGATAGGATCTTGAAAGCAATTTGGACATCCCCCAAACTCGAAACACATTGCATGATGAACATCCTCCTCCAAAATGTCCTACAAAAAGCAAGAAGACTATGACATAGGGCAAAGGGGACCCTTAAAATTCTAATGTCGTTGAAAGGCAACAAAAACCATGAAGGGGGGAAAAACTGAGGGGTAAGTTAGAACGGGACCAAGCAACACACTTGTGAAGTTAGATAGCTAGACCCATTGAAGCTAGTTGGGAAGCAAAATGGTCAAAAGTGGAGGGGACAAGGGAAACATGGCCAAGGATGTGAACGTCATCTACCAACAAAAAGAAAAGACATGAAGGAAAATTAACAAAAGAAGTTTGCAAGGCACAAAAATGAATAAGAACAAAAAGAAGCTTAACAAACAAATCACCCTAACGCATGCCCATAGACAAAAGGATAATAAATAACTCACCCTTGGGGGAATGATGACTAAAGAACAAGGGCAATTGTTAGGCATAAAAAGAATGAACAAAATGGAAGAGCAGAAATAACTAGCCTCTTATTGCATGAACTTCCTAAAAGATGGCCTTACACAAGATGGAGTGAAATGCATTTATCACATCCACTTATAACACCACCCAATCAAGGTGGACATCCAAAGTAGCTTGAATATCGTGCACCATCACTTCACACCCGCCTCTAACTACCACGCCAAATTGATGAGGCGAAAAATGAAAAGAAAACACATTTTAAAACTAAAAACATAAGGTTTTACTAATTAACTAATAAAGGACTTCACCTACTATAATTGGTTTAATGCCACCTAAAGGTTTGGCTAAAGCCAAAAACCTAACGACACTAAGGATGTGAATAATAAGCCCTAGGAAGTAACCCATGGCAACATGGGAACTCAGCTAGTGAAGTTGAATGAAGCCGCTAGCAAAATCTTTAAAATCAAAAACATCCCAAAGATACTTTAAAACCATGCCAAAAGGTCCCCCTATGGAAAGATGGGACATGCGCATGAAAGTTAACCTAAAAGAATCCAAATATAACTTTAAGTTTCTATCTGGCTAAAAGTCCATAAAAAACTTGGGGTAGGAGGAAGGTGAAATCGAAGGGTGGAAAGCTTGTAAAGTTCAAATGGTATCTAAAGAAGCAATAGCTAGGGCCAAGGGGGCAAAGGCCTTCATTGCACGAGCATACTTTCTAACATGCCCTAAAACTAAGTAATACCCAAGTTGTTATAAGGGGTGAACCAAAAGAAGAATCTAAAATGAGCATACATGTCGAAGGAGTTCAGTCCAAAGGTAAAATTATAAGAAATGTTTGTGCACAAAAAAAATGTTCCGCTTGAAGCTCCTCCCAATCTCCCAACAAAAATCATTAAAGTTAAACCTTATTTTCCAAAGTGGGAATAACAAGACACCACTCAAGGAAAAACAAAAAAAAATGTCAAGCGGTAATGTCAAACATGCACTACTACAAAAGTGGGGTGCAGTTCACTAACCTAGATCACTATAGGACTTTAAAAGTGAAATTAGTTCATTGCATTTTATTGATTTCACCTTGATGAAAATTATTTCATTATAATATCATTATGTAAATATCATGTTTCATTACTAATTAACATAATTCATTATTATAATTTACTGTAGAAAATAGGTTTATTTCTATGTTTTCTTAAATATTTTATATATGTTACTTTATGATATACCCTATATTATTTTAAGCTACTTTAATTATTCTAACTTATACCTTATGTTATTATAAGTTATTATAGGATCTTATAAATTATTATACCCTAAACTATTATACGTTACTTTACCTTAAGGTATCTTAACTAGCTTATTACAAGCTTTTAAGTTATTCTGAATTAAATTATTCAACTAACCTTACGCTATACATTAGGTTATTTTATTTTAAGTTAGTATATGTTATTTCAAGTTATACTTTAAGTTATTCAAGGTCATTTTGCTCTATGTTATTATAAATTATTTTATAATAAGTAGAATAACCTAAAATAATCTAAAATAAAATATGATGACTTAAGGTAAAATAACTTAGAATAAAAAATAATAACCTATGAAAAATAATTTAAAATACCCTACAATATAATCCTACCAATATTCTATGATATTATAACATATAATATCCAACAATAATTTATAATAAAATAATCATCAATAGTCGTAATATAACATATAATATCCAAAACTAATTTATAATAAAATAATCATCAATAGTCGTAATATAACATATAATATCCAACAATAACTTATAATACAGTAACCACCAATAACCATTAATAAAATAGCCACTAATAACCACCAACAGAATATCCATCAATAGCCACCAATAAAATAACCATCAATGGCTTACAATGGATTAACCACTAATAACCATTAATAGAATAGACACCAATAACCACTAATTTAATAACATTAATAACCACTAATATCCACCAATAGCCACTAATGTAATAGTCACCAATAACCAATAATATAATAACAATTAATCAGCACAAATATCCACCAATAGAATAGCCACCAATAGTAATTAATATAATAGCCATTAATAAGCACCAATATTCACAAATAAAATATCCATGAATAGCCATTAATAAGCACCAATATTCACAAATAAAATATCCATGAATAGCCATTAATAAGCATCGATATCCACCAATAGAATAACCACCAATAACCACTAATATAATAGCCATTAATAAGCACCAATATCCACCAATAGAATATCCATCAATAACCATTAATAGAATAATCACTAATAACCATTAATAGAATAATCATTAATAGCCATTAATAAAATAATCACTAATAACCATTAATAAAACCATCAATATCCATTGATAGAATAGCCACTAATAGTCACCAATAACCACCAATAAAATAACCATTAATACCCACCAATAGAATATGTACCAATAACCATTAATAACCACCAATAGCCCTAATAAAAAAACAACTAATAGCCATATATTAGAATTGTTTAAGATTGCCAAAAATAATCTAAGTAAAATAATTTGTAATAGACGAAAGTAACTTAAGGTGAAATAACCTATAATAACCTAAAATTGTCAATAATAACATAAGGTGAAATAACCTTCAATAGCCAAAAGTAACTAATAATAGCCTCACATAATAAAAAATAACCTAAGATGAAATAATTTAAAATTGCCAAAAGTAACTTATAATAGCTATAAATACCCTAAAGTGAAATAATTTATAATAATAATAAAAACATAGAATAACCAAAAAAACTTACAATAGCCAAAAAAAACTTAAGGTGAAATAAGCTAAAGTAGTTTTTTTTTTAAAATAACCAAAAATAACATAAAATGAAAGAGCCAAAAAATAGCCAAAACTAATTGAAAATATCCATAAATAGCCATAAATAATGTAGGGTGGAATAATTTAAATTAATGAAAAATAACCATATAATAATTCAAAGTAGCTTAGCATAAGTAGTATTATTATATTAACAAAAATCTTATCCATTTATTAAAAAAAAATTCAAAAAAATGGTCATTGAAATGTTATTGAATAATGATATGCAACTTTTTTTTTGTTTAAATGATTTTACACTTTCAAAAGGAAATAAATGTAATTATGTACATTATTGAATTTTTAAAAAAAGTAAACTCGAATCATTTCATTTGAACAAAATTTCAATAATGTATGAATTTTCAAAGTTTATGTTTTTGTAATGTTTAAAATGAAGTATTTGATAAATATAATGTAATGTAACACATTATCACAACAAGTGAAGTGATTTGATGGTAAAGGTGTTTGCCTCCATTCTAAAGGTCAAAGGATTAGATCTCATGAATGGTGTTGTGTGTGGTCAACAATGGTAAGTTGACTAAATATTTTCCTATCTAGTTCCATAGAATAGGTGCCTAGGTTGATTACGTGGCCTACCTACATAGATTAAGTTTTTTTAACCTAGCCTAAAATATTGACACGTGTCAATAAATCATAGGCTAAAAATTATGAAATTATCAATAATATTATATATTAAGTAATTTAATTTTAATTGATTTCCATGCTAGCTAGTTAATTAACTAGCAAATGAATGACTTACTAAATTTGTATTTCACTTGAAAGTAATTTTGTTTCACTAGGTACTAGTGAAACAATTCATTGTCTAGAGCAATTGGTCCTTATTCACTAGGGGTTAACCAATTTCACCAGGTAAAAATGTCCAAAGTCACTCAAAATCTAATGAAATTTAAAATGAACTAGGACGCATTTTGGTGTAGTGATGGTTTAAGCAAGATAATCCAAAAACATATATGCACTTATTGTCACAAAGTGTAAAAGATCCGCACATACATTTCTATTAAAATGTTTAAAAACCCCAAACCAAAGGTTGTTTTATTTTGACAAATTAAAAACTAGGAACCATGGGAAACTATAACAAAAAAATTAAAATGCCCAACATTGGTGAATACTAAAAACACCAAATATGTTGGTTCTAAACATTTAAAATTTTCATCCTTGCTCTATATTAAGGTCTCTAAGTTCAAATTTAACATTTTCCTAGCTCAATACATCTTCTATGAAACCCTATTTAAGAAGGTGAAGGTCCCAATGTAAGTGTTGGTTCATCCTAATAGAATGAAAGGAAAAGGTGCAAGGAATTTCATCATTGCCCCTCCTTGGGCCTATTTCCATCAAGCTAATGTTCACGATCAAAGATTATACTCCCCAATAATAGCTTTTCATTACATTTGTTCCATTTAGCTATGTTCAAGGTTACCTCCCTCACAACTCTAAAAGTAAAAGCATGTCCAAATCCATAGCCATGTAAGTGTGAATCACTAAAAGATGTCATCTATCATTTAAAAATGGGAACATGTGTCTTTAATAAGTTTTCAACATGTGAAATATTCCTAAAAACATTTCCACCGCACGCCTCTACTTACACCTATAATGGCAATCATAAAAAGTAAGCAGAATTATTGGCCCCACCGCTATACCTACATCACTAAATTTTTGCCAATCCCATTAGATTTTTCATTTTGCTTTGACAATGATTTTCTTTGTTTCATTATCATCACATATCCCTTCATGTGATTTTGTTAACAAAATGTTCAATAATTTTTTTTTACACACTTTTTTTGTCATCATATTAGTTATTGTAGGGACCCACGTAAATGTAACCAAAACAAAAAAAGGAAAAAACTTCAAGGCAAAGGAGGAAAATTAGCTTTTTAAAAGTTTCCTTCATGTGAGCCAAGACCCTACTATAGGCAATAAACAACATTCCATCACATTTTGGGAATGAATGTCTTTGCATTACAATGATTTAAAACCTAATCATTATGTTGAATGGTCATTGAGAAGTATAAAAACCAAATGGGGGATCATTAAGCACAATGTTTCTAAATTTGTTGGTGTTTATGGAAGTGTTATTTCTTTGAATGAGTCAAGAAGCTTCACAAAAAATAAACTTAAGCATCCGAAAAACTTAGGATTATGTTTTATTCATTGATGGCCTTTGTTGAAAGATGTGCCTAGGTGGAGTAATTTGCATGAAAATTTCATAAAAACATCAGCCATGAAACGCCCATGTCCTTTTGTTCAAGAAACAAGACCTAAAGAACTTGAAGGTGATGATTTCAATGTGGAAGTTATTGTTCCTACCATGCCTTCCCAAGGTGGGAGGATTACAAAGCAACATGCAAGCAATCAACATATGAAGGAGGAATAAAAACTTGGGAAAGTTCATGAGGTGGTGCTAAAGGCACAAGTAGCAACAACTTTTGAAATGGCAGCAACGATGCGTGCCAAGGTGGAAACTTTGCAAAAGCACACAACTTTGCAACTTTTCATAATGCATGTGGATTTAGTGGTGTTTGACCTAGAAGCAAAAAAAAATTGCAAGTTTGGCATTTAGAGAAGCTTGTGAAGCTCAAACGATGATTGGCAATGCCTCAAAATTTGACACCATTACTTTAGAATTCGACACATGTTTATGTGGTCATGGTCACCAAAATCAACATAAAAATAACAATGGACATTGTAACAACTACTGCCATGCCCATAAACAATTTTATACAAGAGGATTTAACTACTGTTGTATCTTCACCCAATGTGATCAAAAAGTTTGATAATGTTGATTGTTTTATTTTTGACAACTACAACAATCAATAGGATTCATTTGAGCCTTGTAATGAACATGATGAGGACAATAGTTCAAGTTTTGATTTTTGCTAAAATTCAACAAGGTTTTTTTTTACAACCATTCACTTTTGCACATGTTTAGTGCAAGGAGACCTAAATATATTTTAATAAAGTAAATTTGCAATTTCGTTTTGGATTAAAAGATTTTTGTTTTGGACAACTTTTGCTAATGGAAATGGTTAGCATGTATTTTTATGTTCTTGTGATAACATTTATGCCTAGGATGTGAGAAAGTGCATGGTTGATTAGCTTGACCTAGATCATTACTGTAGACAAATGACAAATTCTTGAATTTCAAACATAAGAACACAAGGGAAGCACTTTGGCTTTGCCATTGACAAAACCCGTCATGAGTGACAATAGAGATGGATACAATGGCACTGGACGTTGTGCAATTGAATTTATTAATAAAATGCAATGACGTTTTTAGGTGATGTTTGTCTATTTTCTTTGTTGAATGTTTCTTAAATTTGATAAGTAGACCCATTTTTTCAAAACATAGCTACATTGTATGAAAGTATTGGCACCAACATTTCAAAAATGGGTTGTTTCTTGCATCCCCTTACACATTTGTTGGAAGTGTTTATATACCTTAGTGAAGTTTTTGGTTGTAATAACTAGTATAACTAGGAGTCCAAGAAAACCATACAATAAAACCATAGGTTGTTTTTCAACTATAGGAACTACAAGGCATAGTAGTAATAACAACCTCATAACTATACAACAACAATTTCAGTCTGACATGATCATAGTAGTAACAACAACTTCAATTTGACATAGTCATAATACCCTAAACCCCAATTTGATATACTCACAACAACAACTTGAATTTGACAAGTTAATAACATCAACTTCAATTTGACATAACTAAAAAGGAATTACTAAAAAATACAATGCAATTGTTCCAATTTCAAGGTCCTTGAGCACAAGATCAAAATACAAAAATGTTAACCTAGGTTCAAACATTGGTTCAAACAAAATTCCAATATGTAATTTGGACCCTTTCATAGCCCAAAGATGCTTAATCAAATCACCTCACAACCTATGACATGTTCCTACACTTTCAAGCTCCATTGTGCCTTGCATCAAGTCCTTGAATGAAAACCCTCATCTTAAGTGAACAACATTGCTAGGTTCAAATAAGTTCTCCAAACATGTGTCATTTTCATCTTCAATAATCATATTGTGAATAATCACACACGTTATCGTGATGTCATTAATAATGGCCATGTGCTAATGTTTAAAAGGGTTTCGTATAATTGCAAATCCTAATTGTAAAACACCAAAGGCTCTCTCTACATCTTTGCATGCACGCTCTTGCATCATTGCAAAATGGGACCTCTTTTCATTTTGAGGCTCATGGATCATCTGCACAAAACATGACCATCTAGGGTAGATTCCATTTGCCAAGAGATAATATCTAAAATACACAAAACCATTCATAGAGAAATTCAGACCCATAGATTCACCCCTCAACATGTTAATAATTAGAGGAAACCTATTTAATACATTAATGTCATTGTTGCCCCTAGGTAGACCAAAGAACACATGCCATATTCACAATGATTAATCAACTATGGCTTCAAGAATTATGCTTATGCGCCCATCCTTATCTTGAAAATGACCTTGCCATGTAACAACACAATTTTTCCATTGATAATGCATGCAATTGATGGATGCAAACATACCCAAAAAACCTCTAACATCTCATTACTAGTTGTTTCATGAAGTCAACTCGTGTTGGTTGCCTCAAATATGTAAATTCAAAGCAAGTTCAGACTCTTGTAATAAAGTGTTTTAGAGCCTCCATGGTTGTGCTCTCACCCAACGTGCAATATTCATCAATAGTGGCTATAACCAATCTGTAGGTAGGCATTCTTAATGTTGGAGTGCACTTTTGAATGCTAGAAAAACCTTACACACCCAAAACACCTCGCCTATAAGAAAAATAGACATCATGAGCTATAAGTGTGTCCATAATTCTTAAAAACAAAGTTCTACTCATCATGTATCACCTTTTAAATAATCTCCCATCATATACATAGGGTTTTCAAAAAAGTAGTTAGCATAAATCTTATCATGCCCAAGTTGATGATCTTTGGGCAAATTTGGAGATTATATAGGTTTAAAGCCACCATGGATTGGATGTTTTTGTTTTGATATCACAATGTTCCCATTCTCTTGAACCAACCTATTGATGAACCAATCTTCAACTTCATCTTCATACATGTGCTCTACTATTTGAGCTGCTAAAACATATCTTCATTGTTGAACCATATGTAATCAAACATGTGGAGTTACAGGGGCTGTGAATCCATAAGATCCAAAAACTTTTAGTTTCATTCTTACATCAACATTTGTTTTTTTGGTTGAATTTCTACATCATTGGATAGGGCAAACTTTTGGAAAAGTTGCAAAAATATTTGGAGATGACAGATTTGAATCGAAAAAAAAAAACCTTGGTCACTACTAACATTTTTTGGGGGGTGAATTTTCACACATTGGTGACAAAAAAATTTGGAAAGAATATGGATTTTTTTTCATTATATTATAAATTCGAATAAAAGGCCAAAGAATTGGAAAACTTGCCAATCTTTCAAGACAACAAATTTGAAAAAAAAAACTTAGTCACTATTAATGTTTCTTTTTCAAGTGAATTTTTGCACAATGTTGACAATAAATAGGAATAGTTAGCAGTCTTTCAAGATTGTAGATTTCAAAGGGGAGAAAAAAACTTGGCTAGCACGTTCATCAATTCAATTGTCAACGCAATGAAAGGTGAATGCAATGTCACCTAAACGTTAAAAAATGTTTGCGCGAGAGCTTGTCAAGCTTGTAGTAATACACATGCAAATTGTTGTTGAAAAACTCGCAATATGTTGTTGCACCGCTTTGAGTTTTGTGTAGGCTTTGAATTGTTGCACAAATGATGAACAATCATCTCCCCATGTGTGCACAAGTTGTGAGCTATTGCATAAGATACAACCTACAATGCAAGATACCTAACAGCTCGCTCTAAAAAAAAACTTCAAGAAAAAAACTAGTTGTAGACTCCCTAATAAACAGGTTTAAACTTGACACATGACAATGTGGGTGTGAGCTGAAAATGTGTTCAATCATATGAAGGGAAGTGTGGGGATGGGGGAGCGCAAGAATACGCCGTCACTTTTGGGTAATGGACCTCTCACCAGCAATGCCGGTTTTAGAGTTACAGTTTGATGGCCTACAATGGAGATGATGTTCTAACACCTTTAAACACTAATTAATTACCTGCAGATATCCAACTCAGTTGCAGCTCGCCAATGAACAATGTTTTGTCCATGCAACAAAAAAACAGGGCTCCATTGCTTGGGCTTTCCATGCGGTTGATGTGATCACAGCACACTCTATGTAATTGTCACCACAGAACCCTAATGGAAAGAGATCTTCATGGACTAATATGTTACATTTAAATCTGTCATAGAAGTGTACTGGACCCATGTCACAGATATCCCAATAAGTTTGTGTCTATAGGCATCTGAAACATTGTTGGCATCTTATATATTAAAGCAACAGTGGTGTCTGTCTGTCTGTCTGTCCGAGCAGTGCCTGGAAAATTCTTCTAGCCATAACTTCCCCAGATGTAACTGATTTCAGAGAAAAAAGAAATCAGGGGCATTCTGATTTTTTGAGGAGCTTCCCTAGATGTTCTTCCCCAGATGTAACTGACTCCAGATAAAAAAGAAATCAGGGGCAGTCTGATTTTTTGAAGCAAAAGATTTGGTAG
>Ga0116229_10010233_pt1 | contig 14120 bp, 16 predicted proteins | sample S1TSphgellanicum_3_FD_87313 | JGI IMG/M metagenome (GOLD analysis project Ga0116229, IMG submission 87313) | Host-associated microbial communities from peat moss isolated from Minnesota, USA - S1T2_Fc - Sphagnum magellanicum MG | ecosystem: Host-associated > Plants > Peat moss > Unclassified...
GCCTTCCGTCGACGCGGAAATCCACTTCGGCTTGCGTGTCCCGGCGCGCGATTTCGCCGCGGTCGTCGTCTTTTTCGGAATGGTGAATTGCAGCGTAACCGTCGTCGATTTCGCCGTTCCGGGTTTCGTCGCGTTCGGGCTGGGGCTCACGACCGGGCGAACCGCCTGCGATGCGCCGCCGCTGCACGCGGCCAGGACGCAAGCAGCAGCAGTGACGAGTGCCGCGCGGAAGAGGTGCCGCATCAGTTCTTCTTGCGTCCGTGACCGAGAATGGGAATCGTGACGCTGGTGACCGAGGCTCGGTATGAGGTAGATGCACCCGTGGAGTTGTCCGTAATCGTGATCGTCGAGAGACCCGCACCCACCGACGTCGCCGTAAACTGGTAGGACGTCTGTGGTCCCGAAGGTACCTGGACGACGGTCGGGTCCGAGGAAGTCACCGTGTAGCCCGGTGTAAGACTCGGCCCATCCACGGTGACCGAATCGGAGAGGCCCGTGCCGGGAAACGCCTCGGGATACTGCGCACCGATGTTTGCTCCGCCATCATTCGCAAAGTCGAGCAGAAATGACGTGATGGGAACCGTTACGGCACCGCCCGCGGCATCGCCGAACATCATGGACGACGTCAACGACGACGACGGCGTGAGCGTCAGGGTTCCCGGACTGCCGGGGCTGAACGAGGCGGAAAAGTCGGTCGTATCGGCGAGGGTTATTCGTACGACCCAACTCGGGATGTTCGAATTGACATAGGGCGTCGGTCCCGAGCCATTTACGAAGCCGTCACTGACGCCGATCGCCGTCGGGAGTGATTGCGCGTACGCGTTATCGACCGAAACCGACACCCCGTATTTCTCATCGAAGTTCGTGTCGTGGATCGAGACGAGGGCGGTGCCGGTCGTGGTCCCGGCGCTGAACCCGACCGTGCCGTTCGTATTCGGCGTACCGGGTGTATAGGTCACGGGGGTAATGGGAGCGTTGATCGTCGGACTCGCGATCTCGACCGAACCGGACGCGGCCGTCAAACCGCCGGGACTGCTGTTGTAGACGCTGACCGTTGCTGCGTCGCCGGGCGCGTGAAACTGGAACGATTGCTGCGAGACGGTCATCTTTGGATAGAGTAGGGCCGTCAGGGTGACCGGGCCACCTGAGGTGCCCGGGTTCGTGGGGGTGAACGTGACCCCGCAGGTCGTGATGGCCGACGGATTCGACGTAACCGAAAGCACGAAGCCCGAATTGTTGAGCGCCCCCGTGATCGCGTTCGATATCGTCAGGTCAGTCGAGCATGCCGACGGAGAGGTCCCCGATATGCTCGCCGTCCAGGGACCGTTGCCCGCGCTGAGCGCGATCGAAGCTTGTCCGCCGTCGGCGATCGCCACGGCGTTTGCCGGGCTGGCCGGCACGTAGGCGTGCGACGTGCTGGCAACCGCGTAGTTTGCCGTTGCGCTGGGCTGGACGAATTCGTAATACGCCGATTGTCCGCCGCTCGTGACGGTCAGGAGATCGCTGCACGAACCGGTACTCGTCGCTGTGTACGATGCGCCCGACCCGCTCAGACTCACGCACGAGCTCGTGGCCGTGTTGGTCGAAGCGAAGGAGTTGACGTACGTTCCGGGCCCCGCGCCGCCACTGTAGGCGAGCGTAACCGCCGCGGTGGTTGTTGCGGGAAACGTTGCTACACCCGGCGTCGTGCAGGTGACGCCCGTGGGGCAGCTGGGGGTAATCGAAATCGCCGGCGCGGTCACCGAGATCGGGAAGGTTTCGATATTCGGGCTGGCCGAGCTATCGTAAACGTACAGCGTTGCGGTTCCGTACACGACATTCGACGTAGGCGTGCTTAGCTGCACCTCCGAGCCTGAGACGGTCACGTTGGCGATCGAGGTGGTCTGCAAAATGTGAATTCCACCGCGCGTGCCCGCCCGCGACGAACGCGTCTTCGACGACGGCACGTCCGACGAATTGAACGTGGCGTAGTACGGCAGCGTCCCGCCGCTTATGTTGATCACGCCGGACTGATTAGCGCCCGTGAAGGCGAAGCCGGCATTCTGCACGCCCGTGCCCTGGAGCGTTTGGCTAAACGCGATCGTACCGATGGTGAGCGACACGTCTCCCGAGATGGTGTTCGTGCCTTCGGTAACGCTCGCGGAAATCGCCGCGCCCGTCACGCCCGTCGTGCCGTCGTAGGCGACGTAGACCTGATCGTTCGGACTCGCGACCGTGGCGGTCGCCGATGGTGTCGTCGCACCGTCTTCTTCGAAGCCGATATGCGCGACCGTACCGCTTCCCACCGTGCCGCCCGAGATCGAGAGCTGGATCGGCTGATCGTAATTGCCGGGGTTGACGATGATGTTGCCGTCCGCATCCTGCGGCACGACGACGAGCAGCGATGTCGCCGCGGTGCCCGGTGCGAGCGCTTGCGGACTGAGGAAGAGTTGGACGCTCGCGATGACGCCTTGAACCGTGAGGGCGATCCGGTTTGCCTGATTCGAAACGATCGTCGCGTTGGCAAGCGTCGTTCCGAGTAGCGTGCCCTGCGCGCCCGTTTGATTGTAGGTCTTCACTTGAAACGTCACCGTGCCGACGATGACGGGGACGGTCGTCGCACAGGTAACGGTTGCACCGCTTGTCGTGCAGCCGGTTGAACCGGAGATCAGATCCTGTTCGATGATCGGTTGACCGGTGACCGCTTGACCGTTGACCGCGGTGACTTGGAACGTTGCCGACTCCGTCGTCGGAGCGACATAAGCAGCAGAGCGCTTACTTGCCTGCGACGATGCGTACGGATGAACGCTGATGGTTAGCGTCGCCTGCGTCGCCGATCCGGTGCCGGGTGCCGGGCTGGAACCGCCGGAGTTGCTCGAGCCCGTCCCGCCTGGCACGTGAGTCGAACCGCCACCGCCACCGCCGCACGCCGCAAGACTGAGAGCCAAACAAAAAAAGACAGCGCGGCGCACATGCGATCGCATACGAATTCCCTCCGATTTTCCACCGCACTTCGCGTTGCTAGCGGCCGCTCCCTTACGGTGACGACAATTCCATGCATCCGAGCCAGTCCGCGGCGGGTCAAATCCCTCGGAGGTTCACCATGCCGAAGAAGAAGCAGCCGAAACCGCTGCCCGTCCAAGGACGTCTGGGACCCGTCGCGCAGGAGCTGCTACGCGGCGGCACCCACGAAGATGCTCGCCGGAAACCGCGAGCCGAAGCCAAACGCCTCGCACTGCGCGAGGCGTTTGATTTTCCGGGTGCGGGAAACACGTTAGTATCGGAGGTCAAGGAGTGAACACCAGGCACGGAATGCGACGGATCGGTGTCGCCATCGTCGCGTTTGCCATTGCAATGGTATCGCGCGGACTCGCGCAGACCACCGTGCCGCCCCCGGTCACGATCGAAACGTGCACTCCGCTCGCCTCGCAGCGCGATCTCGGCGCGCCCGGCTCGTCGTATTCGCCCGCGCCGACGCTCATCGGTGTGCCCTCCGGGCCGACGCTCAGCGACGGGATGAGCGTTACCTTCGTGAACCACGACCCGAAGGTCGCGCGCTTGGTCAACGTCGTCGTCGACGGACCGCAGACGCACTTCGTGATCCACGATGCCGGCACGTTTTCACCCAACGTCAGCATCACGAACACGTTCCGCAGCGATGCGCGCGCCGGCAACGTGCTGCCGTCGTACATCTCGCAGGCCGTGCACTGCCGTGTCGGCGTCGTCGAATTCGCGGACGGCAGCATGTGGCGCTACGGGCAAACCGTCCCCGCCGCGAGCGGCCCGTATCATCTGATCGCGACGCCGGATCGCGTTCAGCTTGAACTGGGCGGGGAGGCGTCGCTCTTCCTCGTAAACGCGCCTGCGGATGCGGCCGGCTTCCACGAGACCGACACCTGCGCGGATGTTGCAAGCGTAAACATTGCCGCTGCCGGTGAAGCGCAAGTCAGTTATAGCGTTCGACCCCTTGCGAAGGGTTCGTGTGTGGCACGCGTGACGAGCGAGAACGGCTCGAGCCTGTCGATTCCGATCATCGTGCGATAACACCGCGCCGCTCGCCGGCCCCGGCACGGCGGCGACGAGGCCCGCGGTAGGACCTCGGCCTGCGCTCATGACACAACGCTTGGCCAATGAAAAAAGATCCGCTGAAAGCGAAGCTGGCGGCCCTGCACGCACTCCGGACGGAATTCGACCCGCCGAGTGCGCTGCCGCTGTTACGCAAGTCGCTCGCCGATGCGAGTAATTTCGTCGTTGCCAAAGCCGCCCAAATCGCCGGCGAGGCGTCGTGCGCGGAACTGATCCCGGAGCTGCTCGCCGCGTTCGACCGACTCCTGGACGACGTCGAGCGCGATCCCGGGTGCGAAGGAAAGACGGCGCTAGCGCGCACGCTCAAGGATTTGGAGTACGACGAACCGGCGGCGTTCTTACGCGGACTGGCGCACGTTCAGATGGAGGCGGTGTGGGGGAAGCGCATCGATACGGCCGGGATGCTGCGCGGAACGTGCGCGCAGGCTCTGGTCGCGTGCGATATCGATCCGGCCCTTCTGCTCGAACGGCTGACGGATCATCTTGTTGATTCTGACAAAGCGGTTCGCATTGAAGTGGCGACCGCGATTGCCCAACTCGGTCGGCCAGAAAGTGCGTTGCTCCTCCGTCTGAAGGCGCTTTCGGGCGATCTCGAGGCGGAGGTCGTAGGAACGTGTCTGGTTTCGTTGCTCGCCCTCAATCCGACCGAGTCCGTCGGCTTCGTCGCTCGGTTCTTGTCCGGCACGCACGACGACGTTCGGTTCGAGGCGGCAAGCGCGCTCGCTCAGGCAAAATCGCCGGACGCGCTTGCGTTCATCGAAGAATTCTGGACGGGACCATTGTCTGCGGATCTGCGCACCGCTACGATTACGGCGCTCGGCGGTTCGCCGAATCCCAGCGTCTGCGACTTTCTGCTGCGCATCGTCGCCCAGGAACCGAACGATCTCGCCGCCACGGCCCTGAGCGCGCTCGCTTCCAGCCGGTTTGCTGCCGACGCCGCGGAACGTGCCGCGTCGATCGTGCGCAAGCGCGATGAGCCTGCGCTTACGCGGATCTATGCGGAACATTTCTCCAGGGTAGCGATCTCGTGACTAATTCCCGAGCCCATTGCCAGCGTCATTTGGTAGCGATGGTCGTATCTACGGAGGATCTGGCTGCATGAAGCATCTGCGCAGGGGCGTTGCCGTTCTCGTCTTGGGAATTGCTGTTTCGGCATGTCGCGGTGGCGGGGGCGGCGGCACGAGTGCACCGTCGCCGGTCCCAACCTCGTCCCCGGTCGTGGCGAACGCGCTTTGGATCGCGAACGGCACCGATGTGGTCGAGTACGTTGCTACGCAACTCACCGCGAACGGTGCGACGGTCCCGGAGGCGACGCTGAGCAGCACGGCCTTCGGCGCACCGCAGGGCCTCCGGTTTGATAAATCCGGCAACCTCTACGTGATCGATGGCGGAAACGTGAGCGCCGGCGGTCTCACAAAACCGGGGATCGAGAAGTTTACGCCGGCCCAACTCTCCGCGGCGGCAGCGGGATCGACGAATCAGGTGCCGACCGCGCTGCTCACGTCGACGAGCTTTGTCTTTCCGCAACAAGCCGTGTTCGATGGAAGCGGGAACCTGTGGGTTAGCGACAGCGGCGCCGATTCCGTCTTCGAGTTTTCGGCCGCGCAGATCGCGAACGGCGGCAACCAAGTCCCGGTGACGACGCTCGGCGCGACGCCCGGCTTCAGCGGACCGCTCGGGATCGCGTTCGACGGTTCGGGCGATTTGTTCGTTGCGAACAGCGGCGGCACGACGATCGATGAATTCACGTCCGCGGCGCTCGGCGCGCAGACCGGCGACGTGACCCTCGCGCCGTTCATCACCATCTCCGACGATGGCAACGGATCGATCGCGGGCCCGTGGGCACTCGCCTTCGACGCGAGCGGCAACTTGTGGTCGTCGAATGCCAATTCGCCGAACACGATCGTGGAATTCTCCGCATCGTCGATCTTGACGGGACCGGTTGTCCCGGCCGTCACGATTCGTTCCGCGACGGTTTCCGGTCACGCGACGCTGAACGCGCCGAACGGCATCGCCTTCGATTCCTCCGGCGACCTCGCCGTCATCAGCTCCGCTTCACCGTTCGGCATCGCGTTCTACAGCAAGTCGCGGCTCGGCACGAGCGGAGCAACAACCCCGACCGCGTTCATCAGTGGCGCAGCGACGACGCTCAACGCCCCCGCCGGCGACACATTCGGCCCGGCGACGAATTAGGGAGCCGAGGGCGGGTCTCGCAACGAAAGAATATGGCGCTTGCCATGAACATTCGCGTTGCCGCACTCGTCGTCGCCCTCAGCGTTTCGTTTCTCACGCCGGCATCGGCCGACGATCCGGCGCTATCGGCACTGCCCGTGAGTATCGCGCAGCTCTTGAGTCAACGCTGTGCGCTGCTCGAGAAGCAGAAGTTCGATGTCTATGCGAACACGATGACGCCGGATTTCAGCGAGGTGCTTCCGAACGGCAAAACGCTCGATCGTGACGGCTACGTGCGATTCGAAACCGTCGACACGCGCGGCAAACGCGTCGAGTGCCGACTGGCGATTCGGGCGATCTACGCAACGCCCACCGGTGCGAGCGCCGCCTACCTCGAGTCGCAGACGGGCATCTCCCCGCGGCAATCGACGTCATATGAGATCAATGCGATGGCGGACTTCGTCTTCGATCCGAGCGCGGGCTGGCGGATGTCGCACGTGACGGTGCTTGGGAATTGGAGCGCCGTGAACGCCTTTCACGGCGGCACAGGATCGATGGATGCGCTCCCGACGCCACCGCCGGGGGCGGGTCCAAATGTTCTCCCGACGCCCGTGCCGCCGAGCATCGCCGCGACGGCCGCCGGCGTGACGATGCCGGACTGCGCAGGCTACGCGGGCCCGGGCGTGCGCATTACCTTCTCCGATGCCGCGAGCGTCCCGATCACCCGGATCGAGTTTGCCGTGGTTCTGCAAGGCCGGTTGCTGCTCAACCCAATCGCCACGGGGAAGTTTTCCCCGGGTGCGACAATCGTTCGCGACTTCACGTTCGGACACGACCTCGATGGGAAACGCTTTTTGGTTCAGCCGGTGTGCTACGTTCGCGCTCTCACGCGCGCTGACGGCTCGACCTGGACGAATCCCGACACGTCGCTCATCCCGAGGCCCGCGAGTCCGTAGCCGAAGGCGGACCAGCTGCGAGCAACGTGGCGGCACTGAACGCGCTCCGAGCCGGCGTCGATCTCGCGCAGGCCGCGCACGGCCGCCTCGTCAGCCTGATCTCTTGCGTGATTGAGCGGCTGCCGCAGCGGCGAGGATCAAGATCCGGAGCGCGGCTGGGCTATCCACGATGACCTACGCTCCGTGACGCGCCAGCGTCGCGACCACGTGCTGATTCAGGCTGACTCCCTCAAGATCGGCGCGGCGCGCGAGATCGCGATGAAGCGACTTGGGCACGCGCGCGACGAACTTGCCGCTGTACTCTTCGCTTGCGATCGGGTCAGGAATCGGCTCGTTGTCTTCGAGTTTCGCCGAGATCCATGCGTCCATCGCATCGCCGAGCATGTCGATTGCTTCGGCCTGAGTATCGCCTTCGGTCATGCAGCCCGGGAATTCAAGAATTCGCGCGAACCACGTGCCATCGCTATTGGGAACGAGTTCCCGGGTGTACGGCATAGCCCGACGTCGGGCTACCTCCGCCTCGATTGTAGTTGCGACCGCCATTTGTGCTGCTCCAACGGAATTTGTCTGTTCGGTTAGCCGGCCTCGATCAACGCGAGCACATACTCGACGTAGACCTCTTTGACCGGCTTGCGGCGCGGCATGGTCAGGGTGACCGCTCCGCGCTTGAAGATAACGTGCGAGCCTTTGCCCGCGCGTTGGGTGAATCCGACCGCTTCGAGCAGCGCGGCGAGGTCTTCGAAGCGGCAGTTCTTGCGGTTCGCAAGGACCGTTTCGAGGAGTCGCTGGGCGCGTTTCGAGTCGACCAACCCCATGGCAAAATGGTACTGAATATAGTATCATAAGTCAAGCCGGGACGAGTTCCCTGAATCGTGATGGAACCCGACGAGCCCCGGTTCACACCACAGAACAGCGTCCTGCCCGACCGTGATCAGTCGCTCGACCACGCCCCGGCACACCTGCGGCTACCCTCAGCGCACCGAACGGCATCGCATTCGATTCCTCGGGCGACCTCGCCGTCGTTAGCTCCGCCGCACCGTTCGGCGTCGCGTTCTATAGCAAGTCGCTGCTGGGGAAGAGCGCGTCGACGGCCCCGACGGCGTTCATCAGCGGTACGGCAACGACACTCGCTTCGCCCGCCGGCGTTACGTTCGGTCCGGCGACGGAGTAGTGGCCGTACCGACGCGAGGGATGCGGATGCTCAACGCCCGCGCTCGCGATCGCCTCATACTTTGAACAGTCGTTCAAAGAAAGTCGAAAAATTTTATGGAGACCGTCCAGGTTGAGGAACTCATTTCTGGACGAGAACTCCTACAGACTACTTTTTTGCGTAAGCGACCCGCGCCGCGCTCGGCGGTACGACTTCGGCCCCGGGACACAAACAGGCACCGCAATTCCTTGCAGTGCCTGACCTTCTTTGGTGGAGACGAGGAGATTCGAACTCCTGACATCCTGCTTGCAAAGCAGGCGCTCTACCAACTGAGCTACGTCCCCGATCGGGGGCGGTTTCGCCGCCCGGCTCCGCGATACCGCCCTTTTGAGGAACGGGAGCCGCGATGTGGAAGCGAATCCGGTGATCGTTCCGTCCATGGCCACTCCTTATCCGGCCGCTCCGCGCGCCGACGTCGTCGATACCTACGGGGAGGTAGCCGTCCCCGATCCGTTCCGGCCGCTCGAAGATCTCGATGCGCCGGCGACGGTGGCCTGGGTTGAGGCTGAAAATGCCGTCACGCAGGCGTATCTCGCCGCCGTGCCCGAGCGTGAAGCGATCCGCGCGCGGCTGCAGACGCTGTGGGATTACGAGCGGCGCGGGATGCCGTCGCGCGAAGGCGCGCACTACACGTTCTTCAAGAACGACGGGCTGCAGAATCAGGCGGTGTTGTACGTCGCGGATACGCCGCGCGGCGATGGTGCGCGGGTGTTGCTCGATCCGAATACGCTCTCGGCCGACGGGACGGTCGCGCTGAACGCGACGTCGTTTAGCGAGGACGGGAGCAAACTCGCCTATGCCCTTTCCTCATCGGGATCGGATTGGCAGACCTGGCGCGTACGCGATGTCGCCACCGGGGCCGATCTTCCGGATGAAATTCGCTGGTCGAAGTTTACGTCGGCGGCGTGGCTACACGACGGCAGCGGGTTCTTTTACGGCCGCTTCGATACGCCCGATGAGAGCACGCAGTTCAAAGACGCCAATTACTTCCACAAGATTTTCTTGCATCGGCTCGGGACGGATCAGACGGCCGACGAGCTCGTCTACGAGCGGCCCGATCAGAAGGAGTGGAATTTCTCGCCCGAGGTTTCGAGCGACGGACGCTGGCTGATCATCGATGCGCATCAGGGAACCGATCCGAAGAACCGGCTCTTCGTGCTCGATCTGCACGAGCCGTCGGCCTCGGCGGTTCCGCTCGCCGCCGACGGCGATGCGTCGTGGACGTATCTCGGGAACGACGACGCGCACTTCTACCTGGTCACGACGCAAGACGCGCCACGCGGGCGGATCGTCGCGCGCACGCTGGGCGAGCCGAACACGCACGCGATCGTGCCGGAATCCGCCGACACGCTCGAAGATGCAACGCTCTTCGGCGAGACGCTCGTCGTGCAGTACCTGCGCGATGCCCATGCGCTCGTGCGGCGCTTCGCCATCGACGGCGCGCCGCTTGGCGAGATCGCATTGCCGGGGCTCGGCACGGTCGGCGGGTTCGGCGGCAAGCGGACCGACACCGAGACGTTCTTCGCGTTCACCTCGTATACTCGGCCGACGACGATCTACCGGTACGATGTCGCGCGCGACACCGTAGAGGTGATCTTCGCTCCTGCGGTCGCGTTCGATCCCGATGTCTTTGAGAGCGAGCTCGTGTTCTACCCGAGCAAAGACGGCACGCGCATCCCGCTCATCATCAGCCGCAAGAAGGGCTCGCCGCGCAGCCCGCAGCAGCCGACGATCCTCTACGGCTATGGCGGCTTCAACATCTCACTCACGCCGGCGTTCTCGCCGGGGATCCTCGGCTGGATGGATATGGGCGGCGCGTTCGCGGTTGCCAATCTGCGCGGCGGCGGTGAGTACGGCGAGGCGTGGCATCTCGCCGGGACGCGGGAGAAGAAGCAGAACGTCTTCGACGATTTCATCGCGGGCGCGGAGTACCTCGTTACGCAGGGGTATACGTCGCGTGAGAAGCTCGCGATCATGGGTGGAAGCAACGGCGGCTTGCTCGTCGGCGCGACGCTCACGCAGCGGCCGGATCTCTGCGCCGCCGCGCTACCGGCGGTCGGCGTGATGGATATGCTGCGCTTTCAGAACTTCACGATCGGCTGGGCCTGGACGACCGATTACGGCTCCTCCGACGAGCCCGACATGTTCCCGATCCTCTACGGCTACTCGCCGCTGCACGCCGTGCGCGATGGCGTCGCGTATCCGGCGACGCTTATCACGACCGCCGATCACGACGACCGCGTCTTCCCCGCCCACAGCTTCAAATTCGCGGCCCGGTTGCAAGAAGCGCAAGCGGGGACGGCGCCGATTCTGATCCGCATCGAATCGAAGGCCGGCCACGGGGCCGGGAAGCCGACCACGAAACTGATCGACGAGGCCGCGGACCGCTACGCGTTCTTGGTCCGGGTGCTCGGATTCTCGCCCTCGTCGAGCGTGTAGAGAAACCAGCGCGGCGCGCCCCGCTTCGCCTGCCGCATGAAATACACGACGGCGACCGCGCCGTCCGTGAGCGCGACCTCGAAGTAGTGGCGTTTGAGGTACATCTCGCCGCGATCGTCCTTCAAGCCGCGCCACGTCCGCCGGACCTCCGCGATCTGCAAGGAGCGTCCTCTCCAGGTGAACGCCGGGGGCAAGGACGGCTCCCCCGCGCTGATCGACCGCGGGTCGAAGGCGTCCGCGACCGGGACGATCGCCTCGCTCACGAAACTCATAGCCGGATTGCGTTCGACGGTGTTGACAAAGCGGCCCGGCGACACTAACGTAAGAGGCTGTTCGTGGAAACGGGCCATTAGCTCAGCTGGTTAGAGCGCATGCTTGATAAGCATGAGGTCCCAAGTTCGAACCTTGGATGGCCCACCACGACGGAGGGAGCGCGGAAACGCGGCTCCCTTATTTTATTGCCGGGGTGAGGCACGTCTGGAACGCGAGTGAAACACGGCTGGGGTGCGTCGCGTAGAAGGGGCACGTTGCTTTCGCGGGAGGGTACTGTGACCGGATCCGAAGACTCGTTTCGTCCGCACTTCGAAGAATTTTTTCGTCAACAATCCGAAGCGGTTCGTAAACAATTCGAAGCGTTTCGTCCGCAATTCGAAGACTTGTTTCGTCGCCAAACCGAAGACGCGTTCCGTCGTCGAGCCGAAGAAGCGCGGCCTGGCAAAGCGGACGAGTTTTTTCGCCGTCATCCGATGCGTGAACCGACGGTCGTGATCGAGGAGCGTTCCTCATCAACGAACATTCACGTCGACACGTTCGTCGCCGGTGATATCGCGGGCGACGTGGTCGTCGACGCAAACGTGCATCTCCGGGTCAAGGGCGACGTGAGCGGGAACCTCGTCGTCAAGCCGCATGCGGTCGTCCACGTTCAGGGCGACGTTTCCGGCGACGTCGTGGCGATGGGCTCGCTGCTCGTCGAGGGCGACATCGGCGGCAACCTGGTGATCCAGCCTCGCTAGGGAACGCGCGGGGCCAAGCGCGTAGCTGAGGGCCCATGCTCTCTCTCGCGCTCGCCCTCGCTCTTGCGTTCGCTCCGCCGGATGGGCCGCCGACCCCCGAGCCCGCCATCCTGACGCCGGCCGCGCGTGAATTCTTGGAAGCCAATCTCGGCGCGCTTGCCGGCACGAGTTCCGGCCAAGCGCCGGCCGTCCAAACGGCGGTGTTCGAGAACGGCCGCTCCACGTTCTCCGGAGCGTATGGCGCCGTCACGCCGGACACGCGCTTTCCGATCGCCTCGATCACGAAAATGTTCACGGCGGTTGCGATCATGCAGCTCGTCGAGCAGCATCGCGTCGATTTGAACGCGCCGGTCGCGACGTATTTGCCGAGCGCGCCGAAATCGCATGCGGTCACCGTCCGTCAGCTCTTGCAGCACACGTCGGGCGTGTGGGATTACCTCCCATCGGCACTAGCCGGTGGTCTCGATAAGAAACCGGTCACCCCGCAAGGCATCCTCGCCTACGTGCTACCGCATCGCCTTATCCAAACGCCCGGCATCCGGTACGCGTATAGCAACACGGGTTATGTCATCCTCGGGCTCATCGTCGAGCACGTCACCGGGATGTCGCTCGCCGCCTACGAACAGCGCGCGATCTTCACGCCGGCGGGCTTGACGGAAACGACGATCGGGCCGCCCCCGCCGGGCGCCCTCGTCGCCGCCGGTCACATGACCGGTTCCGGCGCGGTGGCCGGCATTCAGAATTACTCGTGGCTCTATGCGAACGGCGACATCTTCTCAACGGCAAGCGATCTGGCGCGCTTCGATGCGGCACTCATGAACGGGACGCTCGTTTCGCCGGCGACCTTCGCGTTGATGCAATCGGAGAGCGTCGAAACCGACGAACACTTCCGCCAAGGACTCGGATTGATGATGACCGATGCCGGCGGGTTACATTTCGTGGGGTATCACGGTGGCGTTGCCGGTTTTGAGAGCGAGAACGAACTCGTTCCCTCGGGTGGCGTCGCGATGACGGTGCTTGCGTCATCGTTCAATTTCAACACCGCGCGTGTGGACGACATCCTGCTCGCGGCGATCTTCCCGACGTTCGTTTCTCCCGACGCCGTCGCGAACGACGGGCGCAAAGAGGATCCGGCGATCACCGGGCGCTTCAAGGACGCGCTCAACGGCATCATCGCGGGCACGCCCGACCTCGATCAGTACGATACGTCGGCGCACGATGCGCTCACGCCGGCGGTCATCGCGCAAGTGTCGGCTCAACTCAAGCCGCTTGGAGCGGTCGCGCGGGTCGACTACGTCAGCCATAATAACGCCGGCTACCGCTACCGCGTGACGTTCTCGAGCGGCAGCGTGCTCATCTGGCTCTTCACGCTGGGAACGCATGGCAAGATCGCGGGCCTGGTCGTCGATCCGCAGCAGTAAGCATCCGCATCGAGCCGCGGGCGCGAATACGTAAATCTACGGACGGCCCGCGGCGGTGTCGACGGCTATTCTCTGGCCATGGACATGCTGATTTTCGACAACACCCCGCTCCTGTGGATCCTCCTCCCAGCCGCCGCGGCCGCCGCGATCGCCGTCTACGACATCATCTACCGCCGCCCGTCCGCGCAGCGCTAGGACCAGAGCCCGGCGCGAACACAGAGCCCGACGAATCCAGGCGCGCAGCGCTGAAACACGCGAGTCCGCACCGCGTAGTACTGCTGAAAGAGGTACACACCGTGGATTACCGTTCAGCCCGCACCGATCTGATCTCGTTCGCGCAGGCGCTGCGCGCCGTCTACAACCGGATCGTCAAACCCCGACTCGACGTCCTCATCCGTGCGCAATCCGCACGCATCGGGGCTGCCGCTGGACGCATCGGCCGGGACCTCGAGGCCCGGCTCCGCGACCGCTAGTTCGCCCGAGTTAACGCGTCCACAACCTGGCCGCGCTACGATCGGACGATGGAAACCGTAGTAACGATCGACGTCAACGACGTCCCAGAACCGTTCGAATTGAATTTCGAGGACATGACGTGGCACGCCGGCCACGAATTCTCCGAAGCCGAATTCCCGCTCATCGCCGAGGTCAACGGCAAGCGCTACGAAGTCTACAGCGACGGCACGTTCGGAGAAGAAGAACTCCCCTAGCGATAGGCGTCTTTTTCGTCGTGAGCGTGGTCACGCAGCGTCCTGCTGCGCGCCCCGAGCATAGCCCGGTGCTCTCATGGGCGGCGACTCCGCCCGCCGCATCTGCGACGAATGCAACATCTCATATGAGAATGCCA
>Ga0116229_10010234_pt1 | contig 14119 bp, 14 predicted proteins | sample S1TSphgellanicum_3_FD_87313 | JGI IMG/M metagenome (GOLD analysis project Ga0116229, IMG submission 87313) | Host-associated microbial communities from peat moss isolated from Minnesota, USA - S1T2_Fc - Sphagnum magellanicum MG | ecosystem: Host-associated > Plants > Peat moss > Unclassified...
CTTCTCCAAATACATTCATGCTTGTTGCAAAACTTGGTCTTTAAAGCAACATACCTTTTTTTTTGTGGGGATGGAACAAATTGTTGTACTTCTGGTGGATCCTAGTCAAAATACTGTATTTGCTCCTTCATTTCATGTTGAGCTCGAGACTTTAACTGCTTCTTGGGCCATCTCTTGATCCTCCTACCCATCCAACCTTTGCTCCCGCTAAGAAGAAATTGGTAGTCTTTGATCATATATAAGAGATATGGATTTCTCCTTCTGTCTTTGACTCTATTGTTGTTGCTCCTCAATAATTCTACTATTTGTTGAGGAACAATACTGCCTCTCTTTGCAATAACCTCTTGTCTTTTTTGCCTTTTTTGTAGACTCTTTCTCTCTTCATCATCATTAGAACGAGACATTATAACTCCTCTTCTTATTATTTTAATTTATAGTTGTTTCTCCTTTTTAGAAGAGATGTGTGTCCTTTAGAAGCCTTTTGTTCTTAATGAACCTTTCCCTTAAACTATCTTTTTTTCTTTTATTTTCTTGAGGCTGCTTTACATGTTTATTCTTTTCTTATGATTTTGTTACTTCTAATGGAAACCACTTTTGGAACAGAACTTCTAGGACTATGGTAGAATGGCATACATCCTTTTTTTGTTATCTTTTGGCTATTCCTTCAATCATATTTTTTTGACAAGTGCAAACGAGATATAATGAACCAACATGAGTACTAAGAAAAAAAACATGTCCTTTTTGCTATTTTTTTTCTTCATATGAATGAATTTTGGAACAATTTTTTTTGCAACTTGTTATAATAAATGCTTATAGTTGTCCAAGTACATGACTTTTTTTTTTCTTCCAATTTTTAAAATAAATATGAATTTTTGAAAGTTTCATGATTCCTTGTAAATTCAGTGAAAGTCTTTGAAAATGATAATAATTTCAAATCAGAACCAATTCTTATTTTTTACATTTTTATGTTTTCTTGTATAATAAATTACAACTTTTCTTAACACATCATCTACATTTTACCCCATTTATGTGTGGTAAAGGACTTTTGAAGTTCTAAAATTTTGGATCAATTTTTAAAAAATTCTTTGAGTTTTTAAAATTTTACATTTCCACATATCTTAGAGTATGAATGTTTTATAATGTGGTTAATAGGTTTTTATCCTCTTGATTTTATTGCCATCAAATGTGATTTATTATATGAGTCTTTTGCACCTATAGGTCTTTTGCAAAATTGACTTTTGTCCAACACGTTCATGTGTTCACTTTTAAAGGTCCTAAATCAAAACTTAAAACTTAAAATTTCATCAAATGGATTTTTGGTTTAGATTCCCTAACATTCATATGAATGCAAAAGCAATGACTTGCTATGATTACCATGGCTTTAAATGGAAAAACATAAATATTTATCAAAGTTTGACTACTTTTCTTTGCAATCTAACGCCCTTTCTGGCTCGTTAGATTATGTTTACACCTTAACACTTGTCTCGTTTGATCAATAATTTGACCAATTGAAAATACATGATTGTAACCCAATTAAAAGATCCTCCATGATCTACTCTAGAAATCATCATAACAAACTTATTGCTAAAATATTACACCTTATCCTTTTGGTAAATAATTGGCAAAATGGTAACAATTATATTAGCATACTCTAAACTCATCTTTTTCACAACCCACCCTTCATTGGTGTTGTAAGTGTTTGGGACTCCATTTCCTATATTTGCTAATGCTACTTTAGCATTAGACATTTTTGCATGGTCTACCTTTGTTTCTCCTATATGGGAGATCTTTAAAACTTCTACCAAGACATGTTTGTCTATTATTCTCTGCTTGTCCCCCAACAACCTTGATTCTATTGTGTTTAGGATCCAACTTCTAATTGTTTAGAATTTCAACCAAAATGTTATGCTAGGGTGTCTTCCATTCAATTTCAAACATGCCTACTTATCTAGCTTTGTTTGCCTAGGCTCTTTCTTCCTCTCTAGAGTTTGTCCAAAACAAAATATTTTTCAAATTGGTATTATAACTATGCTTTGTTGGAGTAAAGACATACCTAACCTCATCATCCTGATGAGTATGCACTTTCTTCCTAAACTGATTTGTAGCCATTACTTACTAACTTGTTCTCTTCATGTGGTTTTTATTGAGGATATGAACTTTTTCTACAATCTTTTCATGAGAGTATACTCCTTTTGATGTAATGGCGATTATTGTTATTGTAGCAAATCATCCTTTTATTAGTCTTCTTTAGAGTCTAAAATAGAAATGGGACTGCCCTGCTTATCTTTTAGGCTTTCTAAAGTTATATCTCCTTAATGTTTCCTTATAATCTTTCTTGTTTTTTCTAATTGCTTCAAAAGCTCTCTTAAACTTGGATATTGGAGAGGATTTCTGAAAATAAGAAGAAGAATAAATTGGAGAAGGAAAAGGCAAACCCTTTTCTAGAAACCTAGACTGTAGAGGCAAAATGTTTGCAAATTTTTACTACTCTTTCAATCTTTGTTACTCCTCTTTTAACTTTTATAACTTATCTCTAGATTGTTTTTGTAAATTTTCCATAAGATTTTTTAAAATATTCATCTTGGAGACAAAAAACAATTGAAACCTGCTTGTAGAAAATGAAAACAAAGAGTCATTATGGTGGTTATTACCTTCTAAAACGTTATCACCTCATTTTATGAAGTGATGTTTCATTTTTTGTTTTAGGGTCGATGTTTTAATGATTTATATTTTAAAATATTGTTTGACATCTGTCACCTCTTGGTTAAATTCATACTAACACCAACATGGGCCATAGTTAATACATGCTGAACAAAGAATTATGTGGGATGTGGCACTGGGTAATTTTGATGACATAGTATAATTTACATTACAGATTCCCTCTAGCCTATACTAAGTCATTAGATCAACAAAATTTTGTTATGAGGTCACTGACTTATTTATCCCATAATTCAGTAATTGTGAAATTATATAACCATGGTTTGGGTGATTTGTTCATAACATGCGAACTTTTACTAGGATTTTTTTGACATTATTGTTTAATCTATCATTAGAGTCTTTGTTTGTCTTTGATCGTCTAAATTTTCATGAGATGTTTCTTCCATGTGGTTTTCATCTATGGACTGTAAAGACTTTTGATCCTTTAAACTCTAAATCCCCTTCAATGTCTAATCCACATATGCATATGGTTTCAACTTATTAACATTAACCAATATTGGGTTTGGTTTAAAATTGTTAACAAAAACAAAAACAATATTATTGGGTAAGCAATATTGTACCCTGAATGGACCAAACCATTTTTTCTTAAACTTGCTCAGATATGGTTTTTCTTTTTTGGGAAACCATAAGTTATAACCTCCAAATTGGAACTTCTTTTTTATATTTTCTATTGATTCCATAGAAATCTACTCCACTGGTTGGTTCCCACATTGTTTTGAGCTTCCAATCTATTCTCTTGTAACTTTTCCTATTATATAATTTTGACTATTAACATTTTGGTTGGTTTTGCATCTCTATGGTCCCCATTAATAGCCAATTGAACATATTCCATTGGCATTAAAAGATGCAAACCATAGATTAATTGGTAACACTAAAAGAAAAACACCTATTTTCAACTAGTTTTTATAACTAAATTCTAGTCACAACCGACATTTGCGACTAAAATCCCCTTAATCACCTTGAACAAGTTGCATGTGATATTAGTCGCAAATGACAAGGATATTGGATGAACAAAAAAGTCAACAAATACAAGTTCATCCTTTGACTCCATTGTATACATATTGTCACATGCAATTAACATGCAACTATTTTAGTCACTATTGAGGGCAAATGATGTGTTACCAAGTGTCCCAATATTTAATTATTTTAAATAATAATTATTATTATTTTGAAATAATCTAGGACGTTCAATTCACGTGCTTGGATGATTTATATTATGACACATGGCCCAATGTAAATATGCCACATGGCATTTTAAATGAGTGTAATAAAAATATTAATATTAGGTTGGTGGGTACCTAAGTAGGTACATAAGTAAGTGCCTACAAACTTAAAGTTAAATACCTACCTATTTATTTAGATAAAAATGTAGGTAGGTAGGTCCTACCTTTCTAGTCTAAATACTTATTCATATGGGTAAGTACTTAGGTAGGTAAATACATAGGTCAACCTAGGTGGGTAGGTCAAACTATGCACCTACTTAGTTAGGTAGATAAATAGGTTGGGCAAGTAGGTAGTTTAAAATTATCCATAATTAAAAAAATAAAATTGAATTAAGCCTTTTGAATGGTTCATCCCATGTGCACACATTTTTTAATGTGAAATTAAATGACCACACCCTTTGTTTATGTAATGTTCAAACTAGGAATGGAAAATTAAACAATATGGGATAAATTTTGAAGTTGCAACTTCTTCACAAACTAAATCATAACTTCAAAACTTTCCTCAAGCCTTTTTTCTTAATTTTTGACTTATAAACAATTCAAGTACATGGCTCATTAGATAATTCGATAATCATTTAATTAATAATGACTAAATTTAACATATATTTAAAATATAAACTATACATTACAAATATTAAGTATTCATTATCAATTATTTAAATCACTATTAAACTAATTATTTATATAGTTATTCACAACTTGTTAATGCATAATTCATAGATAAATAAATAATTTAAATAATTTGAAATATTTATGTACTTTTTAAAATATGGTTGAATGATAGATAATATAATCAATGTAAAAACAATTTGATTATTATATTTTAAAATACTATTTTAAATATTTATTTTCAAATTAAAAATAATGAAATAATAATTTCCATTAAAAAATAAATTCCAACACAAAATATTTATTTTAAAAATAACATTAAAATAACTATATAATTCAATTTATTATGGTAAAAACAAATTGGTCAAGTAAATGTTTATTTCCATTGGTAATTAATAACTATGAATACAATAATTTGTTGAACATATATTAATATATTTTAGTTATTGTAATATTACTATAACATATTTATAGTAATAAATTATTATATACTTCTTTAATTAAAAATTTTTGTATAATAGTTATTGCAATTATAATCATTACAATAATTATTTGAACTCCATTATAAATTTTCCAAATTTTTAATTCAGATTTAAAGTTATAATTATAGATTGTGAATAATTATGTTCAATTAGAAAATAATTATGAAATTACTATAATTAGTTATTACCTGAAATAATTGCAATGATTTTATTGTATTGTAACATTAATTATAGTAATTGATTTATTTATTTTATTGTAATAATGTAAACTATATAATATAAAAACTTTTGTTGGTAACAGTAAACATTTACTGTAACTTATAATTAATAAATATAATAATTTATAAAAGTGATATAGTATGAAATAATTTTTAAAAATATATATTTTGGATTATTATATTAAAATCCATGTAGTTATCATCATAAAATTAATTATTTTAATTAAATTATTATTATTCTAGAAAATTAAATTAAAAATTATATTATTATTATTATTATTAAATTATTTCCATCCTATTTCTTTTGTTCAATTTTTTGCAATTTTTTTTTGGTTGCCAATGTTCATTAAAAAATTCATCCATTTTCACTTTTCATCCATAAATATCATTCATCCATGAACACATGGCAAAATATTCTTCTATGTCACCAAATATTTTACCCCATGTGTCAAATGGATCCAAGTATGTAGAAAGGAGCCAACGGGATTACTTTACAAAAGGATTGTGAGTCCTTTTAAAAAAAAATTCATATTTTCATATGAAAGAATTTTTGAATGAAATCTTTGCAACTTGTTATTAAAAATACACGTAGTTGCCCCAATAAATCACATGTTCTGTTCTAATCATTGTTGAATAAATATGAATTTTTCAAAGTGTGTAAATTCTATCATTTCATCTTGAAAATTTATCATAATTTTGAATCAAAATATGCAAAGTACTTAATTTTATTTTTTTTAATCATAAATTACAACTTTGTTTTGTATGTCATGCACATTACACCCCATTTACATGTGGTAAAGGACTCTTGAAATTAAAAAAATTGAAAAATACTTTGAATTTTAAAAATTAAAAAATTCCATATCTTTCTAATTGTGGGTTTTTTAAAAACTTGGATAGTGGGTTGTTATCATCTAATTTTTTTTACCATCAAAATTATCTTATTACAATAGTCCTTTACTTAGTCCTTTGTAAAATTAACCATACCCAATGCAACACCTATTCAAGTTCAAACGTCCTTTTTAAAAACCAAAACCCAATATTCAATTTAATGAATTTTTAATTTGAATTCCTCACGTTTCATATTAGTCACTTAGCACAACTTGGAATGATTAACATAACTTGAAAATGTCACAAGAAAAACATATGTAAAAAAGTTCACAATTTTCACCACTATCCAACATGATTTTTGGCTCCTTTCTTTGTACTCACACCCAAATAATAGTTTACAAATATTCCGTCAATGTTAGTTGAATATTCCAAAAAAAATTTGCTCATGTTCACTTGTTCACTGCTCATGTTCGCATGTTCACAAAATAACATCCCCAAATTTTTTACAATTAAAAACCACACCCAATTTCTAGCACCATTGCCTGCATCGAACTATGTGCCTTGCCTTGTGGCAATAATGGCCTTTCATGCTATTAAAAATGACCTCCTTTTGCTACTTTCTTAACAAATGCAAACATGTAGTATTTTGAAAAGTGCATTTAATGTTGTGTCTATTGCCAAGTGATGAAGGCTATAAGTCATTAGTTAAATCTTAAAGTAATGGTAGCGAGCCTTTTATGCATGGGTTTTTTAACATGTAGGATTTTGAGAGGTGTACTTCTCATTGTATTTGCTACTCTAATGAAAGTTAGGAGTTAAATCTTCAACTAATAGTCATAGCATTGGGTATGGCAAAGTTGAGTTGTCTTTCCCTATTGTTGAAGTAGCATGCCAACATATGAATCAACATATTGTACAACTAATGTCAATTTGATGACCATTGCTAGGCAAGCAAGAGCTATTTACTTTTACGTCAAGGTGATTTTAGGCCATGGATCTTGCTGGGCATAAAATTGTGATGCCCATTAACACTACCAATTCCTTCATTTTCAAGCATTCTAAAGTGCAATGACAACTTCAAATGCACAAACATGATGGTAGTGATGTTTTTGGAGTAGTTATTTGTGGATATGATGTTTCATAGTAATGGAGATAGAAGATGGGATGTATTATCTTTCAACTATATTGCCCATGATTGTTTCATTACAATGTTTAGACAAGAAATGATGCCCAAATTTTAAATACCTTGGAACTTTTTTTGGAGGTTGAAATGAGCATGTTTTGTGTGCTACATGACATGCAATGAAGCATAAATTGTGAGTTGCACACCTCTCTTGAAATGAAAAAGGCAAAGGCCAATTTCAATCAATTGTGATGTTGCATCAATGTCAACCTCTTAAGAATGAAATGAACCATCTTGTGACAAATTTCTAATACTACATCATGTTTGAGGAGCTTGAGTATTCTTGGCTAACAACATTTTTGGAAGAGATGTAGGAGGCACATGATCTTGAACTAACTACTACTCATGATAAATAGTGGGGGTTTATTATGAAAAAAAGCTCTCATGGGCGAACTCTTTCAACAACTTTATAAGATATTGTTTGCACTTTTCTACCTCATTGCCCAAAAATATTGTTTTCAAAACAGTTTGGAATGCAACTCAAAGGTCACTCACTCAGTAGAAGAGGACTTCACATACAAGTAATTCATTTACACGCAAACACTTCTTTTCATTGTTTGTAAATACTAGTATGGTGTGTGACAAAAGTGATATAAGATTGAGGTAGAAGGCAAAGAAAGATGCTCCAAAAGCATGTGATAGAAAGTGAAGGTTGTCAATATTGTTCATACCAACAGGAGATCTTCTTCAAAGCATGGGGGAGGAAATTGGATAGTAACTGAATGCTCTTCCCTTCTCAAAGGCTTCATAGCACAATACCCAGCTCAACATCATGTAGACCTGAAATTGCCATCCTTCCACTTTGATTTGTTTGAATTTCACAACAAGTTGACTCAAAATTCCTATCCTCTCTTTTGGTTTTTTTGAATTTGACACTCCGCAACACATAGGCAAGTCTAGTGCCCAACTTTGGACTCTCCTCAACCTTCTGAAAAACACTAGACTATCGTGGGTTCATGGGTCGCTATTGGCTTGATTATGACTATGCCAACTAGTAGATTCTTGGATTTAGAATTTTAATTTCTGTTTTTCAATTTTTCATTGCTTGTTATCCCCATTGTGATTTTTTCCATTTTGTAGGTTCAAATTCTTATAGCAACTAATCTTCTGTGTACTATGTTGGGGAAATGGGGAGCAAGCGCTTCAGCAGTGGCATGATATGCTCTGTATGCTAACTTGATTGTGGATTTTGTTCAACACTGATGTTTTCTAATCATGTACTTAAACATATGCCAGTGTTTGAAATGTTTTGTTTGGAAAATAAAATCAAATTTAGCAAACAGTATTTAAAATCTGAATTGCTTGAAATTTTTATGAAAAAAACCCTACACTCACTCTGGTATAGTTTGAAAACCTTTTACACTGAGTACCATAGCTAGTCCATAATTGAAAGGTTCATAAAAATTATGAAACTGTCAAACCAGAAACTGCCTTCCACCAAAAAAAAGATCAAACCCCTGACCCAATGGTCTCAGTTTTTGGAAAAACATTATTCTCACTGCAAAGTCCTCCCTGACAATGACCACAAGCCTAATTTGAAATCGTTCCCTTCATATAAGGAAGAACTGGCCAACACTGATGTCATCCCTCAGGATGTCCAAGGCCTTCCACTGGCATCATTGCTTGAAAATTTAGAGAGGAACTTTAATGATCGAAGTGCGGCTCCATCTGGCTCTGCTTTCAGGTCAGAGAAGGAGTCTTGCCTTATATCAAGGTCCTTTGACTTGAAGAAGAGTCAGATTTTACAGGGAAACTATGGTGGGCCAGATAAACACTCCCCTCCTGACTGAGTTTGAGAGACACATTTCTGGAAAAAAAAAGATCTTTGATGACAGGAACATTTAAAACGAATGTACAACTCCCATATACTATCAAGGACATTCCAGTAACTGCTGCTGCACAATCAATAATACAAGATTGGAACTCCCCTAAATAATACCAAAACTCATTTCATGTAACCCAAGACTCACTTCAATTAAAGAAACTACTCTATTACCTTTGCTTTTATCTCACTTCTTCACTACTACTACTATTAAACATACAGAAAATTTCTTCGAGAACAAGTAGAACTTGATTGCAAAACCAAAAGGAGTGTTTGGAATACTGAGGTGTTCACAAACAAGCTCCTTGCAGGCACTTCACTTACACTCCAATTTCACAGCCAAATGTCTTATACAATTCAAATTCAAAATATTGAATTCCTCTCATGCACAACCTCCAATGCAACACATTGACAAAAGATATATGTGATGTGCTAAACATTCGTTTTCGAGCATTCTCAGCACATATCATTTCACATACACCAGGAACCATTGAAAAAATTGGATATCAACACCACCATAAATTGGAAGATAACATGTCGTGCTGTTCCATTACCACCACCTAAACAAATGCTATCTGCTACTGCGGTCCTTCAAGTCCACCACCACAACACTAATGTTGTCACTACTACCCTTTGCTAAAGCCAGTTTTGTCAACAATGCTGCAGTTTGAGCAGCAGGTGTCTCCTCTTCCCCAGTCCAATCTGTCACAGCAGCCACGGAACTTCGACGACGGCAATTCAAAGCACGCCGTGTGATGTCACAAACATCATCATTGGACATAACATCCCACAAACCATCACTGGCTAGAACTAAACACTCATCGTCTTCAGTGCGCTTCATGCATGTTACTTCAGGCTCAGCGATCACATATGGCTTCAAGTATCGATCACCTGATTACCAGAACAGACCTATTAAGTATTGCATGTCAGACTAGCACATATATAACCTATACAACACATTTGAGAGTCACCTAAGTTCATGATGAACAGAACAAGGGAACTTGAAGCACTGAACAGAACAACCATATCAAAACCACAGAAGTGTGCCAGCATAACTGCCTTTCAGCTAAAATGCTCAAAAAGATCCGGCCCATACCAATAGCCCTTGACATTGCAAGCACACCAAGGACCCGATAACCATTCCAGTATATAACTCGTCCACCTGCAGCTTCAATACGTGCCATTTCATCTTCTCGCTCCGGCTGCAATTTTACCGCATGCCAACCTCACCAATCAAATGCAATATCCATATACTGCAGTAAAGCAAACAAAGAGAATTATTGGTCACATCAATTACACAGGTTGATGTAATACAAACCTTATGATCAACTGACAGTGGAATGGCCACGCCCCCTCGAGACAGCACAGCTCGAGAGTCTCCACAATTTCCAACAATTATCTGACATGATCCAATAACTGCTATGACTGCAGTAGACCCCACTGTCTCTGGTGCAATTGGCTCAGAGCAGCATCTGGGCCCACTATCAGTTTGTCCACACTGGCCTCCTCTCCAACAGACACCCCCAACTTCAGCATCCATCCTTAAGAAGCATGATGACATAGCTCGTTGCCACCTTGCTTCCCAGTTAACATTGGCATCACTGGCATTTTCACCCTGAACTGAAGCATTCACCTCCTCTGCCAAAGCATGATGCAGGCGATCAGCGCAAAAGTTCGCAGCCTGCGCATAACGCATTTTGTAATTCACCCTCATAGTTCTATATAGAGAACCTCCTCACTATACGCACCCTATTGGAAGCTGACATCACATGACAAATGCAGAAACAGACCAGATATTTGGAAATAAACTCAATAACTCAATAACGAGGTTAACACCCCTTTATTCCAGAAGCATGTACTTCAGCACAATGCACCAACTTCCAATTGTCTCAACACACTGCACTGTAAGAATAAAGCATGCCACAGAGAACAACAATCTGAATAGTATGTGAAAGAAAAAGAGGACATTACAAACCTGGGAACCCCCATGACCATCATAGACACCAAAGAAGTGAAGTGCAGACAAACAGCCACTCATACTTGGGCTGTCACAGTTGCAACCTCCAACCACATCACAGGGTAGTGTCATGAAGGTGGGGACAGCGGCCACTGCATCTTCCATCTCCCGTCGTCTGCCACATAAGGATACCACTCCATGCGGAGGACACCTATTGTCTGCTACACAACTGCTGCTTGGGCTGGATGCAAGAGCAACAGGCACACCAGGATTCACTTCCTCCGTGATCTTTTCCACTGTAAGTCCATACCTGGACCCTGGAGGATGAGGAATAGTGGATACAGGATGTTGATCCAGATAAGTCATCTCACCCTCTGCAAGGTTTTCAGGCTTGCTAATTAAACTAGAAGAGTCTACTTCACCCCAGATGCTGTTGGTCATATTTGGAGAGCCAGTCTCACCTGCTCCAACACTCCCACCCTCGTCTAGACCCCTGGGAAGAGATCGAACACCTTGTGAGAAGGTGACAGAAGATGCCACGTCAGTCTCACTAGAGGACTGGTCACTGCTTGTTCTATCACCACTCATGCTTCCACTGCTCATGCTTTCTCTGTCCAGTATTGCACTACCATCCTCCCTATTGCCGCCACTTTGAACACCGCAAATATCTGCACGCCAAGCCTTCAGTTACAGAAGCAAGCTAATAACTATGACTAAAAATCTACACCTATAGTTGTTCTTATCTCTTTTCCACAATGTAACTTCTGAATAAGTGCACATCAGACGACATGACTAACAATAAAAGTCCTGGCAGAGGAATGGACTTAATCCAAGCTATGAATCGACATCTTGTGTCCATATTTATGCATAAGCTTGGGACCCCACAGCATCCTGAGACTCGACATCTGCATACCGCAACGTTAAGCTGATAACAGTAACTGTGCATGCACTACTGCCAAACAGAAATCCTGCACCAGTTCAGCTTTGCTTCGATTTTCAAGAAGGCGGAACTCACCTCCAGTTGGACTCTCCCATACTGTAGAAGGTGAAGATGCGGCCCTCTTGGGGTCTCTTGCTTGAATAGATTCATATCCTGACAACTTGGGTGCACTATTCTCCTGTGTCCTCTTACTACTAACAGCATGAAGAAAGGTTTGCTTCTCCACCTCTCGGGGAACATAAGAGATGCCAGTTAGAGGGCGTGAGCGCTTACTTACGAGCTGCTCTACAAATGGATTCGCGCTGCAAATCGCCTTGAAGCGACGAATTTCCATCCTCCGACGCCTTGCGGCCACCGCAGCTGTCTCACAGGGATAAGAGTCGTCCATGAATCCGCACGCGCCTTTGCATTTATCTGCCGTGACCATAGCCTCCTTTCTCTGCTCCTACCCTGTTGGTTTTCGCATTCGCTGTTCGTCCCACGTTCTAAGCAGAATGGCTGAAACTTTGGCACACTCTACACCACTACAGACTACACATCCCTCTTCGTCCTCAGATGCAGAGCTACCTCCAACTTCGCAAATGGAGTTTACAGCCGCAAACTCACCAGTTACATGTAGCGTCTTCTGTCCAAGCATAACTTTCTCCCTTACACCTGCCTTAGGTTTGATTTGTCATCTCAACAATCCACCGGTCTCTCGTCCTTCGCACCTTGTCTATAGCTAGCTATTCACGCAACCCTACCCTCAACCGCGCCTACATATTATCGTCGGAATTGTACCCTCCTTTCGGAAGTTTACATTTCCACATTTGCCGATACCTACTTTGTTGCTACCTGTGTGTCATCTCCACTGAGACGCTAAAGACGAGGGAGGGAGGGCAACAATCAACTAGGCGTAAGGGAAGCGCAGGATGAGAAGGCGAGTGGGGAAGTTCTCTGACCTGTTTGCAACCCTTTCTCCGCTTCTCTTGTCGCTGTTGCTCCAGAACCCGTGTCAGGAAGCGGGCAGGAAGGAAGTGAAGTTTGCACCGGGCCGCGATAATGACACGGCGACCGCGGCGTAGAGCAGGGGCCGGTCCACACCCTCGCCCACGCGTCGCGTCTCGGAAATTGGCCGCATCTGCTCCTTGCACGTGTCCAACTTTAGAACATCGTGGCGGTCCTACATTGGGCAACGTGTGTTATATTGCAGCGCAAAACTTCGGCAATAAAGATCACTCTCTTAGAGTTGGCTGTCATATTGTGATAATCTCCACGTGGCCGTTCGGCACCGGCTCCCTTCCTGACATCCTATGGCCATTTCTCGTGTTCATCGGTACCCTCTGCATTTTGGCGACGGCAACTATAGTCGTGACTCTTTCTTTGTTCTCTAAATTTTAGGGTAAGGTATTAAGAGGGTTGACACGTTATGGGTATTGGGCAAGTTCAGGTTTTAGGTTAGATTTTGAGGGTGTCCGGGCTGGAGGTTCAGAATTCTGTTGAAATTGGATTTAGATCCAGACCGTGAACGGTCTTTTGTTAAAAATGAAACCTAAACTTGAACAAGGCTATTGTCCCTTGAAAAAGTTCTTTAGGTTTTGTAATTGTATGTCCCTGGTTTTTCTTTAATGCAAAAACCATGGTTTCTTCTCAGGTTGTGACAATTCAAGTTTCGGGAAACCTTAGAGGATCAATTGTGCTGGTGTGGGCTAATGACCCAACATCTAGGTGATTGCCAACTCACTAATTCCCCCTCTCCAAAAAACAAAAACAGTAAATCAACCCACACACAAATAAAGAAAAAGTGAGCATTTTCATTACCTATTGCCTTGTCACATTGGATGTAGCATTATTTTTTTCTTAACTGTGTTCTTCGGACATCCCCTATTTTTTCCTATAGAAATACCTCACTCCATGAGCATAGATACCTATTTACACAAGTTATTAGTTTAAGATTGGTGCAATGTAAATGAAATTGAACCTGGTCTTAAATTGAACCAAACTCTAAATTATTTGAGAAGTTTTTGAAATCAAAGGTTTTATAACTCCAAAATAAATTCAAACCTGCACTGGAGGTTTTATCAAACAGTTTTTTAAAAAACCCAAATTGAATGGTCCTTTCAAAATAAAAAATTGGACAACAATGGTAATACCCTTATA
>Ga0116229_10010235_pt1 | contig 14118 bp, 13 predicted proteins | sample S1TSphgellanicum_3_FD_87313 | JGI IMG/M metagenome (GOLD analysis project Ga0116229, IMG submission 87313) | Host-associated microbial communities from peat moss isolated from Minnesota, USA - S1T2_Fc - Sphagnum magellanicum MG | ecosystem: Host-associated > Plants > Peat moss > Unclassified...
AACGACGCCGAATACGTCGATCCCTCGGACATGCTGGCGGAATTGCGCGAGGATAATCTGACGCTGGCGGCGCGCCTGCGCGAAGTCCATGACCTCGTGGACGAATATCGCGATATCGCGAGCGCGAGCTTGATCGAAACCTGGATCGACGAGACCGAACGACGTACGTGGTTTCTGTTCGAGTCCAGCCGTCACAACGACCGCACCGGGCATTGAAATGGGGGGGCGCAGCGGCCCCCTTGGTTTGCGGTTGCGACTAGCCGCCCATATCCTTGGGAAGCTTGTTGCCGTTCGCCTTGAATTTCTCGCCGAACGGTGTCAGCGCGCCGCCGCCCGAGGCCGAAGTGTGGCAATCGGTGCAGGACTTGCCCGTTTCCTTGGCGAACTGCGGAGTGGCAAGCGCTGGTTGAATCAGGCTCAAGGATGCAATGCCGGCAATCACGGCGGCCGCGGCGGTTGCGCAGGCAACGGCGTACGCGCCTCTGGGAATGCTGATCATGTTCGAATCTCCAATGATGAGAAAGGATGTTCATTTCAACAAGCGGCGGCCGCCTCGTCGGTACGCTTACCCACTCACAGGTGCATGCACACGATGCCCGTCGCGAGCAAGAGAGCAAACAAGATTTACAGACGAAAAGTGCGAAACAAGATCTGATTGAAGGCGATGCCGGGCGCGCAGCGCAAGAAATCGCGACGCAGCCGCATGGCGAGCGGTGTGAGCAACAGCGGCAGCAGCAGCGATGCCGCGCCGGTGCTCAGGCTCATCGCGCCCACGAGCAGGAATGGTCCGAGCAGCAGCACGCCATACAGGCGCTGTGAGCCCTTGGGCCCGACGACGACCGCAAAGGTTCGGCGTCCCACCGAGCGGTCATGCTCCAAGTCCCGATGGTTGTTGACGGCGAGCGCCGCCGCCGCCAACCCCCCGATTGCGAGCGCCGCTGCGACCGACAGGCCGCCGATGCCGCCCGCCAAGACCCAGTCCGTGCCGAGCACGGCCACCAGTCCAAAGAACACCAACACGGTCAATTCACCAAACGGCGTGTATGCGATCGGTTTGGGTCCACCCATATACGCAAGCGCCGCGGTCAGCGAGGCTATGCCGATCAGCAATACCGGCCAGCCGCGATAAAGGGCCAGCAACACGCCGAGAATGAAGGCGGCAAGGCTCACGCAGGTAACACCCATGCGCAGTTGGCGAATGCTGAGCCATCCTTCAGCGCTGGCGCGCGGCAGGCCTGTTCGCGTACCGCTGCGCTCGCCGCCGCGCAGCGTGTAGCCGACGTCGTTTTGCAGGTTCGTCGCGATTTGGACCAGGAGAGCCGCGCCGAGCACGAGCACCGCTGCGATCAGGTTGACCGCGCCGGCATGTTCGAATCCGAGCGCAGCTCCGACGACGACGGGGCTGATTGCAACCAACAGCGTGCGCGGCCGAATCGCGATGCGCCAAGCCTGCAACGAACCGGTACGAATCGCGAGCGCGGGTGTCAGAGCCGCGTTCGGTATCGCAGTCACCGGGCCTCGTTCAAGTGTGTCTGACGGTGGCATTGAGGCAGACCGACGACCGCTTGCACTCGGCGCAACGCCCGGACGGTGCCAGGTTCGGGTTCAAACGCGGTTCGGCACCCATCCACAAGAGGATATTGGCCAGCACGCAATAGCCTGTGGCCGCGAACCAAATCATCGCGGCGCCGACAAAACCGGTGAACAAGGCCCACCATGGCGAGACCAGCACTACGAGCAGGGAACCGACCGTGATGTTGACGCCCACCGTTACGTAGATGCGCCGTTCCAGGTACCACTTGTCGATCTGCAGGTAATACACGTTCCAGCGTGTCTTCTGCGGCTTGCCAAGCATGGGCTCGAAACCAAGCAGCCGCAGCACGTTGCCCACGGGGCAAAACCCGGTGAAGGCCACGTTGATGGAGATCAATCCGGTCGCGGTGACCCCGAGGATCCAGAGCGGACCCGCAAAAATGGCCAAGAGGGTCGAGCCGAGCAGCACGATGCCGGCGATCAGCCAGACCGTGCGCTCGATATACCAGCGATGAGTCGGGACGATATAAGGACCGGTTCGCGTTGCCATGATTGATCGACTCCAGACGCTGGGTTTTGGCGGGAAAGAACGTCCCGCCATTTAAGCGCGTTGGCTGCGTCGCGTAAGTTCGTTGCCGTACGCAAGCCTTGATTCGCGGCTTCGCTGAGTACGCTAGCGCACAGACGCCGTTGGCTGCCCACAGCTACCTTGTTCCAACAGCCTCTTCGTGCATTTGCTAGCAAGGGTTTTCCACCAGTTGAGCAACGCTTCGATGAGCCAGTCTCCATTCAGTCGCGAGCATCTCGGTGAGCCGGCCGACTCGGTGCGCGCAAGGCGCTGGCAATGCTTGAATAAGTTCGCCGCCCGCATCGCGAGCGGCCTCGCGCAAATGCCGCAGACGGCCAACACGCTCTGCCTCAATCTCGAGGCTCCGATCGCGCCTGCGGAAAGGCTGCTGTCGTTGCCGGGGTTTGATCACTCGGTGTTTTGGGCGCCGTCCGCGGACGAGGAGCATGCCGGCGTCGGCATTGCGCAGGCGCTCTGCGCCACGGGCGATACGCGGTTTGCGCAAATCCGTACGGCGGCGGACCGCTTATTCCAGGGTTTGGCGTCGGTTACGCTCGATGCCCTACCGGCGCCGCTACCGCGCTTGATCGGTGGTTTTGCGTTCCAGGCGGGACGATCCGCGAGTCCGCTCTGGGAAGGCTTCGGCGATGCGCAGTTTCTCTTGCCGCGCTTGGCCTATAGTCGTCGCGGAGCGAACGCCTGGCTCTCCTTGACGGCCGGGTTCGCTGAATTCGCGAGTCCCTCCGGGCGCCAACGCCTGGCAAGCGAAGCCCTGGCCGCTTTCGATGCGCTGGCCGAACCCATCGGTGCGTCGCCGCCAAACCTACGCGCCTCGTGGCGCATCGAGGAATCGGAGTCTGCGTGGTCCACGCTCGTCGATGGCATTCGTGCCGAGATCGATGCCGGCCGGTTGGAGAAAGTTGTCGCCGCACGACATGTGATCGTGCGCGGCGCGCTCATGCCGCAACCCGCGCAAGTACTCGATCGGCTGCGTCGGGAGGCGCCAGGCTGCACGCGGTTCGCCTTGATCCGGGGGCAGCAGGCGTTTCTGGGCGCCTCACCGGAATGTTTGGTGAAGCGCAAGGGTTCGCGGCTCTGGGCCGATGCGGTCGCAGGATCGGTGCAAAATCTCGGCACCTTCACACGGGAAACGCTGTTCAAGGACAAGAAAGAGCGCTGCGAACACGATATCGTCGTACGCGCGATTCGCACGACGCTCGCGCCGCACTGCGAGTTGTTGAGCGCGAGCGGACCCCATCTCCATCCTTTGCGTCACGTCGTGCATTTGCGCACCGGCTTCTCGGGCCTGCTCAAGGATCCGATGCATGTGCTCGATCTGGTCGCGCGCCTGCACCCGACCCCCGCCGTGGGTGGCGCACCGCGACTGGCGGCGCTTGCCTGGTTGGACGCGCATGAGCACGCCGATCGCGGCTTCTTTGCCGGACCGTTCGGCGCCTTCGACCGGTATGGCGATGGCCAATTTGTCGTGGCGATCCGGTCCGGCGTCCTGACGCCGACTGCCGCGCACCTCTATGCCGGCGCCGGCATCGTGGCCGGCTCGCAGTCCGCGGCAGAATTGCTCGAAACTCGCTGGAAGCTCCGTGGACTGCTGGGCGCTGTCGGCATCGGCTGACGTGACGGGAGTCGCGCAAGCCCGCGACGATGCGCAGCTCCTCGCAGAGTGGGCGCGACTGATCTTCTTTTCCCTGAAAGCGGCCGGTGTCACTCAAGTTTTTATCAGCCCGGGATCACGTTCGACCGCGTTCGCATGGCAGGCGTTGCAGACACCCGGCCTTGACTGTCACGCCGTCATCGACGAGCGCTGCGCGGCATTCGCAGCTCTCGGGGTTGCGCGCGCCACGGGATTGCCGGCCGTCGTGCTCGGTACCTCCGGAAGCGCCGCCGCCAATTACTTTCCGGCGATCATCGAAGCGGAACTCGCGTTCTTACCGCTGATCGTGATGACCGCCGATCGACCCTTCGAGGTGCAGCATGGTGGAGCGGCCCAAGCGATCGACCAGGTGAAACTCTTCGGCGACCACGTACGGCGCTATTTTGAGCTCGGTTTGCCTGAGGAAACCAGCGGCGGCTTGCTCGGCGTGCGGCGCGCCGTGGTGCAGGCCGTGGCGCTGGCGATCGCGCCGCTTCCCGGGCCCGTGCACCTCAATGCGCGCGCGCGCAAGCCGCTCGAGCCGCGGGCTGCCGTGAGCGACTCGGAGCACGCGCTGCACAGGCGCGTCACTGCGCTGCTGGCGAGCCCGGTAACCGCGTACGTTCCGGGCCGCGTCGCAGCGCCGTTGCAGGCGCTCGAACGGCTGGCCCGGGCGCTGGTTTCTGCGCATGCGGGTGCCATCGTGCTCGGTCCCTTGCCGCCGCGCGATCGGGTCCTGGCCAAACAGATCGGAACATTGGCGCTCGCCTTGGGGTTTCCGATTCTTGCCGAGGCCTCGAGTCAGGTGCGCTTCGCGCTGGCTGAACACGAGCTCGCCTGTCCGGAATTCGCATGGCTGTTAGGGGTTGGTACGTTTCGCAGCGACCATCCGACCGACGTCTTATTGTGTATCGGCGCGCTGCCTCTTTGCGCGGACCTCGAAACCTGGACGCGTGACAGCGGTGCGGCCCGCTATCTGTTGTGCGAGCACGGCAGTCCCGACCCGCAGGGCACGGCAAGCATGATCTTGAACGGCGAACTCGCGCCATCGCTGGAGCATCTGCTGCGCGAAGTCGCCCTGCTGGGCGCTCCGCCCTCGGCCCGGCAGCGGCGGTTTGCGGCGACGCTCGTGGCGGCCGGCGAGCGCTGTCGGCAAGTCGTGCACGAGGAACTCAGTCGTGAACCGGGCTTTGCCGAGGGCGCGGCGGTCGCCTGTGTTGCGCGCGGCCTGCCGACCGGGGCGCAATGGGCGCTAGGCAATAGCCTGCCGATCCGCGATGTCGATGCCTACGTCACCGCCACGACAGAAATCAGCATCCTCAGTCAGCGGGGCGCCAACGGGATCGATGGCCTCGCATCCGGGGCGGCCGGTAGCGCATTCGCGACCCGATCTCCGACCGTGCTGCTGCTGGGCGATGTCAGTTTTTGCCATGACCTCGGCGGTCTTGCGATTGCGCGCTCGCTGCGCACGCCGCTGGTGATCGTCGTGCTCGACAACGACGGCGGCCGCATTTTCGACCAGTTGCCGGTTCACGAGCTGTTGATGACCGAGTCGCGGGCCGAGCAGTTTTGGCGCACCTCGCCGCGCTGTGATCTCGAGGCTATCGCGAGGTCCTTCGGTATTCGCTACGCCGCGGCGCAATCCTGCAGTGAACTCGCAACGGCACTCGCGAGGGCCTTGAGAGAAGAGTCTCTCACGCTGCTGCATGCACGCGTTTCCCCCGACAGCGCACGCAGCGTGCATGACCGGGTCCTGGCGCGACTCGCCCTGTCTGCTGCCTCCGTGCAGGTCGGCAGCAGAAACACGGTCGAGTCACCGGCCTACGCATGAGTTGGCTCTTCTTGCACGGGTTTACCGGTTCGCCCGCAGGCTTCAGCGGTTTGGCGAGCCGCTTACCGGTGCGGCCGTCGCGGACGGCGCCGCGATGGGTCGCCGCCACCTTGGGCGGACATCTCGCCGAGCCATCCAGCAGCGACTTCTGGGCGGAAGTCGATCGACTCGCGGCATTGGCGCCGGACGCAACCGGTGTCTGCGGCTACTCCTTGGGGGGCCGTCTCGCGCTCGGTTTGCTGGCCCGTTTTCCGCGCCGATACGCGCGCGGTGTCGTGATTTCGGCGCATCCGGGCTTGCGCACCGATGCGGCACGCGAGGCGCGTCGCGAACAGGACGATCGCTGGGTCAGCTTGTTACAGCAACAGGGTATCGCGGCATTCGTCGCGGCCTGGGAACGGCAAACACTCTGGGACAGTCAGAAAGGCTTGCCGAAGGAGATCATCGCCGCGAAGCGACGCGAGCGGCTGATGCATAGCGCCCGGGGTCTGGCCGAATCACTGCGCAGCGTGGGCCTTGGCTGCATGCCGGACCTGCGCGGTGGTCTTGCGCAGTCGACCAGCCGCGTCCACCTGCTCGTCGGCAGCCGCGATCAGCGCTATCGCGAACTCGCCGAGGAGCTTTGTCTGTGCCTGCCGCGCGCGCAAGTGTGCGTCGCCCAGGGCGCAGGTCATGATCTGGTCTTGGAGCGTCCGGCATTCTGTGCGAGCTACCTTGCGCAAGAGACGCTGGCATGATTTGGCAGGAGCAGACGCGGGATGTCTTCCAGGACGTCATTTATGAGAAAGCGCCCGAGGGAATTGCCAAGATTACGATCAACCGGCCGCAGGTTAGAAACGCGTTCCGGCCGCTCACGATCCGCGAGTTGCGGCAGGCCTTCGCCGACGCACGGGATGACGGCGACATCGGCGTCGTCATTCTGACCGGGGCGGGCAAGGACGCTTTCTGCTCGGGCGGCGACCAACAAGTGCGTGGGAGTGCGGGGTATGTCGGCGATGACGGGGTCGCGCGGCTCAACGTACTCGACTTACAGCGCGAGATTCGCAGCCTTCCGAAACCGGTGATTGCGATGGTGGCCGGCTACGCGATCGGCGGCGGTCAGGTCCTGCATCTGATCTGCGATCTGACCGTGGCGGCCGACAACGCCCGTTTCGGTCAAACGGGCCCAAAGGTCGGCAGCTTCGATGGCGGCTACGGCGCCTCTTATCTGGCGCGCGTCGTGGGTCAGAAGCGCGCGCGCGAGATCTGGTTTCTATGCCGTCAATACGATGCCGCGCAGGCGCTCGCCATGGGGCTCGTCAACCGAGTCGTACCCTACGAGCAGTTGGAATCCGAGACGATCGCCTGGTGTCGCGAGATTCTCGTGCACAGTCCGATGGCCTTGCGCTGCCTCAAGGCCGCATTGAATGCCGACTGCGACGGTCAGGCCGGACTGCAGGAACTCGCCGGCAACGCGACCATGCTCTTTTATATGAGTGAGGAGGCCCAGGAGGGCAGAGATGCGTTTCTGCAGAAGCGGCCGCCGGATTTCAAACGTTTCAAACGCCATCCATGAACAACCGGCGCGGATCGTCAGCATGAGACTATCGCTGCGCCGCATCTTGGGTTCGACGGCCGGCGCACGCGATGCGCAGCACCATTGGCCGATCCGCATCGGGCTGTTGCTCGAGCTTCGCCTCGGCTCATGGCGGGGTTTGGGCGAAGCTTCGCCACTGCCGGGGCTGTCACGCGATTCGCTGGCCGATACCGAGGACGCGCTCGCCACGCTGGATCTTGCGGCGCTCGAGCATGCCTTGCAGATCGCGACAACCGCCGATGCGCTCAAGGCTGCGGCGGCTCTGCTGCCGCGCTCGCTACCGTCAGCGCGCATGGCGCTCGAGACTGCCGTGCTGGATTTGCGTGGTCGACAACAGCGGCTCTCCGCGCCCGTGCTCTTGGGGGCGCAGCACGATGGCGAACGCGCGCTCGCCTGGCTCGTGGGCGTGCAAAATGAGCACTCCCTCGATCGGATGCGCCGCGCGGCCCAGCAGGGATACCGTCATTTCAAAGTGAAAATGGGCTGCACCGAGAACCTCGACGCTGAGATCGTCGGTATTCGTCGTTTGCGCAGTGCGCTCGGTGCGCGTCCGCGCCTGCGTCTCGACGCCAATCGCGGTTGGGCCGAGGCGGCGGCAGCCTCGGCCTGCCGGCAGCTCGAGTCGCTGGACGTGGAGTTCCTCGAAGAGCCCAGTTCCACTTGGACACGGCCGGCCGCAGCGAGCCCGACCACGCCGCGTCGCCTCGACACGCAAATCCCTCTGGCTCTCGATGAGTCGCTCGCGGGTCTGGACGCCGCGGATCTCGAGGCCCTCGTGCAGCTCTCCGGAGCGCGCGTATTGATTCTCAAGCCGATGGTGCTGGGCGGTCTCAGCCATTGCCTCGATCTCGGCAGACGCGCGGCGGCGCTCGGCATGGAAGCCGTCGTATCGCATAGTTTCGACGGACCCGTGGCGCTCGCGGCCGCGGCGGCCTTGGCACTTGCGTTGCCGACACGGCTCGCGCAGGGACTCGCGCCACACGCGGGCCTGGGCGCCTGGCGCTGCGTTCCCTTGCCCATCCACGACGCCACGCTGCGGACCTGGAAAACCCCCGGAATCGGATTCTCGATGGAGCAGTTTGCATGACTCAGCTGTCGATTTTCGCCGCTGCACGCACCGCGCCGACACAGATCGCACTCGTGACGGAAACGGCCTGTTACACCTACGCGCAGTTGGCGGCGCTTGCGCGGGGTCGCGCGGCCGCGCTCATGCGGTTGCATGGTCCCGTGTTGTTGCAGTTGCGGTCCAATCTCGACAGCCTGCTCTGGCTCTACGCAGCCGCTGCCTCCGGCAGCCCGTTCGTGCCACTGCCGCCGCGCGCGACGCTACGCGAGCGGATCGCGGCGCAAGCACTCACCGGCGGCCGCGAGCCGCCCACCGTGGCCGGTGACGACAGTGAGTCCTTCCGCGAAAAGCGCGTCGATCCAGAGCAGGCTTTTGCCCTGGTGCCGACGTCCGGCACATCCGGCAATCCCAAGATCGTCGTCCTGAGCCGCCGCGCGGTCCTCGCATCGGCGGCCGCCTGCGAAGCTAATCTCGGCACTCTTGCCGATGATCGCTGGCTGCTCTGTTTGCCGCTGTCGCATGTCGGCGGTCTTGCGGTCGTCGTGCGCATGCTCGCGGCGCGACGCACGGTGGTTCTGTTCGACTCGGGCGAAGCCGGTTTGCTGGCGAGTTCGCGCGAGCTTGCCGCACGCATCAAAGAGCGGCGCGTTTCAATCGTGTCGCTCGTACCCACGGTGTTGGACAAACTCCTGCGCGAGGGTTTCACACCGCCCGCGAGTTTGCGCGCGGTGTTGTTGGGCGGCGCCGGATGTGCGCCCGAGCTTGCCGAACGCGCATGGCATGCGCGGATCCCGTTGCTGACGAGCTATGGGCTCACCGAGTCCGGTTCGCAGATCGTTGCGCGGCGCTATGCGGAGCGCTACGAGCATTTGGCGCAGCGCGACGATCGCGTGAGCTCCGGCCGGCCACTCGCCGGCGTCGAGATCAAGATCGTCGGCGATCGGATTGCCGTCAAAGGACCCGTAATGTTGACGCGCTATCTCGGCGTGGACCTGCCCGCGGTCGATTCCGGCGGCTGGTTTCTCACCCAGGACCGGGGCGTCTTCGGCGAACGGGGTGAGCTCTTCGTCTTGGGTCGCACGGATTTGGTTCTCGTCACGGGTGGCGAGAACGTGGATCCCGAAGAGGTGGAGCGCGCGCTGCGCGAATTGCCGGAGGTGCAGGATGCCTGTGTCTTCGGCCTGCCCAGCGCCGAGTTCGGATTGCGAATCGCGGCGGTCGTCGTCCTGCAGAAAATAAGCTGGGCACGTGCTCCTGCCTTGCGGATCGCAGCCTTGCGCGAGGGCCTTGCCCGTACGCTCGCGCCCAGCAAGATTCCGCGCAGCTTTGTGTTTGCCGCCGCGCTGCCGGTGACGGCCACGGGCAAACTCGACCGGGCGGCCTGCGTGCGACAATTCGGCGCCCTCGCCGGTGAGGATGCAGGCGCGCGGCGACTCAGCGTGCGGTAAGTACGGCAACGGTCAGGGTTGCCAGACAGACGAGCGTGTCGGCTTCGCCGCGAATTTCGATTTGCCAAACCTGGCTGCGGCCACCGATGTGTCGCGGACGCGCGGTACCGGTGACGATGCCAGACCTCGCGCTGCTCAGATGATTGACGTTCAGTGCCTGACCGACACAGCGAAACCGCGCGGGATCGACGCACAAATTGGCGCCGACGCTGCCCAAAGACTCGGCGAGCGCGGCTGAAGCGCCACCATGCAATAGACCGAAGGGCTGCCGCGTGCGTTGCTCCACGGGCATCGTCGCTTCGAGCCAATCGTCACCAAAATTGCTATAGGTGAAGCCCAAGAGCTCGTCCAGGGTGTTTGCTATGCGCGCATTGAGTTGCGCGAGCTCGAGAGCTTGAAACCAGATGGCCATGAACGCGTTGAACTCCTCGGAACCGACCACTGCGCGGTTCAGTATACGGCCGTTTGTTCGGTATGTCCGCTGCCGAACGGAGGCGTTCTCGGGAGTCGATTAGTTTGCCGATTCAATCCCTCAATTCAATAGGAGTGCGCACCGATGAACGCGACAATCAGCGAAAACACGTCCACATCCGGCATGGCGGCCATTCAATCGATCGTCTCACACCGGAGCGTCGCTGCGCCCATCGCACAGGTCTGGAACAGCCTGCGATTCTATGAGGAACTCGACCACAAGCCGCCCTTTCTTCTGCGCCTGCTGCTGCCGCGACCCCAGCGCACGGTCACCTCGCCAAAGACCGTGGGCGAGCAGACCACGCTCCCCTATGACGGCGGGCATTACTCGAAGCAGGTCACCAAGCTCGAGGCTCCGCATCGTTATGAATTCGATGTGACCGAGCAGCGCATGCGCTCCGACCGTGGCGTACTCCTGTTGAGTGGTGCCTATACCTTGCGGGAATTGTCTGCGACGCAGACCGATCTCTCGATTACGACGCGCTACGCCAGCGGTATCCGTCCACGTTGGTTTGCCGAACCGGTCGAGCGCCTTCTGTGCCGCCGGCTGCAGCGGCATTTACTGGACGCGGTCGCGGCGAAAGCCGGCCAATAGCTGCCGCCGCAACCACCATCAGGGCTTGCCGGCGCCGAACTGATAGCGCACGGAGAGTCCGACCACGTTGACGTTGTCGACGTAGGGCTGAATACCGAAAGCGATCAGGCCGGGAATCGTGCCGGGACCGACACCGGCCAGCTGCCAATCGCGGGAATTGTAGGCCTCGTGCGTAAAGAAGAAACGCAGCTGCAGCGCCGGGGTCCATTGGTAACTGGTCCCCAAACGCGTGGACTCGAGCTTGGTCCAGTTTTGCGGAAAGGCCTGCGACGCGCCGCCCAAGGACGAGTCGACATCGCCCGTCGAAGGTGCGAGCAAATAATCGAGCGTGAGCGCCCAGCGCGTTTGCGGCACCCATCGACCGCCGACACTGAGGTTCCAGAATTTTTCCGTGTCGGCGACGACCCAGGGCGAGGCGACGACCTCCGACGCGCCGTTCTGCCAGGTGAACAAGCGCTGGAAGCCCGCGTCGGCATAGGCGCTCAAGGTATCGCGCGGCGTCCAAGTCAGGGTGGTCGAGAGCCTTTGTTCATGCAGACTCTGAAGGCCGAGCGGCGAGGATCGATAGTCGTCCTTGGTGAGCGCGCCCTGCAGCGACCAGGAAATGGTGGCCGTCGCGGCCCAAGATGCGGTCAACGTCGAGAATACGCGATCGCGACCCGCATAGTTGTAGTCGCGCACGAGGATGCTCTCGCCGTAAGGCAAGGCCGCGTCGTCGATCGGCGAGACCTTGCGCAGGCCGTTGCCGTATTTGAAGGCGAGGCTCAGCGACGCGAGCGGGTTTACCGTGATATGAAACCAGCTCTCGACGTCTTGAGTATGGGTCAGCACCTGTCCGGGTGCGTAGTGCGTGTACAGGAATTCGCCGGCGACGCCCACGCGGAAGATTCGCCAAGGCGAAACATCGGCGCTGCCGTCGAACCGGGTCCGGTCTTCGCTGTAACGCGGCGTGATGACCGTTCCGCCCGCGAATGTGTCGGTCACGATGGTGGGCACAGCCAAGGTCCGAGTACCGTCATCGCGCCCGTCGTAAGCGGCACTGCCGCGCAACAACAGCTTGCTCAGCGGTCGACTGGTCAGATTGAGCGCGTAATGGGACAGATGCACTTCGCCGTCGAGTGAACTCGCGCCGGGTATGCCGCCCGCGCCGGCAAGCGTACTGATCGGCAGGAAGGCGGCATCCTGGCGCAAGCTGCCGAGCGAGGCGGCGTAGCTCAGGGTGCTTGCGAACCAGGGCATGCGCCAGTTTCCGGTCACCGCGATCTGCTGCAGGATATTGCCGGGCGCATCGGCAAGTGCACCGCTCGTCGAGCCGGGAACGATCGGCGGGTACGCATTCGCGAACACCAGTGCGTCGTGATTATCCTGAAACCATGAGCCTGTGTAGGTCACCCGCAGGCCCGCGTCGCGTCCGGACCAGCCCGCACCCGCGTCGATCGAGTTCGTGACATAGTCGATGGGCTCGGAGAGTTGCTGTGCCTGCGTCAAGAAGCTCGCGCTGGTGAGCGCATTGCCGTCTTTTTCCTGATGGCCGACACCGCCGAACAGCGTCCACTCCGGGCTCGCAAAGTAACTGCCCAGCAAGGAGGTGGTGCGACGCTCGGTCTCGACGTTCAGGGGCGCCGAGGCGGTGTCGTAGAGATGATCGGGTTGCCCATCGTAGACGAGCCGCACATCGTAGCGGCCTTCGCGGCCCGCCTCGACGCTGCCGTCGCGTGAGGCGAGTCCGAGGCGTTCGAGATCGGCCTTAGCAAAGTTTCCGTCGGCGTCGCGCCATTGGCCGGATCCGTCCGCATCGACATAGGCGCCGGTATGATCGATCCCGGTGTATTGCCCGAATTTGGCGGTTGCGCCGCTCGCATAGAATGCGCCGCCCGTGGCCTCGCCGTCGCTGCCTTTCAGGAAGGGACATTGCGAGCAGCTCCAGCCGCTGGTGTCGATAGCGGAGGCGTCGCTCGGCACACTCGCCGCAGGCGGCTCGGCAACGGCACGCGGACCCGTGAGCAGCACCGCCGCGCCGGCTAGAAATTTGATCCTAAGCAGAACGGATTTCACGCGTTTTCACCTAGCGCATGAGCGCACGGCCTGAGGGGTGGTTCGAACCGTGTACCTGCGAGTGACAGTTGACGCAGCCGCTGCCGACCAGGAAGCTGCTCGGCGATTTACCCCCGGGAAGACCCTGGGGCGTGTTCACGATCGACGGGTGACCGGCGCCTTCGTGGCAGGTTTGACACAAGAATGGCGGCCGCAGCGTCAACATGGCGGGCTGCGTGGATCCGTGCGGTTCATGGCAATTCGCGCAGTTCTCGGCGACCGGCTGGTGTTCCCAGAGGAACGGACCGCGCAACTCCGTATGGCAGCTCGTGCACATCTCGGTGATCGTATTTTTCACGAGCGCGGCCGGCGCGCTCGAGCCATGCGGCGCATGGCAGGAGGTGCAGGACATTTTGCCCTCGCGCAGCGGGTGATGCGACGGTTGGAACAGCGCCGTACGTTGAGTTTGATGGCAGCCGACGCAGACGTCGATCTGAGTCGTGGCCTCGCTCATCGGATCCTTCGCCTTATGCGAGCTGTGACAGGAGGCGCAGGCGACATCGTTGGCCGCATGGGCGCTCGCAGCCCAATCATGCGCAGCGTTCGATTGGTGACAGCCGAGACAAGTGGCATTTTGCTGCGCGACCGGGGTCACCGATTTCGCTCCGAACACGATCATGCCTGCGGGTGGGCCGCCGCCCGCTGCGACGTGCGCACCGCCAGGTCCGTGGCAGGCCTCGCATTGCAGGCCGCCATGCCCGAACGGGCCGCGCTCGTCGTTGGGCCGGGCATGTTTCGTGCGAAAAATCCCGACGATATTCGGCGTCGAGTGGCAACCGAGACAGGTGTCGGCGCCCTTTGCGCTATAGCCTGACGCACTGAGCTTGGCCGCAGCGGGGGCCGGTGGTCCGTCAGCCGCGACCGCCGACGACGCCAGGGTCACGACCCCGACGCATGCTGTGACCCCGGCAAGTGTCGCCACCAGCGCAGCCGCGGTCCTGCGATGGCGCTCCGTTCGCAGCACTCAATTGCTCGTGACGGGGATATGGTGTGCAACCGCGACGTCCGCCACACCGCCGGGACCGTGACAGACGGTGCAACTTTCCACCTTCGCCGGGTTGCCGCCGAGAATCGTACGGCCTTCGGCGTCCTTGAGGATCATGGTGGAACCGCCGTTCTGTTCAATGTGCGCTTCCGTGGTCGTATAGCCGTAGTCTTTATGGCAAGCCGAGCACAGAGCCATATTGGCGGAGGTCGCAATCGGATTGCCCACGGTCGTTGCGGGGGGCACTTGCGTCGACAGGCCGGTGATGAGGGTCGTTGCCTGGACCGCGCTGTCCTCCAC
>Ga0116229_10010236_pt1 | contig 14117 bp, 12 predicted proteins | sample S1TSphgellanicum_3_FD_87313 | JGI IMG/M metagenome (GOLD analysis project Ga0116229, IMG submission 87313) | Host-associated microbial communities from peat moss isolated from Minnesota, USA - S1T2_Fc - Sphagnum magellanicum MG | ecosystem: Host-associated > Plants > Peat moss > Unclassified...
ATCGATCATCGGCGGCATCGAGCAATTGCCGCGCCGCCTATGGGCGCACGCGCCGGAGCATTGCGTCCATTGGCCGGCCGGCACCTCGCTTGCCAGCCTGCACGGCAACACGCCGCGCCCGGCGGTGGTGAAAATCGCCCCCAGCCAGCCGGCCGGGTCCGAAAACCACCGGATCGCCATTACCGACCGCTACGGCAACACCCATGATTTTGCCGCCGCCATCGTCACCACCCAGGTCTGGCTGCTCTCGGCCCGCATCGACTGCGCGGAATCGCTGTTCCACCACGATATGTGGATGGCGATGGAGCGCAGCCATTACATGCAATCCTCGAAGACCTTCGTCATGGTCGACCGGCCGTTCTGGCGCGATACCGACCCCCTGACCGGCCGCGACAAAATGAGCATGACGCTCTCCGACCGGCTGACCCGCGGCACCTATCTGATCGATAACGGGCCCGGCAAACGCGGCGTCATCTGCCTGTCCTATACCTGGAACGACGACGCCATCAAATGGATTTCGCTGCCGCTGGATGAGCGGGTGCGGCTGATGCTGCACTCGCTCCGGCAGATCTACCCGAAGCTGAACATCTCCGAGCACATCATCGGTTCGCCGATTACCGTGTCCTGGGAGTCCGATCCCAATTTCATGGGCGCGTTCAAAGCCAACCTGCCCGGCCATTACCGCTATCAGCGCCGGCTGTTCAGTCATTTCATGCAGCAGTCGCTGCCGCCGCATCAACGCGGCATCTTCCTCGCCGGTGACGACATCTCCTGGACCGCCGGCTGGGCGGAAGGGGCAATCACCACCGCCCTGAACGCCGTCGCCGGCACCCTCCGTCATCTCGGCGGCAGCGGCGCCGCTGGCAACCCGGACGCGATCGATATGTGGGACAGGCTGCAGCCGATTCGCCTGGACGATTAAGGCCCCGTAATCCCCCACGAAGCTGCCCTCGGAGGGCGCCGGGGATCCACGACTTCCTTGCGTTCGTCATCATCCTTGGCAAGCCAATTCAAAAACCAACCGAAATGTTCTTGCCTTCGGCACGCAAGTCGTGAATTCCCTGCCTTCGCAGGGGATGACGGTTTTTCCCGGCCAAGGCCAAACCGCCGTTTTACAAAACCCGCCCGGCGACGACCTGCAATTTCGCCACCAGCTCCGGATCACGCGCTTCCGCCGCCGTAATGATCGCATATTCCAGCGCCCGCTCGCAGCCCGCCTCGCACAGCCCGCGCGGCGCGCCGATTTTCGGGATCAGCGCCTTCACCAGGTTGCGCGCCTTATCCGCATTTCCGAACAGCACCTTCACCACCTGGTCCACGGTCACCGCATCATGGTCTTCATGCCAGCAGTCGAAATCCGTCACCATCGCCACCGTCGCGTAATTGATCTCGGCCTCCCGCGCCAGTTTCGCCTCCGGCATATTGGTCATTCCGATGACCGAACAGCCCCAGCTCCGGTACAGATTGCTCTCGGCAAAGGTCGAGAACTGCGGCCCTTCCATCACCAGATAGGTGCCGCCGCGCGTCACCGGCAGCCCCAATTCGGTGGCCGCTGCCTGCAACGCATCGCCGAGCCGGGCGCAGACCGGATGCGCCACCGAAACATGCGCCACGCAGCCGGTGCCGAAAAAGGATTTCTCCCGCGCAAAACTGCGGTCGATGAAATCATCGACGATCACGAAATGTCCTGGCGGCAGTTCTGCCTTGAGGCTGCCGACCGCCGAGAGCGAGATCAGATCGGTGACGCCGACCGATTTCAGCGCATGAATATTGGCCCGGTAGTTCAGCGCGCTGGGCGAGATTTTATGGCCCCTGCCATGCCGCGGCAGAAACACCACCTTGGTCCCTTGGAGCCTGCCGATCAGCAATTCGTCCGACGGTTCGCCCCAGGGCGTCGTCACCTTCTGCCAGCTTGTGTCCTCAAGCCCCTCGATATTGTACAGCCCGGAGCCGCCGAGAATGCCGATCACCGGTGTCAGGGTTTCCGTCATGAGTCTGCCTTTGCTGCGATGGTTGAGATTGCAATGTTCCGCCCCCCTAAGCCCGGAGTCGCGCCGCCGGTCAACTGCGCGCCGAAAGGTTAAAATAAACACCCGTACCGCAGCCTCCGCTTGCCGTGAGGCGTAACAACGTGCAGCTTGCAAAAATGTCTGATGCCAAGCCGAATCGAGGCGCAACGGTGCTGGCCATTCAGGGCGGCGGCGCGCATGGCGCCTTCGCCTGGGGCGCGCTCGACCGGCTGCTGGAGGACGGGCTGAGCTTCGCCGCGGTTACCGGCGTTTCCTCCGGCGCCATGATTGCGGCGATGGCGGTGCAGGGCTTCGTGCATGACGGCCTGAAAGGTGCACGCGCCGCCATCCGGCTGTTATGGGAAGAGGTCGCGGCGGCAAATATCTTCGGGCCCGTCAATTCCTCCATGGACTGGCTCTGGGGCTGGGATAAGGGCGTTGAGCTCGGCAATGAGATGGCATGGCAGGGCCTGACCAATGCCTTGCGCATGTTCAGCCCCGGCCAGCTCAACCCGTTCGGCCAGAACCCGCTGCAGCCGCTGCTGGAAAAAATGCTGGATGTGGACGCCATCCGTGACGCCGCGGCGCCACGGCTCTATGTCGGCGCCACGGATGTGGAATCCGGCCAGGCAAAAATCTTCGATAACGCGCAGATCAGCGTCGATGTGTTGCTCGCCTCATCCTGCATTCCGATGATGTTCCCGGCCGTCAACATCGCCGGCCGGCATTACTGGGATGGCGGCTATTCCTGCAATCCCGCCTTGGCGCCGGTGCTGCAGCACCGGCCGGACCGGCTGGTGCTGATCCGCGCCCAGCCCCGCATCCGCAAAGGCGTGCCGAACAGCACGGCGGATATCGTCCACCGGCTGCATGAGATCGCCTTCCAGGCGCCGCTGGACGCGGAACTGGCCGTGCTGCCGAAATCGATCCGGCTGCAGGATATTTCGGCCGATGCCGCACTTGGCCTGCATCCGCTGATTTCCAAGATGAATACCGAACGCGAATTTCTGACCAAGCTGTTCCATGCCGGCAGGCAGGCAGCGGGCATGGCACAGATGGCCTGATGCTGCGGCAGAATTTCGTTCCCCGAAGCCTGTCGGCACGTGTCTTTTGGCTGATCGTCGCCACGATCCTCATGGTGGAGATGCTCGTCGTTATGCCGGGCCTCGGCAAGGAGCGGCAATACTGGATATGGAGCCGGGCGCAAGGCGCGGAATTGCTGGCATTATCGATCCGGGACGGCTCGGGCCCGGCGAATCCGCTGCTGCGCAACGCTTTGCTGAAGCTTTCGGATACCAAGGCCATCACACTCACCGACGGGCTTAACCGCGTGCAGGTCCTGCCGGATCAAATGCCGTCGCGATTCGGCCCGGACATCTATCTGCAGCAAGAGAGCCTGCTGACCAGCATGTGGCGCGCCGACCTCGCCGTGCTGGGGCGGCAAGCGCCCTATGCCCGCGTCTATGAAACCTTCCAGCCCGGAAATGTGCATCTTGCCGTGATCATCTCGCAGGGCCGGCTGGCGCATGATCTGCGTATCTATCTTTTGCATGTGGCTGCGCTTGCAACGGTTGTGGGGTTGATTACGGCCAGCCTGGTATTCGTGGCACTCGACCGGGAGCTGGTGCAGCCCATGCAGGTGATGACCGCGAGCATTGCCGGATTCCGGCGCAATCCGGGCTATGCCGGGCTCGGCGGGCTGAAATGGTTGAGCACCCGCGGCGATGACGAAATCGCCGCGGCGGCGCGCGAACTGGTCGCCATGCAATATGAATTGCGCGCCGCCCTTTGGCGCAATGCCCGCCTGGCTGCCTTGGGCACCTCGGTGGCCAAGATCAGCCATGACCTGCGCAATATCCTCAGCTCAGCCCTGCTGGTCGCCGACCGGTTCGAGCGCCATGACGACCCGATGGTGAAACAGGCCGCGAACACCCTGATCCCGGCAATGGAACGGGCGGTGGAGCTGGTCAGCCGCACCCTGGATTTTGCGCAGGAAGGACCGCCCGCGGTGGCGCGCGCGCCGGTGGCGCTGCACGCCTTGATCGAGGAAGTGGAGGATATGCTGCGCACCACCTTCGGCACTGTGGTGGTCGAAAACCAGGTGCCGCGCGATCTGGTCCTGCTGATCGACCGCAACCAGATCTACCGCGTGCTCGTGAACCTGATGCGCAACGCGGTGGAAGCCGGCGCCACCCGGATCAGGATCACGCAAGAGCTCGATAGCGGCATGACCCTGCTGGTCGTCGCCGATAACGGCCCCGGCCTGCCGCCGAAAGCCCTTTCCAATCTGTTCCGGCCCTTCACCGGCACCGGCCGCAACGGCGGCACCGGGCTCGGCCTTGCGATCGCGCGCGACCTGGCCCGCGCCCATGGCGGCGATGTCTTTCTCCGCCGTACCGCGCCCGGAGGCACGGAATTTGGCATCACTTTGGCCGGTGAGGAGACGCCGGAGGCGGCAAATCAAGCGGCGCCGCTGCTCAACCCGCAGCTTCGCGTCAGGCGACGACCGGCCGCTTCGCAATAAATCCATAGGAATAATAGGCAATTTTTCCTAGACTGGCTTTGCTTCAACGCGTGCCAAAACGCAAAATATTTCGCCCTACGGACCCCACGGAAGCAGAAAAAACTTATTTTCTCCAACTGATTGAAGTCCATAGAAAAATCATCTTCTTACATCGCATGATCCCGATCGCCCTGGACCCGCAACACAGCCGCCTCGGCATCGCCGGCAACGGCAGATTGGCACTTCGCCGGCTGCAGGCGCTGCGCCAGGCGGGTGCGATTCAGCTGCGCGTGTTCGCCGATGCGCCGGAAGCAGCCCTGGTGGAAGCGGCGGGGGACGACCTGCATCCGGGCCTGCCGGAAGCCGCCGAGCTTGGACCCCTGCACGCGCTCTGGATCGCGGATCTGTCCGATGACGCGGCGACGCGGCTCGCCCAGGCGGCGCGGCTGGCCGGCGTGCTGGTGAACGTGGAAGACCGCCCGGAATATTGCGACTTTCATTCGGTGGCCGAAATTCGCCGCAAAAATCTGCTGCTGACGGTTTCGACCAACGGCGCCGCACCCGGCCTTGCCAGCGTGATCCGGCAAAATCTGGAAGCCTGCTTCGGCCCGGAATGGGCGGAACGGGTGGATGAGGTTGCCAGCCTGCGGGCCGAATGGCGCCAGGCGGGGATCGCCATGCCGGAGGCGGCGCGCCGGATCGCCGCTTTGGCCGCTTCGCGTTGTTGGCTGCCCTGTCCGGGGGCGTCCAGCCCCAAAACGCACTGAATTTTCTCCAGGCTTTCCCAAGGTTATAAATGTCCCAACTGACCACCCTGCCCAACTCGGCTCCCTTCGCGCCGGACCAGATTGCCGCCCTTGACCAGGTGATTGGCGCTGCTTCCGTCGTGCAGCGCGCCTGGCTCTCCGGCTTCCTCGCCGGGCTGGATGCGGCCGAGGGCCGCGCCGCGCCGGCACCGCTGGCAGCACCTGCCGACAAGCCGAAACTGCTCATTTTATATGCGACCGAATCGGGCAATTCCGAAGCGCTCGCCGGCAAGGCGAAGCAGGATGCCGCCAAGCGTGGCTTTGCCGCCAAGCTGCTGGATATGGGCGATGCTTCGGTCGAGATGCTGAAAAATGCCGGCACCATTCTGGCGATCGTCTCGACCTGGGGCGATGGCGAGCCGCCGCAGCGCGCCGCCCCCTTCTACCGCGCTTTGATGAGCGATGCCGCGCCACAGCTGGAAGGGGTCAAATTCGCCGTGCTGGCGCTGGGGGATTCCTCCTACGCCCAGTTCTGCGAAACCGGCCGGCAGGTCGATGAGCGTTTTGCAGCCCTTGGCGCCAGCCGTGCGGCCGAGCGCATCGAGCTCGACCTCGATTACGAAGCCGGCGCCAAAACCTGGCTGAACGCCACGCTGGAATTGCTGGCGCCGAAAGATGCCGGCTCGGTCATTCACGTCGATTTCCAGAAGCCCGCTGCTATTGCCCAGGCGTCGAAGACATACCCGATCGCGGCCGAGATCACCGCGCATCACAAACTCACTTCGGAACGGGCCGATAGCGAGACGGTGCATGTCGAGCTCTCTTTGGCCGGCACCGGCCTGACCTATGAGCCGGGCGATGCGCTGGGCATTCAGCCGGAAAACGATGCGCAATTGGTCGCGGAGGTTCTGCGCGCCGCCGGCCTCGACCAAGACGACGCTGTGCGGAACGCGCTGACGACCCGTTACGACATCAATACGCTGACGGCCAAGCAGCTGAAGGATTACGCTTCCCTCACCGGGGACACCGCTTTGGCGGCACTCGCCGACGATGCCGACAAACGCGGCGCGTTTCTGGCCGGGCGGCAATTCATCGATCTGCTCGAAACCTTCCCGCATCGCCTGGAGGCCGAAAAACTCACCTCGCTGCTGCGGCCTTTGGCGCCGCGCTATTACTCGATCGCCTCCTCGCAGAAGCTGGTCGGCGATGAAGCCCATCTGACCATCGCGCGGCTCGCCTATGAAAGCGCCGGGCGCAGCCGCAAGGGTGTGGCCTCCACCTTGGTGACGGACCATCGCAAATCCGGCGATGCGTTGAATGTCTTCGTCAAGCCCAACCCGCATTTCCGCCTGCCGAAGGACAATGCCGCACCGATCGTCATGATCGGCGCCGGCACCGGCATCGCCCCCTATCGCGGCTTCCTGCAGGAACGCGAAGCCACCGGCGCCACCGGCCCGTCATGGCTGGTATTCGGACATCGGCATTTTCTCTACGATTTTCTCTACCAGCTGGAGATCCAGGACTGGCTTGGCTGCGGCGTGCTCTCCCGCCTGGATTTGGCTTCCTCCCGCGACCAGCCGGAGAAGCGCTATGTGCAGCATGTGTTGTGGGAACAGCGCGATGCCCTGCGCGGCAAACTCGCCGATGGTGCAACGCTGTATTTGTGTGGCGATGCCAAGCATATGGCCCGCGATGTCGATGCGACCCTGATACGAATCTTGAGCGAAGGCAAGGACGCGGCTGTTGGGCAGGCTGCCCTGGACGCGCTGGTCACTGCCGGCCGCTATAAAAAGGATGTCTACTGATGTTGGACTTGATCAATCAATCCTCCGCGCAATCCGTTCTGGCGGCCATGATCCAGGACCGCTTTGCCGGCAAGATCGCGCTGGTTTCCTCGTTCGGAACGGAATCCGCAATTCTGCTGCATATGATCGCGGAAATCGACCAGGCGACGCCGGTGATCTTCCTGGATACCGGCAAGCTGTTCCCGGAAACCCTGGCCTATCGTGACGCGCTGGTGGCCAAGCTCGGCCTGACCGACGTCCGCGCCATCCGCCCCAGCGGCGCGCAGCTTGCCGCCTACGATCCGGAAGGCAAGCTGTGGCAGCGCGACCCCGATCTGTGCTGCTCGATCCGCAAAACCAACCCGCTGGACGAGGCGCTTGAAGGCTTCGAAGCCTGGATCACCGGCCGCAAACGCAGCCAGGGCGGCAGCCGCGCCGAGATGGAAATGGTCGATACCGGCCCGGATGGCCGCATTACCGTAAACCCGCTGGCCTTCTGGAACGAAGACCAGATCAACGGCTACTTCACCCGCCACGACCTGCCGCGCCACCCGCTGCAGGCCCAAGGCTACGCCTCGATCGGCTGCGCCACCTGCACCCAGCGGGTCCAGTCCGGCGAAGACAAACGCGCCGGCCGCTGGGCCGGGCTGGATAAAACCGAATGCGGCATCCACATGCCCCGCCGCGCCGCCGCGTAAGCAAAAGGAAGCACTTCTTTTTCTGAAGAAAAAGGCTAGCCGCCTGCGAAAGCAAAAAGACTTCTAATAATTCGGGTCCCAGGCGCCCCCACTTCCCGTCATCCCCCGCGCAGGCGGGGGATCCACGACTTTTTTATTGCCCTCCAGGACTTTACATGACGGACACCCCGAAGCTCGCCCATAACGAAACCATCAAGACCAAAAGCCGCTTCCTGCGGGGCACCCTCGCGGAAGGCCTGGCCGAAGTCGCGACCGGCGCCATCTCGGAAGACGACCAGCAGCTGATCAAATTTCACGGCATCTATCTGCAGGACGACCGCGACCTGCGCGCCGAACGCGCCAAGCGCAAGCTGGACAAAGCCTATGCCTTTATGGCCCGGCTGCGCGTCCCCGGCGGGGTGCTATCGCGCGAGCAATATCTTGCCATGGACAAGCTCGCCGATGAACGCGGCAATCACACCCTCCGCCTGACCACGCGCCAGTCCATCCAGTTCCACGGCGTCATCAAGACCAATCTGCGCCCGGCTTTGCGCCAGATCGACAGCGTGCTGCTCGACACCATCGCCGCCTGCGGCGATGTCAACCGCAACGTCATGTGCACGCCGAACGAATTCGCCGGCCCGGTCTATGAGCAGGTCCTGCAGACCGGCCGCGAGATCAGCACGCATCTACTCCCCCGCACCGGCGCCTGGCGCGAGGTCTTCATCGATGGCGAGAAGATCACCACCGATCCCGAAGCCGAGCCGATCTACGGCGCCACCTATCTGCCGCGCAAATTCAAGATCGCGATCGCGGTGCCGCCGCAGAACGATGTGGACGTCTTTGCGCACGACCTTTGCTACATCGCCATCGTCAAGAAAGATGCCGTGATCGGCTACAATGTCGTGGTGGGCGGCGGCATGGGCGCCACCCATGGCGATGCGGAAACCCATCCGCGCCTCGGCGATGTCATCGGCTTCTGCCATGTGAACGACGCCGTCGCCGTGGCCGAAGCCGTGGTGACCGTGCAGCGCGATTACGGCAACCGCTCCAACCGCCGCCGCGCCCGGCTGAAATACACCATCGAGGATCGCGGCCTTGCCTGGTTCGTCGAACAGGTCAATGCCCGCCTGGCCACCAAGCTTGAATCGGCGCGCCCGTACAAATTCGCCGATAACGGCGACCGGATGGGCTGGCACACCAGCCCCGATGGCCTGCACCACCTTACCTTATTCGTCGAAAACGGCCGCATCGCGGATGCCGGCGACTGGCGGCTGAAAACGGCTTTGACCCACATCGCCAAGGCGCATCCCGTCGCTTTCATCATCACGCCAAATCAGAACCTGATCATTGCGCGCGCCGATAGTGAAGCCCGCAAGGCGATCGAGGCGACGCTCGCATCGCATGGCGTTCCGCTCCGCGCCTCCGTATTGCGGGAAGCCGCCATGGCCTGCGTGGCTTTGCCGACCTGCGCGCTCGCGCTGGCGGAAAGCGAACGCTATCTCCCCAGCCTGATCACCAAACTGGACAAGGTGCTGGCCTTGCACGGGCTGCAGGAGCAGAAAATCACGGTGCGGATGACCGGCTGCCCGAATGGCTGCGCCCGTCCCTATATTGCCGAAATCGGCTTTGTCGGCCGCAATCCGGGCAAATATAATCTGCATCTGGGCGGCGCCGCGGATGGCTCGCGCCTCAACCGGATTCTGCTGGAAGACGCCGATGAGGAGACAATTCTGAACACCTTGTCGCCTTTATTTGCCGATTACGCCAAGACCCGCAAGCCGAAGGAAGGTTTCGGCGATTTCGTCACCCGCACCAAGATCGTGTGATGGCAGGCTGTGTTTACTTGACCGGCGCCGGGCCAGGCGACCCGGAACTGCTAACGCTGAAGGCGCTGCGGGTGATCCAAGCCGCGGATGTCATCCTGTACGACAACCTGGTCAATGACTCGATCCTCGAGCTTGGCCGGGCCGGGGTATTGCTTATCGATGTCGGCAAACGCTGCGGCCGGCATTCCGTGCCGCAATCCGAAATCAATCGCCTGCTGGTCGAGCATGCATCGGCGGGCAATAATGTGGTGCGGCTGAAGGGCGGCGACCCGATGTTCTTCGGCCGCGCAACCGAAGAAATGCAGGCCTTGCAGGCGAGCGGCATCGCTTTCGAAATCATCCCCGGCGTCACCGCCGCTTCCGCCGCTTCGGCCGCGCTCGGCCTCTCGCTGACGCGGCGCGGCATCGCCCGCTCGGTGCATTTCCTCACCGGCCATGGCGCGGAAGACGGCCTGCCTGCGCATGACTGGGTGGCCCTCACCCGCGCCGGCGGCACATTGGTGATTTATATGGGCCGCGAAACCTTGCCCGGCCTCGCCGCCCATCTCATCGAAGCCGGCATGTCGCCCAGCATGCCTGCCGTCGCGGTGGAAAATGCCAGCCTGCCCAGCGAACACATCACCCGCGCCACCCTGTCCGCCTTGCCGCACGCGCTGCGGGCTTCGGGCGCGGCCGGCCCTACCTTGATCCTGTTGGGCGAAGCGCTGCAAAGCCCCTCAACGATCGCCGCCACCCTGAAAATGGCGGCGGCGAAGTAAGGTTCTGACCAACCCGTCCGCCCCGATCAGGGAGCGGATCCACGACTTCCGATCCTCTTCCTCGGCAAGCTGCTGCTGGCGCAGCGTTTCGTTCAGCGCCTTCAGCTCGCTTTGCAAGGTCAGCAATGCGAAGCCAAGCGGGCCGGCCGACGCGCCTTCCAGCACCAGGCCGCCCAGCTGCCCGGCATCCGGCAATTCCGCATGCTCCTTGAGCACCGCGGCATAGGTTGAAAAGATCGAGCGGATTCGTTCGGCCAGTTCGGCATGCACAGCCTCGCCGTCGGAGACCACCGCGCGGCCGAGCATGTTCACATCGGTGCGCAGCCGCTGCAGATGCCGCGATAATTGTTCCGGAAACGGGTCGCTGCGCAACAGCCGCACGTTACGCTCATTTTCCAACTCCTTCATGTCGCTTTGAATTTGCGCGAAGCCGTTGCGCAGCCGCTTGGCGATGCGCTCATGCGCCAGCGGATCGTTGCCGGACAGCAGCACGACCGCCATGCCCCCCAGCAATTCCAGCAGCGATGCGGCATGGGCGACCAGCACCGAGGTGGCACGCTCCGGCAGCACGAATATCGAGGCCAGGACCCCGATCACCGTGCCCAGCGCAATCTCCGCCACCCGCGAGAATGCGAAGCCCAGGCTGCCGGTGCCGGCCAGCAGCAATACGAGCCCGCCGGTCAGCGGCGCCAGCTTGAAAATCGCCTTTGACGAGGCCAGCAGCGCGAGCGGGGCGATCACCAGCAGCAGAACGAGCCATTCCGGAATGGCTGGAAAAAACCGCGGCAACAGCACGCCGACCCCGCCGAGCAATGCGCCGGCCGCGGTGCCGGCCACCCGTGTCAAACCGGCGCTGATGGTGGCGCCAAGGCTGCCTTGCACGATCACCAGACAGGTGATCACGGCCCAGTAGCCATGGTGGAACCCGACCATGCCGGTGGCGAGATAGGCGATCAATGCCGCCACCGTCATCCGGATCGCATGGCGCCAGGCGGCCCGGTTCGGCATTTTGAGCGTTTTGAAGATCGGCGGCATCGGCTTGGCTATCTGACCCTTCTGGCTTGCCTCAATGCACCGCGTGATGCCCGCTCAACGCCTCTCCGGCCTCCGGCGAAAGCTTGGCGCAAACCGGGATCGACAGCGCGCCGATCAACCCGACCAGCACGAAGGCGATCGCGAAATCCGCCGGTGCCGCCTGGGCGTGCCGATGCAATGCCGCCGAAAATTCCAGCGCCGCCGCGCCGATGACGATGCCAAGGGTGAGCGTGATCTGCTGAATGGTGGCGTACAGGCTGGTTGCGGCGGACATCATCGGCCGCGAAATGTCGCTATAGGCAATGGTATTGAAGGCGGTGAATTGCAGCGAGCGGAAAAACCCGCCGACCAGCAGCAAGGCGCTGATCAGCAAGGACGGCCAATCCGGGGTGAATGCCGCGCAAAGCAGGATGAAGACGCTGGCGAGCGCGCCGTTGATCACCATGGTCCATCTGAAGCCGAAGCGGCGCAGCAAAGGTTGCGCCGCCGGCTTCATCAGGATGGCCCCGACCGCCGAAGCGAAGGTCACCAGCCCGCTTTGCATCGGCGATTTGCCGAAGCCGATCTGCAGCATCATCGGCAGCAGAAACGGCATGGCGCCGACCGCGACGCGAAACAGGCTGCCGGCATAGATGGAATTGGCGAAGGTGGGAATCCGCATCAGCGAGAAATCCAGCACCGGATGCGGATGCGTTTTGGCATGCCGGGCGTACAGCAACGCCGCCCCAATCCCCAGAACGAAGGCCGCGATCGTCCAGGACAAGGGAACCAGGCCGCGCCCGGCCGTCTCGAACCCCGCCATCAGCGCCGCCATGGTGAAACCCGAGACCAGCAAGCCGGTCAGGTCCAGCCGGCCGCCCCGATCGGGCTCCTGCACTTCGGGAATGAACAAGGTGACCGCGATGGCGCCGATGATGCCGATGGGCAGGTTGATGTCGAACACCCAGCGCCAGGCAAAATAGGTGACGATGAAGCCGCCGAGCGGCGGCCCGAGAATCGGGCCGATCAGCGCCGGCACCGTGATCCAGGACATCGCCGCGATCATCTGTTTTTTGGAAACCGAGCGCAGCAATAGCAGCCGCCCGACGGGGAGCATCATCGCCCCGCCCATCCCTTGCAGGACCCGCGCCGCCACCAGGAACCACAAGGAAGGGGCAAAACCGCATAGCACCGAGGCGATGGTGAAGATGACGATGGCGGCGCGGAACACCCGCCGGCTGCCGAAATGGTCCGCAACCCAGCCGCTGGCCGGAATGAACACGGACAGGCTGATGAGATAGGAGGTCAGCGTCACGCTCATATGCAGCGGGTCGGCATGGAAGCTTTTCGCCATGGCCGGCAAAGCGGTGGCGATGACGGTGGAATCCATGTTCTGCATGAACAAGGCGGTGGCCACGATCAACGCCGTCAGACGCATGCGTTTATCGCTGGTAACCGGTTCGATCTCGGCTTGCGGCATGTTATCCATCATCTTGCCCGGCGCCTGGCCAGGTTAATCAAGGCTCGATGGCGCGCGCTTCATCGGCCAGCATGATGGGAATCCCGTCCCGGATCGGATAAGCGAGTCCGGCTTGCGTGCTCAGCAGCTCATTATGGGCGCGGTCATAGACCAGGGGGCCTTTGGTCAGCGGGCAGACCAGTATTTCCAGCAGACGCGGGTCGACGGGCGTGTGGTTGTCTTGAGGTTGGTTCATCGCTCAGCTTGCTCTCGAATCATTGCCGCGTTTGTCGTCGAATGCGTTGATCTGCAGCAGCGCCAGCAGCACCCTGGCGCGCTCGGCCAAGTTATGCGCTTCCAGCAGCGCCTGCTTTTCCTCGCTGTCGAACGGGCAGGCCATGCACAGCGTCACCACCAGCGCGCTGTCGGACATCGCATCGATCGCCTCCCAATTCGCTTCCACCCCGGTATGGGCGAAGTACAATCTGAGCGCATCCAGCAGATCGCTGCGCTCCAGCCCGAGTCCCGCACCGGAATCGGCATGCAGATCCGCCGCAAAACCGGCAAAGGCGCCGCGCACCCGCCGGTAGCCGCGTTCCGGCTCCACTTCCTCGACGATGGAAAAGCGGATCAGCCCGGTCAAGGTGATCAGATACCGGCCATCATCGGTCTCGCTGAACGAGGATATCCGCCCCAGGCAGCCGGTCCGGTACAGGCCGGGCCCGGTATCGCCATCGCCGAGCCGTTTATCCGGCTGGACCATGCCGAACAGACGGCCCTTGGCCATGCTGTCTTCCACCATGGCGAGATAGCGCGGTTCGAAGACATTCAACGGCAGCCGCCCGCCGGGCAGCAGCAGCGCGCCGCTCAAGGGAAAGACCGGAAACTCTTCCGGCAGATCTTTCAGCCTGATTCGAAAATCCGCCATCCCGCTAACTGAACAGAAGCGCTGAGAGCTTGCGCCGCGCCGCCATGGTCGCCGGATCGTCGAAGCCCCAGGCCTCAAAGAACTTCAGCAATTGCAGGCGCGCGGCGTCCTCGTTCCAGCTACGCTTGACGCGGATGATTTCCAGCAGCGCCGCGGCGGCGGCTTCGCGTTCGCCGCCGGCGTTCAGCGCGGTCGCCAGCTCGTAGCGGGCCTCGAAATCCTTCGGATCGGCGGCCAGGCGCGCCTCCAGCGCGGCGCGCGCGCCCAGCGCTTTGCGCCCTTCCGCGGCCAGCGCCAAAGCCGACCGGGCGCCGGTGATTTCCGCATGCTCGGCGAGTTCGGGCGGCACCTCGGCCAGCACCTCCTCGGCCTGTTCCTCATCGCCCAACGCCAGCAAGGCGCGCGCCAGG
>Ga0116229_10010242_pt1 | contig 14113 bp, 11 predicted proteins | sample S1TSphgellanicum_3_FD_87313 | JGI IMG/M metagenome (GOLD analysis project Ga0116229, IMG submission 87313) | Host-associated microbial communities from peat moss isolated from Minnesota, USA - S1T2_Fc - Sphagnum magellanicum MG | ecosystem: Host-associated > Plants > Peat moss > Unclassified...
CGGGGACGGTCCAGCGCCACGTCAGCGAACACGAAAGCGGATACGGCGGGAGGGGCGAGGCGCCGCGGACCAGCGCCGACGAGCACGAAAAGGTGCGCCCCGACGGGTCGGATCGCGGCGCGTCCTGAGCGCGCGAGACGCTCCCGCGAAACCCTCCATGGGAATTCGCGCGTGTCCGCGCCCGCGGTACGCCATCTGCAAACGGGTGGCGTATCCCCTACCCGGAGCGACTCGATGAAGGACTCGCTGCAGTTTCTCTATCTCGACCAGCTGAGCGATCTCGTAAGCACGGAAACGCAGATCCTCGATGCCCTGCCCAAGATGAAGGCAGCGGCCGCGCACCCCGATCTCGCCGCAGCCTTTCAGGATCATTTCAACCAGACGCTGATTCACGCCAGTCGCCTGCAGGAGATCTTCCGCGGCTTGGGCGCCGCACCGGCCGACATCACGAGCGCGGCGATGCGCGGCATCATCCAGAGCGGGACGATCGAGATGCAGAAGTGGAAGGACGAGACGGTGCGCGACGCCGCGCTGATCGCGTCGGCGCAGCGCGTCGAACACTACGAGATGTCGGCCTACGGGACCGCCCGCTCCCTCGCCGAGCTGCTGCAGCGCGATCAGGATGTCGAACTCCTGCAGGCGACGCTGGACGAGGAGCGCAAGACGGACCAGTTGCTGACCGACCTCGCCGATCGCGTCGTCAACGCCGACATCACTCGGTAACGCAGTCGCGCGCCTCGGCGCGCAGTCGTGCCCGCGCGCATCGGAGCATCACGGACCTCGTGAGAGCACCGGTGCGCGAGGCGAGTACCACGCCTCGAGGACGGGAATGACCCGCTCCGGATGCGCGAGATGCACCATGTGGCCGCCCTCGAGCTCGACGATGCGCGCGCCGGGATGCCGGCGCGCCAGGATCGCGTGCAGCCGGCGCGCGTGGGCGATCCCGACGAGCGAGTCGCGCCGGCCGTGGATCACGAGCGCCGGTGCGCGCAGCTGGCCCGCGTAGGCCGTCGCCTTGGCGCCCGGATCATCCTGCGCGAGCCGGACGAGCGCCCCCAGCACCGCCGGCCGCGCGCCATATTCGTCGACCTGCCGCTCGAGAAAACCCGCCGGCGCGACATCCGGCGCCATGCTCTGTCGCGCCAGCCGCCGCGTCAGCCAGCGCGCCACCGTTCGGAGTCGCGGCCGCCGAAAAAGCGCGCCGGCGATCGCCGGGAGACCGGTCGCCAGCCCCGGCACGGCGCGCAGGATCCGGTACCCCGTCGGCGCCGGGGACGCGCCGGTGCCGATGACGACGACCGACCGGACGCGGTCCGGCGCGAGCGCCGCCACCGCCAGCGCGACCAGCCCGCCATGACTGTGCCCGAGCAGATCGACCGGCGTCGTCACCCCGCGCGCGTCGAGGACGGCGAGCGCGAGCCGCGCGCTCCGCTCGAGCGACATCCGCCGATCCTCGAACTCGCTGCTGCGGCCATACCCGGGATGGTCATACGCGGTGACGGCCATGCGCGCCCGGAGCGCCGGCACGATCGCGCGGAAGTGATCGAGGTGCGACGGGTTGCCGTGCAGCAGCAACGCGTGCCGCGTCGCCGATCGGTCGAGCGAGTCGTATCCGACGACCGCGACGCGCGCGCTGTCGAGCGCCACGATCGTCGCCTCGTCGTACAGCGACGACGTCGCCAGCCTAGCCCGCGACGTCAGTCGCGCGACGAAGCGTCAGGGTGAACGTCGAGCCGACGTCCGGCGTGCTCTCCACGGCGAGCTCGCCACCCATCGCCCGCGCCAGCCCGCGCGAGATCGAGAGGCCAAGTCCCGCGCCCTCGTCGACGCCGGAGAGCTTCCGGCCAACCTGCACAAACGGTTCGAAGATCGCCGTCAGCTGGTCGGCGGGAATCCCTCGGCCCGTGTCGGCGATCGAGATGGCGACCGGATCGACGTCGCTCCTGACACGGACGGACACCCGCCCGCCACTGCGCGTGAACTTGACGGCGTTCGTCAGCACGTTGAGCACGACCTGCAGCACCTTGTCCCGGTCCCCGACCGCCGCGGCGCGTGGATCGACGACCGCGCGCTCGAACGTGATCGCCTTCGTCCGCGCCTGCGGCTCGATCATCGCGTTCGCCTCGTCGAGCACATCGGCGAGCCGGAACGGCTCGTGCCGCACCTCGATCTGCGATGCCTCCAGACGAGTGTAGTTCAGCACATCGTTGATCAGGCCGAGCAGATGCCGGCCGGCGCGCTGCATGCGGCGCACGTCGTCCGCCTGCTCCGGCGCCAGGGCGCCGCGCACACCGGTCAGCAGCAGGTCCGCGTAGCCACCGATCGCGTTGAGCGGCGTGCGCAGCTCGTGACTCATCGTCGCCAGGAAATCCGACTTCGACCGGTTCGCGATCTCCGCGTCGGCGCGCGCACGCTCGGCGTCGTGCCGCGCCTGATCGGCCTCGAGCCGTGACGCCACGAGGGTCGAGACGTCGACGCCGACGACGACGATCCCGTCGATCCTCCCTGCGTCGTCGGTCAGCGGCTGATAGACGAAGTTGTAATAGCCGCGCTGCAGGTTGCCGTCGCCGGCGCGATCGAGATAGACCGGGGTCTGCGTCCCGACGAACGGCACGCCGGTCCGATAGACGTCGTCGAGCAGCGCGAGCAGCCCCTGGAGTTCGAGCTCGGGAAACGCCTCGCGCGCCGTGCGGCCGATCAGCGCGCGCGGCCCGCTGATCTGCTGGTACGACGTGTTGAACGCCTCGATCACGTGCTCGGGCCCGCGGTGCACCGCGATCGAGACCGGCGCCTGGGCAAAGACCGTCGCCAGCCGCTCCCGCGCGCGCTCCGCCTCGGCGCGCGCCTGCCGCTCGCCCTCGAAGAGCCGCGCGCGGTCGAGCGCGAGCGCGCACTGCCCCGCCACCGCGAGCATGAACCCCCGCTCGTCATCGGAAAACGCGCGTTCGGCCGGAAAGCCGAAGGCGAGCGCACCGATCGTCACCCCGTCGGACGTGAGTGGCAGGACCGCCCACGCGACGACGCGGAAATCCGCGTACGTCGTCGCGAGGTCGGGGTAGCGGGCGACCAACTCATCACCCTGGCGGAAGAAGAGCGACTCCGCCGACCGCAACGCGTCGGTCACGGGCGTCGCCCGATCGACCGGGATCCGCCGAAAGGACTCGAGCGCGTCCGGCGGCAATCCCGAGGCGCCGACGAGGACCAGATCCGGCGCGTCGGGGTCACGCGCGTAGACCGCGCCCGCGTCCGCGCCGATCGCGGCGAGCCCCTGCTCGAGCACCGCCGCGGCCACCTCGTCCGCCGTCGTCGTCGACAGCAGCGCCTGCGTCAGCGCCAGCAGCCGCGCCGACCGATCGGCCGTCGTGCGTTCGACCGTGATGTTCTCCCACACGGTCGTCAGGCCACCGTCGCGCATCGGGAAGACGCGCAGGCGATACCAGTGGAACCGCGGCGCGAAATACTGCTCGATCGTCGTCGTGACCCTCGTCGTGTACGCCTCCGTCAACGCCCGCGCGAACGGGCTGTCGACGAGCTCGGGATACGCGTCCCAGACGTACCGATTGAGGACCGAGTCGAGTGGCCGGTGCTGCGACGCGACGACGGCGCGCGCCGAGGCGTTGAGGTAGATGATGCGAAGATCCTTGTCATAGCCCGCGACGACGTCGGTCATCGTGTCGAGCATGTCGTCGCGCTGGCGGCGGGCCGCGTCGGCGTCGGCGCGCGCCAGTCGTGCGTCCTCGAGGAGCTGGCGCCGTTCCTCCGACGTCTCCTGCAGCGTCGCCCGGTCCCGGCGCCAGGCGCCGACGAGGACCGCGGCCACGCCGCCCGCCACCGCGGCGAGACCGCCGAGCACCCGCGTCACCGACCGGCGCTCACCGTCCGGCGTCGCCTCCGGCCGGGGCAGCGACGCCCTCAGTCCGCGGTCAGCCACGGATGATGACACGGTCGGTCGTGCGCTCTCGCTCGCGTCCACAATCGCTCGGAAGGAGGACGTGCGTGGTCAGATGCCATGCGTCGTGCGCCATGCTGTGCTCGCCTGCGCTGCGCGGGAGATGCAAATGCCGTGCGGACCGACTCCCCCGCGCCCGCCGCTGGCGTCCGTCGGGACTCAACGTCCACGTCGGCATTTAGTTAGCCAGCGCTTTCACGACGGTCAAGGACTCCCGGCCGAGCCCGCTTCGTGCCTGCCAAGCATAGGGGATCGCGCACCGGATTGCGCGGCGTCCCCTAAAGCCCCACCCTCGAGCCCCCGCCCTACGGCGTGGATGGTACCGCGGTGCGCCAGCGCACGACGAACCACCCGACCGTGTCCGCCTGCGGAAACGCCCGCGCGAGCGCCGAGTCGAGCGCGGGATCGATCGGGCCCGAGACATACCGGCGATGCGCAATGACGGCGACCGTCGCGCCGACGCTGTCCAGTCGCGGCACGATCGTCCGCGCGCGGTCGACCGGCGGATCGAATGCCTCGTAGATCGTCGGCGTCGCGTTCTCGAACCCCGTCAGGAAATAGACGTCGGGGCTGTCGGGCGCCGCGTAGATGTAGCGTCCGCGCGCATGCGCCTGCACGGTCGCGACGAGCCGGCTGTAGACGGCGTCCACGGCGGGAGCGACGAGCGGGCCGCCGCGCGGCGTCGCCAGGTGCACCATCGCGCGCGCCGGCAGCGCGATCCCCATCGTCTGCTGGACGAGCGCGTAGGCCAACACCGCGACCCCGACGATCGCGGGTCCCACGCGCGCCGTCGGCGCCGTCGTCGTGACCAGCGCCAGGGTCGCGAGCGCGACGAGCGGCGCCGAGTAGTGGAAGTAGACGTCCTGCGCAAACGGGAACATCACGAGCCACTCCGTCGCGAGCAGCGCGAGGAGCACGACGAGCGGCGCGGTCGCTCGCCGACGCGCGATCGCGAGTGCGCCGACGACGGTGACGACGGGCACGAGTCCGCGCAGTGCGTCGCGCACGAGGCGACTCATCACCGCGAGCGGCGTACGGGACGCGGCGTCGGCGTAGGGCTGCACCGCACCGCTCGCGACGAGCGCCGCGATGGCGACGATGGCGATCGCCCAGCGCACGCGCGCCGACCGCGCGAAGAGGCCGAGCGTCGCCGCGACGGGGATCGCCGCGACGATGGTCACCGCCGGAAACGGCGGGACGTACATCACGGCGATCCGCGCCATCGGCGTGACGAAGACCCCGCGCACGAGCGGCCCGATCGCCCCGGCGCGCAGATAGGGCACGAGCAGGATCCCGAGCGGGATCGCGACCCCGACGGCGAACGGCCAGAGCATCGACGCCAGGACGCGCAGTCGTGCAGCGCTCGCGCCGTGCGTCCGCTCCCGCTCCCGCCACGCCAGCGCGCCTGCGATCGCCGCGCCAGGCACGGCGTACGTCACGAGGGCATCGATCCCCTGGCGGCGCACGAGCACCGCGACCGCCAGCGCGTAGAGCGCCAGGCCCGCGACGACGAGGACCGAGACGATCGTCACGCGCGACGAGACGGCGCCCGCCGGCTCGTCCTCGCCGACCACCGGCCGTTCCGTTGCCGACTGCTCGAGCCAGACGAACGTCAGCAGCGTCGCCGCGATGAAGTAGAGCCCCGTGATCTTGATCGTGCATGACGCGCCGGCCGCGAGCCCCGCGAGCACCAGCCATCGTCGCCGCCGCGTGTCGATGTACCGGAGCAGCGCCGCCGCGCCCGCGCACGCCAGGAAGAGGACGTACCACGAGGGCATCCCGAGCGGGTAGTACGGGACGCTCCACGCGACGGCGGCCAGCACCACGAGCCCCGCAGCCCACGGCGACGCGACCCGGTCGGCGATCAGCCAGAGGACCGGCACCCAGAGGATCGCGACGAGACAGAGCAGATCGCGGATCGCCATCAGGCTGACGCCCCCGACCCGAAACGCGAGCGCATCGAGCGCGCTCAGCCCGCCCGTGTACACGTCCACGAAGTCGCGGTGCGGCAGCTGCCCTTGCATCACCCGCTCCGCGCTCTGGGCGAGTAGGCCTTCATCGAGCGCGAAGAAGACGGTGTCGCGGCTGTGCAGCAGCAGCGCCGCCGACAGCAGGCAGACGAGCACGGACACCAGCGAGCGGGTCGATAGGCGATGCGTGGCGTCGTCTCGGGCGGCGGGGTAGCCACTAGACTCCGACCGCCAGCGTCACGTCACCGGCCACCGACCGCTCGCCATCACCCACCAGCCGCTGGCCGACACGACTCGCGCGGTGCCATACTGGCGACGCCGCCCGCCTTGGCGCGTCCCCGCTCCCCCGCCCCAGGATCCCCTGTCATGATCGCTCGGCACCACCGATCGCCCCACTCCGCGCGCAGCATCACCTCGGCGATCCGATCCGCCGTCGCGCGTGCCATCGTCGCGCTCCCGGCCACCGTCAGCCCCGCTGCGGCGACGATCGCCCCCGTCTCTGCTGCTGCGACGACGCTCGTCGCCGCCGCGACGCTGGCCGCTGCGCTCCGACCCGCCCCGCTCGCCGCGCAAATCGCCGCACCGGCCGCCGGCAGCGTCGCCGACTCGTCGCCGTTCCGGCCGCTCGACCTGCCGACACCAGGCGCGATCCGCACCGCCTCGGGCCGCCCCGGCGCGCGCTACTGGCAGCAGCGCGCCGACTACCGGATCGATGCGTCGCTCGATCCCGATCGCAACGAGGTGCGCGGACGCGAGCGTCTGCACTACGTCAACCGCTCCCCCGACGCGCTCCCCTACCTCTGGATCTTCCTCGAGCAGAATATCTGCGCGCCGGCCAGCATCACCAACCAGCTCCACCAGCCGCCGCTCTCGTTTCTCGGGATCGTATTCGACTTCTCCTGCCAGGGGTTCGCCGGCGGCCTTCAGCTCGACTCCGTCGCCGTCATCGGCGACCCGACCGCGACACACACGATCCATGGCACGACGATGCGCATCGACCTCACTCGGCCCCTCGCGGCCGGCGACTCGATCGACCTCGCGTTCGCCTGGGCGTTCGCCGTCCCGCCCCAGGGGGCCGGGCGCATGGGGCACGACGGTCCGCTCTACGAGATCGCCCAGTGGTATCCGCGCGTCGCCGTCTACGATGATGTCCGCGGCTGGAACCACGATCCGTACATCGGCGCCGGCGAGTTCTACCTCGAGTACGGACACTTCGACGTGCGCCTGACCGTGCCGGCGCCCTTCATCGTCGCCGCCACCGGCGAGCTCCGCAACCCGGAGGCCGTCCTCACCGCGACCGAGCGCGCGCGACTCGCACAGGCGATCCACTCCGACACCGCGATCGCCGTCATCACCGCGAACGAAGCGGGCGATCTCGCCCGCACTCGACCGACCGCGCGGGGCACGCTCACGTGGCATTTTACTGCCGACGACGTCCGCGACGTCGCCTTCGCGGCCGGCCCGACGCTCCGCTGGGATGCAAGCGGCTACGAGGGGATCCGCATCGAAACCCTGTATCGCCCGTCGGCCGACAAGTGGCCCGAGGCGAACCGGATGGCCCGCGGCGCGATCCGCCACTTCAGCGAGCACTGGTTCCGCTACCCGTACTCGCACGCGACGACCGTCGAGGGACCGATCGAGGGGATGGAGTATCCGATGCTCACCTTCGTGCCGAACAGTCCGACGCGCGAGGACCAGCAGTGGGCGCTCGCGCATGAGTTCGGGCACGAGTGGTTTCCGATGATCGTCGGGTCGAACGAACGCCTCTACCCGTGGATGGACGAGGGCTTCAACACGTTCATCGATCTCGCCAACGCGGCCGCGTATTTCGCGGGGACGCCGTATGGCGACTCGATAGAGGCGCACCCGCTGCATCTCTATCCGGACCACGCGATCGCCGGCACCGAGCAGCCGTTGATCATCAAGCCGACCGAATCGCGCGACCTCCTCTGGGGCGGCTATCAGAAACCGGCCCTGATGCTCACCGTGCTGCGCGATCAGGTCCTGGGACGCGAGCGCTTCGACGCCGCGTTTCGCGACTACATCCGCACGTGGGCGTTTCGCCACCCGACACCGGCCGACTTTTTCCGGCTGATGCGCGACGAATCGGGGATGGACCTCGACTGGTTCTGGCGCGAGTGGATCTTCACGACCGCACGCCTCGATCAGGCCGTCGACTCGGTGTCGACGGATTCCGGCGGGACGGCTGTCCATCTTTCGAATCGCGGGACGATGATCATGCCGGTCGAGCTCGCCGTCACCGAGGACGATGGTCGCACGACGCTCGTCGACCTTCCGATCGAGATGTGGAACCTCGGTCCGCACTTCACGTACCGGCTGCCACGCCGCGGCGTCCGCCGCATCGTCCTCGATCCCAAGCATGCTCTGCCGGACGTTGACCGCGTCAACAACGTCTGGCCGCGATCGTGACGCGGGTCATGTTGACCAGCAATGCAAATCAATTTATCGTAAAGAAGCGAGCACGACCGAACGTTCGTCGGTCGCCGGTGTTGTAGGTGTGTCCGGGCGGTTTCGCCGGGCGCTGTTGGTTCCCCTGTCGGCGATCGACGTGAGTGCCGTGTCCCTTCAATCGCGCGACGAACCGACCCCTGACGCCATCGGCGCCCGTATCTGCGGCCCCACGCATACGGCCGCCGAACTGCACCCGGGCCGTCATGCCAACCGCGCGCGCGATCACGCCGAGTACGCCGCGGCGCGCGAGCAGATGCGGCTCGTGGTCGACGAGTACGCGGTGACACTGCGGCGCGCCGACACCGCCCCCGAAGCGATGGTGATCGCCGTCAAGGCGGCGACGATGCGCGGACTCCGCGAGTGCCGCGACCGCGACATCCAGCTCGAGCTCGTGCACGAGGCGGTCCGCTGGGCCGCGCAGGCGTACTACCGCGACGACGAGCGGCCGCGCTCCTCGCACTGACGTCGCTCGGCCGCCGGGACGCTACTCCGGCAGCTTCGAGGCGAGGACGTCGAGCTTGTCGATCGTCGGAGGCACGGCGAAAAGATCCGGGGCCCGCGCCATCAGCGCTGCGGCAACCGGGCCGCTCAGGTGGGCCGCCCGGGCGGGCTCGTCGGGGAAGACGTCGAAGATACCGAACGTCGTCGGCCCCAGCCGGAGCGCGAACCACGCGCTCGTCCCGGGCTCGTCCTCGACGAGCGGCAGGGCGCCGATCAGGAACTCCTCCACTTCGGCTTCCTTGCCCGGTTTCGCCTCGAGGCGGGCGAGCACGGCGAACTGAATCACGGCATCTCCTGGCCCGAAGACTTCCACTAGGCCCGCACCAGCTTCTTGTACGCGATCCGGTGGGGCTGGTCGGCGTCGGCGCCCTTCCGCTTCCTGAGATCCTCGACGTACGACTGGTAATTCCCTTCGAACCAGACCACCTCGCTGTTCCCCTCGAACGCGAGGATGTGCGTCGCGATCCGGTCGAGAAACCACCGGTCGTGCGAGATCACGACCGCGCACCCGGCGAAATCGAGGAGGGCGTCCTCGAGCGCGCGCAGCGTGTCGACGTCGAGATCGTTCGTCGGCTCGTCGAGCAGCAGCAGGTTGCCACCGCTCTTGAGCAGCTTCGAGAGGTGCAGCCGGTTCCGCTCGCCGCCGGAGAGATTGGCGACCTTCTTCTGCTGGTCCGCGCCCCGGAAGTTGAAGCTCGAGAGATAGGCGCGCGTGTTGAGCTCCTTCTTCCCGACCTGGATCACCTCCATCCCGCCACTGATCTCCTGCCACACGGTGTTTGCGCCGTTCAGCTCCCGCCCCTGATCGACGTACGCGAGCTGCACCGTCTCGCCGACCGTCAGTGACCCGCTGTCCGCCGGCTCCTGCCCGAGGATCATGCGGAAGAGCGTCGTCTTGCCGGCGCCGTTCGGCCCGATCACACCGACGATGCCGCCACGCGGCAGGCTGAACGTCACCCCGTCGAACAACAGCGTCTCGCCGAAGCTCTTCTTCAGGTCCTTCGCGATGACGACGTCATTCCCCAGCCGCTCGGGCGGCGGGATGACGATCTCGTTCTGCATCACCCGCTCGGCCGTGTCGGCCTTCTGCAGGTCCTCGAACCGCTGCACGCGCGCCTTCGACTTCGCCTGCCGCGCGCGCGGCGCGAGTCGCACCCACTCGAGCTCCCGCTCCAGTGTCCGCTGCCGTGCCGAGGCGTGCTTCTCCTCCTGCGCGAGTCGCGTCCGCTTCTGGTCGAGCCACGCGGTGTAGTTCCCCTCGTAGGGGATGCCGGTCCCGCGATCGAGCTCCAGGATCCAGCCGGCGACGTTGTCGAGGAAGTAGCGGTCGTGCGTCACCGCGACGACCGTCCCCTTGAACTCCGCGAGATGCCGCTCCAGCCAGGCGACGCTCTCGGCATCGAGATGGTTGGTCGGCTCGTCGAGCAGCAGGAGGTCCGGCTCCTCGAGCAGCACGCGGCAGAGCGCGACGCGCCGGCGCTCGCCGCCGGAGAGCCGCGAGACGTCGGCGTCGCCGGGGGGCAGTCGCAGGGCGTCCATCGCGATCTCGATCTGCCGATCGACATCCCACGCGTTGACCGCGTCGATCCGCTCCTGCACCTTCGCCTGCTCGTCGAGCAGCTTCGTCATCTCGTCATCCGACATCGGCTCGGCAAACCGCTGACTGATCGCGTCGAACCGCGCGAGCAGCGCCTTCGTCTCCTTCACCGCCTCGTCGACGTTCCCGCGTACATCCTTCGTCGCGTCGAGCGCCGGCTCCTGCGCCAGATAGCCGATCCGCGTGCCGGCGTGCGGCCACGCCTCACCCTGAAAGTCCTGATCGACGCCCGCCATGATCCGGAGCAGCGATGACTTGCCCGACCCGTTGGCGCCGAGCACGCCGATCTTCGCGCCCGGGTAGAATGAGAGATAGATGTCGCGCAGGATCTCCCGCGACGGCGGGACGACCTTGCGCAACCCCTTCATGACGTAGATGAATTGCGGTGCCATGCGACGAATCCTAACGCCCCCGGGCACGCTGTGATACGGGCGAGCAGCACGAGGCACGCCCGGTGATACGGGCGAGCCGGACGATGCGCGCCCGGTGATACGGGCGAGCCGGACGATGCACGCCCGGTGATACGGGCGAGCCGGACGACCCGCGCCCGGTGATGCGGACGCGCGGACCCGTGGTGGCGCTCGCGCTGCTCCTCGCGGCCGGCGCGGCCGCCCTCGTCGCCGTCGGCACACTGCCGCCCGGCCCCGGACTCTATGGCGACGACGCCGGGTACCTCGGGGCAGCGCAGTCGCTCGCGCGCACGGGTGCGCTCCGCGTCCCCTTTGCGACGTACACCAGTGCGGACAGCACCGCGCCCCTCGCGCAGTGGCCACCCGGGATGTCGCTTCTCGTCGCGCTCCCGGTGCGCCTGGGACTCGAGCCGGTCCCGGCGGGCCGCCTGATCGTCATCGCCTCGGCGGCCACGACGATCCTCCTCGTCGTCCTCATCGTCGGGTCCGCAGCCGGCGCGGCCTGGGGCGCGCTGGCGGCGCTCGCCGTCGCGGTGACGTCGTCGATCGTCGCCACGCATCTCATGATCCTGAGCGAACCGCCGTTCATCGCGCTCGCGATGCTCACCCTGGCACTCCTCGTCCACGCCCCCGACCGGCCACTCCCCGCCGGACTCGTCGCCGGCGTCGCCGTCCTCGTGCGCTACGCCGGCCTGGGCCTCGTCGGTGGGGTCGCCCTCTGGCAGCTGCTCCAGCCCGGACCGATCTCCCGCCGGCTCCGTCGCGCCGCGATCGGCGCCGCCCCGGGGATCGCCGCCTACGGGATCTGGTCGGCGATCGTGCGCCGCTCCGGCACGGCCGTGCGATTGTTGCATCCGGATCAGCGGCCGGCGGCCAGCATTCGGCGATTCATCGGCGCGACCGAGGCATGGCTCGCCCCGGGGCTCTTCGGCGAGAGCCACCGGACGATGCTCGTGCGCGTCGGCATCAAGGGCGTCGTCGCGACCGCGATCGTCGCGCTCCTCGTCTCGCTCGGCGTCTCGCGCGCGCGCGGCCGGCGCGTCGTCCCCGGCGCAGACGCGAGCGTCGCCGATGATCCGTCGGGTGACGCCGGCAAGGTCGCGCTCGCCGCGGCGATCCTTGCCGCCGGCGTCGGTGGGCTGATCCTCGTCGCGCGACTGCTGGAATCCAGTGTCACGCTCTACGATCGCATGCTCTCGCCGGTGCACGCGCTGCTCGATGTCGCGCTCGTCGCGGCACTCGCGGCGTGGTGGACCGCCGAGCGGCGCGCCGACTGGAGCCGCGCGCTCGCCGTCGGCACGCTCGTCCTCTGGGCTGGCGCGTCAGCGTCGATCTCGGCGCAAGTGATTTACGAGGCGCGCACGGTCGGTCTCGAGCACGCCGCGGTCGATGTGCGGCGCTCACCGCTCTGGACCTGGGTCCGGGATTCGGGCGGCGGACGGCCGCTCTATAGCAACGATTTCGCGGACGTATATTTGCAGACGGGTCGACCGTCGCATTTTCTGCCGTGGATCGTGACCGACGACAGCGTGCACGCCCTCTGCGCCGCGCTCGCCCGTCGACCCGGACTCGTCGTCTGGGTGACCGCGTACGTCGCCGACGAGCTGCTGTACCCCGAACTCGCCCCGCTCGCGATGACCCCGACTCGGCTGCCCAGGCTCGTCCCGCTTCGGGAAGTCGCACGGTTCCCCGACGGCGTCATCTGGACGCCGGACTCTGCCCTCTCACGTGATCCACGATGCGTCGGACATACGTAACAGTCGTCGGACTCCTCGCCGTCTCGAGTCCCCTCGCCGCACAATCCCTGCCCGCGGGGATCGCGGTCGGCACAGCCGCGCCAGGCGCCGCGGTCCGGACGCTGGCCGGTCAGCCGGCGGACCTCCGCTCGTACGTCGGGAAAACGCCGGTCGTGATCGAGTTCTGGGGCAAGTGGTGCGGCAACTGCCGCGAGCTTGAGCCGGCGATGCACGCCGCGCACGAGCGCTACGGCGATCGCGTGCGATTCGTCACGGTTGCCGTCTCGGTCGACGAGACGCCGGCCGAGGTCGCGGACTACGCGCGCGCCCACGGCCTGCCGTCCCCGGTCGTCTACGATGAAACCGGCGCCGCCGTCGACGCCTACAACGTCCCCGGCACCTCGTTCCTCGTCGTCCTCGATCGACACGGCACAGTCGTCTACACCGGCGCCGGCGGCACCCAGGACGTCGACGCCGCGGTGAGAAAAGCGCTGTAAGTCGGCCGGCGCTCGGAACAGTCCGCCTTTTCCGAGCACCAATCCCAAATATCTGCTGCGAGGAGTACCCGCATACCCCCGGGAAACCGTCCGGCGGCGGCCACCACGAATCGTCTTCGCCACCCCAAGCCGGGCCCGGTGACGCTAGTTTCTCTGCCATGGCCGAGCGGACGTTCCTGACGATGGCAGCACTGGGGTCGGACCAGCCCGGGCTGGTCCGGCTCGTCTCGCGATACGTGGCGATGCGCGGCGGCAACGTCGAGGACAGTCGCATGGTCGCACTCGGCGGGGTCTTCGGCCTGATGCTCCTCGTGTCGGCCGAGGCGGACGGGGCGGCGCGGATCGTCGAGGATGCGCCCTATCTGGAGACCGAGGCGTCGCTCCGCATCATGATCGAGGCGGCGCGCGATCCGTCCGGGCAGGGCGCGCGCGGCCCGGCCGCGCTCTGGACCGTGCGGGCGAGCGCATACGATCGGGAGGGGTTGCTGGCCGACATCGCCGATGCGGTGCGGGGCGTCGGCGGCGACATCGTCGAACTGGATTCATCGAGCGCACCGACGCCGCGCGGCGACTCGACATTCCAGCTACGCATGGTCGTCGCGATGCGCACGGCGGGCGACGTCGGCCGGCTCAAGGATGTCCTGATGGCGATCGCCATCGAGTCGCGGATCGAGCTCGAGATCAAGCCCGCCGAACGGACACAGACGAAGGCCGCGGGACTCACCCTCCTCCCCTGACTTGGTCGCCCCGTCGAGGGGTTGGCTCCCGATTGGCGGGGCGGACGCCGCGAGACGTGACCGCCGGCGGTCGTCCGCCGTCACCTGAAAATGCGGACCAGCGAAAGCACCGTGCGCGAGGGCACCGCGCGTGTCAGCACCGCGCCCGGCAGCCCGGGGCTCAGCGTCGCGCGGCGAGAATTCGCGCGAATGTCGCCTCGACGGTGTCCCGTCGCGTTGGCCGCCGCGAGCGCGATGCTCGCAC
>Ga0116229_10010243_pt1 | contig 14113 bp, 9 predicted proteins | sample S1TSphgellanicum_3_FD_87313 | JGI IMG/M metagenome (GOLD analysis project Ga0116229, IMG submission 87313) | Host-associated microbial communities from peat moss isolated from Minnesota, USA - S1T2_Fc - Sphagnum magellanicum MG | ecosystem: Host-associated > Plants > Peat moss > Unclassified...
ATTCATCCCTTCCCTACAGACGACACCCACAACAAAACGCTAATTATTAGCTAGTATGTTCTCATCCGTACACACGCACATCCATCCAAACAGACCTAAGACCCTTACTTACTTCAAGCGCAGCTTCAACACGTGTCCGTCCGATAATTAATTAAATTTGAAGATTCCACGTCGGAAAAAAAAACATATTCGTTCAATATTCTCTAAATTTCCTTCACAACATTTTTTTCTTTTTTTAAATAATAATTTTATATATGATTTTTTAATATGATTTTTCAAAAAAAATAAATAATATAAATTACTGCCAAAACTACGAAGGTAATATGGGTTTTTTTTTTTTTAAGAAAAATAAAATTGGGGAGGCACCTTAAGAGTGCTTAAGAGATTCCATTACATGTCCCTCCTCTTTTCTAGGAGGCATATTCATGTATACAAGGTCCTAATACATTTAGGGTTTCCAATTGCTTTCCCATTCTAATAAGATTGCCTTTTATTTATGAGGAAGCATTATTGATGTGTATAAGGTGCCTTTCAAAATATTCTAGGAAAGTTATTGATTGTTTTAGGGTTTTATTTTTCTTGAGTAATATTTATGGAAAACATATCATTTTATTTTTTTATTTTTTTCTCAAACATGAAAAACTTGAGAAACTTGTATGTTGGTTGTTTGGAGTGCTTCGGACTTTTTTTTTTAAAAGTTAGAAAGATTTGATTTTCCATTCATGATTATTTTCAAAATCTATCAATTTTATTTTTTTTAATTTGAGGTACTTGTTATAATGACCCTTGTGTAGGTTTTGAGGGTCGGGAACGTTCAAAATTAGAGCTACTAAAATATTTTACTATTTAATCTTGCATTTTAAAAATAAAATTTTAGATAAAATCTGTAAAGGAAGGTTTGATGGCGTTTGTGTTTCATGATCTTTCTTATCACAATAAATTTGAATGAAAATCATTTAATCCCTATATATATAATGCACCATCTTATAACATTCTAATTTTTTTTAGAAATCTTATGTTAAAAGGTGCCATCTTCTACAACTAAGAAATTTTGACCATGTCTTTATTGAATTATCATAATATTTTACTCATAATTAAATCAAGTACACACATCAATATTTATTTACTTATTTATTTATTTATTTGTTTATGTAACTTACATTATTACAGTTAGTGTTAATTAAAATTCTAAACCATTTTTTTAAAACTTTGAATTAATTGTAAATCATCTTGTAATTTTGGTTAATATGAATTGATCTACCGGTGCTCACATAAGTTTTTACGACATCATTAATCGTCAAATGTGTATGTTGAACACCTCTTCTCACACTTGACTCCTTTATTTATGATTTGACTACACCTCCTAACCATGAATTAAAATAATAATTTTTTAAATAAATTCCACTACTATCATTAGTCTACCCAAGTCAACCATGTGTTCTCTAATAATGTTTATAAGAGTATTCTTCCTCTATCTCTATAATTAACCACCTTTTATAATACTAACAGCTTTTCAAAAAAAATTAAAATGAATTTTACTTAGAAGTTCAGTTAACAAATCAACTATTTGCTCATGCATGGGAGTGTAAAAATTTTCACAATATCATGTTGTACCTTTTCTCTAATATAGTGATGAGATATTTCTATATATTTAGTTATGGCATGTAAAGCTAAGTTTTCTACTAGCTTCATACTACTTTGATTGTCTATGTATAATTTGGTGCATGCATCATCGCCACTTTGGACTTCAATAGATAGCCTTCTCAACTATATTATTTTTTTAGCACCTTCTAACAAAGTGCGATATTCAGCCTTTGTAGTCGAAAAAGCAACAATAGTTTGAAGATTGTTCATCCAATTTATTGGGTAGCCTCATAGCGTAAAGATCATTCATGTTGTTGATCATCGTGTGTCAGCATCTCTTCCCCAATCAACATCAACGTATCGAGTTAGTGGCTGGGTATTTCCAAACTTGAATAAATCCCATGAATTGATGTGGGCTTCAAATATTTCAAGATATTTCAAACTACATCCATATGACTTGCTTATGGATTAGTTATGAACATATTTACACACTCAACAACAAAACTAATGTCTAGGCAAAAATGGGCGAGATATAGTAAGCTCCCTACTAATGACTTATACTCATATTCATTGGTTTCTATTGTTTTCATGTCATGCACAATTTTGTGCCTTCATGCATTGGCACTTCACCTGTGCAACAATATGTCATCCTAAAATGTTCCAACAAGTGTTGAATGTATTTATGTTGAAAAACAAAAATTCCTTCTCTTCATAAGCAAACTTTGTTCCTAAGTACAACTTTACATCTCCTAGGTTAGTCATTTAGAAAGCTTGCTTCAGCTCCTTTTCCACTTCATTAATCTAATCTTGATCATCAATAGTAACAAATAAGTCATCAACATAGAGTAATATGATGACATATTTTCCATTTCTAATGAAATAGTACATGTTGGAATCTTCCTTGCTCTTATTTAATCTTTCACTCAAAAGATAACTATTGATTTGGCTATACCAAGTGCATGGAGCTTGCTTCAAACAATGTAAATAGTTTTAACATCTAAGTGTTTCACTCTCCATTTTTTTTGGGTTGTAAGTGTTGTCACTATACATATTGTTATCCACTTCACTACAAGAACAAATTTTCCATCAAAGTTTATGTCTAGTCTCTATTCACAACCCTTGACAACCAACCTAGCTTTCAACCTATCAACCTTTCTGATGTTTCCAATTTTGGTCTTGAAAACCCATCTTACTATGATTGGAAACTTTTCCCTAAGTAAATCAACAAGTATCCATGTCTTGTTTTCACATATAGAGTCCATTTTTTCTTCCATGGCATCTTTTCCATGCCCTATGATGTAATGCTTCTAATACACTAAATGATTTTTTGACATCAGATGGTCTTGTGGTAGGAAAAATAAGATGATCCTTCAACCTTATTAAAGGTCTCCTTTCATGTTGTGGATAATGACTTCTTTGATTGTTATCGAATAACCTTTCTTCTTTTGATTCCATATTCTATTCTAAACCAAGTTCATCTTCATTTGGTTCTCTTATTTGTCTTAAATTGGATTTTGTTGGTAGATTGTTTTAGCTTGTCATTGATTTTTTCCTCCACACTACTTGGTCCCATGAATTGATCATCTCCAACAATTGAAGAGCCTCCATTGATTTTCTTCACTTGATGATCATGTTGGTTGTGATCATCTTGTTCATACATATCTCCTTCATCAACGTTCAAGCTAGAAAATGAAAACATTGAAACAAACTCCTTGGGCACTTGCCAACCAAAAAAAAAATCTTGTCCTTTTCCACTACCCAAATTCGCAAAATTTTTAATGAAATTGGTCAAAATTGACTAAAATGCAACTTGTATGGTTTTGGTAAAAAAGATCAGTGCATTAGAACATTTATAGTGAAATATTTTTTAATCATTTTGGATACTCACATGTTGCATTACATAATTTTTTATTTTAAAGTATGACATGGATATATGAGGTCCTAAATTAATATGACATGGCATAAAACACCACATCATCATTCAACTTTTTTTCAAAAAAATTGATTTTTCTTGTTTATCTAGGTTTTTCTTTCAAATCATGGTGTCATATATTGTATTTTTTCATGACACATTGTGACAAAATTACATGTTGTGAAAAAAAATTTAATTTTAATTTTTTTTCCAGTTTTGTCAAAAAGTAATTTTGACATCATTAACCATGTACATGTTCCTTTATTGCATTTATTCAAAATACATCAATGTTTGCATTCATTAAGGTTTGAACCCAAGACCTCGTGGATGCACACCAAGGTTTTAACCAACAAACCATTTCAAGACTTTATTAATCAAGAGTAAGAAATTAACTTTATTATATTTGGCATGGAATTGTTTAGGAAATTCAAATTTTAACATACATTTTCTTTGTCAAATTTTATTCAAATGCTACAAATGAAAACATGATCTTGAAGTTTATTCAACAATGTATTCAACACAATTATTATCATTTTAAAATATATAATATAAAATGTTAAAAAAAACACCTAAAATATCATGTCATGAATAAATTTACAAACATTTTTTATTTAAATTGACATATAACCTTTGTGAATTAAATTTGAATTCAAGAATGCATTCATTAAGTCTTTAACAATGTTATTTTTTAAATATAAAATATGTCCATTTTTTGAAGAATTTCAAGTTTTTATTTTCCCCAATATGATTATGTTTAAAATAAAGTATTTATTTTTGTGATGTTGTTAAAATGGCAATCATCCATAAAAAGATTTAAACATAGTTGGTTATAAACAAGTTGCAAAGTTAGAAACTTGTTTAAATCCTTCAATATTATGGCTACCTCCTATAATTTATGTAAAGCATTGACAATATAAAAAATTTAATTTGACAAATTTTGATTTTTTTTCTTTCAAAAAAAGTCTTTTAGTGATGTTGTTACCCTTATATATTGCCAAAAATGGCCACAAAAAGAAAAAATAATTAAGTAATGAATATAGCCATTTAATTTTCAATACCATATTTGCTTAACAACATGAATCATACACTAATACAGATGGTTAGTTATACAATTTGAAAATAAATCACAAAATATTATTACTTTTTTATGATATATGAATATATTTTACCTTCGTTTCCTTTGGAAACATAAAAGTAACATAATTTGGTGAAATTTTGGCATTAAATAGTTGGATTAAACCCCCATCCCCAACCAACATGTTTTTCTTTTTTTCAAATTTTCTTAACTTGGCAATTCTTGTTGGGAAAAAAATGTTAAAAAAAGTGCAAATTCAAAGGAAAATGTAAACGACAAAAAACTTGCCAAAATTTTGAAATCACATTTAATTTGAAGAAAAAAGGTTATTCCTAATGAATAAAATTTTAAAATAAATTCGAATAATTCCAACATTAAACACATAAACAATTTCAACATCAAATTTATTTTTTAAAAATTTAAGCTCAATCTTTGAAATTGCTATAAACTTTATCCAATTTTTTTGAAAACATTAAAATAAATATTAAAAATGTAACTGAATATTTTTTTTGGTGGTGACTTTCCACAATTTTGCAAACATAAAAAAGGGCAATCAACATCAACAAATGATTTTTTAATGAAAAAACCAAAAAAATTCATTAATTTTTTTTTAATGAGATAATTCTACAATGGGTTTGAAGACATGTAGCCAAATATAAAAGTATTTTAACAAATTTATACCTTCATATACATGGTCTATAACCAAAACACCTCCTTTCAAATGATTTTGAATAACACCACAAATTTTTAAAAGTAAAGAGATAAAAAAATTCATTGATGTAATTATTGTTATCAAAATTTATAATTCATTTTTTAATTTATTAAAAATTAAAAAATTTAAGTTCACATTTAAATATTTAAACATACATTTGTAACAGAACAAGCTTTAAAGTTTTGATAAATCGTGTTCAAATAAAAATAAAAAGTAGAAAATATTGATAAATAATATTTATTATTATTATTATAAGAAGACTAAAAAATGAAAATTAATCACTTTTATTAACATGTATTATTTTCTTCATACACCAAGAGTGGAGAAATGGGGGAAATATGAGGGATTATTTTTGGGGGTTTTTTGTGTGGCATCATGAACATTTGCAATAAAAAACTTGTTCATGATGCCTAAAACATTTAAGGAAAATCATACATGATAATTTACAGAAATGTACAAGAATTTAATATATGAAAAAAATATAATTTAAAGGTCTACATGCATCCTAGACTTGGCATGCATGAACATTTGACTTAATCATTAACCCATTCAAATATAAATGTGAGACTAATTTAATTTTTATATATTCGTTTCAAAAATTTGTGGTGAGTGTAAGATGCAATTTGTGACTAATGGATTTAACACATTCAAAATGAATTATTCAATTCATGTGCAAATATTGTTGATAATTCGAAAGAAGTGAAAAAATTCATTAACATATTCAAGAATAAATGTGAAACATAAGTTATCATGTGTGTTTCATATTAATATGTGCAATATGCAACATTTGAATAATGGTTTTAATAAGTTCCAAATGGATGAAACAACTCATGTAAAGATGTTGATAGTTTAAAAAATGTGAAAAAATTCACTAAACCATTCAAATATAATTGCAAAGCATTAAGTTGCATGTGTTTCAATATATTTTAATAAGTACAAGATGCAACTTGTGAATAATGGTTTTAACATAATAAAAGTAATGGTTTAATTCATATACACATGTTGATAATTGAAAATATGTGAAAAAAATCACTAAACCATTTCAATATAAATGTGGGGTCTAAAATTATTACATGTGTTTTAATAAATTATGGTAAGTATAAAATACAACTTATGAATATTGGTTTCAACATGTTAAAAGTTGATGGTTCAATTCATGTACTTGATTGATAGTTGAAAAAATGTCAAAAAAATCAATAATCCATTATAATGCATTGTGTAAATAAAATTAAAACCTACTTCAATTTTCACATCAATAATTTGAAATGATTAAAGAATAAAATAAAGTCCAAATTATATTCATAAGTGAACAACATAGTGAATGTAACGACTATGAATAATATTGACCATTAATTAGCGCAATAAGCCATTTATAAACTTAAGATAACCAAATGTAATTGAGATGTAATCAGATCAGACAATAATCACAATGTGTGGGCATGGAAAGAATAAGATTTCTTTTTGTGCAATGGTTCACTCCTATGAAATTTTCATGGATTGAATATTTATACTAATGTGAACGCATTCTCTTCAAAGGGTCAAACACCTAGTATCCTTTTGTTCAGTCATCATATTCCAATAACAAACACTTCAATGTTTTTTATCCCAATTTGTTCTGTTTTTTTTTTCAATACGTGCATGTATGTTACACAATCAAAGATCCTCAAATGACTAACATCTAGTTTTTCACCTAAAAAAATCTCCCCAGGCATAGCTCTAGAATTCATTCAAATGGGACTCTAGTTAATCAAATAGATAATTGTGTTATTGCTTTTGTCCACAAGTATGTAGGTATTTGACTTTCCAACCCCATACTTTGTGCCCTTTCCACGATTGTCCATTTTTTTTCCTTTTGGACATTCCATTTTATTAGGGTGTCAATGCTTGTGTTAGTTATTGATGAATCCCACAATTTTCACAAAACCGGTTAAATTATTTTAATAATAATTTTCCTCTGCAATTAATTTGAAATTTTGCATCTAGTTTTAGCTTCAACCTTTTCCTTGAAAGCCTTAAATTTCGTGAATGCAACACCTTTAATCCTTAAAAAATAAACCCATGACTTTCTATTAAAGTCATTAGCAAATAAAAGAAAGTAATTAAACCCATTTAGTGATGCCTTGGGCATAGGTCCACATAGACCATAGTGAATCAATCTAAAAGGCTCTTTTGATTTGTGCTCTAATTTCTTTACAAATTGTTCCCTATGGTGTTTTTTTAATTAAGCATCATTGATATGATTAGTTGTATTAATCCAACATTGGCATTCCATTCACCTTTTGTTGTTTTGACAAAATATAAGTTTTGATAGCTTAGATGAGCCATGTGCTTATGCCATAAATCAACGTCATCTAAGTTCTTTAGATTATTGGTCTCTTTTAAGATTATGGTTTGTAAACAATACAAACAATTGTTCTGATCTTTTATACCAATGCCTACAATTTCATGAGGATTGTTAGTTTGAACAATCCAACATTTCCTTTGACTAAACACTACCAAGTATCTTTGGTTTGCAATGAACCCTATTGAGAGTAAGTTTTTCATGATAGATGGCACATAGAGAACATTAGTAATGTGTTTATTTCATTTGAAAGCATATATCATAGTACACTACCTTTTCCTTTAATCTCATGCATGTCTCCACTTGTGGATTTAACATGTCATGCAATGAAATTATGGTTCACTAAATTCAACATGTCTTTTTTTTCCAGTGACATGGTGACTTAACTCCAAAATCTAAATACCAATTGCTTCACATAATTTATTGTCCAAAGAGGACATGACAACTTCAAATGCTTCAACATACGATTATTTATGATTGTTGCCACCTTTCAACTCATCCATGTATGAAATTTACTTTAGGCTTCAACCCTAGACTGACCTTGTTGTGTACCATCTTTCTATTTAAACAATTTCGATCCTAATGTCCATTAATTATTCCACAAACAAAACAATGCCCCAAACCCTTCTGTGTTTGCATGGTATTATTCTTAAAAACATTACCAGCTTTGTATGACACTCTAGTGTTATAGTGTGATTGAAATAACAAAGCCTCTTTAGAGCCAAAATTGTGTGCATGTAAGCTTTTCTTGTACTACTAATAGAGTAGTTTGCTTACCAACATGTCAAAGATTGGTAGTGCATCTTGAGCAATGACAATTTGAATGAAGCCCTCATAGTTTAGCGATAGTGCATTCAACATGATTTGGATCAATACTATATTTTCCACTTTCTTTCCCGTTGCTATAAATTGTGTTTTGAGTTATTTGATAAACTTGAAGAATTTAATCATTTGTGATCCTTATTCCATCTTGATGGAGTGAAACTTGTTTGAGAAATGAAGTTTTTTTACAAGATTTCTTGCCTCAAACATCATTTTCAAAGCTTCCCAACCATCGTTTGGATCATCAATATGTGTCATAATCTCCAAAAGATCATCTAATTTGATTGAAAGAACAAAAATAAACATAGTTTTATTTTTCATTATTTTCAACTAATTTTTAATAATCCACGCCCCATTGACTATAACTAAAAAGGTTGCAATATTGATCTTTGTAGAAATAGCCTCCCAAATATTCTCTTGATTGTAGATTGTTCTAGCTTTGATTTACCAAGCTTGATAATTGAGATTTCCCTCAAGCTTGTTAGACTCTCCAACATAAATGTTATGATCAACCATTTTGTAAAAGATGACAATTTGTAAGGCTTTAACTTGCGTAAAATGAACAAACAAAAAACTAGAACAACACACCTAGTTATTGTGTGCATACAAATCTCGTTTCTTCAAAATAAAATCACGATTTTAGGACCAAAACTCACTGGTATTATTATTTTTCTCATAATATAGCCACTAACGCAACCTCTCACTATTTCTAGGAGCATAACTTACTTGTTCACACATTTTTAAGAATAAAACACACTAGCTCTCACAATTATAGGAGGAAAGCTCATTAGCTCACACAATTTTTAAAAAATAGCATACACTAATTCTCACAATTTTAAAATCAAAACTCATTAGCACATTAGCTCTCACAACTTTAGGAATAGAGCTCACTAGCAACTCCTCATGTTATAGACCCAAAACATTTGTCTACTAGAATCAAAACTCACCAAATAAAAATAAAAACGATGATTAGAACCATGTTATAATACCATGGTGAATTTTCATAATTGAATCAAGTACACACATCAATATATATATATTTTTAATCTACAACCTACACTACTACAGTTAATGTTAGTTAAAACTTTAAATCAATCATCTTTAAACTTTAAATCAATTGTAAATCATCCCATAATCTTAGTTAATACTAGTTGATCTGTTGATGTTTATGTGACATCATGAGTTGTCAAGTGTGTATGTTCAACAATGTCTTCTTATGGAAAGTTGTTTATTATTGTAATGTGGGTGTTGGGGACTTCTTTTAATCCTCCATGTGGTGATTAGGAATTTTTTGAGATTTGGAATTCCAACCCCTTTTTATATACTTTCTTTTTTTTGGGCAATTTTTGACTTTTATTAACCAATTTTTTTGGTTGAAAATTTGGATTTAAAAAACATTACTCCAATTTGACAATTAGAAATTAGGTTGGAACCATCGCTAAGATTTACAATTCTCATTTGTTGTTGTCACACATGATTACTCCTTGTCATCAAGTGCATATCCTATCCTTCACAACATGGTCAATTACACTTCCACTCTATTGTAATTAATTGTCATCATTAACAATAATGCAAGCTTGAATAAAAAGATCATCATATTGATGGAGATCATTTTTTTTGCGATAGTAGTAAGGTTAGTAGGTTGAATTTTTTTGCATTAATTTGGTACTTAGAACTTGTGTTCATGAATCAAGGAGGAAACAAAAGGAAGTTCGAATGGATCACAACAAAAATTTGCATCTAACCATTCACAACTTGAACCTCAATTGGTTTCATGTAAATAGGAAAAATGTTGAAGAAACAAGGTATAAATGTGATTTGTTTGATTTCCATTGTTGTTTATAGATGAAAAGGTTGTTCAAACTTTCAACACAACTTTTGTTTTGTATCAAGTCTAAATTCTATTCGGTGTTTTGACGAGAGTTGCAATAAAGCATGATGGTGGAATTGCCAAGTGAGCTCGTAGGTACAAAACCCACCTTTAATTTACATGAGGTATGGAATCAAGTTTCTTTTTATTGTGTTCTTTAGAGGTTTAATTGTGCAAATAATGGAATGCAAAAGGTGGGGAACAAATCATCACAAAACATTAATTCAATCCAATCCTTTTTCACTTATTGCTTGTGTCCATGCTTGTTTCAATTTGTGTGCATGTTTGAATATAATCTTAGATGAAATTCACCTTGCTAATTTAACATTAGTTACATATATGAAATTGCACAAAAAACTTATGAACCCCAATGGTCGCATTTTTAAAAAAAAATTTGATTCACAAATGTTGATTTCATTTTCTTGCATTTCATTATAATTTATTGGATGTCCTTGGTTGTTAATGATGGTGACATTGTCGTGACTTTTCGAGCAAAGTGCACATTTTATTTGTGCATGTTATGTAATTTGATTTTGGGTGTAAATGGAGTATGACATACGATGAACAAGAATTTTTTTCGATCAAGGATTAAATGATCTTTTTAGTGTTATAAGTAGTCACACGTGGAGGGTTGAGTTAGACATTTTGTCGTCCAATATCATTGCGCATGCATATGAATGTTTGAATCATTTAAACTTCTTTATTTATTTTTATTTTTTAGGGTTGGTCTTTTTTAATCCTTGTTCATTTATATGTTGTTGGACATGTTGAAGGTTATTTTAAAATTCTATCTAAGTTTACTTAAATCGTATGAATGGAATTTTTAAAAATATACATATGAATAAATTTCACAAACTTAAATATCATTATAATACATGGGCACGTCAAAAGGGAAGAAGATTGTTTCAATAATAGGGGATGGAGGAACAAAGCTTGATTAAATTGAGTTTAATAAGTTTCCTATTACCACCAAAACATTATTGTTTACATTTTCCATGAAATCTTTAACTTTTCACACCTAATTTGTTTATTAATTAGTTGTAGCAATTCAACAATGTCTAAATTTGTTACATGTGACTTTCTTAGAAGGGTGCATGAGTTGAAATTGAAGGTAACAATCATTTTCAAGTAAACAAGGACATTGTTACACTAGGCAAATTTGAGTTCATTTTGAAACTTTCACCTAAAGGTCATTGTGACAATGCAATGTTATGAATGTTGCCTATTTTTTTAATGTCACTTTACAACATTGTAATAATTTAGCCATCATGCATAATTATATTGACATTGTGTTTTCATTTTATTTTTTCATCAAAGGTTAACATATTAAATGAGAAAAAAGAATGTCATAATTTTTTCCATGTGGCACTAAGTGTCATATCTATGTGTCCTTTATATAAGGTTATTTCTTCTTTTTTAAAGTTGGTTATGTAAACATGCCAAAAAATTTTTATAACATCTCCCATTTTTGTAATTCAACTTATGTATCTAGTGTTATTATGAAATGCACTTTGGCATTGGAGGTACTTTCAAAATATAATTTAACTTACTCCAAGAGGCTTATGCATGCAAGTCATCAAAAAAACTATAAGTACCTTTAAGCTTAAATTTGTTTTTAACAAGATGAAAAACCACCTTGTATTGTTTTTTATTTGTTGCATCTTTTGATCCTTGCATGGGTGTTCTCATTTAACTTGGATACAATTATCAAAAGCTAACTCATATATATTTTCTATTGTATAGGTTATCTTAGTTATGTTTTTAGATCTATGGGCTTGGCTTATCTTCTAATAGTAAAGGTGTTACATATTATACACATTTTATTAATCTAGTAATAAATGGAAATATGAATGTTGAAGAAGGTGGTCTTGATGTCATTTTGGACAATTGTTGCCTTACATTCCAAAATGAAAATCCAACAATGTTGAAGTGAGTCAATTGAGTGATTTGGATTATTGCTAAGAAATAAAAGTTTGGATAAATTTGCCAATTTCAATGGTTTATGTTGTTTGACTATTGGATTCAATTTTTCTATCACAACTACAACACACAAGATTATTTAAATAAGTTGTTATTGACATGAGGGTTCCTCTTGCATGCATCAATGCATAATATCTAAAACATTTGTAAAACATATTAGATGGGATTTTGTGAAAGACAACAATTTGGACATTGTGGCCATCAACCTTTCCATGGTCATTGGACTTGTTTAACAAGGTTCCAAATTTACCAAAAACCCCAAGGAAGTCACTCCTTGCATATGTTAAGAAACATATAATGTAAAAGAGTATTTTTAATGTGTTATGAAATATTGGAATAACATAAGGATATTTTGAAATTATATAGATATTTTACATATATTTCCATAATGAATTATAAGCACCTTATTTATATTTAAATAAATATTTTATTTTATTTCAATAAGTTGCACCCTACATATATTTTCACATTGTTTGGAATAAAATGGAAGTGATTCCTTGAGCCAACTATGACCTTATTTTGAACAAGTTCTAAATGACTTAAGCATTTTCTGAAATTTCATAGTTTGACATATGTGTGGCTCATCTAATGAAAGATAACATTTGGAAAAAAATAAATCTAATGGTTGTTGAAATATTTAACAACAAATTGGTGCTTGTAAGGATATCAAAGATGTACCCAAATTCATGTGTTGGGTGTGTGGAGGTGAAAGATGTGGTAATGGAACACTCATTGGCATATGAATCAATTATTACAACATGCTTCATATATCTACCAAACATTTTTTTCATTAGGGTTCTTTTGTGCAAATTTTATGCACATATCCCATTTGCAAAATATATTACAATTATTTTATCTTCAATTTCTCTTCCCATTTGTAATGTTAATTTACACATTACAAAGGAAATCAAGAAGAATGGTGAAGAATGGTGCACTTATACTTGTTGCAATAAATGTTTACACAACATTCGTTACTATTTTTTGACATGTTTGACATGAATTTTTTTTCTCAACAAAAAATTGATAGGTATTTAGTTTAACGCAATTTGAAAAAGTGGGCAAATGTGTAGTGTGAATACAAGGCTCATTGATAGTGTTAGAATTGCATAGAACAAAACCATGAAAAGTAAATTTTTTAAAATCATTAAAAGAATTATGATGAATAAATTAAACTTCAAATTTCTTTTACATTCATTTTCCTTAGACACAAAAGGATTGGAAACTCCAACCAAGTCGAAGTCAAATTTTTTAACTTTAAAAAAATTAGTTCTGAAATTTTGAAAAATTGTTGGAAAGGCTTCATGTTTTGTCCCTAACATGTATTGTGACTAAACTCCTTTGTGAGTTCTGGGTGTAACAGTTCAAATTTTCCAAAGGGGCCTTTTAATATGGTCAAACAAGGATTCTAATATCAATGCCACATATGCCTAAATTGGGATCTTATATGGGTTGAATTTGAAAGACACTAATAAAAGAAAAAAATAACAACCTTTAAAAACTTGGCTAATTTGAAATACCACTTACTAAGGCATGTTAAACAAACAAATTGTAATGTTAATTCACAGCCTCGACCAATATTGTGTGGCTTTAAAAATAACTCTAAATTGAATGTTATCACACATTCCCAAACAAATTTAATAATTATAGGAGTCCATATGAAGGCTTTGTTCAAAGTCCTTTCATATTGTTATGTCACATACTTCTACCTTAGAAGGTGTTGGAGTCAATGGGTAAGTTGGTCATGAAAGTGTGATTGAGAGTGTAATTTATCCACCATTGATGCTAAAATAAATTCTATATACATCAATGAGTGATTG
>Ga0116229_10010245_pt1 | contig 14110 bp, 12 predicted proteins | sample S1TSphgellanicum_3_FD_87313 | JGI IMG/M metagenome (GOLD analysis project Ga0116229, IMG submission 87313) | Host-associated microbial communities from peat moss isolated from Minnesota, USA - S1T2_Fc - Sphagnum magellanicum MG | ecosystem: Host-associated > Plants > Peat moss > Unclassified...
TACATAAGTAGGCTAGATGCATTTAGATCTGGTTACCTAGTGTGTAGATAAAGGCTAGTGGGTTGTTTGTAAATAGGTAGTCAAGAACCATAACCAAGCTAACCATAATGGTTAGTTAGCTTGGGAACTGAACGCCAATGGAAAGGATTTCTTTCTTGTCCACCCACCATCGATCCCTCGTGCTGCACTGGTAGCTGTTGGTTCACACTGGTTGGAAGAAGAAGCTCCACTTGTCGATTGTAGGGAGCGTCTCCCTTAAGTGGCAGTACAGCGTTGGACATCACCTCTGGAGCTGTTTATATATCATATTCTGCTGCTCCCTAACACCTTTTTGCACGTTTCTGGCCGTTAGTTGGTTGGCTGAACATCCTAAACCTACCCCCTCTAGTGTGTCCGTTAACAAATATGTGCAATGCTCCCATGCAATCGACCTATGTCCAATAACCAGCTCAAGGGTGCTCGTTACCAAAAATAGCCTTGGCTCTAACACACCTCAACCATTGGCTGGTCAGTAACTAGTGCCCTCTCACAGGTTACCTAGTCCAATTCAAGTAGAATCAGCCTTTTTTTGGGCTGGCTAAATATATAGGCAAAATAATATATTAAAAATTAAAAGTGTTAAAATCATGTGCTTTTTTGAGATTTTCAACAGCTATAATTGGCAAAAAAATTTACGAAAAAATTCCAGATTTCTATACATGGTTTAAGTAGGTAACAAAAAATTTAGAAGGATTTTGTATAAAAATTTACTTTTAATATTTTTTTCTGGTATCCAAAATCTGGCTACATGTTGTTCTTGTGGATCATCACCACTTTGGCTATAACACAAAATTGCCGGAAAAACACTGAGTAGAAAAGTTTCCCAGCGCGCAGTCGACAAAAAGTAAATCCAAGAGGAAACCCCAAAGAAGGATCCCAAGAATAATGGTCGTCCTGAAGATACGTACCTACCAATAAAATGCGCAACCGGACAGAAGTTGCCGTTGCACTTTGCTACTAAGCAAGGCAGGTTGCAGGTAGGTTGCAACTTGAAACGACACGGTCATCGCTCGCAACAGCGGCTTAGACAGATGCGATTGGCGCGCCCTCATCTTTCTCCAAAGAGTTGCCGTAAATGACAAGCTCGACCTCCGTTGGCCAACGCCAGCCCAGCAGCAGAAACCAATAATGGAATGAACAGTCACATACCTGTCAGCTTGCTGCTCCTCTGTTGTCTCTAAGCAATTGCGTAATAAACACACACACAAAAGCACACGCCCATTTGTCAGATGGGCTGACGCCGAAGCGGCTCAGAACTCCAATATCGCCCATAAGTTTTCAAAATACCGCAACAGATGCTCATTGCTTACTGTTGCTGTTACTTATCAGATTTCAAAGCGGGTCTGTGCAGGGTAACGCCTGATGGCTGGGGTGTTCCTGAAATAACAGCTCCTGAGGCCAGAGGCGGAGGGCCTGTTATTTCTGGAATGCTCTGGCCTCACTGGCCCATTATTTCAGGAACGCCTCGCCCCAATGGCGTTGCACAATGTAAAAATCGACGGCAAACCATGGGTATGTGCACAGGTCAATGTCTGGGTATCAATCACACAACCTACCCATCGGGTATGCCTTGAAGCTTATACCCAGGTTGATCCTAATAGGGTTTTGGGGGTGTAAAACTACCCAATCTTGAAACATGTGAATCTCGCCTTTCTCAAGTTGCATATTCTATTGAGACCAGTCTCGAGGGCCGAGCAGTTTAGGTTGGGAGGGGTAAGTATAATGGCATTAGGGTGCTCCACAACTTGAACTTGAATGTGCATGAGGATCCATTTGCTGGAATTTGTAATTTTCCTTGTTACAATTCAAAGCTATTAAAAGTTGTTTCATGTGCAAATATATTTTGTGGGATGCTTTTAAGAAGTCCTGACATTTTGTGAATGTTCAAAGTGGTTATATGAGCACAAATTGTTTCATCCAAGATGCCATATGCTAATTTAAATCTTTGTTTTTAAAATTACAAAACAATATTTATTCCGTAATACCACACCATTGTACATATTCTCTTAATATGTCAATTTAAATATTCATATACCCATGCCTAAGATCAGGGTATGTCTAATATGAAATTACTCATGTCATGCAAAAACCTTACATTCCTACAACTCTACCTACTGGGGAACCTACCCACTTAACCAAATAAGGGCATTGGACATACCAATATCAGTCTAGTATGTAAAGACAGGACATACCAGTACAATACTGGTTTTCCTGTAAAGTATAACGTTGGTGTTGACAGCTAAGAGAAAGAGGGGAATAGGTTGTCAGAGGGTGTAATGTGGCAGGGCTGCCACTGGGATGAATGAATGAATGACAATGTATATGTTGTGGATGAATCAAATGAGTTGAAGTCCTTTTTTTTTCCTTTCTTTTTTTCTTAGAGTCAAGAATAGATGTTTGGATTTTTAAACATCCAATCATTTTGATTTTTGGGAGTGACAAACACATTTGTGGACTTGTAATGACATAGGGTAAACATGCCCCCCACTGAACAAAACCTGGTAACTGAACACCCTAGTAGGTCAGCCCCATGTTTGTGAACAGCCATGGGCAAAGCTACTAGTATGGAGTGTTTGTTTGTAAGTATCTTTTGAAACAGATTAAGGGCACAACATAAGGTGTTTCTAACCCAATGGTTGGATTAAGGTTGGTTTCACAAAAACAATAACGAAAATTGCAAATAAAACATTTGATTATGGGAGTTTGTCTATCATATTGAGGGGCATGCAATTATTCATAAATATAACCTAGATCCTAACAAAAACAATGTGCCCAAAAATCAGCAAGACTTTAAGTTCTTGAGTATCGCAAAAAAACTCCATTGATTAGTCCTCCAAAGGAAACTCTCTTTTAAATTCCTCTTATGTTAAAGCATTTATAATTCCTCCCAAAAAACCTCATTGCAAAATCAAGTTTACACATAAGTTGAAATCAAAACACTAGTTTAATCTTTGTGATATTTTTTATGTATGTCATCTCTAATAGTTAAAATATGTGAACAATTGCAACTCTACTCAAAGTTCTTGGGTTCTAGTGATGTAGTGTTGAAAACTATAGATCTATCAATGAGAATAGAGGAAGATAGGTCAAGTTTGAAACTTTTTTTGCAAAAAATAGGTTTGAAGGAAAGTCTGCAGAAACCAATGCTAAAAGTCAAAATAGAGCAAGTAGAAGGGGAAGCACCAACTCCACAAGTAATTTTGCAAAAACCAAATTTGAAGATCAAAGTAAAGCATGTAGAGCAGCAAGTAGATTTGTAAAAACCAAATCTAAAAATTAGTATATAACATGTAGAAGAACAAATAGATTTGTAAAAACCATATTTAATATCAAAGTAGAAGAAGGTTTAGAGACATATGTCATAGATCATATTTACAACCAAAGATTCAAGTACTTAAATTGTTGTTGGATTCAACAATTTGTAATCTAAAATGTTGGATCACAAAGATTCAAGAAAGCAAGTGATGAACCTAGTTCTATAAATCTTTCTTATAGATTTCTTTTAATAACTTACACAACAATATAATATGTTAATTTAATTTGGGAGGACTTTGTAGATTTTTACTCATGTATTTTTCTATACATCTACTAGAACATGTATTAGCCCAATTTCCAAACTTACTACATTTTTTGGATTCTTGGGTTGTGCATAGGAAAGAAAAAGGCATACCATTGTCTAGGCCAAAACGTACACCACCAAGTTCTTGGAGGTTGGAGGAGAAAGAAAGGATCAATGTAGCTCATAACACTCATGAAACATCAGGTCAAGAAAATAGAGAAAATCGATGTAATTTAGAACACCCACCAAACATCAAGTCAAGAGGAAAGGAGCTAGGGTGAAATAAGAGGATTGATGCAACATGGTGAGGAGCGATGGTGAGGAGGGAGGAGGTTCAAGAATTTTCACCCATCGAAATATATGAACAACACCCATAGTTTTTGAAGATTATTTGAGACTTTGTTGGTGAATGAAAGTGCATACACCCATCGTTATAGATTTAGAAGCCTTAAATAAAATAAAATTTTCACCCTTTGTTTAAAGCTAAACGATAATTTTGAAGATTTGGATCAATGGATTCTACATTCATTTCAATGATGGAGGTAGGTAAGGTTTCCTAGTCAAGGTATTATTGTTTGTTGATAGATGGCAAACAAACTCCATGTGTCTTTTTTTTTCAAAATTTTTACCACCCCAACTTCAGGTGGGCATATCTTTTTCATTTTTTTAACAAATAGAATGATTTTAGGGCTAGGGCGTGCATAATCTAACCTATTGAACTGAACCTACCTAACATAGCCTTTAAACATAAACATAGGTTGCAAGTATTAAGAATTGAACCCCTCACCTCCATCATGAGACCAAGTCCTTACCAATGGAATACAACTTCATAAGTTATTAACTTTTTCTTTTTTAATTTGGCATCTTTCATGGTATATAATGGACTTTTGTAAGTAAATAAAATGAAATTTTAAAAAAGAATTAAATAGTTAATTTAGTAAGTAGGAGGTGTATTGGCCATCTAACTACCTACCAACCTAAGCTAAACCTAACGTACCCATCCACCCACCTTCTTGCCTACCTATTGTGGTCATTAGCTTAAAATGACCTAAATAATTAGTATGGTACCTACCTAACTAGGCATAATAAATACATAGTTATGTACCTAAATACCATAATAGGTATCTACCCACCTACCTACTTACCTAGGTCTCATAATGGGTACCTACTTATAGGTAAGTAAGTAGATACTTAAATATCATAATACGTAGGTAGTTAAATACCTATAATAGGCAAGTACTTAGGTACCATCATAGGTGCCTACTTATGTACTTACCATGGTAGGTACCTATTTACATACCTATTATGGTACCTAACTACCCACCTCTCATACCTAAACATTAGGTAAGTAAGATGTCATTTTTGTTTGTGTAGCTTGACAAAATGTTTTATTTGATTAGAAATTCATTCATCATTGATATCATTTTTTGTCTACTTGACTAAATGTTCCATTTGACAAGTAGTCAAATGGGTCATCACTAGTCAAACTGATCGATCAATATTTACAATGTCCATTCATAAGGTGGACCTTTAGTCAAAATGAAAATTTCATTAATAATAAAAAACCAATCAATCAACTTGGACAACTTGAAAAACTATGTTTTTTCTATTAGTGTAGTTAGTGTCCCTTTTTTTTCATGCCCAAATTTTGAATTTTTTTTTTGGATAATAATTGCTAGATTTTTTCCTTAAGTAGGTAATCAACTATAGACAAGGATATGTGAATTGTTCTAAATGAATGCCATTTCGGGCTCCATCTTCTTGTGGATGGTCACCATTTATGCTACATCACATTTGACTTTTGATTTGAACCCCATGGAAAAATTTCCAATTACATTTGAAAGGCACCTTATATTCATGGATGGATATAAAACTTATTTTTAAAAGAGTGGGAGGGATCATTTGATCCTAGGAGATTATACTTCCCCCATAAAACTTTGTAAGGCTTGTCATTTTGTGCCTTGCATGGTTTTGCACAAAAATATATGGTTCATGTTATGATGTTTTCATAAAACAAAAAAAATGGATATGTTCTCTAACTCCTTGTGGCATTTAAATCCACCACCATTAGGAAGTAGGGTCTATTTATTACCACTAGCTTGTTTCCTACCATTTCAAATAAATGCATCCAATTTTGGATTTAATTTTAATTTTTTAAGCTATTAGTCAAACCTTACAACAAAACCATGTTAGATGATGTCTAAAAAATATTCATGTGTTTTTTACACCCTTGCAAAGTTTGATGGGGGTTATTTAATGTCTTTCCATATGACAGGTGTAAGACCTCCCAACTATAGGGGTAAGATACTTTATAATGTTTAAAAATAACCAAAAACTTTTGTGGTTTGTTACCGTGGTAGGAGGGTGGGCGTTGGTTTGCAATGTGGATGCAAGTTCACCCAAGGGCCCCAAGTGCCTATTCAACCTTGTTTCGATTCAATGTATACTTCATTGCCTATGGCAAACTAACACCCGCACTAATATTATGTTAAGAACACATTAGAGGAAAATTTGGTGACTTAAACATTCAAAATATCTTGTTTGAAAAGCAATCCAAGGTATTTGAATCCAAATTTAACCACAATATAATCACTAAGAAGCCCATTCAACTAGGTGAAAATATTGTTGTAAATTTGCTTCACCTTGTAGCACTTCACTTAGTCTTTTGTTACGACTTAAATGTGTTGTCTCCACCACCTATAGGGAGATTTTGATATGTAAACCTAAACTTATCATATCCCAATTGCACATAAGATAGACATGCCCTTCACTATTCAATGGTTAGTGTTTGAACATCTAGTGAGAGTCTACCATTGGCCTTTCCATCATTCAATAATAGACCTATGATTAAATGTTTGAATGAATTTCTTTTTGTTTACTCTATTTGGTGCATAAGTTTGAATTGATTTTTTAGTGTGAAATTAAGGGGCTAGGATTAGGTCAATGTGAATTTTTTTCAACCACCATTACATGTGGTTTTGCTTCATGGTGAAAGGTGAAGTTGCACATTTTAGTGCATGCAATAGACCAAAGGTGAAATGCATAATTTTGGTTATGGGTGTGGGTTGGAACATTATTAAGAGTAAGTTAAATGGTTTTAGCAAAGGCAATCTTGTTTCTAAAGGTGGTTTGAACCCATATTTGCAATGCTTTAAATGTGGTAGCAAAGGTGGTGTTTGGTTACGGGTGCCATAAGGAAATGTTCACCTTTTCCAAATGAAATGTTTGGTTTAAAGGTGGTTTGGCTTCATGTTTTCAAGATTCCAACAACACAAGCAAAGGCAAAGGTTGGTTATGGGAGTGCTTTGAACCAATTTAAAGAAAATTTCAACAACAAAAGCAAGGGTGATTGTTTGGTTAATTGTTAAAGGGGTAACAACCCAAATGAGAAGCCAACAAGCTTATTTCCCCATTTTTTAGCACTTTGTATTTCCTACCAAAAATTACAACAAGACAACAAATTACATGAACAAAGTTAAAATTACCTATCCAAGAATTCATTTTTTACTTTCAACTACCTTTTTACAAAATATGTCCTTACCAAATACCATAAAAAATAAATTACAATCCTTTTTATAACTTCTAGTTTTTAATGCAATAAGGTTGAAAACTATAGTAGGAAATCAAAGCTCAAAAGTCAATGTAAAAGATGTAGAAAAGCAAAACAAAAAATTGATAGATAGAAAAGTGTAGAAAGAATATTTGAATGGAAACATAATAATGAAGGGAACATATTTAACAATATTAGCACTAGGATTAAAGGTAGAGACAAATATCATAGATTTGATTTACACAAATATATACAAGAAATACTTACATTATAGTTGGTTTGCACAATTTAGTATACCATGAATTCTCAAGTTGAAAGGAATGTGAAAAAGGCTAGATTTCAACAAACTCAATGTTGCCACAAGTACAATTTCATACCCATAGCCTACACATCTAGATCAATTTTCATTTTAATGTGGAAGGACTTTGAAGACTTGTACACACTCATAGATTTTATTGAACCACTAGAAACATATGTAATTGAAACATATTTGCATTTAACTCATTTTCTCATCTCTTGGTTTGTGTTTGAAAAAGACGAAAGCCTACCACTTGTTGGGCCAAGATGTGAGCCCCCAACTCTTGAAGGGCTATGGCCTAGAGGAGTGAGGAAGTGATGATTGACTATGATTTCTAGGTGACAAAGAAACATGCTAGATTAGTCACCAACATACAAGGAGAATGTGTCACCTACTATTGAAACACAACCAAATAATGTTGTGAAAAAAAACTATATATATTGCCAACCAACCACCACCATTGTAACACATTCCTATGAAATGCAAGGAACAAGAGAAACATGCACCATTAGAGATTTTTATTTATTTTTTTATTTTTAAAAAAAATTTGTGAAGGTTACAAGACTTGGTAAAATTTAATTTCAAAACAATGCAATAAATGTACAAGCATTTTTGACAAGGAACTTTTTTCAAAGTCGAATGTTTTTCAAAATAATAAAATATCCTCCTTGTCACCTTTAGTGGTATCATTCTCTTTCAAATAGTGAAATAAGTTAATCTAGGATCTTCATGGGGAAATTGTTGGGTAAAAATTAACCTAGTTCCCCATTTCGTTAAGATAATGACCCATTTTGTGGGATTGTGACTTGTTGGGAAAGGGTTTAAGTGAGATAAGGAGTAAGCTAAGGAAGATAAGAGTTTTGGGGAAGGGGAAGGAGATCATTATCTAAAAGGGGTTAGGATAAAGTCATGATTACCTTGGATACTAAGGAATGGATACCTTGGATTAGATGGGAGGAAGTGGGCTAATTAACCTAAAAAGGATAAGGGTCACCTTATCTTGCCCTATATTAGTTGACCTATTGGGTAAGGGGGAAGAGTAGTTCGAGAATATCAACTTCTAGAATTTCTACTTAGGTCTTGATTAGGGGTTTAAGTCGTTATATATAGTAGGGTGTGGGGAGGGGGGTAAGTACATCATCAACAAACAAGTGAGCTTGGTGGTTACTCATGCATTAAAAAAAGACTTCTTTTGGGGTGAACTTAGGGAAAAATAAATGAAAATTGGAGGTGGAGATATCAATGGGAGGCAAGGGAGGTGGTAGCAATAACTCAAGAATTGTTTGGGATGAAGAGGGTTAGGGGAGGCAAGAGAAGGAGGAAGGAGTGAACAAGGGGAATGGAAGGATTGGGAAAGGTGAGGAGGAGTTATAGAAGGAAAAGGTTGATGACTTGTGAAAGGAGATGGTGTTTAAGGTTTTTGGAGAGGATGGAATGGAATTAGGAGGTATAAAAGGGAGGTTGTGGGTGGGTTGTGTTTTAATGGGGTATATTTAAAGACTAGTTGATGTTACAATTGGGGAGGGGGTTTCTTTTTTATGATAGGATGGTAAAAGGAGTTATTAAGAGACCATTAGGGAGAACTTCATGTATCTGATTGGAACATAAAAGATTTTGACAATTTGTCAATGTGAATGGTTGAACATTTCATCTTTGAATGTGGTGATGTGGCCTTGATAAATGGAGAATAAAAGTAATTATCTAGTGTATGAAGGTTCCAAATTCAAGAAAGAAGAACATGTAATGTATGTAGACGGTGACCATGCAATGGTCGCCGTGAGCATCTAGAAATCCTATATGATTATGGAGGAAACTTTCCTGACAAAGGAATTCTAAAAAAACTGAAAAGAGAAGGGAAAGGCTTGGCCTTTTATATAGTCACTAACAAGCTGAAACCCTAAGCACTTAATAGCATACAGTCACCTATGAACGTGCATTAACCCTAAAAGGCATGATGGGCATGCTCGCAATTAGCCATCATGTATGAGGCAATGTACTGGCATGACATCGTGACATGTAGTGTCATGATGTACAATGTCATAAGGGTGTAAATCCATAATAAATTCTACTAAACAAAAAAACTAAAGCCAATCAAAAGTATAAACTAATCAACCAAAAAGATATGCATGCACACACATATATATACAATACACAAGAGGAGGCTAAGATGAAATTCTCATGTATCCCCCCCAGACTTAAGCCAGGAAAAGCATGGCATGGTTTGAGTAGGAATCAAAGTCCTGTAGGAGAACATGATGAACAATACCAATTGTTGACGGGAACTTGAATGAGCTCTGGCTTTAGGCAAAAGAGATGGTATCCACCATTACAATTATCGCAAAGTAACATCTGATCAACATTGTTTGTCCTCTAAGATATCTAACATGGATAATCAAGTGGAGGAATCCAAATTGACATGTTGATGGTAGGATCCAAGTTCGACAAGTGGTAGGGTGCACAATTTTTGGAATGATCCCAAATTGTGCGTCCGTCAGCTCCTTGCAATTCCAACACACCTAAAGGCCTAATCACCTTAATCCTCAAGATAGTGCGACCGGAAGAAGTGTCTAGAGTATCATTGGGTTGCCGTTGGAAATACACAAAATCACCAACATCAAATCATATCACCTTAGGTTTGTAATTGCCACTTCGTGTGTGTGCATACCGTAAGGTGTCTCGATGTTGTGCAATGGACATGTTTTCCATGGCCATGGGCATAACCTGAATAGAGCAGCCTTTTCTACAATGACCTTAGCCCAAGTGGCTGGGGAGTCCAAGTCCACAACTTGGTCCATTTGAGTAGCAATGGAAGAGGGTGGAATGGGATGTCTTCCAAAAAGTAAAAAATAAGGAGAGAAATGAGATAAAGAGGCATGTTTGGACATCTTCTAACCCATGGCAATGTAACGGAGGGCTAGGTCCCAATCTTCTTTGTTCCTAGTGAGGCAAATCTTCTGAAGTCCTTTCTTGCACTTTTGAACCTTCCTCTCTACAAGGCCATCAACTTGGGAATGATCTCTTGAAGTCCGACGATGGTTAATGAGAACACGGTCAAGTAGGTCTTGGAATTCTCCCCTGAATTTTGATCCTTGATCAGTAAGGCATTCAACACAAGCCCCAAACTTACTTAAGACCTATCGTAAAAAAACCTGGCTAGTGTTGTGTGATGACTTGTCTGATAGCGCAACAAGCTCAAGCCACTTTGAAAAATGCTCAATCATAATCATGATGTAGACATTACCCTTGGAGGTCAGTGGTAACTCTCCAGCTAAATAACATGACTAGCGATAGAACATGCCCTAAATAAGGAGTGGAAAAAGCGTGAGCTGTTGAGAGGAGAAATAAGTTCTCACCCTATCACATTGTTCACACCTAGGGTATTCCCCATGCTGAAGAAACTTCAAAGTGTCCAAGTCCTCCCATATATCCACAATGGGATGCTAAACCAGGTTACATTGTAGTAGTGCAAGATAACTAGATGCATTAGATACATGTATTGCTGGAATCTGGTCGAAACTTTGCATGGCTTCTGAGATATCTCCAGAAGTAGTGAGGGGTCTCCGCGACATGGTATCCCTGTTTTAATGTGTAATATCAAGTCGGTGAATAACCTTGAATTCATACTTTTGAAGTATAAGCACCCAACGAGTTAATTTACCAGTAAGCTTATCGTTAGTTATCAACCACTTGATAAGTTGTGCTCGGTATACAAAGTGAAATTGGTGCCATAAATATAGGGCTTGAAATGTATGATAGCCCATACAATAGCAAGGCATTCCCCTTCGTATGAAAAGTAGTTGCTCTCAGCTTTGTTGTTGCTTTGGGATGCATAAGCGATAACATATTCTTTGCCTTCCTCATCAAGTTGGCCAAGAATAGCTCCAATACCAAGAGCACTCCAGTTAGTGTGTAGAATGAAAACCTTGTTAAAATCAGGTCTTTTTAGAATGGGGAACTTTGAAAGCTTTTCCTTGAGCGTGTTGAAAGCTTCCTGAGCCTCATCATTCCATGTCCAAGCGACATCCTTCTTTAACAATGCATAGAGAAGATGAACAATAGTACCGAAGTCTTGGACATAAATTCTGTAATAATTGCATAGTCCAATGAAGCTCCTCAACGTGTGAACATCAGTAAGATTGGGCATTTCCAAATGGTTACTACTTTGGCCCAATGAGCCATAATACCATTTGGCAAAATTCTGTGTCCAAGGTTGTCGCAACCCCACTTTGGGGCTAAGTGCGAGAATGCAACTCACACTCCCAAAAGTGGGAAAATAGAGTCCTCTAGGACTCCCGAAAACTCAGAAGACGATTTGAGGGGTCAAATCTCCTTGCATTGGTGCGTTATTTATATCAATGAAAAGTTCTTGAAGCGTAGATGCCCAAAATGGCCTCGCATGGGCCATTTGGACATCTGCAGCCCAAGTTATGGGCAAAAGAAAGGCGGGAGTCAAATTGCCAATTTGACTCCCGACCACTAAAAGTCGGGAATTGACCTCTTCCCGACGTCGCCTCAAGGAGTACAACATGGCGTTGGAAAGCTCTCGACGAGAGGTACAACTTTGGTTTAGACCTCGTCTCGATCCGAGTTTGGGGCGAGGAGCTATGAGCGTCCAAAGTACCGAGACTCCAACCCGGGATAATTTTGGGACTCCAACTTGGGAGTCTTGGGAAAAAGAGCCATTCGGATGTAGCCTCAGCGGTGAGATGCAGATAATACTATATAGGGGAAGGTGGTGGCTTCCCTCGAGTCCAAGCTGTGGTGAGTCTTGTGTGTCAAAGTGCCCGTGGCTTGTCCCAACACCCAAGGGTGTTCCCGAATGCTAACTAACTCTCTTGTGGTTGGTTTTGGATGCAGATTCAAGCTTGATAATTTAGTCCCTCTTCCTAGTCTAATCCTGGGACTTCTAGCATGCCCCTCTACCCCCTTTTAGTGCTGGAAGTCGGGAGCGACCCTCAAGTCCCAATTTTTCGCAAATCTACATAGTTGGACCCTCAAGTGGGTTCAACAAGGGACTTAGGAGTGCGTCAAAGGTAGACTACTAAGGTGACAACAAACTCACACTTTTTAGGATGGATCTTCATATTGACTTTGTGGAGCCTCTTGAATAACTCTTCAAGATGAGCCAAGTGTTACAGGAATCCCTTGTTATGCACTAAGACATCATCTATGTAGCACTTTAAGAAATATGCCCCATTGAGAACTTGGTCCATGATTCGTTGAAAGAAGATAGGTGCATTCTTCAATCCAAAAAACATCACAAGCCATTCCCAAAACTTGTTACTTCCATGGAATGTCATTTTCTTATGATCCTTTGTAGTGAACACAATTTGGTTAAAACCTTGCTTGAGATCCACAATTGTGAAGATGTTTGAATCTCCAATGTTATCAAATAGTTCTTCAGGGATGAGCATGGGGTACCTGTCCTGAGGTGTAACTAGGTTCAAAGGCTTATAATCCCCGCACATCCTTTTCTCAGTCCATTATCTAGTTGAATCCTTCTTTGTTAGCATTACTATAGCGACTACGAAATCAGAACTTGATGGCTGAATGAGACTAACCTCATGGAGCTCTTTGCATCTTTCATCTACCATTTCCCACTCATGCTTGCTTAACCTATGCTTCCTCCAATAGACAGGTGTCTCATCTGTAAGGTCTATAGAAAATTGCATGGTCTTACACCTACTTAAGTTTTTCATTGAGAATGCGAACACATTCTCATACTTAATTAACAAATCTATGACCTAGTCTCTTTCCTTTTTGTGAGTTGGTTCCCCATAACGAAAGGATAGTTAGAAACACATGGAATGGAGTTGGAAAGTGTGTTTGAAGAACCTAGTGTATTGGGTTCTCCACTATCCAACAGCGTAGATTCGTAGAAGGTTGTAATTGTTTCTCCATAAGCTGATGTACCTCCAAGTGTATTAGACACAACTTGAGTCAAATTACATGGTACCTCCTCCCCCCCCCAACATTAAGAGTGAAATGTAAAGTGTTAAAGATAGGCAAGTAAGTGTACTTGGTTGGGGTGCCATGTGGTCGCATCGCTAAAACTGCAAGCTGATTGAATCATGTTAGTGTTGTGTACATTTGAAAAAGTACACAAATTACCAACAACCATGTGAAGGAGTTCAGGTCCATGCCTCTCCCTAGTAGAGTGTTACACTCCAATCTAATCACCTTAATGTGACTAGTAATGCTAATTTGGAACCCCATAGCCCTTTCTCTTTCTTCTGGGCTTAGTTCATCCCAAGTGGCTGAAGCATGATGATACACTAGGCCTAGTCAATCTCCCTAAAAGGCGTGTGCTCTTGGGAAGGAAACAAATGTGGGCCAAACACCTTTTGGTTTTCCTATTGTGTTCGCAAGAAACTAAGGAGGTTTGTCTTGCCTTGTAACTAGTCGGTAAGAGCTCTAATCATCCAATATGTGAGAAACTTGTAGGTTGGGGTCTCTGATGGTGTATCTCAGAGCCAGCTGCAGGATTGAGAGTGGTGTTAGGTTGGTCCACCAGTTACGCAACCGATGCGCATAGGAATCGCATTGACGCGCTCCCAAGTCACGGGGTGAAACCCACTTGAGGGTTTCACAAAGTCAAGTTGCGGAAAGTTGAACTTGGTAGCACGCTCCCGGCTTCCAACTCTAGAAAGGGGTAGAGGGTCGA
>Ga0116229_10010247_pt1 | contig 14106 bp, 16 predicted proteins | sample S1TSphgellanicum_3_FD_87313 | JGI IMG/M metagenome (GOLD analysis project Ga0116229, IMG submission 87313) | Host-associated microbial communities from peat moss isolated from Minnesota, USA - S1T2_Fc - Sphagnum magellanicum MG | ecosystem: Host-associated > Plants > Peat moss > Unclassified...
AACCCAATGGCAAAAGCTTGAACTTGAAGGTGAGCTCCCTCTCATCCTCCTTTTTTAATTTTTCAATCTTTGGACATGGAGACACAAGAGATCTTGGAGCTTCAACCTAATGGCAAAAGCTCGAGCTTGAAGGTAAGCTCCTTCTCCTCCTCCTTTTTTATTTTTTCAATCTTTTTTTTGTTGTGAAAAAGACAATGGCAACAATGTTGTCGTCATCATCTTTTTCTCTTTGTTTGAGAAGAAAATGATGGCATTGCCATCATGCTTTTTTGTCCTTGTTTTGTTGTGAAAAAGATGATGACAAATGTTGTTATTTTCTTGTTCTCAATCTTTGACAATAAGAAGGACAACAACAAATTAATGATTTTATGTTTTTTTTTTAAAAATGAGTTTACAACTTTAAGAGAAAAAAACATAATTATGTACATCATGGAAGAAAAGTTAAAACATGAACTTTTTATTGATTTTGAAAATTTTTGAACATTAAATAGTAAATTTTATATTAAACCCTAAACCTTTGTATCATCAATGTAATCCATTTTGTGTACTTTTATTTTCATATATGTTAAATCATATTGTAAGGTGAACAAATAATTTTGAAAATATCAATTTCACGATGTATTGGTGAAGAATTATTTTGAAAATATTTTTATGTTTCATGATTAATGAATTATCACAATTCAATACGAGTATTACATTTTAACAAAAGTGCGTTTAAAAACATTGAATTTTAACAACTATGAAACATATGAAAACAAAGGAAATTCATAATTATGTTATAGATTTAAATAATGAATAAGATCAAAAATCAATACAATGAGCAAAGTTTAAAGTATAAACTTAAAACCTTGAAATACATGAATGAAATTCCTAAACCTTAAATCATTAAGCTTAACTTTTAAAATTTGAATGACATGTTGTCATAAGGTTTATTAAAATCCAAACTATACAAACCTTATCAAAAATAAATCTTAATGATATATGCCCTAAACCCAAAAAACAATACAAATTATATAATAAAAAACAAAAAATTAAAAAGAATATAAAAAATAGTTTAAAAACTAAATTTTTAAACTTTTAAACTACAAATATTTACTGACAAAAAAAAAGGTATGTTTTTTACCTTTGTGTGATATCTTCAAGTTTTTTTTTCCACTATTTTGAAAAAAATATAAAATGAAATTGTATTGTTTCACATATTTTAAAACCCAAAACAATTCTCTCCAAATTTGGCTTAATTTAAGTTAATTGTTAAAGATTTGTGAAAAAATTATCAATTAATTATGTCTCACGAACTCCAACTGAACTAAAAAGATGTGCAAAACACATTGAACCTCGACACAAAGAGCATATGGAATATGATGGTATGATTAGGGGTGTGGTAAACCAAGTTGGAAAGGATCGATGATATTTAAAAATGTAATCCATGTCCAAATTGAAGGAGGAGAAGATGGTAATGTTGAAAGTATTGGCACCTTGAAGGTTAATGATTGCTTATGTGCAGTGCATGATGCCTAGTGATGTGCTAATGTTGCTCTTACTACATATAAGTGATCGAAACAAAAACAAGGAACATGCGGATGTTGTTTATGGGATGGATAGGTTCTTAATATAGGTACAAATGATTGAAGAATAATTCAAAGCTGATGATGTAAACAAGGTGTGAACTATGAGGACAAACTAAATGCAAATGAAAAGACTAGATGAAACAAAGTAGATGTAATGGGAATCATTAAGTGAGGGGGTCGAAATGTTTTATGACGATCCACACAAGTCATCAAGATATAATAATCTTGTTATGATAACCATCAGTGTTTTGATGCAATGAAACTATAGAATTGGCCATGCTTAAACACAATAATTAATGAAGCTTAAACCTTAAATTGTAAGGGTTTTAAACCTACCTACCTACTTACTTGGATTTTTTTTTTCAAATGGAAAACTAGTAGCTAAAGCAAAATTTCGTGCAATCATGGTGGAGTGTTTTTCTTGTTTGGGGAATTTTTAGCCTAAAGTTTAAAAAGCCTTAATAGCTTCATAACCCAACGAAGTGCACACAAAAAGGAAGAGATAGTTGGCATTGTCATTTTTATTATTGTTGTGATCTAAGGATTGGGATTAAGTCATATATGTTATGGGCTAAAGTGAACCAATAGCCACCAATTTGCATTAGTTCCCCATTCTGTCCATTAGATGGGTTGCGTTTTTTCATTTAATGCCAAATGGAGGTCATCATAGTCCATTTCTTTTTGTTCTACTTAGTTTTTTAATTTTGTTCTTGACTGTTTTTTCCTTAGATCCTATTCACCTTTTTACCTTCATAAATATTATATCAACCTTGGTACTCTACTAATTACCCCCGTATTGACATGGTTACCCAATAATTAATTATCCTATTGACCTAACTACTATACTAACTACCTACCTTACTAACCTAACTACTTTATTAACTACATACCCTATTGATTTAATTTCCTTATTGACTTAACCATTATATGAACTATTTACCTTATTAGCCTAACTACCTTATTATTCACAACCTTACACACACATCCATTTTATTAACATAAGTACCCTACAAACCTAGTCACTTTGATAAAGGACTTCATTTTTACATATTAACTGGCCTATCTATCTAATTACTTTGCTAGTGTAACTTCTTTCCTACATATTAACTTGCCTACTTACATGCCTACACACCTTAATACCCTATTTACCTTCCTCCTTGAATTTTCTTTTTATTTACTAACTTCCCTACTTACCCAATTACCTACCTACCACTATGTTTACTTACCTCTTTACATTTTTCATATAATCAAATACCCAATTAACTACCTACTCGCTTCTTTCACCGCCCTCCCCCCCAAAATCCTACCTATCAATTTATTAAAGTTCACTCTAGCTCATGGATGATAAACATAGGTTCCCATATGTAGGTATTACAACAATTTATAATGGAAACAATGTGATAATTGTAATCATTTTGGTTTAGTTACTGTATACTTTATTAAATTTTGTTTACCTAATTGATTTATGAAATGTACATTACAATACATCTTTTCATGTGAATATTATAAATATGTAGTATTGAATTATGGTTTAGGTCAATCCATTTGACATAATGACTTGGCATGCATTTTTTATCTTCCATTATTAGTGTTTGTTTTTTCCGCCATGAAGTGGTGAAAATAGTCACAAAAATATTCACACCTATTTACATCATTGCATGGTAAAGGATTGAGAGACATTACAAGAGGAACATACGATTATAGCACATGCATTAGCTTCCCAAAGATCTTCAAAAATGGCACCAAATTTTACTCCACTTCCATGAGCAAGATTATGTCATGCACAAGCACTTGTTCATGTAGGGGAATATGTTTGAATAGTGTGTGCATTGGCCCTTAACATTCCTATAACCCATTAACTGAAACCATTGTAGCCCTTCGCTATCATCATTCATTGGCCGAAGTTGACCTCCCCCATGTTATCAATAATTTTCATCCAAAGACGGATCTTGTTTTGGATAAAAAGGCATTTATTTTTACTATGGCACATTCATCAAATCTTTTGTTTGGTGGTCTTTTGAGTATAATGTATGAACTTTTGTGAGATTTTTTTTCCATGATGACTCTATTAATGACTTTGATATTATTTTTGAAATATGCAGGCACATTGTTCATGGTCATTTTCTTCCATCAATATCACGTTTATTTGTTGCATCACGATTATTAGCTTTGAAAAAACAAATCGACCCATCACAATTAGAGAAATGATTTATTGATTAGTCACCCATGCATTAGCTATTCAATTCAAGGATACATTTCCAAAACATTTTAATCCACACCAATTTAAAGTGGCAACACCAAGCAAATGCAAACCGTGGTTCATGGGGTTAAAATTATGCTAAATTTACATCTATAGTGGGTGATATTATATAGGATGTTTGAAACGTGTTTAATTTAATATCTCGAATAGCCATTTTTCAAAAATTACAATTTTGTATCAGCACCTTGGATCAAATTTTCTCATTTTTTCATCGATTTTATGCATGCCCATCTCCACTATGTTTCTTGGAAGTTTTTAAACATAAGGATCTCACAATAATTTCATTTAAATCTAGTACACAATAAGGGGATCCTTTGTGAAGAATGTTGTTTACATTAACTCATTTTCGCCTTTTGTCCTATTGCAATCACCCACCTTACTTGTGTTTTTATCTCATTAGTGAATGATATGCACATAGTTAGTCTTGCTTCAGACATGATACTTACTTTTTTGCGATTACAAAAGTTTACAACATTAGGACTTTATTGCAACTAGTGAAATGTGTAGCCTAGTTTCCACAAAGGTTAGATTAGTCTATAACACTTCCTCTAGATTTTTTTACACCTCAATCCAATATTCATATTCTAGGTGTTCCAATAGGTTTTTTGCCATTTGTGGAGTCCTTCATATCAAAGATATTATAGAAGGATTTCAACACAATAGTTAGCCTTCCTATGTTTGCAAATCTTCATGTAATTTTGCAATGCTTTCGTTTTTTTATGCCCAGTGGACGAGCTACCTATAATGTACTATATTTCCATCACCATGTATCTTGTAGCATTACATTGAATTTGATGTTCATACCATACTTATGTTAGAAAAGCTATAAGGTTCAGGATCCTTTGGCACCACAGTGGGCCATTTGGCTCGTTGTTACATCATTTTTTTTACTTTTTCAAGAGGGTTAAACCTTCCTTCAATTGTCCGACTTGTTGCCCCCACCTTCTTAGGATGTTGGGCTTTGATCGTTCTTGCACTAGTCTTTTGTTTCCAATAAGATAATCACCCTACTCTTTTTGATACAATGGCACATACAAAGTTCGATACTTATTCTTTCCAAATAGCACTACGAAATAACCATGAAATGTTATTTGAGGTCGTCTAATCACATGTTTTGCCTTTGGAAAGTCCAATGGTGTAATCCTATTTTCAAATGCAATCTTTTTTAATGGACCTAAGTACATGAACAAGAATTTCCCTCACTTCTAACAAATGTTCCTTTGGGTGTTGCGCAAACACGTCTTCACTCTTGTGTAAGTCCAACTGTAGGGGCTTGGTTATTAATTCGTCCTAACACCCCTTCATTTCGTTTGTCTTCAACCCATTTCTTTACAATGTTACGTATTCGTTTGAATATACCACATTTTATGGTTACACATCTTTTAGTGTGGTCATACCATCAATGATTTGGGTATCCATTTGCTATGTTGCCTGTGTGAATGAACACATTGCAACCCATGATACACTTCAAAATACCATTGTACCTTATGTTGAAAAATGAAGCTCATGTAAGAAAGAGATTTCCCACCTTTTCCCCCACCATACATGGAGACAAATGGATATTGTCATCACCAAAGATGATTTTTGGACCTTGGCAAACATTGTCATTGCTAATCCAACTCATACAAATTTGGTACAACTTGTTTTGTCAATGACAATGCATGTAGCAACAATTGCCGCTCAAGACAAGACATGATCCTACACAAAATGAACACTAGGAGATGATTTCATTCCCCTTGCCATAGAGACCTATGGTTGTCTCCATCCTGGTTTTGATACATTTTTTACTTCTTGTGTACATGTTAATATAACTTGTCATCAATGGACGTCCTTGGTACCTTCCATGCTTATATATTATTTATCGGCAACAAGTGTTGATTGCCTTCTAGTGTGCGCAAGCCACCACAATTCTTTAACAGGTTACCACGCTTAATCACAATTTCTCATCTTTCCACGTACCAACTAGTGCACCTCCATCACTAGCTAATTTGTGGTAGAGGATGCCTTTTCAGCATTAGGTCTTTTATTTCATTACTATTGTTTTGGTTTTCCTCTTGTGTGTTTACATTTGCTTTGACAAGCCTTGCAATTATTGTGAATGGATTTCCATCCTCGTTTATATATTTATACACACACACACACACACACGCGCGTGCGCGGTTGTCTCTTAGCATCCCTAACAATGCTCCTAGTCATGTTCCCAAAGTTTCAAATACCTTTCCATCTTGAACCCAATGGGTGTCAAAATTGATCTCCCAAAAGTTCTCTGGCGTATCACCCTAGATCTTTCTTTTGATGGATGACAATTGAGAAAAAGAACTTGATTTCCATTATTTTTCTTTTGACCCACATGCTACAAAGTCCAGGGAGTTTTGGGTGCGGACATGAACTCCAAATCAAGGTTACAAAGTTGCTTCTGGAAGAACCGAAAGAGTGAATGGTTGAGTGAGGGAGTTAAAACAAATTTCTGTGCACAACTCAGGTTTTCTGGCTCCAAGGTATTTTATGATATACAGTCGATCAAGTACCTTCAGTCCATCAGTCCCATGGATGTGAATGGCAAATCTCACCCTGCTATTGCTCAGCATCATGATTGAGCTTATTTGAAAAATTAGCATCTGAATTGAACCTTTAAACATTAATTACCACAAAAATGCAAGATTACAAAATTCACACACCTTTGCACAATATCATTACACAAGCGAGAGCAGCAAGCTGGCCAGCATCTTAGTGTAGGAACAATCCTGAATTATACATACATTTGAAGCTTATCAAGATTTGAATACCACAGGCATTAATTCCATCTCCCAGAAATATTTGTCAACTAGTCTACTCAAGTGACTACATGATGGATTCTCAATTCAATAGTACTAGAAGTCAGAGATAGGTTTATAGCATAGCAGCCCCTTTGGGTCTAGATTAGGCCAAGTCTCTTGAGAAAACTGTTTGGGCCCTAGGCTACCTAATCCAACTTAAATGGTTTACAAGTTAGGAAAAAATCAGTGTACTTTGATGGGTTTGGTTAAAATAAATGGGTTCACCAACTTAGGCTTATAGAGGCCAATTTGTGGCCTTTGACAACTCTCCAACCTCTAACTTTTGTTGAATGACAGGTATAAATCTGATTAATGGCACTGGTAGGTAGGCATGAATGAGCACTCATTCACCTATTTATAAATAGGCAGCACCTCAAGTGCAACATACTGCAACATGTACCAATCCTGCACTAACCTACGTAATGGAGGCATGAATTTTCCCGTGGTTCCTACTTTAGATGCGAAGAGGATCTGTTTCAAGATCTCGCTCCTTCTCTGTTATCCAGGAATCGACTGCTCCTGCATATGTCCACAGCACATAATATTGATCAAACACTACAGAAAAGCATCTTCAGCCCTCACTGGCTTCAAAGAGGCCAAAGTCTGGAGGAACTTTCCAGTTAACAGAAAGGACTCATCAATTTTACCAGCACGGTACTTTCTTGATACAAGCTCTCAGACCTGATGTGTGAGTTGAAGATGGATTTGCAGAATAGAAAATGAAAGGACAGCTTTGACTTACTACTGTTGTGCTTCTCAGATACCACCATGAGTCGTCTCTGAAGGACTGAAGCCATTGCCAAAAATATTGCGCACATTCCAAACATAACACTGATTGGAAATGCACTCACCTGAAACACTCAGTGGAGTCAGAAAATTTTCTGAACATGTGATAGACATAACAACAATCAAAGGTGCCTATACTAAGAACATTATTGGTGTATCAGACAGGACTGATTAATATGACAGGGAAAAGGTTGAGGATTGTACTTACATTGTACAGGACAATGCAGACAAAGATGTTGAGAGGTATTCGGAAGAAATTCATGATAGTGCTCCTGGACTCCTCAGGAATGTACTGTGACCGCATTTTCATGATTGAAGGCCAGAATAATCCCACACAGCACTCAAAGAGGCAGAAACCAACTAGGTTCAAGCACCCACCTTGTGAGATGCTCCCACCCTTTTCAACCACTGGCTCCACAAGGAACTGCAGCTCACATCAAAATTTCAGGCACAGCACAGCACAATTATCACCTAACTTGGAGATACACTTACAGAGGATGGGTGATAAGACATGGAACACATGGTGACTCAAAAACAAAGTTGAAATTTTTTTTCTGGAAAGTAAGAAAAATATTGATCTGAAAACTAGAAGTCCAACAAGTGGTTTGAGATGAGACCTACACTGACAAAGACAGGAAGGCAGAGGGAAGCTGCAGATATAAGGAAGACAATTTGCATGTAGCCCTCCACCTTGAGGTTGGGACGCGCCATGAGACGAGATGCCAAAGAGCTGCCCAACATGGAGGAGAGCATAAAAGTGGCAAAAACAAAACCATGTGGAATGTTTTGGCCATTAGGGCTCAATGCTGGGGTCCATAGAAAGACAAATGTATACATGGAGCCCTCAAACAGTGACTGGATGGCACCCAAAAGTGCAATCTTCTCATCTGCTCAGCCAAACCCACCCATTTAGCAAAGTTACAGTTCACAATTCATAAAGTCTGTTCTACATGAAACCAAGAAGCTTCCCCTTGCCTAGGCGTTTGCTTTCCATCAGATAGTGATCTCTTTGGAAGTAACAAAGTGAGCAACAATGTGAAATCTATGCCAATGGTCCTACACTTCCACAAAAATATGGCAACCACTATAGAATTGCTTAAAAACTAACAAGTTCTTACCAGAAGCAATGGCAGCAGCAGCCTGTTGGAATTGGGAAAGAAGACCCTTGTTGCCTGAAGGATCCCCATAATTTTCAGGCCAAGTATACATGATAATGGCAAGGCCCACTGCTAGTGTAACTGCAGCCGCATCAAATGGTGAAACAGGGCCCAAACCAAGGTTCCCCACCAGAGTGTTGGCCACAAGGCCAGACACTATAGCAATTAGCCCATTTCCCAGAAAAATTGCCTTGGAAAATGTTAATGACAACCACTGTGCATCAAACCCTCGCTGCAAAGACATCAATTACATGGAGTGTTAATACCACTACTCAGAAAATGACACAGAGAATAAGAGAGTGAACTTATGAAGACTTAAGTTCACCATAATTACATGATATAAATGATAACAGCTGCACAATCCAAGAAAAGATCTGTCTGGTGAAGTCTACCTTGAAGTGCTCAGCAACAAGCCAGGACTCAAATGACGAGAAAAGGAGGGAGGTGGCAATGCCTCCCAGTACACGACCCAACATCAACACTCTGTACTGTGAGGAATGCTTGGTGAAGCAGCTCAATATGTAAACCACACAGTAGGTCATACTCATTGTCTTCCGCCCACTGGATACATAATTTAATGAGAAGAGTCAGATAATTAAGAAACAGTCCACTTCCCATGCAGCATAATTCCAGTCAATCCAAATGCGAGTAAACAGCCTGCATCAAAGGGTTCTGACTGAACTTAATTACGAGCACAAACTGATTAGCTCCTCATGCTTCTGGGTAGATTTCTTCTTGCAAAGCCAAAGGCAAGATTTAGAGAACAGCAAGAAGAGCTGTCATGCATCTAGGACCATGGTGCAAAGAGTAGGTATCAAGACCAAGGCAGTGTGACCTAATAGGAAAAAACAACATAAGATGAGAAAGCAAGAACAATGCAAAGAAGAAAAAAGTGACAAGAAATTTGGTGGAAGATGGAAATCAGACAGCTATGTAAAAAAATCAGCCCAGATCTTTCCAAGTCCCCCACCCATTGTCTCTTATCTCATGGATCTTGGGATGCATTCACCTCAACACAACTGACACAATCAATGGGTTCAACTGTACTCACTATCTGTCTGCAAAGGATCCCACAATTGTGCCAAATAGCATTGAGGACCCAAATCCAGCAATGAAGAGTCGGCCAATGTCACCCTTGTCATAACCATAGAATGAGTACAGTGCGTACACATAGGGTCCCTGCAACCAATCCCCAGCTGCACAACATGCATCATACCACAGTAATCAGTATAGAATCCAACACAAAACCATCAACACGAACACAACTCCTTTACTCATAAAAACATGTCCAAATATTGTTGATAGTCACAAAATTGCTGGAGGCACTACAGGCTTATCACACTGATGTTTTGCAACCAACAAGTTGCAGTGCACTTGGGATGTAATTCACATCACATTGGGGTCCTTAACCATGCAGAGACAATCCTTGCGTCAACAAGATCAACTTCAGGTTCCACATTTACCAATGTAAGGATGGCTATTTCTCTATTGTGTCAAGATCCAGATAACCAGTTTGCATTCTGAAATCTGTAGATGTAGGGTTTCTTGAGCTTCCCATTTGTCCATTTTAGGTCTAATTCACCGACCTACAGCATCATGGCAGGGAACTTTGTAACATGTGCGACTGGAGTTGTGACTTCTGAGACTGGATCTCGGGGTTTTGGTATTTTATATTATTTTTTCAGTGCTTCTAGGTCAACGATTGTAAAGGTGAAAAACGTGAGGAAGATTGACAACCAGGAGCGGAGCGGAGTGGAATGCGCATCATCATACCCATCATGAGCGAGAAAACTAAAATGTAGTTGTTCTTGAAGGCATTGAAGGCCGGGGAAGTCGTTATCCGATCCTTTCTCGATTTGCTAAACTCCAGTGCCAATAGAACCAGGATCTGTAACGCGAACACAACATAATAGAAAATCTCCATGGCAACCGCTGCTACTGCGGCCGCTGCTGCTGCTGCTGCTGCTGCTCCTCCTCCTCCTCTCCCGACCCCAACAACCGACCCCTTACACCCGTAACATATAACCTCTCTGCCTTCTCCCTATCGCGTCACAAACGAACAAGAAAGAACCCACACGCCACCACTAGAAGCAAACCCCCAAAACTCATTGAAATGCAACTACCCCGCCCAAAACAAAAAAAAAAAAAAAACGCTCCAACTTCCAACCCAGTTGCTTGTTTCTTGATCTTTGATGGACGAAAATGTCACAGGATTCAAGAATCACGAACAAAGAGCGAATTTCCAGGTCTCCGAGATTGTAACAAAAATGGGTAAACGGAGAAGCAAGCTATAATAAGCAGTGGGTCTCCCGTTTTCCCCCGTTTTATTTGCTTTCCCTGATGAAGGCGGGGTCTGGGGACAAAGAAGAGCTGAAGAAGAAAGAACGCGTCGACTAGAAAGAGGGTCGAACGATGGTGTGCGAAGGGGGGGCAGGGGGTGGGATGGATTTCAAGATTGTGTTTCTTTCTTCGTATTTTTTTTGTGTTCTCTCTCTCTCTCTCTCTCTCTCTCTTTCTTTCTTTCTTTTTTTTCTCCTATTCTTTTGGCTTTGTCCTTGGCTCGACTTTGGTCTGGAACGTGGGTCGTGAGAGTTACCCTACTCCTCTTGTGTCTGTCACCGCGTCAGCGCCTTTGTACCTACTTATTTATTTTATTACCCAAGTAGATAAAGTTGCCGACCTGCATTTCGTGGTATAGGTAAAGCGCTCACCCGCTCAAGGGTGGGCCGGTGAGGACACCTTTCTTTACCTGTGCAGAGCCAAGTGCAGCCTGAATCTGGTAATGCCCATTGCCCCAGGGCTTTTAACTTGTGTAAAGACTTTGGCTGTGCAACAACAAGAATCAAAAGCTGGCTTGCAATGGATTTTTCCATTTGTTTCCACACACAAAAAAAAGCAAAATGCTGGCTTCACAAAAATTGTAAAACCCATTGAGAGTAAGGTGAGCTTTACGAATTGGACAAAAAAAAATTTTGCCCTGTAAGCAGGCATCTGAGTATACTAAAAAATAATCCAGCCAGGTCTTCATGTCTAGGTCTTAGTGTCTAGAGTAACGCCTGATACAACGGGCATGGGTGGGCAGTTATTCTTGTGACAAGGGGTTTGGCATGGAATTGTCAATTGAAATGCAACATGTGTGATTCCCAATGACAACAATAGTGTTGGAATTTCATGATCTCAATCTTTCAAAGTTTGGGGTTCTTCTTTTTTTTGAGTTCGTCCCCTATATTGTTTTCAAGAATTTTGAACACATCAAGTTCACATGTTGCTACCTCCTTCTCCTCCTCCTCCTCCTATTGAATCTTTTTTTTTGTACAAGTGATGCATTCAATGCACATGTTATGTTTTTAAGGATTTTCATTTGTTGTTTGATGGTACATTTATATTGAACTTTTGTGTGCATGAATGTTGTCCTCTTGTTGATCATGGCAACAATGTGGGTGGTCCAATGAAATGTTTCTAGAGTTGAATGAAAAAAAATCGATTATTATTTTGTATTTCAAGATGATGGAAATGATCATCCATCAACTCAATGGCTACATGTTATATGTGGGAGCTTATCAACAAATGTTGTACATGTGAGGTGGGAAGTGCGACCATGGATTGTTGGTTGTAAGGTTTAGTTTTATTGTTGTCATGTGATGTTAAAATGATGGCAAGAAGCTTTTAAATATGGATCCACCTAGGAGTAAATGAAGAGCTAACTTTCAAGTTCATGGGAAACAACACACAATTAACTACTTCTCAATTTTCTTATGGGGTTTGAGGAGATGAGGATGTTAAAAAAATTCATGTTTAATGTTGTTCTACTAAGAAAAAACATATAAGTATTGTTGACTTTAAGATGATTAAATTTCACTAGTCATTATAATTAAATGACCTCTAATTTCTACTACACTAAACATGATCTTACTAATTTAGTAGTCACATATATGTTAATAATTAAATATCTAAATAATTGTTAGAAATGATGACAACTCCTATAGGAATTTGAGTTTGAAAAAGAAAATGTTTGTGTTGGAAAAAGTGGTTTGATGGGCAGGTGATTTAAACTTTAAACATTTAATTGGTGTTGGTCACCAAATGTCATAAGAAATCAAGTTGTATGTAGTCCCAAAAATTATAATTATCAAATTTATAATGTTGAAAGAAAACAATATTCCTTCATATTGAAAGAATTGTCCTTCTAGGTGTTCCTTGTGAGTCCTTAAACATGTGTATAATTAATTCATGACAAACACATTGATTTTTTTGTTTTACCCAATGCACATGTGATGTAAAAAATTCTTTAAACCTTTTTAATTAAACTTTTCTCATCTACATAATATCAATTTTGAAAAAAATTCCACAAGTAAAAATTAAAACTTGCTAATAATCATAATTTATAAATGTTAGTCGTTTCTTACTAAATTATTTAAGGTAAATAACCATTGGATTTAACCATCTATCTTTGGGTCTTGAAATAATCAATCTAATAAGGAACCAACATGAATGAAATTTGAAAAACAAAACCAAACACGTTCCTTGAAATACTAAACATATATTTTTTGAAAACCTTGGCTTCTTAACATTATAATAGTTGAAAGGCTAGAAACCATATGATTCTTTGAAAAATCAAATAACCACACAACACTAGTATTCACAATGTTTGGTGAATCAAGAACCACCCAAAATATATTTACCACCATACCACTACTAATGTAGGTATTGGTTCATTAAAGGGCCAATGCCAACTATTCCCTTCTTTGCCTTTTTTGGGTTTCAAGGGCACTTGGCATTCCAATATTAGTAGTTCTTTAATTTTGTAACTCCAATTCTAGGTTTTTAAAATTTTCAAAATCAAAGAACTTCCAATGTTGGGTTTTTGTTTCAATTTCAAGTTTAAAATTCGCACCAATTATAAGTTTTTGAGGATTTTTTTCTTGAAAAATGAGGCAAAGATTGATGGTTCAACGTTGGTCATTTAACCAATTTTTTGATTTTTTGAGTACCATTGGTGAAGTATCCATATATCCAACCCTTAACCACAAATATTTTTTTTCCGAAAAAGAAAAACTAGGTTTCCAATTTATTTACATGTGGAATCAAAACCAAAATTATACATGAATTTAATTTTAAAAACTAGATGTGGGAGTTAATCAAAGATTAAGTGGTAGTTAAACATTAATTCTAATATGTGTTACCTAGAACTTGATTTAAAAATAGGAATCAACTCCAATTTTTAAACCAAAACTAAAGCCATAATTCTTTTTTGAAGAAGTAGACTTGGAATTAGATTCCTAGTTCCATTTATGTGTGGAATTGAAACCAAAAAAAGAATTGTTTTAATTTGTTTTAAAAACTGGAATCAAAAGTTTTTCACAAAAATAAATAATTACCCAACACTAGAAAATACCAATGTTGAGTGGTTCTCTTTTACATAAAGAAAGAATTAGAATACAAGGTTCAAGTATATGAACCCTTGATTACATCTCTCAAAAATCAAGGAATGATTTAATTCACCCAAAAATTAAAGAATC